>Ga0272444_10002247_pt1 | contig 17942 bp, 14 predicted proteins | sample SSMForm13_FD_201033 | JGI IMG/M metagenome (GOLD analysis project Ga0272444, IMG submission 201033) | Marine sediment archaeal communities from Little Sippewissett salt marsh, Falmouth, MA, United States - SSM-Form-13 | ecosystem: Environmental > Aquatic > Marine > Wetlands > Sediment ... | reverse complement strand
GGAATCTCTGACAGCCGCGAAGAGGTGGAAGCGCTCGAGGCCCTGATTCAACGGACCGGTGTCCACTTCCTCCACCTGAAAAACCTCTGCATCGATCCCCAGCTCTACCAGGAGCACATGCCTACGGAAGAAACCCCGGCCCTGGGGATGCGAAGCATGGCCGAGACGCTGAAGAAACGGTTTCCCGGTCTCTCGCTGGGGTACTTCAATCAGCCCGTGCGCGTGTGAAAGGCCGGCTTTTCCCAAGGACGGGTTTCAGCCGTTTTGCTTCTGCTCCCGGGCTACGGCGCGGTAACCGATATCCGTGCGGTAGTAAACGTTATCCCAATGGATGTCGCGCGCCTGTGCATAGGCCCTGGCCTGGGCCTCGCTCACCGACGCCCCCAGTGCCGTCACGCACAAAACACGCCCCCCGCTCGTGACCACCTGCCCGTCTCGAAGACTCGTTCCTGCGTGAAAAACCTTCAGGTCCTCCGGTTCCGTCTCCGGGAGGCCGGATATCGGATCCCCTTTGCTGTAAGACTCGGGGTAGCCGCCGGCTGCCATGACCACGCCGAGCGACGCCCGTTCATCCCATTCCGCCCTGGCCTGATCCAGCTTTCCGTCCAGGGCCGAGAGGCAGAGCTCCACGAGATCGGACCGAAGGCGCAGCAGAATGGGTTGGGTCTCCGGGTCTCCGAATCGGCAGTTGTACTCCAGCACACGAGGAGTCCCGTCGTCCTGGATCATCAAGCCGGCGTAAAGGAAGCCGGTGTAAGGGTGACCGTCCTCGGACATGCCGCGTACCGTGGGTTCGATGACCTCTTTCATGATGCGGTCGGAGATCTCGGGCGTGACCACCGGGGCGGGGGAGTAGGCCCCCATCCCGCCGGTATTGGGTCCTTTGTCTTCGTTATCCCGGGCCTTGTGATCCTGGGATGTGGCCAGGGGGAGAATGTGCTCTCCGTCCACCATGACGATGAAGCTGGCTTCCTCCCCGGTCAGGAGTTCCTCGATCACGACCGTCAGGCCCGCGTCCCCGAAGTCGCGGCCTGTGAGCATGCCTTCAGCGGCGGTCAGGGCCTCGCCCTCGCTTTGAGCGAGGATAACGCCCTTTCCAGCGGCGAGCCCGTCCGCCTTGACCACGACGGGTGCGCCGTGCTCGCGAATGTAACGGCGGGCCGGTTCCAGCTCGTGAAAGGTGGCGTAGTCGGCCGTGGGGATCCCGTGCCGGGCAAGAAAATCCTTGGTGAAGGCTTTGGACCCTTCCAGTTGCGCGGTGGCGCGTGTCGGCCCGAAGCACGGGAGGCCCGCGTCGCCAAAGACGTCCTTGATTCCGGCGACAAGGGGAACTTCCGGTCCGACGATCGTGAGACCGATACCCTGCTCTTGGGCGAATGCCGCCAGGGCTTTGATGTCCGATGCCTGAATGGATACGTTCTCCACCCCTTGCTCCCGGGCAGTCCCCGCATTTCCGGGCGCCACATACACACGAGCGACCCGATCCGAGCGTGCCACCTTCCAGGCAAGGGCATGTTCCCGCCCACCACCGCCGACAATCATGACGTTCATGGAAGCCCCCTTCAATGACGTTTCCTGGAGGCGCCCTGCATTCAGAGCGCCGGGTTTCCGGTCAAGGCATAGTGAAACAAAACCGTTCGAGGTGTCAAGCAGAAGGCCTTTCGTGCGTGTCACGGTCAAAAGGGAGAGAAGCTCCGAGTCAGGATTTCTATTGTCAATCGGGAGGTTTTGCGGTTTAATTTGTGATTGTCCTTCTTGGAACTTACGGGATTCGCTGCTGAAAGAAAAGGTGTGAGCCCGGTTTCCGGGAAAGCACCATTCCCACAGGACAGGAGTGATCTATGCGGTTTCGGTTCATGCTTGCGTGCGTGGCGGTTTCCCTGGGGGTTGGGATGGCCGGGTGCTCGAACGAGGAACCTCCTGCACCGCCTGCCAAAAGCCCGAAGGTGGTTCGAAAGATTATGGAACCGCTGGCCGAACCCGTCCGTGAGGCGGCGAGAAACCCGCAGACTTCTGAGCAGGCGATACCCGAAAGCGAGACCCCGAGTGCCCCGCCGCCGGCGAAAACGGCGGTCGACGCTCCAGGAGTGAGCGAAGACTCGACGGGCCTGTCGCCTGCGGAGGCTGTAAATGCCCCGGAAACAGGAGCAACCGAATCCCAGAAGGCACCTTCTGAGGAGAACGTTGACGGGTCCCGGACCGGGGCAAGCGGTGTCTATGCGGTGAAATCGGGAGACTGTCTTGCGGTCATTGCCGGGCGGGAGGACGTCTTCGGCGATCCCCTCAAATGGCCCATTCTTTTCCAGCTCAACCGGGACGCGCTCAAAGACGTGCCGCTGGACGAGCGCCTTCCGGAGCGGCGTCTGCCCAACGGCATCCAGCTGCGGTTCACACGCAGCGAGGAGGAGCGGGCTCGGGCGCAGGAAAGGCCGGATCCGGTCTGGGTCGTGAACCTGATTTCGTCCCCCACCGCGGATCGTATCGACGGGCCGGCCGTGGAGCTCATGAAGCGGGGATATCCGGTCTACATCAGCCGGGCTACAGTGAAAGGACAGAAGTGGATGCGCCTGCGCGTGGGCTTTTTTCAGGACCGAACCGGAGCCGTGAAGGCAGGAAAGGAACTCCAAAATTTTCTCGATCTGCGGGACTCATGGCCCGTCCGTATCGGGCCTGAGGAAACCGCGGAGTACGCGGAGATTCTGATGCCGTTGCAGAAAGGCTAAGTTCAAAGACCGTTCGGCTCTCGCCAAGGCACCAAACCGCTAAGAAATGAAAGAGAAGAGGGGAGGGCATCTTTGCGAACTTGGCGGCTTTGCGAGAGGAATTCTTTTTCTTGAAATAGAAAGAAATCTCTGATTCAGGCGGAAAAATGAAGGGCAAACAGGTCATTGTAGGTGTTACGGGCGGAATTGCAGCCTACAAGGCTGCCGAGCTGGTACGCGGCCTGGTCCGGGCCGGGGTTCACGCCCGCGTGGCCATGACAGAGAATGCCACCCGCTTTGTGACTCCGCTTACCTTTGAAGCCCTCTCCGGTCACCGTGTGGTTCAGGCCCAGTTCCATCCTGATACGAAGCCCATGGATCACATCACTTGGGGGCAGGAGGCGGATCTCGTCGTCGTTGCACCGGCCACGGCGAACTTTGTCGCCAAGATGGCGCACGGCCTGGCGGACGACTTTCTCTCCACCCTGGTGGTGGCGGCCACGGCTCCGGTCCTGGTTTGCCCGGCCATGAACGCCCGCATGTGGGAAAACCCGGCGGTTCGGGAAAATCTCCGCATTCTCAAGGACCGGGGTGTCGACGTGATGGACCCCGAGGCCGGGGACCTGGCCTGCGGGACCGAAGGCCCGGGCCGCCTGCCCGAACCGGAGGACATCCTCGAGCGCATTCGGGCCATGCTGTCGCCGCAGGATCTCGCGGGGCGCAGGGTCCTGGTGACGGCCGGTGCCACCCAGGAGGCCATCGATCCGGTCCGGTTCATTACGAACCGCTCCAGCGGAAAGATGGGGTATGCCCTGGCGCGGGCGGCCGCACGAAGAGGTGCCGACGTGGTGCTCGTGAGCGGTCCCACCGGACTGAAGCGGCCGTCCGGGGTCACGTTCGTGGGGGTGCGATCCACCGAGGAGATGAAAGATGCGGTCCTGGCAAGAAGAGACGGATGCGACGCCATCATCAAGGCGGCCGCGGTCTCCGACTACCGGCCCGGCAGCGTCTCCCGGCAGAAGATTAAGAAGGGGGATGAAAAACAGGCCCTGGAGCTTGTGCGCAACCCGGATATCCTGGAAGCCCTGGGCTGCGAACGGGGCGACGGGGCCTGCCTCCTGGTTGGTTTTGCCGCGGAGACCGAATCCCTGGTAAAGAACGCCCGGAGCAAGCTCGAGCAGAAGAATGTGGACATGATCGTGGCCAACGACGTGTCGCGCACGGATGCGGGTTTTGACGCGGACACGAACCTGGTGAAGATCCTGCACCGGGACGGTCGAACGGAGGAGCTTCCCCTCCTCCCCAAGGACGAGGTGGCGGATTGCATCCTGGATCGGATCAGGGATCAATGGGCGTAGACCGGGGCCCGGCGCAGGAATGGAAGGCGGTGATCCGGGGCCTGAAGACGCTCCTGCAGGGGGGGCAGGATCTCGGCCTGGACCCGCCGAAGGCCTCGCCGCAGTCCGTGGCGTACCTGGAGGCCTGTCCATCGAGAGGAGACTCCCCTCGCCCAGGGGACCCGCCGACGGGGTCCCTGGAGGAGCTTCGCGAGACAATCGGGGACTGCCGACGGTGCCCGCTCCACCGGGGCCGAACCCACCTGGTTTTCGGGGAGGGCAACCCCCGCGCGGAGCTCGTGTTCGTGGCGGAGGGGCCGGGCAGGGAAGAGGACCGCATCGGCCGTCCCTTCGTGGGCGAGGCGGGCCGGCTTCTCACGCGCATTATTCAAGCCATGGGGCTCGAGAGGGAAGACGTTTACATCTGTAACGTCGTGAAGTGCCGCCCTCCTCGGAATCGCGACCCACAGACGGATGAGATTCGGGCGTGTAAACCTTTCCTCTGCCGACAGCTCGAGCTCATTGGGCCGAAGGTGATTTGCACCCTGGGTCGAATCGCCGGAAGAGAGCTGCTTGGAACGGGGTTTTCCATGACACGGGATCGGGGGACGTGGGCAGAGTACCGAGGGATCCCGGTGATGCCCACGTTTCACCCGGCATACCTGCTTCGGAATGTCTCCGCAAAACGGCCGGTCTGGGAGGATGTTCAGAAGATCATGAAGGTGCTGGGCCTGGAAGGAGCACGCCGTGACTGAGCTGGCCAAGAGGGTGGGCCTTTTCCTTGTGATTTTGCTCGCGACCCTGTGGGGCGCCCCGGCATGGGCGGCGACCGAGGGCGGACCCTCGAATAAGGTGCTGATCCTCGAGTTGGAGGGTCCGATCAACCCGGGGAGCGCCCTGTATGTGGAGCGGGGTATTCTGGAGGCGGAGCTTCGGGACGCCGCCCTGGTGATCCTGAAGGTGGACACCCCGGGGGGGCTGGCTTCCTCCATGAGGACCATGGTCAAGGCGATTCTCAATTCCCCCGTGCCCGTGGTCGTGTACGTGGGACCCAAGGGAGCCGGTGCAGCCTCGGCCGGGGTCATGGTGACGGTCGCCGGGCACGTGGCGGCCATGGCGCCCGGTACGAACATCGGAGCGGCCCATCCGGTCACGGCCGGCGGCAAGGACATGCAGGAGGAGATTTCCAAGAAGGTGGTCAATGACATGGCCTCCTACGGCCGGGGGATTGCAGAGGAAAAGGGAAGAAATGGGGAGTGGGTGGAAAAGGCGATTCGGGAGAGCGTCTCCGTGACCGCCGAGGAAGCCCTGGAAAAGGGAGTGATCGACATAATCGCCGAAGACGTGGCCTCTCTGCTTCAGGAACTCGAAGGACGGGAAGTCACGGTGCGAGGACAGAGCGTGGTCCTTTCCGTCGTCGGCCTCGAGACGGTCCGGTATAGGCCTGGATTTCGGGACAAGGTCCTTCGGACGATCAGCGATCCCAACATCGCTTACATCCTCATGATGATCGGTCTGGCAGGGTTGTACTTCGAGCTCAGTCACCCGGGGGCGATCCTGCCTGGGGTCATCGGCGCGATCAGCCTGATCCTCGCGTTTTTCTCGTTTCAAACCCTGCCGGTGAATTACGCGGGCCTTCTTCTCATCGTGCTGGCGATTATCCTGTTCATCGCGGAGATCAAGGTCACGAGCTACGGATTGCTTTCCGTGGGAGGATTGATTTCCCTGACCCTGGGGTCTATCATGCTTTTCGAGGATGTGGGGGTATCGCTTCGCCTCATGCTGCCGATGATCGTGCTGGTGGGGGGATTCTTCGTGCTGGTGGCGGGCCTGGCCTATCGTGCTTACCGGACCCGCCCGAGAGGGGGATCCGAGGGCATCGTTGGGGAGATCGGGACCGTGACGCAGAGGATCGACCCGGAGGGAATGGTCTTTGTGCACGGAGAGCAGTGGCGCGCCCGGGCGGACGAGGCCATCGAATCGGAGGAGACCGTGGAGGTGATCGGCATCCGAGGTCTCATGCTGAAGGTGCGAAGGAGCGGCCCCCGCGGATTCTGACAGGGAGAGGTTGCATCGGGCAGCGCACCCTGGTATGAAACTCCGACGAACGCAACCGGAAAGGAGGAACAGGCCATGTTTTACATTGTGGCACTCGTGCTGATCGTCATGTTTCTGGCGTCAGCACTCCGCATCCTTAAGGAGTACGAGCGGGGCGTCATCTTTCGGCTCGGCCGGGTGATCAGAACGAAGGGCCCGGGCTTGATCATCCTGATTCCGGTAATCGATAAGATGGTCAAGGTCAGCCTTCGACTCGTGGCCATGGACGTCCCGCCCCAGGACGTGATCACCCGGGACAACGTGTCCGTGAAGGTCAACGCGGTGATCTACTTCCGCGTCATGGACCCCACAAACGCCACCGTGGAGGTGGAGAACTACCTGTTTGCCACCTCCCAGCTGGCCCAGACCACGCTGCGGAGCGTCTGCGGCCAGGTGGAGCTGGACGAGCTCCTGGCCGAGCGGGAAAAGATCAACACTCAGCTTCAGGAGATCCTGGACAAGCAGACCGACCCATGGGGCATTAAGGTGAGCACCGTGGAGGTGAAGCACATCGACCTGCCGGATGAGATGCAGCGTTCCATGGCTCGCCAGGCCGAAGCCGAACGGGAGCGGCGGGCCAAGGTGATCGCTGCGGAGGGCGAGTACCAGGCGGCCAACCGGCTGGCGGATGCCGCGGAGATCATTCGCAGGCACCCGGAGGCCTTGCAGCTAAGGTACCTTCAGACCCTGCGGGAGATCTCTTCGGAGAGCAACTCCACCACGCTGTTTCCCATCCCCATCGACCTGGTTTCACCGTTTATTAGAAAGGAATCCAAGGAGTAAGATGGGTCGTGCCGGTTCCCTGAAAACAATGGTTTGAATTAAAAGGAAGCAGGAGATAAGAACATGGAAGAGGAAGAAAAAGCACAGGAAGAAACCAAAGAGGAGAAGCCGGACCAAGCGAAGCAGAAGATGGAAGAGATCGGCAAACCCCTCGAGAAAATGACAGCGGTCGAGCTTCGAGAGGTCGCCGTGCTGATCGAGGGGATCACCGGCGCCCACGCCATGAAGAAGGAAGAACTCCTTCGGGCGATCAAAGAGGCCTGGGGTATTGAAGAGGAAGAACCGGCCAAAGCCAAGACCAAAGAGACCAAGGCCGGTACGTCGGTCAAGGATCTGAAGGTGAAGATTGCCCGTTTCAAGGATGAGAAGGAAGCCGCCCGTGAGGCGAACGACCGTAAGAAGGTCGATCTCCTGAGGCGACGGATCAACCGGCTCAAGAAGCACACCAGAAAGGCGGCGCAGGCCTGAATTCGTTTCCATCCAGAAATGGCTCTTTTCCGCAATCTCATCGTCAATCTACAGGATTCCTTGTGCGACGTACTGAAGTGAAGTACGTCTCCGCGTAATCCCTTGATTTCCTTGATCTTGCGAAAAATCCCTCATTTTTGAATTGGAAACTTGAAAGTGCCCAAATAAATTTCTGAGTGGGCACGAATGAAATAGCGGCCTGGCAGGATTTCACCGTGCAGGCCCTCAGGGAGGCGGGATTTCCGTTTCCCGGGCCTCTTTTTTTGCCGTCACGTTCGCGCCGGGACAGGTCCTGAAACGAGAGATCCATGGGGGAGCAACCAAAACGCCCTCGGCTGAGCCCGTCCAGGGTGGCTGCCGTGATTCCCGCGGCCGGTGCCGGCATCCGCATGCACGGTGATCGTCCCAAGCAGTTCCTGGAACTCGACGGAAAGCCCCTTCTGGTCCATACGCTGACCGTGTTCGAGCAATCAACAGCCGTGGGGTTCGTGGTGCTCGTGGTGCCGGAAGAAGCCGTGGATTATTGTAAAAAGGAGATCGTGGACCGTTTCGGGCTTTCCAAGGTGCGCCGGGTCGTGCCCGGCGGAGCAAGGCGGCAGGATTCCGTGCGCCTGGGTGTGGAAGCCTGTGCAGGGGAGTGCGATATCCTGATCGTCCACGACGGGGTGCGACCACTGGTCGTAAGCTCTCTGATCGAGCGGGCCGTGGACGGAGCCTGGGAGCACGGCGCGGTAATTGCCGCACTTCCGGCTACGGAGACGATCAAGGAAGTGGACGGGGACGGGGTGGTCCGGTACACGCCGGATCGCGGCAGCCTGTGGCGGGTCCAGACACCCCAGGCCTTTCGAACGACGGATCTCATGGAAGCCCACCGAAAGGCCGTGCAGGAGGGGTGGGGGGAGATGTCCGACGACGCACTGCTTTTGGAGCGCATGGGCGTCCCTGTCCGGGTGATCCGGGGAGAGGAGGAAAACATCAAGGTGACCACGCCGCATGACCTGGAGATCGCCCGGTTGTTACTGAGCCGAAGGAGCGCCGCCGCATCCAAGGGGACCCCGGAAAGCGAAGACAGGGCATGATCGTTCGAATCGGAACACGGGGGAGTCGACTGGCCCTGGCCCAGAGTGAGTGGGTCCGGCGCGGCGTGGAGACCCGATTTCCGGAGGTACACGTCGAGCTCGTGCGCATCAAGACCCGGGGGGATAAAATCCTGGACACCCCGCTCAGCAAAGTGGGAGGCAAGGGGCTCTTTGTCAAGGAGATCGAGGAGGCCCTACTGCGAGAGGAGGTGGACGTGGCGGTCCACAGCATGAAGGATGTGCCTGCGGAGCTGCCCGAAGGACTGGACCTCCTGGTGTTCCCGGAGCGGGAAGACCCTAGGGACGCCTTGATCTCTGCGCGGGGTGAACCCTTCGAGGCGTTGCCCTCGGGAGCTCGCATCGGGACGAGCAGCTTGAGGCGGGCCGCACAGCTCCTGCAAAAACGGCCGGACCTGCAAATCGTGTCCCTCCGCGGGAACGTGGACACCCGTCTCGGCAGGCTGGAATCCGGGGACCTGGACGCCGTGGTGCTTGCAGCCGCAGGTCTTCGTCGCCTGGATCTCGCCCATCGGGTCACCCAGGTTCTTGAGCCTTCCGTGCTCCTTCCGGCCATCGGTCAGGGGGCGCTGGGCCTGGAAATGAGGATCGGGGATGAGCGGACCCTGGGGGTGTTCGGCTTTCTCAATCACGAGCCCACCGAGCTCCAGGTCCGAGCGGAACGCGCACTCCTCCTGAAGCTGGAGGGCGGGTGCCAGGTGCCCATTGCTGGGCACGCGGTGGTGCGGGGCCACAGACTGATCCTCGACGGACTGGTGGCGGAACTGGACGGGAGCGAAGTGATCGCCCACCGGGCCGAGGGCGATGCGGACCGGCCGGAGGAGATCGGAATGGCGCTGGCACAAAAGCTTCTGAGCTCGGGTGCCGGGTCCATCCTGGAGCGGATCTACGGCTCACAGGGCGAAAGGCCCATGTAACGCGTACATTAAGCCATGTTTTTCGGGCAGTTGAAGCGTCCAATGAAGAAATGGGACGGGGAAAATCCTTTTCGTCTCGCCAAGACGCGAAGGCGCCAAGAAACCAAAGGGGGTTCAGGAGGTTTTCCTGAGCGATTTTGCGATCTTGCAAGAGAAGAGAAATTTGAATTCGGCATGAGAAAGGACCTATGACGAACAGCAAGCCCGGGAGAGTCTATCTCGTAGGGGCCGGACCCGGGGACCCGGGTCTCCTGACCCTGAAGGCACGGGACTGCCTTGCCGAGGCGGACGTGGTGGTCTATGACTACCTGGCCAACCCCGTGTTCCTGGATTTCGCCTGTGAGGAGGCGGAGCGCGTGTACGTGGGGAAAAAGGGGGGCTGCCACACCCGCACCCAGGAAGAGATCAACCGGCTTCTCGTGGACCTGGCCCTGGCAGGCCGCACGGTGACCCGGCTCAAGGGTGGCGACCCTTTCGTGTTCGGTAGGGGAGGCGAAGAGGCCGAGGCCCTGGCCGAGGCCGGGATTCCCTTTGAGGTGGTGCCGGGGGTGACCTCTGCCGTGGCGGTTCCGGCCTATGCGGGAATCCCTTTGACCCACCGGGATCTGACCGCGACCGTGGCCTTTGTCACGGGCCACGAGGACCCCACCAAGGAGACCTCGAGCATCCATTGGGACCGGTTGGCCACGGGCGTGGGTACGCTGGTTTTTCTCATGGGTGTCGGCAATCTGCCCCTCATCGCGGAGCAGCTCATGACCCACGGCCGTTCCGGGCTTACGCCCACGGCCGTCATCCGGCGGGGCACCACGGCCGAGCAAAGGACCGTGACCGGACCGCTCAAGGACATCGCCCGGATTGTGCAGAATGCAGGTTTGAAGCCCCCGGCCGTCATCGTGGTGGGGGAGGTGGTCTCCCTGCGGGACACCTTGAGCTGGTTTGAGAACCGTCCCCTTTTCGGACTTCGTATCGTGGTCACGAGGGCTCGGGAGCAGGCAAGCGGGTTCCTGGCCCGCCTGGCCGAGCTCGGCGCCGAGTGCATTCAGTTCCCCACGATCCAGGTGGTCCCTCCCGAAGCCTGGGAGCCCCTGGATGAAGCGATTCGAGGATTGAAGGCGTACGCATGGCTCCTGTTCACGAGCGTGAACGGGGTCCGATACTTCTTCGAGCGTCTGGCGGCCCAGGAAAAGGACGCAAGGTTTCTCGGCGGTATTCGAATCGGGGCGATCGGCCCGGCCACGGCGGAGGCCCTTGAGCGCCGGGGCATACGGCCGGATCTGGTGCCGGCCGAATACCGGGCCGAGGCCGTGGTGGACGCGCTCGGGAAGGAGAACATGACCGGTCTCCGCGTACTGCTCCCCAGGGCGGAGAAGGCCCGGGAGGTCCTGCCCCGGGAGCTCGAAAAAATGGGGGCCTCGGTGGATGTGGTCCCGGCTTACCGGACCGTGAAACCGGACCGGGATGTGAGCCGGGTACGAGGTCTTCTAGAGCAGGGGGCGATCGATGTGATCACGTTTACGAGCTCCTCCACCGTGACGAACTTCGTGGAGATGTTTGCAGGAAAGGAGGAGGCGCTTCGTGAGTGGATGAGGCACACCCGGGTGGCCTGCATCGGGCCGATCACCGCCAGAACGGCCGAGCAGCAGGGGTTTTCCGTGGACGTGATGCCTGACAGCTACACGATTGAGGCACTGACCGAGGCCGTGATTCAGCATGCTGCCGGAGCTTCTGCAGAGAAGGCTCCTTGATTCGAGGTCCTGCGGCCAAGACCGGACCGAGCCGTCCGCAGGTACGGAAGAGTCCAAGAGAGGAGGAAGGGAACATGGCCGATGTGATTGACTACACGATTCACGGGGACGACATGCAGCTCGTCGAGGTGGAGCTCGATCCGGGAGAAGGTGTTCGCGCGGAAGCCGGCGCTATGATGTACATGGAGGACGACATCGAGATGCAGACCTCCACCGGCGGAGGCCTCTTCAAGGGGTTCAAGCGCATGGTCACGGGGGAGAGCTTTTTCATCACCACTTTCCTGTACAACGGCCGGGACAAAGGACACGTGGCCTTTGGAGCACCCTATCCGGGCAAGGTCATCCCCCTGGAGCTGGACCGGCTGGGCGGCCGGTTCCTCTGCCAGAAGGATGCCTTCCTCTGCGCGGCCCAAGGCGTGGAAATCGAGGTCGCCTTTACCAAACGCCTGGGCGCAGGGCTTTTCGGCGGGGAAGGGTTCATTCTCCAGCGCCTGGAAGGGGACGGGATGGCCTTTGTCCACGCAGGCGGCACGATTATCCAAAAGGAGCTCAGGGCCGGGGAGACCCTACGCGTGGACACGGGCTGCCTGGTGGCGTTCGCCCCGAGTGTGGATTACGATATTCAGTTCGTGGGCGGGTTCAAGAACGCGCTTTTCGGCGGGGAGGGCCTTTTCCTGGCCGTGCTCAAAGGGCCGGGCCACGTCTACCTCCAAAGCCTTCCCTTCTCCCGCCTGGCGGATCGCATTTTTGCCGCCGCCCGTTTCAAGAACAAGGGGGAGCAGAAGGGCGTCGCCGGCATCGGCGGGGGCCTGCTGGGTGGTCTCCTCGGCGGGGACAACGACTGACGCGTCACGACCTGGGTGAAGGAAGGATGCCATGGAATTTGAAAAGGAGATCCTCTGTATCGGGGCCGGGTATGTGGGCGGTCCCACCATGGCCGTGATTGCGGACCAGTGCCCTCAATACCGCGTTCACGTCGTGGACATCAACGAGGAAAAAATCCGGGCATGGAACAGCGATCAACTTCCCATCTTCGAGCCCGGCCTGGACGAGGTCGTGGCAAGGGCCCGCGGCCGGAACCTCTTTTTCTCGATAGACATCGAAGAAGGGATTCGAAAGGCGGACATCATCTTTGTCTCGGTGAACACGCCGACCAAGGCATTTGGTCAGGGTGCCGGACGTGCTGCGGACCTTCAGTACTGGGAAAAGACCGCCCGACAGATCCTGGAAAACGCCGTTTCAGACACCATCATCGTGGAAAAATCCACCTTGCCCGTGCGAACGGCTTCGGCCATGGAGCGCATCCTGCATTCCAAGTCGAACGGACCCCGGTTCGACGTGGTCTCGAACCCTGAGTTCTTGGCCGAAGGATCCGCAATTCGGGACTTGGAGAAGCCGGACCGGGTCCTCGTGGGGTCCCGGGAGACGCCGGAAGGGATTCGTGCGCGCTCCGAGATTGTAACTATCTATGCCAATTGGGTCCCTCGGGAGCGGATTCTAGAGTCCAACATCTGGAGCTCGGAGCTCTCCAAGCTCACGGCCAACGCGTTTCTAGCCCAGCGGATTTCGTCCATCAACTCCATCTCCGCGCTGTGCGAGAAGACCAAAGCAGTGGTCGACGAAGTCGCCTACGCCATCGGTAGGGACGCCCGGATCGGTCCCCATTTTTTGAAGGCGAGCGTGGGGTTCGGAGGGTCCTGCTTCAAGAAGGACATCCTCAACCTTGTGTACATCTGTGAGGGCTACGGCCTGGATGAGGTCGCCCGCTACTGGGAGTCCGTGGTGCGCATCAACGAGTGGCAGGAGAGGCGTTTCGTTCAGAACATGCTGAGCAATCTGTTCAACACGGTGGCGGGAAAACGGATCGCCCTTTTCGGTTTCGCATTCAAGGCCAACACCGGGGATACCCGGGAGTCCCCCGCGATCACCGTGGCCCGGGAGCTCCTGGAGGAGCGGGCCGAGGTCGTGGTCACGGACCCCAAGGCCCTAAAAAACGCCCGAATCGACCTGAAGGACGTGGAGGGCAGTGTGAAGTACGAGGAGGACCCTTACAGGGCGGCCGAAGGGGCCCACGCCCTGGCCGTGCTCACCGAATGGGACCTTTACAGGACCCTGGATTACAAACGCATCTTCGATTCCATGGTGCAGCCGGCCTTTCTCTTCGACGGTCGAAATATTCTGGATCATGAGGCGCTCTACGAGATCGGTTTTAATGTGTTCGCAATCGGAAAGGCTCCGCTCAAGCACTTCTAAGAGGATGAAGAGGGCTGGAGGAGCCTGTGGTTTCTGGTACAGCGCCGTTCGTAAGGCGAACGGTCCGTCAGGAGGTAAAGTATGCCGAATGTGGTCGTGGTGGGAACACAGTGGGGGGACGAGGGAAAAGGCAAGGTGGTGGACCTGCTCACCGCCAACGCGGACGTGGTGGTCCGCTACCAGGGAGGAAACAATGCAGGACATACCCTGGTGGTGAATGGGGAGCAGACCATCTGCCATCTGATTCCGTCCGGTATTCTTCATGCGGAAAAGACGTGCCTGATCGGCAACGGCGTGGTGGTCGACCCGGAGGTGCTCCTGGAGGAGATGGAGACGCTGCGGGAGCGGGGCGTCTCTGTGGGACCCGAGAATCTCGGTGTGAGCGAGAAGGCCCATATCATCCTGCCCTACCACAAGGCCCTGGACGCGGCGCGGGAAAAGGCCAAGGGAAAGCAGAAAATCGGCACCACGGGGAGGGGGATCGGGCCGGCCTATGAGGACAAAGCGGGACGCACCGGAATCCGCGCCGTGGACCTGCTCGAGCCCGCGATTCTGGGGGAAAAGATTAGAAGCAACCTCGAAGAGAAAAATTTCCTTCTCGAGGCCTTCCTCAAGGCCGAGCCCCTGGATTTTCAGCCCATGTTCGATCGATACTGCGCCATGGGAGAGGTGTTGAGGCCCTATGTCACCGATGTTTCCCTTGCCATCGAGCGGGCGGGACGCGAGGGCCGGAACGTTCTCTTCGAGGGGGCCCAGGGGACCCACCTGGACATCGATCACGGCACTTATCCCTTTGTGACCTCCTCGAACCCCATTGCGGGCGGGGCCTGCGCCGGTGCCGGTGTGGGACCCCGACGACTCCATCACGTCAACGGCATTGTCAAGGCCTACACCACACGGGTGGGAGCCGGCCCCTTCACCACGGAGCTCACCGACGAAATCGGGGATGCCATTCAATCAAGGGGGGCGGAGTTCGGGGCCACCACTGGCCGACGGAGGCGGTGCGGATGGCTGGACCTGGTGATGCTTCAGGACTCCATCCGGCTGAACGGCCTGGACAGTCTGAGCATCACCAAGCTGGACGTCCTGACCGGGCTCAACCCCCTGAAGCTCTGCGTGGGGTATGAGCTCGACGGTCAGACAGTAGAATCCCGTCCAAGCAGCCTGGACAAGCTTGCGCGCTGCACGCCGGTCTATGAGGAGGCGCCCGGATGGGAGGAAGAGATCTCCTCGGCCCGCACCCTGGACGATCTCCCTCCCGAGACCCGGGCCTACCTGAACCGTATCGAGGAGATCACCGGGGTTCCCATCGCCCTGGTTTCGGTGGGCGCCATGCGGGAAGAGACGATTGTGGTGAAGGACCTGTTCGGGTGAACCGGGGAAGGGCGCATCGATTCAACGAATAACGGCATGTCTTCCGAAATCCCATATGATGTTATTGTCGTGGGCGCAGGGCACGCGGGCTGCGAAGCGGCCCTGGCTGCCGCGCGGATGGGCCATCCCACCCTGCTTCTGACCATCAACCTGGATCACATCGCCGCCATGAGCTGCAACCCTGCCGTGGGAGGGCTTGCCAAGGGGCATCTGGTCAAAGAGATCGACGCCCTGGGCGGGGAAATGGCCAAGGCCGCGGATCAGACCGGGATTCAGTTCCGGCGTCTGAACACGCGCAAAGGGGTGGCGGTCCGAGGATCGCGAAGCCAGAACGACCGGGACCTCTACCGAAAGCGGATGAAGGCGGTGGTAGAGGGACAGCCCGGCCTGGACATCCGGCAGGCCATGGTAGACCGCCTGCTCGTGGAGGACGGACGGGTTCGAGGGGTGGAGACCGAGCTGCACGAGCGATACCTCTCCCGAACGGTGATCCTGACCACAGGCACGTTTCTGGGCGGGCTCATTCATGTGGGCCTCGATCATTTCCCCGCAGGACGCATGGGCGATCCCCCGAGCTCCAGGCTGGCCGACCAGCTCCGGGATCTGGGATTCGAGGTCGGGCGATTCAAGACCGGCACCACCCCCCGTCTGAACGGTCGAACCATCGACTACGCGAGCCTGGAGGTCCAGCACGGGGACGCGGACCCGAGGCCCTTTTCCTTTGAGACCGACAAGATTCCCCTGCCCCAGGTCCCCTGCCACATCACGTACACCAACGATCCATGCCACGCGTGCATTCGTTCCGGACTCGATCGGTCCCCATTATTCAGCGGGGTCATCGAGGGGACCGGGGCGCGGTACTGTCCTTCCATCGAGGACAAAGTGGTTCGGTTTGCAGAGAAACCCCGCCACCAGATCTTTCTGGAACCCGAGGGGCTCGACACGGTGGAGGTCTACCCCAACGGCCTGGCCACGAGCCTCCCCGTGGACATCCAGCTGGGCATGGTCAGGGCCATCCCCGGTCTGGAGCGGGCGGAGATCCTGCGCCCCGGATATGCCATCGAATACGACTACGTCGATCCCATACAGCTCCAGCCCACCCAGGAAACGCGGATTGTGTCGGGCCTCTATCACGCTGGCCAGATCAATGGGACAAGCGGGTACGAGGAGGCTGCGGCCCAGGGCCTGCTGGCCGGCATCAACGCGGTGCTGAAGGTTCGAGGGGAATCCCCGCTGATCTTGCCGCGATCCATCGCGTACACCGGGGTCCTCATCGACGATCTCGTCACGCGCGGGACCAACGAGCCGTACCGCATGTTCACGTCCCGGGCCGAGTATCGGCTCCTGCTGCGGGAGGACAATGCGGATCTGAGGCTTCGGGACATCGGGTACCGGCTCGGACTGGTGAGCGAAGACGTGTACCGTGCGTTTTGCCGCAAGCGGGAGGCCATCGATCGGCTCATGGATCGGCTGGACGCGGTCACGCTGAGGCCGGAGCCGGGAGTCCTGGACCGGTTGAAAGAGCTGGGAACGGCCCCCATCAAGAATACCACCCCCCTGGCCGTGCTGCTTCGACGAAGCGAGGTGTCCTTCTCCTCCCTCTTTCCCTTTGCCCCGGACCTGGCAGGGGCCGATTCCCTGGTGGCCGAAGAAGTGGAGACGAGGATCAAGTATCAGGGGTATATCGACCGCCAGGAGCGGCAGGTGGAGCAGCTCAAGAGAATGGAGGAGATGCAAATCCCCGGGCACGTGGACTACGCAAAGGTGCACGGGCTCACCACCGAGGTTCGCGAAAAGCTCTCACGCGTCCAGCCCGTCTCCATGGGACAGGCCTCTCGCATCTCCGGGGTCACGCCCGCCGCCTTGATGGCCCTTCAGGTGTACCTCAAGAGCAGCCCGGCCGAGGATGCGTCTCCTGTAGAGAACATGGCTTCCTGATCCGTCCTTCCTCCTTTCCACGGTCTTCACGTGTTTCATGATCGTATGCGTGTTTTGCCTTTCACGGGCGCGAATCACGAATCACGAGGACGGAAATTTGGTCCGCTTCGGCGCCCGGGGAAACCGCCTCGCCGTCGCTCCGACAGAGTACGGTGGCGTCTGAATCGGCCGCCCTGAGCGGGAATCGTCGGCATTCGGGGAGGCGTTTCACCCTTCGGGGAGTTGCACCCCGGAGGCTTCGACCTGCCCCTCGCTTTCAGGCCCGGGACTCCAGGGACCGCCGATCCAAGTCGATTCCTGGCCTCTGAGTCTCGCTTCTTGAGACGGATTCCCCGCCGCCTCCGCTCCAGACGCGAACGTTATCATCCCCTTGCCGGGTCTGCGGTGGTGGAGGAGCGAAGGGTGCCGCAGACGTCTGAATGAAACAAGGGTCTTGCCTTTACGAACACGAGTCACGAGCCACGATCACGGCCGTTCCGACGGTTCCCCCGCCGCCTCCGCTCCGGGTTCGAACTACCGCCCCCAGGCGAATGCTCATGCCATGCTTTCATAGGCATGGAGGCAGGTGGCTGAATTCGGCAGAGGGTCATATCCTCTGGATACGAACTACGAATCACGAGACACGATCCAACCGGGCCTGAGTGAAAGATCATGGAGACTCCCGGGCAGGGAGCGGAAGAAACCCTCCCCTTTGGAGCCCAAATCTCAGGATTGAGAGGCTGCCCGCACTTCGGAGTCCTCGCTGAGGGGGTCCTGGTTGAGCCTTCGTCCGCTCCGGCACCGGGGGAAGCCGTCACGCCGTCGCTCCTTAACAGAATGCCTACGAATTTTGTAGCGGCGAATAGCAGCCTATAATTACGAGCCGCGAGAAATGAACATGAAAATGATCAGGCGGCAGTACAGACCTTTTCCTGTGGTGTCGAAGGGGTTTTGAATGCCGAAAACGCTAGTAACTTTAGTGGGTTCGAGGTTTTTCCCTGGGCAGTTGCCGCTTGACAAGGTGTTGGGTTGTGGTAAACTTTTTGTTTTGGGAAATTTCCCACGATCCCCGTGTAGGAGCGTGGAAGGGGCCAACCAAACGAAGTTTATAGAATGGAGAAAGGGATGAAGGTTCTGGTGAGCGATGCACTGTCAGAGGTGGGAGTACGGATATTCGAGGAGACGCCGGGGATCGAGGTGGACGTACAGACGGATCTGGGCCCGGAGGGGCTTCTGAAGAGGATCGGGGACT
>Ga0272444_10002246_pt1 | contig 17943 bp, 3 predicted proteins | sample SSMForm13_FD_201033 | JGI IMG/M metagenome (GOLD analysis project Ga0272444, IMG submission 201033) | Marine sediment archaeal communities from Little Sippewissett salt marsh, Falmouth, MA, United States - SSM-Form-13 | ecosystem: Environmental > Aquatic > Marine > Wetlands > Sediment ... | reverse complement strand
GATACAGAATTATCGCCTCGCGCGGTCCGGCTTTCTCCAGATCGTCGACCGGCAGGCTACCCTCACCGGCACTCGCTGGAGCGACCGGTGGTTCAAGTCCGGTTGTCCGCTGTTCGAAAGCGGCATCCGATTCACCGGCTTCCACCACAACAGGTTCCGATGGTGGTGCTTCTGTCCGCGTAGCACGTTCCGGGGCGCGCAGGTCAAGCCGCTCCTGCAATTTTACCTTCGGCATGGCGTCCTCTGGTTCTGTTTCGCCGGACGTGATCAAGCCGTACTCTTTCTCGACCTTCAGATCGGCCAGTCGCCGGATCGCTTCCGGCGCCATACCAGAGCTGTCGGATTCAGCGAGGAAGAGCTGGTAGCTTTCCATCGCCCGGTCGAGACCGTCGCTGATCTCCACTTCGCTCGTATCGACCTGGACGTTGCGCAGTTGGGCAATGGTGCCACGTTCGTCGAGCGTCGCACAGGCCGCCAGACATAAAGGCAGCGCACATATGAGCAGATATCCGCGTCTCATTGTTCCAGCGTTTCCTCCCCCTGCTTGCGTGCCGCGCGGTCGTAACTGTCGGCCATGGCGAATCGCGCCTTGACCTGGAACTCTTCCAGCCGTTCGCGACGAGTGGCCAATTCATGCACGGCCATGGTTTCCAGCATGTGTCCCTGGCGCGCCATCAGGGTCGCGACCTGCTCTGCGGCAGTCCGGATCAGCATCCGCTGCCGCCGGATCGTTGCATCATAGCCTTGGTAGCTCTGGGTTGCCGCCTGGCGAATCCGTACGAAAGAATTATATTGCCGCTGCAGTCGTTCGATATCGCCATTCAGTTCGTAAAGATCCTGGTGGGCCTGGGTCAAACGCCGGTCGTAATCGGTACGCATTGTCCAGGTCAGCAGCCCCTTCAGCCGGGCAATCCGGTGTGCGACGCGATCTGCGGATATTATTTCCTGTCCGGCCAGACGACGTTCCAGGGAATGCAGGCGTTCCGTAACGATGCGCTCTTCTGCGGTGGCCAGGTCAGTGGGGCGCGCCGCCGTTAGCAGCCCCTGCAAGCGGCCTTCGATATGAGCGCGCTGCTCCAGCCGCAGGCGCATCTGTGAATCGAGTTCGCGGAAGCGGCTGTCGATCGTCGGCAACAGGGGCTGGTAATAGTTACGGCGGTCTTTGATGAGCTTCTCGAAGGCATCAAGATCGCGCTGCCAGCCCTCCAGTTTGCGCCGCAGGTGCTCCAGGTCGAGATAGTTCTGCAATGCCGCCTGGAAATCGTGCGATGCCATCAACTCCAGCAGATAATAGGTTTCCGGGGTCTCCGGAAGTTCGCGCAGCCTGACCACCCAGTTGGCGTCCTGCTGCAACTCATCCTGGACCAGGGCGCGCAGGAAGTTCCCTTCGCGAATACTGACGATCGAAGCGCTCAGCCTGTCGATTTCGCTGCTGAACACTTCCAACGCGCGACTGTACAGCAGGGCCGCGCGGCTGTAGATTCCGAGTTTACCGTAGGCATAGGGAACGGCGAGCAGACCTTCCTGCACGGCCGGGTCGGTCACATCCCGTTCCAGCAGCAGGCTCCAGGGCGCCAGCGCGGCGGCATAATCCTCCTGCGAAGCGTCGGCCCAGCCCGAGCCGAGCAGAGCCCGATTGGAAAACGGTCCGGCCAGCCGAACCCGGTCGAGAATCTTCTTGGCCGTGGCGAATTCACCAGCGCCGAGTAATCGGTCTCCCAGCACCAGATTGGCTTTATCCTTTATTCCCAGGGAGAGCGGCTCGTCGACGGCTACCTGTCCGGTCTGGTCAAGCCGTTTTAAGCCATCCTCCATCCGCCCTTCCAGCAGCAGGGCAATACCAAGGTTGTAACCGGCAAAACCAGCGAGGGTTTTTGACCCTCGCAAAGTTGCAAACAGATCGGCTGCTTCCGCGAAACGGCCGTTTGCCAACAACGCCTGGGCGCGCAGGAAAGCCAAATCATCTTCGATCGCTTTCGGGACCTCGCCGCTGATGCGCTCCAGCGCATGCAGGGCATTGAGCGGCTGGGATTTCTGGAAATAAATTTTCCCGAGCCGGTAAATCGCTTCGTTCCGCACCTCTTCGGCAACATTGCCGTTGATCACCGCGCTGATGGCGCGTCCCGCCCTTTGGTGCATGCGGTAGGCCAACTCAAAATCTCCCACCGAGAACTCGGCCAGACCGATATGCGGATAGAGGCTGTCGAGCTGAGGTTGGTCCAGTTCACGATGCTGGACCAGTTCAGTGTCCAGCCGGGCGATGGCCTCGAACCACTCCTCCTGGAAAGCGTAATAGAGAGTTTCCCCCAGGTAGAGGTCGCGCAGGTCTGCCGGAGCGCTGACAGCGGCAACTGCCGTGGTTACGGCGACCAGCCAGAGGCTGGTTATGAGCAGGAAAAAACGGGTCATGGTTACCTGTCGCTGAAGCTTATGTCCTGGTCCGCCAGGGTGATTTCCACAATCGCCGGACCGATGTCTTTGCGGAGCAGATAGGTTCCGCTCTGCTCAAAAGAATCACCGTTTTCCGCCAGGGCCTGAAAACTGACCTGCAACTGATGTTCTCCGCTCTTGATATTGCCGGTAAAAATCTGTTGTACGCCACCCTTCTGGAGGGCTTCGAGTTCCTTAAAGCTGTACAGATGATGAGCCACAGACTGTCCGTCGAGCAGAATTTCGACGGCATCGAGGCGGAACCTCTCGTCCTTCTCCAGAGCCAGAAACAGAGCCACCTGAGTGTGCGAAGGATAGAGCAGCTTTTCCTCCAATTGATTGAGTTCCATGGCGATCGCCAGGATATCGCTTTTAATCTCCTGCACCTGTTCGTCGAGCCCTTTGATCTGTTCCCGGTCGACATCCTCGGCAACGGCCGGCAGAGCAGTCAAACACAGAATCGCGGTTACCACGATTGCCTCATATACGCTTTTCATTTTTCTTACCTTCCTGTCTTCTTCTCTGCCACCGGGCCCGCTGAAGATATCCGGCGGCGACAAATCACAGTTTGCCGATCAGGTTGACGAAAAAGCCCTGATGGCGATAATCCAACTGGGTCAGATCATCAGAAAAATCGCTGAAGTTATAGCCCGCTCCGATCTTGACGTGTTCACCGACATGGCGGTAGAGGGACACCAGTGCACCGTTGCGACTGTCCTGCGCATCCGGCAGGTCGAGCAGCCGCGCCTCGACCAGCGCATCCCAGCGGTGCATGAAGTGCCAGTCGGCACGCAGAACGTAAAGGTGCGCCCGGCTGTCGTAGTATTCCGGATTGTCCCGGTCCTGAGCCACCTGGCCGAGGCGATAGGCATATTTGCCGCCCAGGGTCCAGCGCGGCGTCAGGTCGTAGCTCAGGTCGATGGCGGCGATGTGACTGCGCTGAATAAAATCGCCGGAATCGGCTGCAGCATCATCGCTCGCAGGCAGATTGTAGAAATAGGTGTACTTGAACAACATATTGAGCCGGTCGAAATGCACCGGGCGATAGGCATACCCCAGCACCGCCTCGGTATAATCACCGTTGTAGCCGGCACCCAATGAACTTTCGCTTTGTGAGTGGTTGAATTTTCCGAGCAGTCTCCAGTCATCCGTGAGTTGGTATTTGAAGCTGTTCTTGAACAACCAGGTCGTGCGTTCGGAATAGCTGGAATCGCTCTGTTCGGTATTGTCGACCCGGTATTCCAGCCCGCTGGAAAACGACAGTTTGGCAAAACCGTAACCGATGCTGACAGCTGCTGCCATACGTTCCAGCTCGGCCGCCGTATCCGGATCTTTCAGCGTTCCCAGATCCAGGTTGGCACTCAGATTGAGGCGCTCGCTCACGGCCAGTTCGACGCCGGTCGAATGGACCAGTCCGCTCGGCACGTCTCCATGGGCGTACTGTTCTTCCAGGTAGATGCTCGCGCTGTCCGAATAACGACTGCGGAAACCGGACACCATATTGCCTTTTCTCGCCAGTACGCCATTGTCGCTGCGTTCGTTCTCGAGCGCGTAATTCATGTATAACGTGGTCCGGTCACTGTAGAGAAACTCAGTTCCGAGGTCGGCACCAGTTCCCGAATCGCCGCCGGAAAGTTCGCCAAGAACCTTGAAACGATCGGTCAAACGCCAGCTGCCGCCGGCGCCGATCCGGCCGTTTTCCTCGCGCGCGTCGGTTGCCCGGATAGTTTCCTGGACAAATCCGTAAGCGGTCCAGCGCTCTCGGGAATCATAAGTCACCCGGGCCACAGCATCAGTAAGATCGCCCTCTTCCTGGGTCGCAACCTTGTCCGGGTCATTATCCTCGCGGCTGTCGTTGCGCACACCGGCGCTCAGCGTCCAGTTGTCGACCAAGCGGTAGTCGATATCCAGTTCGCTCGACAGCGTATCGAGGCCATTCTCTTCGCTGCTCCGATCCAGTTTCAGTCGCCCGGACAGTTTGGTTGTAAACGGCAGGTCGGCCGTACCGCCGTACTGCTGTAATTCCTTTTCAGTGCTCAACCCCGGCGCGGAATAGCCGGCACCGACCTGCTGCAGGTAAAACGTCAGCCGGCCGCCCCAGGAATCCATGAATTCGGCAAAAGAAACGTTCCCTTCGACCCGGTAAGCCGCAGCGTCCTTATCTTCGCCAGTGGCAAGTTCTTCCTTGTCGAAACTGTAACCGCCGTCATTCGAAATTGAAGTCAGGACCCCCGGCCCCGTGCTATGTCCGTATTCCAGCTTCAACCACAAAGCGGCCGATTTACGCAGGGTCAGGTCGAAACCTTCCAGGCTGCTTTCGACATCCTCTTCTTCTGTCCGGCCCGCTGTCACGCCGATTTTGACCTGATCCGTTAACCAGTAATGCAGCCGTCCGCCGGTCACCAGGGTATCCGGTTCTTCCACGCCCGGGGTATATTCATAGCGCGCCACCAGAAAGACCGGATTCCCGCTCAGGGAAGCGCTGTCCACCAGCAGGTCGTCATCCGCAGTCGTCGGTAGCACTTCGGAGAGCAGGATGCGCCCCTGCAGATAATCGATGTCATAATCAAGTTCCGCTACCAGGGTCTTGCTGGCCAGTACCAGATCCGAATCCTTGTCACGCACCTCGATGCGCAGCCGCTCGGAACCCTCCAGGATATCCTGCTGCGGCAGGTAGAACAGTGATCCGCCGGTACCGCGGAACTCGTCGCGTCCGGCGATAGTTCCAGGATCCGCACCGAAGCCATCGAGCAACAACCGCGGCGCACCGAAGGAGGTCGTTTCAAGCGGTTGGTAGCGCAGGTTGGCACCGTAGAGGTCACGGTCGAAAAAAGCCAGGTTATTGTCCGCGTAGGCGACCTTGAAATTACCCCAGAGACCGTAGGTTTCGTCTTTCTTCATACGCAGGAAGAATTTTCCGCTGGTCGGGGCTGTTTCCATCACCGTGCTGTCGTCGCCAAAGGTCGGATAATGCCGGTCCGGGTCCATCCGGCGGAACAGGGCATCACCCGATTTTTCGATAAAATTTGAAAAGATCTCATCCAGCGGCCCTTCCCTGGTGTCGGCACTGGCGGTTAGGGACCAGCCATTGTCAAAGTTGCCGCGACTGTAAAAAGCTAAACGTCCCTGCAAGCTGAAATCCTCGCTGTAACGCGGCTTTTCAGGATTCAACAGTTTGGCCGGGCCGTTGGTTTTGTTACCCGACAGGGTCAGGTCGGCAATCCCGACCGTGAACCAATCAGCTTTGTCCAGTTCCAGATCGCGCAGATACAGTTCCCCGCTGCCATTGTCATCGAGAACGGCAACCTCGACAGTGTGCAATCCGGCCGGCAGAATCTCTTCGGCAACAAAAACGCCGTTAGCGTCGACCGGCACCGGATACCCGGCCAGCCAGACGTCATAACCATCCGGGATGCTGTGGCCGTAAGCCTGCACGGTGCCACCGCTGAGTGGGATATTCTGTGTCGCCAGGCGGCTCTCGCCGTAACCGGCCAGGAGTTCCCGCTGTGGATTAGCCGCAACAGTCGCCGGATTGATCCGATCGATCACCCATAACGGCTGCGGCACACTTTCATCGAATAAGCCGCCTTCATCATAAACCCGAACCAGGAATTTAAGCGCCCGGCCCGGTGCGCTGTAAGTGTCGAAATTGGCTCGCCAACTCGCCCGTCCGTCTTGATCCATGGTGACCACGGCCAACGGCAGATCGCGAATCGACTGCTGCCGATCAAAAATTCTCACTTCAGCGCTGTTGATGAAACTGCGGTAATTGGTATAGAGCTGAAAATCAACCCGGTTTTCGCTGAATGTGGTCTCCTCAACATCCCGGTAGCGGATCGACTGCGGCCAGGCCGTCACGTTGAGACGCAGATCGCGCTTGAGGCTGTCATGCCTGAAACTCACCTGCGCCCGCTGCAGAGCGACATCGGTACAGCGCTGGACATCGGAGATACTCTTGCCCGGATCGTCGACCGGCGTGCCGTCGACGGTGATCCGCATCTGGTTGAGGGAAAAGGGGTTCCGGGTTTCAACTTCGCGCTTCAAACGGGTGATCTCGACCCCCTCGTAGTCATCGAGGATCGCCAACTCGTCATAGACTGCCCGGACCTCGACGCGCGAGACGTCCGTTTCGATGAAACCGGTATTGACCACGTCGTCACTCTGGACGTAACCGCGGCCCTCAAACTCGAACTGCTCCTCGGGAAGGCTCAGGGCAAGCGCAGCAGCAGCCATGGCCCGCCGCGCACGTACCGTGGACCAGCCGATATCATCGCCGTAGATCGCGGCCGTACGACGTGACAGCCGTTCGTTACTGATGTAGCCGATGAAGCGTAGGCGCGGCCTGGTCTTGTCCGCCATTTCCGCCAGCACCTGACGCATCCGGGCCAGGGTTTCAGCGGAAATCACAGGGTCACCGTTTTCGAACCGGATCGGCGCAATCCGTCCGGCGGTCGGCTCATAGGTGCGAGTCACGGTTTCGGCGCCGGCAGCATCAGGGCAGATCTGTGGTTCGTCCGGCAGGTCCTGCAGTGGATCATCGTACCAGAGCTCCACCTCAATCCTCCGATTGAGCGCCCGCCCGCGTGGAGTGCTGTTGGCCGCAACCGGCTTGTCCGCCCCCCGTCCCTCGCTGGCCACGGCGTTCTGTGGCAAGTCCAGGGCTTCGCGGGCCGCCAGCGCGACGCGGTGGGCAACGGCTTTGGACAGGGCCAGATGGTTGCCGTAAATCCGTTTTTGCCGTCCGATCAGCGGCGCGTCGTCAGAATAAGCGACAAACTTGATCTGCAGGTTCTTACGGTCCAGCAGTTTCCCCCGCACCTGGGTCAGTTGCCGCAAAAATGACTCGGAGAGTTGCAACCGGCCTTCATCGTAATGTAACGGTGTCAACAGGTTCCTGATTCGGGCCCTGTGCGCATGGCCTTCGAGGTAGCGTAGTTTACAAACCGTCTCGGTCCTACAGACCTTGACCCGGTTGACCTCGCGCGGAACCAGGACGTCCTGTTCAACGCTCATCTCACCGATTTCGTCATACCAGACCTCGACTTCGACCCGCCGGTTGAGCGCCCGCCCCGCAGCGGTCGCATTGTCGGCGACTGGTCGACTGTCACCCAATCCCTCGTAGGAAATCCCTTCGGGCTGCAGGTTCAGTTGCTTCTGGCAATATTCCGCAACAGTTCCGGCCCGTTCGCGGGACAGGCCGACATTGTCTCCGTAAACGGCCTGCAGTTCCGGGCTGAGCGGTTGCGAATCGGCATGACCGATAAAGTGCAGCCGAACATTTTCCCTGTCACGCATACTGTTGAGGATGTCACGCAGTTGATTGAGATAGCCGGAAGGGATGTTCGCATCCCCCTCGTCGAAGTGGATAGCCGGAACCTGGTTGGCGAGCTTGACGGTTTTGACGTCGGGTACGACCGTGCGTTGCACTTCTAACCGGTCACCCTGATCTTCCGCAAAAATAGAAGGATCGAGAATCCAGGGGGTCAGTGGACGGTCGACGGACAAATGTCTTTCAGTCGACTGCCCGTAAGTCGACGTCTCCCGCGCCTCGGTGGCCGGGTCATTAGCCAGGAACGACGGCAGCAAAGCGGCTTGAGATGTCACCGCGGCCGTCAGAACCAGACAGCATGTCAGAATAAGATTCCTACATTTTTTCATTTTTTACTTTTCATTTATCGGGGCGTCCGATACGCCCCATGCGACAATGCCGCAAGTTTCCGTCACGGATAAATGCCGTCCAACTATCTCTGCGCCGGACTGCCACGTCTCCAGAACACTTCCGTTTCCACCGTCAACCGGTAACCACCCCCGGCGATCTTCCAGCGTCCGGCAATCTCCGTGCGTAGCGCCTGCAAGCGCGCGTAAACCAGGTCTTTCTTTTCGATATCGGCCAGGTACGACAGCCGCAGGATCGACGGAGCTTCATTGAGCACGGTCAACAACTGGTCAATTTTCCCCCGCCACTGGAGACGCAGCCTGGTGGTCTCCGGCTCGAACGCTCCATCGCTGATATCCATCGCCACCACCCGGTGCAGGGTGGCGCCGAAATTCATGCGCAAGGCCTTACCGCGCGTAGCCCGCCCGACCCGGGGATTTTCGGTGATCACGCGGTAACCGGTCGGCAGACTGCGATCATCAAGTTTGAGAACGAAATTACTGCCTCGGTCTTCATCCGGGACCAGGGCACAGGTGATGTGATAGCGGCCATGCTCGTCGGTGGAAACGATCAACCCGCGCGCGGTCACCAATCGTACGCTCGACAACCCGGTTTCACCCGGATCCTGATAGCCGTTCAGGTTGCGATCGTCGAAGACCTTGCCGAGCACGTCGCTACAATCGAAATCCGGATCGGGTGTGACCCTGACCGTGGCCGTGGCTTCGCCCGAGGCCGCCCGGCCCAGGACACTGTTGTAGACCTGAGCACGATTCACGTATTCCCCTTCGCCGATTCCCGAACCAACCACCAGCAACAGCTTGATGACCAGTGCCTGGTTGACATCCAGAGTCAGATCATCCCAGCTCAGCACCCGTCCTTCGATCTCCGGTTCGGCCGCGCTGCCGTCGAGTCGTGCGCTGCCGGCAACATACTTGAACCCGGCTGGAAAACGGTCGATAATGCTGATGTCCTCCAGCGGCACACCGTAAACGTTGGTTACGGTAATCGTATAGGGAACCATTTCGCCCCTGCTCACACTGTTCAGCGCCGCTGTCTTGGTGATCGCCACAGCACCGTCCAGTTCCGGGTCAAGCGGGATCTGGTTGTTAAAAATCTGGCTGTTTTCCGGGATCGCGCTATTGTCAAAACTCATGTGCAGATAATAGTTGGTCCCGGCCGACCCGGCTGGCACCGATAACGGCGGCATTTCCGGCCAGGTGACCGCCTCACAGTGATCGGTCGTGGCGATCGCATCGTCAGGACAGGTCGGCACCGAGTAAGCGGAGGTATCAGCATTGGTGTTCGGAGTAATCACCAGCGATTCTCCTTCCAGATAACCGCTTGCCGGTGGTTCGGCTTCAATCAGGTAAGATCCACTGGCCGGACAGGCCACAACACTGAAATTCAGGTCAAACTTGTAGAAGCCGTTTTGCGCCGTGACCTGTCCCTGCTGTGCGGGGTCGTCGAAACAACTGTCCGGCAGGGCGTTGCCGTTAGCAGCGTTGATCATGGACAGAGCCGCGCCGCCGATCGCTGTGCGGGCAATAGAATTGTAGACGGTGCCGTTGGGCTGGAGCGGCAGATTCAGACCCTGCAGGTTTTCTCCCGCTAAAACACTGATAGCGCTGATTCGCTGGGGACCGTTGGTGAAAGAGGACACCGCGTAACCCAGCGATGGAGTATCGGCACCCGCACCGGGAGCCAGGAAACGGATTTCATATAGGTTAGCGAGGCTGTCGCTGGGAACCAGACCGGACAGCCGGTAAGCGCCGTTTTCGTCACTGAGCGTTGAACTCATCAGACTGCCGTCCAGGTACAGCCCGACCGACCAGCCCTGCTGCAGGGGGTCCCCGGCAGAGGTGAACAGGGAATCGAGATCGACATCATGCCAGATCAGGCCGTTGAGTGCGGCACTGCCCGGGGTTCCGCCGACATCGAGGGAAACTTCGTCCGCCGCACTTTGTCCCGGGCTGTCCCAGGTCACCACACCGGTGTTGGTAATTGTGCTGCCGTATGCCAGAGACGGGTCAATACGGACGCGGAAGCGTACGGTCAAACTCGCACCGGGAAGCAGGTCGCCGTAAATCAAGGCATAATCGGCGCTTAGGATATCTGCGCCAAAAGAGACTCCGGTCGCGCTACCGTTCAGGGTTCCGGAACCGGAAATATATTCAATCTGGTCTCCGAGGGGCGGATTCAGGTCATCCGTGACCAGCACGTTGCTGGCCGGCAGAGCACCGATGTTGGTCACTCGGATGGTATAGGCCAGTTCGCCGCCCGGCTCGGCGGTGGAGCCGTCAACAATGCCGACGGTCTTGGCAATAGAGAGCAGCTGGACGTCACCAACCGCGATCACCGTCGGCTGGTCACCGTTGGCCGGGATTCCGTCAGCATCGGTCAGGACCGGGACCAGCTCGGCAGACGAGACCGTTCCCTGGTTGCTGATCAGGGTGCCGTTCGGGACACCCGCGTTGACCTGCATGCGGTAGGTCACAAGCGTGTTTTCACCGACTGAAATGATACCGCTTCCGGCGTTGTCAACGGACTGGACGGCCAGACCGGTGGCCAACGGAAAGACCCCAGCGTCCGGGCCGTTGAGGGTACCGTTGACCTCTAGCGATTCAGCGACGTAGTTCAGGTCGGCTGGTACGGCATCGGTCAGGACAACGGAGGTTGCCGCTGCGGCGCCGTTGTTACTGAGGATAATGCTGTACTCCAGGATATCTCCCGGATTGACCAGGCCGTTGGAATTGTTATCGACCGCCAGGGTCACGGTTTTCAGCGCGTACAACAGCGGCACGTTGCCGACCACCACTCGGGTCGGATCGTCAGAGGCCGGGGTCGAGGGATCGTCCGACGGTTGTTCCGGGCGGACTCCACTCCCCGCGCCTGCGACGGCGAGGAAAGCCTGGTTCTCGATCACCAGGCCATCCATCACATCCGCATCGACCAGGACATCAAAAGAAACAGTTGCCACATTGTCCGCAGCCGTATCGCTGTCCGCAGCCGTATCGCTGTCCGCGGTCAGGGCGCCGCCAGTTGCGGTATCCGGTGAATTAATCGTCAGACCAGCCTGTAGAGGACTGTCGCCACCGATATCGTTGACAGAACTGCCGTTGAGCCGGGTACTGTCGACGATATAGGTTGTGTGGGCCGGGATAAAGTCCTGCAGCACAGCCGCAACCGCATTTTCCGTACCGACATTTTTGATTGTGACAGTGTAGCGCAACCGTTCACCGGCCAGGAGAAAGCCGGGATCACCATCCAGGAAAGTGGCCGTCTTTTCCACTACGAACGCGGGCGCCGAGCTGATCAGCGTAATCGTCGGGTCTTCATCACCGGTCAGCGCAGCGTCAGCGGAATCGCTCAATTGCAGAGTAGCGTCTTCAGCAAGCAATTCTGCCTGGTTGAGGACTTCGCTACCGCTGGTGATCACTGCGGCCAGCTGTATGCTAAAAACAATGTCCGCGGTATCTCCCGCCGCGACATCGAAACCGTCGACCTCAACCAGTCCGCTTCCTTTGGCACCACCGGCGGGATCGGTACCGCTGACATCGGCACCGACAGGATAACTTTCCAGGACCAGGGTGTCCGCCGTAAACAGTTGCGGCAGAGATACCTGGAGGTTTTCCAGTTCGTCGCGGATCCTCAGATCGGTCAAAGCGACTGTGCCAGTATTGGTCAGGCTCAGTGTATACCTGAGGACATCCCCGGGAGACGCCGTCGCCCCGCTGCCTCCGGTGGTCACGTTTTCCACCGCCTTGACGAAATCTATACCGCTAACCACGTCGATCGTCGGATCGGCGGCGGACGCGGTTTCCGGATCGTCGCTCAACTGTTCGGCAAACGCTCCGCTGCCATTCCCCGCACCGTTCAGTGCCGCCTGGTTGGAGATGATGGTTCCGGCTGCCGCGGCGGCATCCACCTCGACGATAAAGGTGACAGTTGCCAGGCTCTCACTTCCGGCCACGGCATCAGCCGGCATCGACCCGGCGGTTGTGCTGCCGGCCGCGTTGATCAACATGCCGCTTTCCAGCGGCGAGATACCGGAGGAAGGATCGGGGATCGCGACCCCGTTCAGTGTCGTACTCTCGGCAACATAAGTGGTGTCAGCGGGGACCATATCACTCAGGACCACATTCACGGCATCTTCGCTACCGATATTGCGCACCCGGATGGTATAGCGCAGTTGATCGCCGGGCAGCAGAATCGCTGCAGCGCCGATCAGATCCTCCGAGGTCTTCTCAAACTGCCATTGTGGGGAAGAATCGATCGTGACCGGCGTCGGGTTGGCGTCCCCGGCGATATTCGGGTCGTCGCTGCCGGTGAGCCCGAAACCGGTCAGGTCAAGCTGGCCCTGATTCAGAACCTGCGTGCCGGCGGGAATGACATCAATCAGTTGCACGCTGAAATCGACGGTCAGTGAGTCTCCCCCGTCCAGGACGATATTTGAACTGCTGAGCAGACCGGTCCCGTTACTGCCGCCCGTAGCGTCAATGCCGATCTCGGACGGTCCGGACAACAGGGTTAGAGTCCCGGGAGCAAACCAGGGAGAACTATTCAACCGATCCAGCTCATCGCCCAGAGAAAACTGAGCCTGTGCCGTGCTGATATTGTTGACTACCAGTTGGTAACGCAAGCTGTCGCCAGGGCTGGCGCTGCTGACGATGGTGCTTCCGGTGGCGACATCCACAGCGGTTTTCTGGAAATCCAGCTCCGGAGCGATTCCGTAGACTGTGGCGGAGATCGGTCCGACACAATAATCGTTGGGAGCCGTAATGTTCGGACAGCCCGCGCCGGTCCGTTCATAGACACTGATCTGCTGCAATGACGTCCAGTCGCCGTAGACAGCGTTTTCAATCAGTCCGCCCGGGTTGGCAACAATCTGGACCGTCGTCCGATAAATGAGCGTCAACGTCTGACCGTAGGGCAGATCCAGACTGCCGTCGCTGTTTTCCCGGCCCCAGACAACAGTCCCGGTCGGCCCACCGGTCGGTATGGCGACAAAGCCGCTGACAGCGGTGCCGTCAATGGTTGCGGTCGGGATGAAACCGGAATCCAGGGCGACGCCGTCGGGCAGGGTATCGACGATATTAATGTCATGGGCGGTGGAGTTGGTGCTGCCGACGTTGCTGAGAGTCAGCTGATACTCCAGGGTATCGCCGGCCATCGGAGGATCACCCGGGTTTTTGCCGGTGGTCACATTGGCCACACTCTTCAGCAGGGTCAGATCGGGCTCGGAGACCGTAACCGCGCCGACCAGCGCTTCCAGGGTCTCCGTCGCCGCGGTTCCCGCATTCAGGTAGGTGGCTTCGGCCCGGTTGCGCAGTTGATCGCCGGCATCGGTGTCCAGATCGTTGTTGACCCGGGCATAGTAATCGATGCGGATGGTCGGCGTTATGGCGCTGCCGCTGCTGTCGTCTTCGGTTGCAGTGACCACCGTGCCGACATTCCAGGAGATCGTCCCGGAGGATTCGTCGGCCGGCAGAGAGTTGAAAGCGGCTGCCGTCGGCGGAGTCTGGCCGTTGATTGAGGCGATCCCGGTAAAACTGTAGCTGGTCGAAAAATCACTGTTGTCGGCCAGCACGTAGCTGAGCCCGGTATAATCCAGCTGATCGTTGATCACGACGTTGTTGCTGACCCCTTCCGGCAGCACCAGTTCAATCCGGAACAATTTGTGCGCACCGATGGTCGGCACCAGAGCCGGGTCCTGGTCGGTTTTATCCAGCTGCGGAGCGGCCACCGCCATCTGGGTGCCGGCTTCGGTTTCGTAATCGTTGACCGGGTCGCCGCTGTTCGGCAGGGTTCCGTTACGCATGCCGTCAGTCTCACCGTCCGGGCCGATGATGCCAGAGCTGTTCAATGCGGTTGTCCGGTCTGGTAGTGAGGTCCATGCCGCCTGAACGGTATTGCTCAGCACCTCCTGGACTTCGACGTCCGCGGCCAGTTGAACCTGATAGGTAAAACTCACCGTAGCGCCGACAGCAATCCCGTTCGGCGGATTCCAGCTGAAAATCGGCTGATTCGCGCCCAGGGTAGTCACATCGACAACATCCGGCGGATCGCTGCCGCCGACACCGCCCGCATAACTGAACCGGGTCGCGTCAAGGTTATCCAGAACCATCAGGTTGTAGGCCGGTGCCGTCCCGTTATTGGTTGCGGTTACCGTCACGCCCACGATATCATCGGCATCCGCCTCGGCAAGGCCAAAGGAGGTGGTCAGGTCGATCAGCGGTTCGCGCAGATCGATTGTGACTTCATCGATGTCATATGACACCGTCGTCCCGGTTTCGTCGACATACTCGGCGGTCGCCGCCGTGGTCGGGTGGCCGTTGGTCAGGATCTCCCCGTCATTGGTCTGGGCAGTATTTTCAACCTGGGCGATAAAACTCACTGTCAAATCGTAGCGGGTACCGCTGCCGCCGATGGTCAGCCGCTGGTCGCCGAAGTTCCAGGTCACGGAATCTTCGCCGCAAACCGGGTTGATCATCCCGCCCGGGACAAAGCCGGCGGCACTGTAAGGCGCGGCATCCAGGTCGACTTCCGGCGCTTCACTGCAGCGCAGACCTTCGGGCAGGACGTCCTGAATGACGAAATCACGCACCTGAGCTACCGGCAGCAGCACGTGAAGCTCGTACTCGAGTTCTTCTCCGATCGACGCATCCTGAGTCCCGGAGGCGGCCAGGGGTGTATTGGCCATGGCGATCACGGTCTTGGGCTGGGTTGCTACCGGAATGATCTGCACGCTGGCCGAAGCCGCTTCCGAGGTATAAAATCGTGCCCCGCCCAGCTCGCTGTTGGCGCCGGTCGGAGCCGACTGGTTGCCTGCAGCACCGGTCAGGCTATCGTAGGTCGCACTCGTTTCGTTGTTAAAAGTCTGCAAGGGTGCGGCCGTGTCATCATAATCGACCCGGTAATAGAGTTCGACTGATTCACCGGGATCGATCCGCTCCAGGGCGCTGCTATGGGTGTAAGAGAAGGTCAACACCGCCGGTGAACCGTTGTCCACCAGGTTATCGCTGATCGTCCCTTCTCCATCGCCGTCGCCACTCCCTTCACTGCCGTCAGCGTCGTTATCCAGACCATCGCCGGCAAAGGGTTCAATATAGGCGAGATCGCTGGCGTCGAGCTGATCGGTGACGCTGACGTCATAAGCCGGAGCCCGTTGGACACCATCAGCGGTTTCCTCGTTGGTAACGGTAATGCGGTAGATATATTTATCGTAAGCGTCGCCGTCATCAGCAACTGGAACGAAATTGCTGCAGGAGGTTCCGCTGCCGTAAAGTGATTCGTTGCAGACCTCCTTGATCAGGGTCAGTTCCGGTTCAGTCACGGTCAGGTCGACCCGGCGGATGGACTCGTTCGGATAGCCGACGGTCGAGGGGCCGAGGGGGTATTGCTCGACCAGGCCGGTATTAACGTTGCTGAAGGTAGCATCGAAAGTCGAACTCAGCACGTTATGGCTGTCGGCGGCGTGGACGTTGGGCAGGTTGCGTTCGTCGATCGGTTTGTTGAGCAACCGGGTCGTGGTATCGACCACGAACCAGACATCCGCCTCTTCGATTCGCTGTGAATCCGGCACGTTGAAAACCCAGCCGAAGTTCCCTTCGGTCAGTGGAATCAGCCCGACCGGATACATTGAGATTCCCTGGATCAGCGTAGAAGATTCATCCTCCGGATCGCTGTTGGAGATATAAGCCTGGCCGTCGGGCAGCTGATCTTCGACATCGATGTTCTGCACGGCGATATAAATGAATCCCGGCGTCTCGAAGCCGAACCAACCGCCGGTGTCGATCTGGTATGAGCATTCCTCACCGATCTGGGCTTCCTCGAAGCCGTTGCCGTCGTAGCTGGGGGGATTGTTTTCGTTGCAGGTTCCCTGCTGGGTCTTGATCAGGTTGAAACCGATCACCCGCGCCCAGGTTGCATCCAGGGAATAGTTGTTGGCGCGGTCGAGTTCGCCGTCAGGACGGGCGATCGGGGTCGGGAAATCGAGCAGTGTCCCGTCGCTCAGGGTAACCTCGCCGACCACGTCGGCACGCAGACTCAGGTCATCCTCGGCGATTCGCGCCAGCACCGTGGTCTTGCGGACGTCGAAATCGTAAGTCACGGTCTGACCGGGCGAAATCACTGCCGGTGCGCTACATTCGTAGACCGCCGCCGTAGCCGGAAGTTCCGCCGGGTCGGCCCAGACCTTCCATGGATCGGGCTGAAGCGGCGTGCCGGAGAGGCTGATCGGGCTGCAGCCGCTCGGCGTATTGACCACCTCCATGGTGGTGCCGAAGCTGACAAAGAGATGATAATCAGCAGCGTCGTGCCCGCCATTGTTGGTCACTTCGATGGGCAGTGGCAGCAGCTGGTTCGGATCATTGGTGAGGATGAAGATATCCTCGCTGATATCGACATCGAGATCTTCGGGAAAGGCCGGGATCGTGCTTCCGGCCGGATTGCCCGTGCCGTTGCCGGTCAGGGGCAGGCTGACGGAGGCCTGGGATGCGCAGAACAGCTCGTAATCAACCGTCAGCCGGTTGTCCAGGGTTCCCTGGTAGGTCGGGTCGGTCCCTGTAACGCTATATTCCTCCGGGTTGACATCCAGGTTGGCCGCCCGATCGTAAGGAACATATACATAAGGGTCGGGCTGGATTAACACCACCCGGAAGGTGATTTCCGCGACATCGCCGTGGCGCAGCATGTTTTCGTAGTCACCGTCAGATGTCGAACTGGTCAGGGTGAAATGAGGCTCAATATTGTCCAGAGGATCGATCTGTTCATTGGTCCAGGTCAGCTCGTCTATTATGCCGGTGTAGTCCTGGCCGTACGCCGGAGTCACATCGAGGGTCGGCTCATAAGTGTAGTCGACCACATACTCGACCGGCAGCAGATCTGTCAGCTCGATATTCTTGACGCTACCGCCGGTGTTGTTGCTGATGGTGACGGTCATCGTCCCTTTGCTGCCCACCGGTTGTGTGGTGTTGGTCCCGGTCAGCTGGCGGTCGACGGTCAGCGCGGAACTGACATCGCCATAGCGGGTATACAGCGTGCCGGTATCACTGGTCACCGCGGTCATGGTTGAAGTCTGGTTGATTTCTCCGCCGCCCGAGCCCTGTGCCTGGCAGCCCCAGACGATATCGCTCACGGTATTAGTTGTACTGGCATTGCACGAGGCCCCGGCGTTCACCCGACCGACCAGGAACAGGTCCGTATAGTCAGCGTCTTCGACGTCCACCTCGTAGGTTTGATCGGTATACTCATCGTAAACCGAACCATGGTCGCCGAACGGATAGGTCACCACCTGATCGATCAGGCTGTTACCGCTGACGCTGACACAGGAACTCGGAACCGTGGCGCCGTCGGTCGAGACGATCAGATCGGCCGCTTCCGATGTCGGGCAGTAGTAGTTGATGTCCATACTGGTATCCGGCATGACATCGCTGAAACGCAGGTCCTGCAGACCGGCTTGGCCGCCGTTGTTGATCCGTAACTGCCAGACGACATCATCGTTGTTGGTGGCGTAAACCGGCTCGCTCGCTGTGCCCTGACGCTGCCCGGCATCATAGTTCCAGCCGGTTTTGATCACTTGCGGAACCGGCTCCCGCAACGGCAGGGTATCGCTGTCCTGCGCGGGGGAGTCGCCGCAATTAAGGAGATTGTCGTCGGCATCCCGGGTATCAAAGTTCAGGGTTGTGGAGATAGCACGATTGGCGCTCACCAGCCCCTCCGGGTCGCTCACCCGGCTGACCGCGATACGGACGGTGATGGTGTTGACCGCGGCAGCTGAGGGGTTCGATTCCAGCTCCGCCAGGGATCCGGAAAAAAATGAACCGTCAAAGGTCAGGATCGGGGTCCCACTGCCCGGA
>Ga0272444_10002244_pt1 | contig 17948 bp, 13 predicted proteins | sample SSMForm13_FD_201033 | JGI IMG/M metagenome (GOLD analysis project Ga0272444, IMG submission 201033) | Marine sediment archaeal communities from Little Sippewissett salt marsh, Falmouth, MA, United States - SSM-Form-13 | ecosystem: Environmental > Aquatic > Marine > Wetlands > Sediment ... | reverse complement strand
ACTGGATCCTGGTGTACTACCTGTTTCTCCTTCTGGGCGCCAACCTGAAGAGATCCCGGTCCGCCGCCCGGATCTTCCTGGCGGGCCTGCTGATCCTGCTGAATCTGTGGGTCTGGAAGGGAGCCTTCCCCGGTGGCGGCCGGCTGAAGGTGATCTTTTTCGATGTCGGCCAGGGCGATGCCGCCCTGGTCTCCTTTCCCAACGGCCGGCGCATGCTTGTCGACGGGGGAGAGCGGACTTTGCGCCACGACTGCGGCGAGCGAATCCTGTGCCCCTATTTTCAAAGGAACGGAATCCGGCATCTGGACGTGGTTGTCATGACTCATGCCGACAACGATCACGTCGGCGGACTGCCGTCCGTTCTGGAGACGATGTCGGTGAGTCTGGTCCTCGATCCGGGGGCCGAGCATCATTCGGCCACCTATCGGCGCTTCGTCTCCCTGGCCCATCGTCCGCCTATACGCTGCCGGCAGGTACAGGCTGGAGACCGTCTGTTGATCGATGGACGGGTGACGATCCGGGTGCTTCATCCCGGCGGACGGTTCGTCCTTCCGGATGGACGAGCGCCCTGCGGGCTGAATAACAGCTCGATCGTGCTCCGTCTGGACTATGGCCGTGTCGGTCTGCTGCTCACCGGGGATATTGAAGCCCAGGCGGAGAAGGCCCTGGTGTCAGCCGACTGGCTGGAGCCGGCCGCCTGTTTGAAGGTCCCCCATCACGGTTCCATCTCCTCCAGCACAGCCCCCTTTTTGGAGGCCATCCGGCCCCATCTGGCCGTCTTCTCGGTGGGATTGGACAACCGCTTCGGCCATCCCCACGAGACGGTCCTGGAACGCTATCGACGAATGGGCATCGTTCTGTTCCGGACCGACCTCGACGGAGCGATTCTGCTGGAAACCGATGGGCAGGACCTCACGTTGAACACCACCGTGGATGCAAGACGAGTGCGATTCAGGATCTCCGAAGAAACGTCCACCGTCGTCGGTTTTGGCACAGGTTTCCGGGGACCGGCCACGACACTTTTTCCTTGACTTGCCTCTCATCTGGGATTATTAATTACAACAATGGGTTGAATTTACAAAGGGAGGTACAAAGATCATGAGAACAAGCCTATCCTGTCGTCTCATCGTGCTCCTGACCACGCTCTGCCTGTTCCCCGTGATGGCCTCAGGCGACGAAGAGCAGAATCCGGAAGCGATCGAGCATTACAATGCCGGTGTGGAGTATACCCGACAAGGGGATTTCCAGAGCGCAGTGGAGGAATATCTTAAATCTTTGGAGATCGATCCTGAGAATGTCCAGACGCTGTATGGTCTGGGACTGGCCTATCGGCAATTGGATGATCTGGAACAGGCCATCGAATATCTCAGCCGGGCGACCGGCCTCAATCCCCGTTATATCGATGCCTATTATGAGCTGGGCCTGGTCTACTGGAAGACCAAGCAATATCAGGAAGCCATCGATCAGTTTCTCACGGTGACTAATTTCGGGCCGGAGGCCGGCAGCAAGTACCCCAAGGCGTACTATTCTCTGGGCCGCATCTATCTCCTCCAGGAGGAGCTGGACCTGGCTCTCGAAGCGCTCCAGATGTCGGTGGCCTTCGACGACCAGTATGCCGAGGCACAATACTATCTCGGAGAGGTCCATCGCAAGAAGAAGGAGCTGACAGCGGCCATCGAGGCCTATCATCTGGCGGCCGCTCTGGACAGCACCGACATGCAGACCTTCTATAAGCTGGGTATCGTCTACAAGGACGACGGACAGTACCAGCCGGCCGTGGATGCTTTCCAGAAGGTCATCGGATCCGGGACTCGCTTCGCTACCGACAGCCGGTACCGTCTGGGTTCGGTCTATAATTCTTTGGGGCGCTATGATGATGCCATCGAGATCCTGGGGGAGTATCTGGAGCTCAAACCCGGTGCCGCCAGCGCCCTGATGGCTCTCGGTGAGGCCTACGAGAATTTGGGCCAGTATGCGGAGGCCATCGAGGCCTATGGACAGGCGGCTCAGGACAGCCGCTGGGCGCAGTATGCGAATTATAAGATCGACCAACTGCAGAAGTACGTCGAGGAATAAAATACCACCCCGGAATTCGCCCTCTTCGGTGTCCGGGAATGACTGCTGATCAGAGAAACCGCAGGAATGGACGCTCGATTTCTGCGGTTTTTCCGTTGAAACACCGCGAAAGGGAGACGGATCGATGACACCCAGCCACGGAGCCGTGGGATCGATACACTTCTCGGTGAATTCAACCGCATGGGGAATCGCCGGTGGGGCTCGGCGGACTCTCTGGGCGGGCCTGTCTATTGTCGTTCTTTTTCTCCTGGCCTGTGCCCGGGCGCCCTCTTTCGATGTGGATGGCGAACCGGTCGGGGGGGCCCGGGAAATCGTCCAGCGAATCAACCGAAACGCGCTTCTGATCAACAGTCTGAGCGCCGACGTTCGCTTGCGATCGGCTCACATACCGCAGAGCAAGTTGGCCCGGGCCGATCTTTTATACGCCCGTCCCGAGCACTATCGGGTGCAGCTGAAGACCATCTTCGGGAACACCATGGCCGTGTTCACCGTTCGCCAGGGCCAGGCGGAGCTCTATCTGCCTTTGTCCAACCAGCTGTATCAGGGCGAGCTGACGGCCGAGCGGATCCGAGATCTGGTGGGAATCGAGCTGCCGGCCGTCGATCTGCTGGAAACGCTGTCCGGTATTTTTTATCTGCCCGACGATACGGAGCTGTTGGATTATCGGCGTATCGGAGAGGATCACCTGCTGGTCTTTTCCTGGGACCAGGGCCGCCGCGAGATCAGGATGGCCCCGGACGGATACCGCATTCTCTGGGATCGATACCTGGATGCCCGTGGACAGGCGGTCATGGAGAAGGAATTCAAGGAATACAGGATGATCGCCGGGGTTCTGCTCCCGGGGCAGGTAACAGCTTTCCTCCCCGGGGAGGAAGAAATTCTGGAGGTCTGGTTTTCCCATCAGACGGTCGATGTGTCCTGGAAGGAGGAGGATTTTCATCTGCACCTTCCCGACGGCGTGGAGCGGATTCCCTGGGACCGGGAATACCGTTGACATCACAGACCGTTTGTGTTACTTTGGGAGACGTTGAAATCCCCTGTGTCGAGGCCGGAATATTCTCCCACCGCCTATCCCTGTCGGCGTGCCGGGATGCAGCGTCGCTGCACTCGCCGGCGGTTGGAATCTACCGGGAGCCGTGAGGTCGATCCATGCAGATTCTCCACCGTGTTCTCTCTTACATCCGTCCATACTGGAAGCATCTGGTCATCTCCATCCTGTGTACGGTGATGTTCACCGCACTCAGCGGGACCACGGTCTGGTTGCTCACTCCGCTGATGAAGACGGTCTTCCTGACCCAGGAGACGGGCTCGCAGGGCTCACCGGTGGAGGACGAGTCGATCTCCCAGGAGCTGGAGATCTCCGGAAAGAGCCTCAACCTCTCTCACCTTCGCGAACAGATCCAATCCCTTACCTACGCCCTGTTTGCCGGCAGGAATCCCCTGGACACTCTCAAGCGGCTGTGCCTGGCCATCCTGCTGGTCATCCTGCTGCGCAATCTGTTCTCCTATTTTCAGGCCTATTTCATCACCTACCTCAAAGAAGGGATCATCAGGGACGTCCGCAATCAGCTTTTCTCCCATCTGCAATTCCTCTCGCTGCATTATTTTCATGGAAAACGATCGGGGCAGCTGATCTCGCGGATCATCAACGACACCGTCACGCTCAATGAAACCATCAACATCAGTTTTTCGGTGCTCATCCGAGATCCGTTGATGGTGCTCATCTACCTGTTTATCGTGGTGCTGATCAACTGGCAATTGACTCTGGTGATCATCGCCGTCCTGCCCCTGAGCCTCTACATCGTCACCCGGATCGGCCGAAAGCTGCGCACCTACAGCACCCGCTCTCTGGAGAAATTGAGCAATATCACCTCGATTCTGCAGGAGACTTTCTCCGGCATTCGGATCGTCAAGGCTTTCGGAATGGAGCCGGTCGAGATCGGGAAATTCAAGCGTGAGACCGATCGATATTTTCGCACCATGCTGAAGCGCGTCCGGGTGCGTTCCCTGGCCGGACCGGTCAACGAGTTTCTGGGGACCGCCGCCGGAGTCCTGATCCTGTGGTACGGCGGCCGCCAGGTCCTCAGAGGAGATATCATGGGCTCTGAAGAATTCATGACCTTCATCATTGCCGTCTTTTTACTGATGCAGCCCATCAAGAGCCTGAGCAAGGTCCATAACCGGATCCAGGAAGGATTGGCGGCCGCGGAGCGCGTCTTTCGCGTCCTGGACACCCCTCCGAGGATCCGTCAGGCGCCGGATGCGATCGAGATCGATGACTTTCGGGAGAGTATCCGTTATCGCGATGTGGTCTTTTCCTACGATGGCGGCGAGCCGGTGCTGAACCATATCGATCTGGAAATCCGCCGCGGGGAGATGGTTGCCCTGGTCGGCGCCAGCGGAGTGGGAAAATCGACCATGGCCGATCTGCTGCCTCGATTCTACGACCCCCAGGAAGGATCGGTCGAGCTGGACGGGATCGATGTGAGAAAGATCTCCATCCCCTCTTTGCGCCGCCTGTTCGGGGTGGTCACCCAGGAGACCATACTATTCAACGACAGCGTCTTCAATAATATCGCCTACGGGGCTCAGGGAACAGGCCGGGATGAGATCGTCGAGGCGGCCAGGGCGGCCAACGCCGATGAGTTTATCGACGAGCTGCCACAGGGGTATGAGACCGAGATCGGAGATCGGGGAGCCAAGCTCTCCGGAGGGCAGCGCCAGCGAATCGCCATCGCCCGTGCGCTGCTGAAAAATCCGAAAATCCTGATTCTGGACGAGGCCACCTCGGCATTGGACAGCGAAGCGGAGATCTATGTTCAACAGGCACTGGACCGGCTGATGGAAAACCGTACCGCCCTGGTCATCGCACATCGATTGTCCACCGTGCTGAATGCCGACCGGATCGTCGTTCTGGACAGCGGAACGATCGCTCAGATCGGCCGCCACGAAGATCTCATCCGGCAGGACGGCATCTACAAGAAGCTCTATGAGCTGCAGTTCCAGGAAAGACCCGGTGCGGTGGACCGATGAGACTGAAGGCCGTCGAACGGCAGGGCAAAAAACTCTTAAGAAACTTCCTGAGCAGTCTGTTACGGACGCGCCCGGTCTCGCCAAGGCGTGTCCAGCCGGGACGGATACGCCGTGTTCTGGTCGTCCGGCAGGACGAGCGGCTGGGCAACGTGCTCCTCGTCACGCCCCTCCTTCTGGGTTTGCGGCGGTTTTTGCCGGAGGCGCACATCACCGTCCTGGTCAGCCGGCGGTTTGCCGATGTGCTCCGGGGCAACGACGATATCGATGCCATCCTGACTCTGGAGAAACGGAGGCTGCTGCGTAATCCGTTCCGGCTGATCCCTCTCATCGGCACTCTGCGCAAGGGATCGTTTGACCTGGCTATCGACTGCGGTCCGGTCGAAGATATCTCCCTGAATAACTCCCTGCTGACCTTTCTCAGCGGCGCCCCTCTGAGGCTGGGGCACCGGCGAGGCGACAGCCGTCTATTTCTGAACATCGAGGTGCCCGTGATCCCCGGGGAGAGAACCGAGGTGGATCATCATCTGGACCTGGTGCGTTATGTTTTCGGAGATATTTCTGCCGGCCGGATGAAGTTATGTCTGACTCCGGATGAACGGGAGAAAGCCGCTCATCGTCTGCGCAGCTGGGGCCTGTGCAGCGGTGATGTGGTGGCCGGATTGCATCTGGGTGGACGGGGCGGAAAACGATGGTCTGCCGAGAATTTCTATTCCCTGGGCGAGCAGATTATCTCTCGATTCGGATGCCAGGTCCTTCTTTTCTGGGGGCCGAACGAACGGGATCTGATCCGGCAATTCCGCGATAGAGCCTTCAAGGGCCTTCTGATACCGCCCCTCTTGACCATCCGGGACCTGGCCGCTCACATCGAGCGATGCGCGGTCTTCGTCTGCAATGATACCGGCCCCATGCATCTGGCCCGGGCCGTGGGCACCCCCACGGTGGCCATCTTCCGAAAACCAAATTACACCCGCTACGGTCCGCCCGACCGGACAAACAGGGTCATCTATCGTCAGAACGGCGATGTCACCGTCGAGGATGTTCTGTCCGCCTTCCGGGAAGTGATCGAACCGGATCGCCGCATCGAGAGCCCATGAGACTGCTGATCACCATGGATTTCCCTCCCCGGGAGGGAGGACTGCAGACCTGGGCTTTCCAGCTGGCCAGCCATCTGCATCGCCTGGGAGGCCCGATCACCGTTCTGGCCCGTAAGCCGACCGCCGACAACAGAGCTTTCGACCGCCGGCTGAACTTTCCCGTCTGGCGCATGGGCGGCCACGACTGGGATCGTTACGGCCATCTCTATGTGGCCTATTATCTGCTGAAGTTTCTCGCCGTCCGGGGCGGCAGACCTGTCGTCTATGCCACGCACTGGAAGACCGGTCTGGTGCCGGCTCTGCTGGGCTCGCTGACCGGAATGAAGGTGCTCATCGGCGCCCACGGTCTGGAGATCCTCAAGGAGAAGCGGTCTTGGCGGCGCTGGATCATCCGGCAGGCTTTTCGGCATGCGCACCGGGGTATCGCCGTCAGCTCCTTCGCCCGCCAGGCATTGATTGATCTGGGGGTGTCGGCCGAGAAGCTGGTCCGGATCCCCAATGGGGTGGATGTGGACAGGTTTTGCCCCGGACAGAAACCCGCCGCTCTGCTGAGCGACTATCGTCTGCAGGGCAAGAAAATCATCCTCACACTGGCTCGACTGGTACCCCGCAAAGGCCAGGATCAGGTCATCCGGGCGCTGCCGAAAGTTCTTCGGGAGGTTCCCGATGTCGTCTATCTGCTGGCCGGAAAAGGGGGGGATGAATCCAGGCTCAAGGCTCTGGTCGATTCATTGGGACTGGGAGACCATGTCATCTTCAGCGGTTATGTTCCCCCCGGGAAGGTGGCGGATTACTACCGGCTGGCCGATGTCTATGTCATGGCCAGCCGGGAGATCGAGGAGACCGGGGATGTGGAAGGATTCGGCATCAGCTTTCTGGAGGCCGGAGCCTGCCGGGTGCCCGTTATCGGCGGCCGCTCGGGCGGGGTCTCCGATGCCGTCGTCGATGGTGTGACCGGTCTTCTGATCGATCCGGTGAACCCGGATCAGATCGCCGGGGCCATCGTTCGGCTGCTCACCGACAGGTCCTTCGCCGCCAAGCTGGCCTCGGCTGGCCGGCGACGGGTCGTGGAAAGTTTGCAATGGGGTCACATGGCCCAGCGATGCATCCGGATGGAGGATGAAAGCCGCTGAGGAGAGGGATGTTGTGCGTGTTCTGTTGATCAGCTCTCAGAAGAACTGGGGCGGGGGGGAAGCCTGGATGCTGTCGACGGCGCTGGGATTGGCCCGTCGAGGTCACCATATCTCGTTGGTCTGTCAACCGGGCAGTGAGCTGGCCGAACATGCGCTGGCCGGAGGATTCCGGCCTGAAACCATGAGGCTGCGGGGCGATTTCGATCCCCTGGCCATGGCCCGGCTGTACCGTTTCATACGGCGGCGCCGGATCCAGATGGTCTGCGGCAACATGAGCAAGGAGATACGCCTGGCCGGTCTGGCCGCCCGATTGGCCAATGTTCCCTGCATCCGGCGTCGAGGCAGCGACATGAGTTATCCCAACCGGTGGCGCCATCGGCTGGAGGACCGCTGCCTGGTCCGCCTGATCATCGTCAACTCGCAGGCCACCCGGAGGACATTGCTCCGGGGAAATCCGTGGCTTCCGCCGGAGAAACTGAAATTGATCTACAACGGGATCCCCCTGCCACCCACTGGCGGATCCATGGATAACCGGGACGAGGTGCTGAGTGAATTCGATCTGCAGGGGGCAGAGCCTCTTCTCGGCGTCGTCGGTCTGCTGAAGGAGAGAAAGGGCCATCAGGTTCTTTTCCAAGCCCTGCCGCGGATTCTGGAGGAATTTCCCCGGTCGTCGCTGCTGGTGGTGGGAGAGGGTGTGCTGAAGGATGAGTTGGAGGAGATGACGCGTCGGTTGAATATCGACCGCCATGTTCGCTTCACCGGGTTTCGTGAAGACGTGATGCGACTGATGGGGGCCATGGATATCCTGGTCCTGCCTTCCAGGAATGAGGGATTCGGCTATGTTCTGGCGGAGGCCATGTCACTGTGCAAGCCGGTCGTGGCCAGCAGGATCAGCAGCATTCCCGAGGTGGTGGAGGAGGGGCGTACGGGTTTGTTGGTCCCGCCCGATGACGTTGCTGCGCTGCGCGACGCACTGTTCGATCTGATCAGAGATCCGCAGAAGGCCCGACGCATGGGGCAGGCCGGGAGACGACGCGTTGAACGGCTCTTCTCCCTGGAGAGGATGCTGGATGAGGTGGAGGAGTTGTTCGGGAAGGTTATCGAGGGTGACGGATTGCAGAAGGCTCTTTGATCGGGATATAGTTCCTGTATTCCCCGATCACGGTATGCAGGATACGGTTCTCGAGGAAGGAAAGGATTCGATTGGACAGCTTGTTGTGCCGGTGCTTGACACCGGGCTCGTCTTCGACCTGCCAGTCCTTCTCGGCGATGCGCCGTTCCATCACCCGGGGATGGGTGCCCTTGAAACGGGCCAGATGTTTGAGTGAGCCGTATCGAAAGGCTCCCTCCCGATCGGGATGTCTTCGATCGACCCACTGGGCATCGTGATGCAGTGAGTCCAGAGCGATCTGTTTGCGTTTCATCAGCCGGGGATGGCGTACCCAGCCGTAGTGATAGATGGCCGCCCCGCTGTGGACGACCTTGATCTTCTCTCCGTGGCGGCGAAATCCCTGGGCGCTTTTCCAGGATTCGATGCCCCGGCCATTGCGAATAACGCGCACCTCACGGCGATACCATCCGTGAGCTTTCTGGTAGGTTTCGTAACTGCCCCAGAAGTGAAGGTAGTCGAATAATAGTCCCTCCACCTCCGGGTGATCCAGGCAGCGTTCCATGGCCGACCGGATGATGGGCAGGTATTTCTCGTGAACCACCTCATCGGCCTGAACGTAGAAACACCAATCGCCCGAACAACGGGATAGGGCCACGTTGGTCTGCTGTGCATTGATGGCACCGTGGACGAAATAGGTAGGATCCCAATCGCTCTCGATGATCCCGATCTTGGGGTCGCCGATCCCCCGGATGGCCTCCCCAGTGCCGTCGTCCGAGCGGCCCAGGGCCACCCAGAATTCGTCGCAGATGGGCAGGATCGAGGTGATCGCCTCGACGATGGGATAGTCGAGCCGGATCGCATCCCGGACGAAGGTGAATCCGCTGATCTTCATATTCTCTCTCCGGCTGGGGTTCGATGTCACCGAAGATAGGCTCTCCCGCAAGGAGGGTCAAGGGATTTCTTAACTTTGGAAGCGCGCTGGCACATACTGCAGCTGATCGACGTACGCTGGTGGAACGCCTGTGCCGATTACGGTGTCAGTTTGGCCCTTGCCCTACACCGCCGGGGTCATCGGATACTGGTGGCCGGCCAGAGCGAGAGCCCTCCGCTGATGCGGGCTCGGCAGCTGGGACTGGAGGTCCGCGACCTTCGCCTGGGTCGGTCCGGTCCGGCGCGCTGGGCCGCAGACCTTGACGATCTGGTGGAGGTCATCCGCCGGGAAAAGATTCAGCTGCTCAATGCCCATCGGGCCGAGGGGCATCTCTATGCCAGTCTGGCTTCTCTCCGGCTGGGACGCGGTATTCCCGTGGTCCGCACACGGGGCGATATCCGTCCCCCGAAAAGCCATCTGCTGAACCGCTGGCTGCATCTGGATCTCACCGACGCCCTGGTGCTTCCCAGCAAGGTCCTGGAGGAGCCTGTCATCGAACGTCTGGGCCGGCGGCCCAAACGGCTGCGCATCGTTCCCCCAGGCGTCGATGCGGATCGATATATCAGTCGCTCTTCCCCCCGGGAGGCTCGGGCCCGTCTGGGCTGGCCGGCCGAGGAACCGCTGGTCGGTGTGGTTGGGCGTCTGTCGCCGGTCAAGGGCTGGAAAGTCTTCCTTCAGGCGGCCGCCCGGGTGGTCAGATCCATGCCCGATGCCGGGTTCGTCCTGGTGGGTGGTGAGGCCCAGCTGACCCAAGCGGACCTGCTCAAAATGGCCCGCCGGCTGGGTATCGCGGATCGGATTCGCTGTCTCGGCCGGGTTGAAGAGACCATTCCTTATGTGGAGGCATTCGATGTGGCCGTGGTGCCGTCGGTGGGATCGGAGGCCATCTGCCGGGTGGCTCTGGAACACATGGCCCTGAGCCGGCCGGTGATCGGCTCGCGGATCAACGCCATTCCCGAGGCCGTGCGGCACGGTCGAACCGGTCTGCTGGTGCCGCCGGGAGACGTCAGGGTTTTAGCCGAGGCCATCGAGTCGCTGCTGAAGGATCCCCGGAAAGCCCAGGCCATGGGACGGGCCGGACGGCGGAGGGTGGAGAGGCTCTTTACCCTGGACCACCTGGCCCGGCGCACGGAGGATCTTTATGGCCGTTTGCTGTCCGGCCGGGACGGGGGATCCTCCGGAGAGCGCAAACCGGAAACAATAGGTCCCTCTCGATGACGGAAAAGATATGACCATGAATACTTCACCACGCAACGGGGCGGGGAAACCGCCGGCCGCGGGGTTCGGGCCTATCGCTGAAGAGCTTCCGGCCGCGATGCTCTCGGCCCAGCCGGCGAAGATCACCTGGAGACGAAAGATGCTCATCGCCGCCCTGCTGGGATTCGCCTTTTTTTCTCCCTGGTCCATCGCCGGAGCTCAGGTATGCCTGGGTCTGGGCCTGCTGGCCTGGATGGCTGATCTGTTCGCTCATTCGCCTCGCCGGGTGGTCCGCTCCGCTCTGTTCTGGCCCCTGGTCATCTATCTGGGGATTCAGTTACTATCCGTTCTGTTCAGCGCCGATCCATTCATCGGACTTCGGGCCGTCCGCGCCGAGTGGATCATCCTGCTGTTTTTCTTGGTGATCAACGTGGTTGATGACGATCGAAAGGTTCGTTATCTAGTCGGCGTTGTGGTGCTGACCACCGCCCTGATCAGCCTGTATGCCATCTGGCAGCATTGGTCCGGCTGGGATCTGTACCGGCAGCGTCCCCTGCGGGCGACCGGGAACTTCTTCGAGGCCACCGGCCTGTTCGGCCACCACCTCACCCTGGGGGGATATCTCATGATGGTGCTGATGTTGAGCATCAGTCTGTCCCTATTCGGAACCCGGGGTCGAACCCGGCTGTTCTATGCCTCGAGCAGCCTGGTGATCTTCACGGCCCTGCTGTTCAGCTATGCTCGCAGCGCCTGGATCGGGTGTTTCGCCGGTATCCTGGGAATGGCCATCCTCCGTGGGCGCAGAACGCTGGTCGCCATCCTCCCCGTTGTAGCCGTGATCATCGTGATCGCCGCCGTGTTTCTGCCTTCAGTCCAGGAATTGGCCGGGGAGGCCGTCGCCCAGCTTCAGGATCCCCTGGTCACATCCGCCCGTCTGCGAATGTGGTCGGCGGCCTGGCATCTGATCGGCGATCATATCATTCTGGGCGCCGGTCCCGGCCAGGCCTACAAACTGTTGCCCGCCTATGGCTGCGACCTGGAGTACGCTCATCTGCACAACGATCTGATCAATACGGCCGCCAATTCGGGCCTTCTCGGACTGGCCGCCTTTCTGTGGATCTGGATCGCCTTTCTGCGTCTGACCGCGCGATGTCAGCACCGTCTCCGGAAGACTCCGTGGGCCGCCGCCATGGCCACCGCCGGATTCGGGATCGTCATCGCCTTTCTGGTGGCCGCTCAGTTTCAATGCTACTATACAGACGCCGAGGACGGCATGCTCCTGTGGTTTCTGATGGGGCTGGTCATGGTCGCCTGTGTCAAGAAGGGAGATTCGACCGGGCCGTCGGCATCTGGGACCGGTTCTCCGGGCCAGGACACTGCAGGACGAAAGGTCTGATGCCATGCGACGGACTGCTTTTCTGAATCAGGTGAAGAAGCTGAATGCCAAAGCCGATGAGGTTTTGATCGGCCAGGCCTTCGATTTCAGCCGTCAGGCCCATCAGGGCCAGCGCCGTAAATCGGGCCGTCCCTTTTTCGAGCATTGTGTCCAGGTGGCCCTTATCCTGGCCGAGCAGGGGCTCGATTCGATCACCGTGGCGGCCGCTCTGCTGCACGATACCGTCGAGGACGCAGGAGTACGCATCGAGGAGCTGCGGGATCGGTTCGGGAGGGAGATCGCCGATCTGGTCGATGGCGTCTCCAAGATCGGCGGCCTGGCCTTCCGCAGCAAAGAGGAGAGCCAGGCGGAGTATTATCGCAAGATGATCGTATCGATGGCCAGGGATATCCGGGTCATCCTGATTAAATTCGCCGACCGGCTGCACAATATGCGCACCCTGGAGTATCTGCCTCCCGACCGGATCAAACGCATCGCCCAGGAGACCCAGGATGTCTATGCTCCCTTGGCTCACCGGCTGGGAATGGATCAGATGAAGCGGGAGATGGAGGATCTCAGCCTCAAGTTCCTTCAGCCGGAGTTCTATCAGGAATTTTCGGAGAAGATCGCCCTCAGCACCGGAGCCCGTGAACACTATATCGATCTGGTGACGGTGCCCCTGACCAGGGCCCTAGAGGAGGCCGGCATCCAGGCCACGCTGACCGGCCGGGTCAAACACTTGGCCAGCGTCTATCGCAAGATCCTCAGCCGGAGAAAGCCGTTGGAGGAGATCTACGATCTCACCGCCATGCGCGTGGTCACCCGTACGGTTCAGGACTGTTATCACACTCTGGGCATCATTCATCAGTTATGGAGGCCCATTCCGGGACGGTTCAAGGATTTCATCGCCATGCCCAAGAGCAACATGTATCAGGCGCTGCATACCACCGTGATGGGACCCCAAGGTGAACCGGTGGAGATTCAGATACGGACCGAGGAGATGCACCACACCGCCGAGATGGGCATCGCCGCCCACTGGCTGTACAAGGAGGGCCGCCGAAGCCCGGATGAGCTGGATGAATACATGGGCTGGCTGCGGCAGGTGCTGGACTGGCAGCGGGATCTGACCGATCCACAAGAGTTCATGGAATATCTTAAGTTCGACCTCTATGGCGAAGAGATATTTGTATTTACACCAAAGGGAGATCTGAAGCCACTTCCCCGTGGAGCGACGCCCCTGGATTTCGCTTTTGCCGTGCACACCGATGTTGGGCTGCACTGTCAGGGAGCCAAGGTGAATAATCGCATGGTGCCGCTGGCCTCACATCTGCACAGCGGTGATACGGTTCAGATCATCACCTCTCCGCAACAGCGCCCCAGCCGGGATTGGCTCAAGCTGGTCAAGACGTCCCGGGCGAAGTCCAAGATCCGGCATTGGCTGAAGGCTCAACGTCACAGCCAGAGTCTGTCACTGGGCAAGGAGATGCTGGACCGGGAGCTGAAGAAGCGGAGGTGGAAAGTCCGATCGTCCGAACAGCTCGCGGAGGTGGCCGGGGAGTTCGGGCTGCCGGATACCGAACACTTCTATGCGGCTTTGGGAAGCGGGGATCTGTCGCTGCAGCAGGTTCTGGGGAGGCTGAATCCTGGTGCCGGAGAACGGAAAACGAGCCCCACCGTCACCGGCCAGCGGCCCGGCCGGAAACGGTCCGGGAGCGGATGGGGGGTTCAGATTCAGGGGCTGGACAGCCTGATGATCCGGTTCGCCAAATGCTGCCAGCCCATTCCGGGAGATGACATCGTCGGTTTCGTCACCCGCGGCCGGGGCATCTCCATTCATCGGGCCAATTGTCCCAATAGTACGCGCCTGATGAGTCACCCGGAGCGTCAGGTCTCGGTGGAGTGGGATGCTGAAAAGGAACAGTCCTTTCCGGTGATCATCGAGGTGGCCGCCGATCGACGGGTGGATCTGCTCAGCGATCTCACCCGGGTGGTATCAGACATGGGAGCGGATGTCCGTGACGCCTCGGTCAGGGTGGAGGGAGAGGCTTTTTTTGGAACTTTCCGCATCGGGGTCCGGGATGTCCAGCATCTCAACAGCATCATGGAACGCTTGCGCCGTGTCAAGGGCACCGATGGAGTCATTCGGAAGGTCCGCGGTTCCGACTGACACGCCGAAAGTGTATCCCGGAAAAAGAGAAATTCAGGAGCCAGCGCTCGATCTTCCCGAGCCAGCTGGCCCTCTGTGCAGTTATCCCACCGGGGGCGTCAGCGGTGGGGAGAACCAATCCAGCTGGATATGAGCAAAGATTTTGTCCCTCTTCTCGCATTCTCCCAGGAAAGTCCATTCCCCGGGATCAACCCATTCCCCTCGGCCATACCGTTCGGCCATGTCGGCCAGCCGCTGGAAGGTCTGATGGTGCTCCACCAGCCGCAGCTCGGCATAATCCCGGGCTGACCAGGTGCTGATCAGAAATTGCCAGTCGGAAGCCTCCAGCAGCAGCAGCTCGCGGGCCATCTGTTTGAGAATGCTTTCCAGCCGCTCATCCGGATCCGCGCCCAGCTCGGCCAGCAGCGCGGCAAAGCGAGCCTCGTCTTCATAGATATGCTTCCAGGTCCATTCTGTCCACTCGTTCAGCCAGATGTAATGATAGCCCCCCTGGCCCCATGATCCCTCCGGCAGGGACACGATCTGAGCCGGTGCGGTCTCGTCCAGATGATGGCTGCAGGTGGACAGTTCGATCTCCTCGTCCTGGTCCAGCAGGTCGAGAACGTGGCTCAGCCATCGCGGTCCCTCGAACCACCAGTGGCCGAACAGCTCGGCGTCGAACGGGGCGCAGAGAATCCCCGGGCGGCCCGTCTGGCGGTGATACTCCTTCAGACTCTGCTTGATCAGTTGGGCGAAATGGGCGGCATTCTCCGGAATTCGTTCGGCGGCACGGCCGGGATCGTATTCCTGTTTCTCGGCCAGGTCGCTTTCCGGACCGGTAACACGCCAGTAACGGTGGCCTCCGGGATAATGCTTCTTATGAAAATCGAGATACCAGCCGTCGCCAGGATATCCCCACTGGCTGGACCAGACCTGCAGGCCGGACTCGGGATCGCGAGTGAACACGGCCACCGGCGAGCGGCCCTCATCAACGCCGCTGCCCACCAGATAGATCTCCCGGGCCGTCTTCTCCTCATCCTGAGGACGTTCCTGGTATTGGCTGGCAAACTGCTCCCACAGGCGGCGAAGCGAATCGAACCGATCGATGTAGACGCCGATCGACTTGCCCCCCTTGAGCAGGGCCGAATCGACGATGAAGTATTCCAGGCCGTGTTCGGACAGGATCTGTTCGATACCCCGGCGGGGACGGTCATCCGGTATGGCGGTGGTCTTCACCGGGGGAGACCAGCGATACCCCGGACGGTAAGCACATTCGGGGAGCCAGATTCCCCGGGGCCTGGTGCCGAAATGACGGCGGTACGTTTCTACCCCCACCCGGATCTGGAAGCCGACGTTCTCGTCTGTGCCTAAAAGCGGAAGATAACCGTGCGTGGCGGCACAAGTGATGATCTCCAGATGGTTCTCATCCTGCAGTTTCCTGAAAGCGCCGATCAGATCCCGATGGTACCGTTTCTGAAAGCTCTCCTGTATATGGCGGTAGTGCTCGCGCCAGAGGCCGGCCAGATCGACCAGAGAGGATCGTCCCCATTGCTGAAACGCCCGCTGATCTTCCTCGGCGGCAGCGATCTTTTCAGAAAGATAGCTATCGAACTCCGACTGGAAATCACTATCGGCCAGCTGTTCGCAGAGGACGGGGGTGAGCCCTAAGGTGAGTCGGGGAGAGCGGCCCCGGGCCAGCAGCGTATCGAACAGTTCCAACAGGGGAATGTAGGTCTCGGCGGCGGCCTCGTTGAGCCAGTCCATCCCATGCGGCCAGCGGCCATGGGACATGACATATGGCAGATGGGCATGCAAAACGATGCACAAACGTCCGATCGGATTCTTTTTCATGGTCACCTCTTCGTGGAAACAGCATCCCCGGGAAAGACGACAGGTCTGGAGATATAGAAAAACAGGGCTGACGAAGACGAACGGCCATTCCCTGTTTGGTCGAGAACACCGGATGTATCAAAGATCGAACGAGGATTTCATCTTCATGAACGAGGCGATCTCCTCCTCGCCTAATGGAATCACGGTCGAAGGCAGAGAGACATCCGGGGTTTGGCGTTCTCCGGTGGATTCCCTCTGTGCGGAGGAATAGGCCAGCTCGATGAGCAGTCCGTCCTCATTCTCCGAATGCAGCAGGCGGAGTCGATACAGGTCCACCGGCGGATGTTCCAGCGCCGCCACCGCCTGCTGACAGCAGCCGGAAAAATCCGGAGCCACCAGGATCAATCGGGGATGAACGAACAGATCCCTGGTTTTCTCTTCCAGCAGTGGCTGCATCCGGTGCCGATACCGTTGGAACCAGTGAAGGTGCGACAGGCCTTCCACCAGCAGATCGTCCCGCACCTCCGGCGTCACATCGATGATCACCGGCCGTCCGGTACTGTCCACGGCCAGCAGGTCCATCGGCCCCCATTGACCTCGCCCCTTTCCGGGATCCACAACCCGCAGGCCTTTTTCGATGGATGACGAGTTCTCGGCCACCATCCGGGCCAGTCGGTCCCGGTCTTCCAAAGGTTGACTGTTGAACACTTTGGTCATCCGGAAACCTCCACGGCCTGGCGGAGATCGTGGAAAAAAGATCTCCGTCCCTTCTCTCGAGAGTCTGGCTGTATCCACAGTCTTTCGGCGATTTGAGCCAGGCACTGAGCCGCCCTGGATCGGGCCGGGGTGAGGCACAGGGGGGTTCGCTGGAGGATGGACCGCTCGATATTGATATCGGCATAGAGGTAGCCCAGATTGACCACCCTGACATTGAGGAATTCACCCAGCGCCCGGGTCATCTGCTCGAAGATCGATTGAGCCTCCGATACCATGCGGACCTGGTAGATGACGACGCTCAAAGGGACACCCGGCCGGATCGCCAGGATACGCTTGATCACGGAGTAGGCATCCATCATCCCCAGGGGATCCGAGGGCACCATGACGACGATCTGATGGGCCAGCCGATGAATCAAATGGGCGTTCCCCTGGATGAGAGCAGGGGTGTCGATCAGGATCATCTGGGAGTCCGTCTCAAACGTGTGCAGCCCCGCCCAGATCCTCTCCCGGGAAGACTCGGGGAGCTCCCTGATATGATGGAGATCCACGTCCAGGGAGAGCAGTTTGATGCCTAAGGGACCCTCCAGGATGACCTGGGGTTCCTGGCCGTTCTCTTCCTCAGCCAGACGGGTCAGGGAATCGCCCGGCCGCCGGCCCCACAGAAAAGCCTGATCGGGGAAGCTGGGATCGGCATCGACGATGCCCACCTGTCTTCTGCGGCGGGCCTGCTCGATGGCCAGGTTGCAGACCAGAAAAGACTTCTCCAGGCACCGGTGATCCCCGGTTACCGCCACCACCCGGGCAGCTCCTTCGTCCCTTCGGGAAGCCGCCGGATGGTCGCCCGGATTTTTTTCTGTCCGGGATGAAGAGGACTCCTCCTGTGAGGATAAAAAGAGGTGGGAAACGTCCTCCAGTCCCTTCCCCAATCTTTTATTATCCTTCAATGTGGCCGTTCTCTGTGGGGTGGTGGATATCGACCACGGAGTTCTTTACTCCGTAAGGCGTATCTATGGTATGATTATTGTGCGGGTCTTCCATCCAGCGGCCGTCGACGATGAAACGATACTGGTAGCGACCAGGCTGTAAATCCAGCACCGTGGACCAGATGCCCCGGCCGTCGGGATCGAGATGGGCGGCCTGTTCGGGCCGCCAGTCGTTGAAGTCGCCGGCCACGCGAACCTGACCGGCATCGGGGGCCAGCAGGCGCAGGGTGAGACCCTGATCGGTCCAGCAGGGTCCCAGAAGTAAGGCTTCCGCCGCGGCCGGCCGGGTCTGATATCGACGGTCCCGGGCCTCCTCTAGGAC
>Ga0272444_10002243_pt1 | contig 17961 bp, 14 predicted proteins | sample SSMForm13_FD_201033 | JGI IMG/M metagenome (GOLD analysis project Ga0272444, IMG submission 201033) | Marine sediment archaeal communities from Little Sippewissett salt marsh, Falmouth, MA, United States - SSM-Form-13 | ecosystem: Environmental > Aquatic > Marine > Wetlands > Sediment ... | reverse complement strand
GGCCTCCAGAACCCTGAAAATGGCTGATGTAGAGACGGTTCCAAATTCCCCGTCCGCGAAGTCGACGCCGTCGGGGAAGACTGCTCTCTGAAGGTGCTGTCTCTGCTCCAGTGTCGATTCGGTCCACAGGCGGGCCACGTTGAGAATGACGTATTGGGAGAAGCTGAGCACGGATTCTACGTCAAACTCGTCAAGTTTGGCGTCGTGTAGGGCCATTTACACAAAATATCTTACACTCTCAGACCCGGGAAACCCATGGACAATGCGTTTGTCGAGTCATTCAATGGCTCCTTCCGAGACGAGTGCCTGAATGTGAATTGGTTCTTGTCGATGGAGGATGCCCGTGAGAAGATAGAGCGGTGGCGGGTGGACTACAACGAGTTTCGGCCCCATAGCACGCTCAGAGATCTAACTCCCAGGGAGTTCGCCGAGCGGACCGCTGCCAAAGACCCAGGCCAGAAATCTCCACTTATGGCTGGATCAGTTTCGGGGTAAAGGTCCATTCGATCTTCAGCTGCTTTGAGATTGTAGCGTTATCTCGCATTATGTTCATTTTACCGCAGAATTGAAGGAGACAAGATGATCAGATGTAAGCAATCAGCAGCGCATAAGCCTGTCTTGTTTACTATTCAAATCACGCTATGGATTCTCTTCATTACGGCAGGGATCTCCACCGGTATGATGGCGCAAGACAGGCCCGGCAGTGATTTCGCGAAATCAGCGGCAGCTATAGAGCCGGCACAGCAGACACGTACGATCGAAGGGGATTGGGAATACACATCATTCAGTGCCGAAGGACTGGATCCGACCCGGTTTGTATTGCTGAAAGCGCGCATTCAAGATGACACATTCAGAAAAGTAGACGGTATCGTAGTGGTAAAAGGCGGCAAGATCCTGATTGAAGAGTACTTCAACGGTTATAACAGGGATACGCTCCATGAAATTCGCTCTGCAACCAAGAGCATCGGCTCTGCATTGATGGGTATAGCCGTCGACCGAGGATACGTCACCGATGTTCAGGACAGGCTTTATGCCTGTTTTCAGGAGCGCCAGCCATTCGGGAACTGGGATGAGCGGAAAAACGAGATCACGCTGGAGAACGTCCTTAACCTGACCACCGGGCTCGATTGCGATGATATGGATAATTCTTCTGCTGGGAATGAGTCCAATGTACTTCAGGCGGACGATATCGTGAGGTTTATGCTCGATCTCCCGCTTGTTTATGAACCCGGTGAACACTGGGCTTATAGTACGGGGAGCGCCCATCTTATTGGGGCTGTTATTGAGAATGCGTCAGGTGTTTCTGTTCAGGAATTTGCCGGAACCTACCTGTTTGAACCGTTGCATATTACACACTATACATGGAATACCGAAGGAGGCATAGCACATACGGGGGGCGGTTTCCGGATGCGGCCCGTCGATATGGCCAAATTCGGACAGCTCTATCTGACAAAAGGCCGCTGGAACGGACAGGAGGTTATATCTGAAGAGTGGATCAATGAATCCGGCAGTACCCATATCAAAGTGACAGATGATTTTGGTTACGGATACTTGTGGTGGAAGAGAATATTCTATGTCGATGAGAGACCATTTACTTCGATTTCTGCACAAGGGAACGGAGAGAACCATATTTTCGTATTTCCGGATTTGGAGCTTGTGGTCGTCCTCACCGGTAGTGCTTACGGAGAAATCTATGGCCCGGCACAGTCCTCCATGATGATGAGTAAATATATTCTGCCGGCTGTCGTGCAGGATATCGATGCGTACCAAGATGCGGTTGATCTCAGAACCACACCTAAGGCATTGTTTGCTCTTTGCGCCGTTATCCTGATCTCGGCATTAATCCTGTGGATAGGTGGATTTATACTACGGAGAATTCGGGCGTTCAGGATAAAAGACTCAAAGGATCGGAGAAGGTGGGTATGGCCTGGTATTGCTCATATATTGTCAGGTTTAGCTGCTCTTGTGATGCTATGTTTTTTAGCGCTTTTTCTCGCGGACACACAACTTCTCAATCTTTTTCTTAACAGCGGAACGGCTCATCCACTTGGTATCCTTGAGGTGTTTTTGGGGACTAAGTTCATCACTATTACAGCAGTCATTGTGTGGATTATCTTTCTGCTGGCAGCGGCCCAGGTGGTTTTCACGGCGCTGGCTTATAGAAACAAGTGGTGGGCCCTGTGGCAAAGATGGCATTACACAGCGGTGACATTGGCGGCATGTTATTTTGCTATTGTTATGCTTTGGTGGGGATTCGGAATACTACCTTCTTAGTTGTAAGGTTATGCATATTCATTCTCCCGGTTTCAGCGGGAGAAGCTTTAGATCATAGGAATTTCCTTTTCGCGACCTGATGCGCGTCCGGATTTTCCGGGGATTTCGGATCGCTGGGAGCCCTGGGTGCCGGGGAATTACTGCAAGATCAGGCTGTTGGGTTAGAGATCTGTTGTTATGGCTGCCGCCGGCGACATGGCGGGTTGACACGCCCCACCGGGGACCAATCCAGGTTTAAAGTTCTGGCCTGCCGCTGCGTGGATGGCGTATTATCGGGTCCGCGAGGCGATACTCTTCTAGGAAGATCATCTAAGTCAGAAGGAGCGCTTGAACGATGAGCAGAAGAACCGGGTCCGCAGTATCATTAAGGTCATTGATCCTGATCGTCCTATCCGCCATGGCGGCAGTGTCCATCCTGGCCACAGCAGCGCAGGCTCAAACTAGCGCGCCGCCGATGAAGGACGAGTCTCCCCTCGGCGGAGGCGAGGCCAAGAAGGTCGAGCCCCTCTGGGACGGCCTGCCGATATGGGGGAGGGCGCTGAGGGAGAAAGGATTCAACTTTCCCCTCCCGTTCGGTCTCGGTGTCACGGCGATGTTTATGGAGCAGACTGCGGTGGTGACAGACCTTCAGTTCGGCTCCGATCCGTCGCCCGTTCCCGGAGTGCAGTTCAAGGATGTGAAGTCATCGGAAACCAACTTCACCTTCAGGCCAGACGCGTGGCTCCTGCCGGTTCTCGACCTCTACGGGATAATAGGGTCGACGGGGGGGGAGGCCAGATTCGAGGCGACCGTACCCCTACTGGAGCTTGTAGGCATCGCAGATACTGTAACCATCGCGGACGACGTGGAGTACGACGCTTTCACATACGGCGGAGGCGCCACGCTTGCGTTCGGGTGGGCCTGGTGGTTCGCGCTCGTCGACGCCAACTACACGAGGACAAAGATGGATATCCTCGACGGTGAGATCGAGGCCATCACTGTCAGCCCGAGGACGGGGACTGTCATCAACCTGCCGAGCGTTCCGGGCGAAGGGGTGGTGTGGATCGGCGCGATGTACCTGGATTACAAGCAGGACGTCCGGGGCAGCGTGAATATTCAGGAGATCGATCCCTACCTTGCCCAGATATTGGGGGACACGCTGGAATACCGGGTCAGGATCGAGGGGAAGACGCCATGGAACCTGCTCCTGGGCGGCCAGTGGGCCTTCGATCCGCGGTGGGGCGCCCAGCTCGAGGTGGGGCTCGGCGATCGCAAGCAGATTATGGGAGGCATATCGTTTCGGTTCTGACGGCCGCATCCGGCAGGACCGGGTCGAATGCGAGTTACCGGGACAGGTATATCACCGGGCTTGTCGAGCACTTGTGCCCTGGGTGTCCGATGGGGAATAACAGCCGGTCGGGTCTTGATCACCGGCGAGGCCGATTAGCACCCCCTGCTGAATCAGATCCATCTCCTTGAGCCACTCCATGATGTGGTTCCAACTCAACATACGGAGGGGCGCTTCCTTGCCCGGCTCCAGCCCTGTTGAAGAACCCACCACCGTGTGTTAAGATAGACTGTGTAGGGGAAACGCCAGCACCGCACTCACGGAGAATTCGGTCGCTGTCATCTCACGGGAGGGCAGGGACCTCCGAGTCATCCGTGCCGCTATCGGGTTTGGGTGAGCAGACTGCCAAGGGAAGAGGGACAGCATGAGGTTTTCACCGATTCTGCAAGTCGTTTCCTGCCTCCTACTCTTGGGGCTCGTCGCCCCATCTGCACAGGCGAGCATCCTGATCTCAGAGATTTGCGATCCTCGCTACAACTATAACACCGACCGGTTCATCGAGATCTATAACTCAGGCAGTGCTGCGGTTGACCTTACAGGTTGGTCGCTGGTCGCCGTGGGCAACGGAGCTGATATATTCACGTGGCACCTCTCGGGCCTGATCAATCCCGGTGAGGCTCTTGTTGCAGGCGATCAGACCACGACCGTGGCTTTTCAGGTGGATTTTCCGGATGAGGCCTGGTCAAACAGCAATGGAGATTGGAACGGGAAGATCGGGGACGGCGCAAAATTACTCGCCTCAGGCGACGTCATCATCGACTACGTCGTTGTCGATGCCACCAGGTTTGAGAACGACGACTATGTTCGGAATTACGGCGTCACGGACCCGAACACAACCTACACTCCTTCGGAGTGGACCGCGACGCCTGCCAATTATCCAACCGATGGAAGTCCCGGGGTTCACTACTCACAACCTCCGCAGCCCGGCCCTTCCATCTCAAACATCACCACGGACCCCGCTTATCCCGGGGCTGGAGCCGGTGTGGACGTTTACGCTGACGTTACTGATTCCATAGCGACCATTGCATCAGTTGTGCTTCGCTGGGGAACGGCGCCATCGCCACTTCCGAATGAGATTGGAATGTCGCTCGCGTCGGGTATCGCGTATCGGACTGACACGCCCATACCCGGTCAGCCCGAGGGCACAGTGGTCTCGTTTGAGATCCAGGCGACCAATGACTCGGCCGGGACAGGCAACTCTGACCTTCAGAGTTACTCCATACCTTACGAGCTCACTATTCATGAGATCCAGGGCGAAATGTCCGCGTCGCCATACGACGGCAACACTGTCATCACTCATGGAGTTGTAACCGCCCGGTACGCTTCCTATTTTGCAGTTCAGGATGGGAGTGGCGCGTGGAACGGTATCTGGGTGGAGAGCGGGGCGGCACCGGCAGTAGGGGATTCCGTCAGCGTTCAAGGAGTGGTGGTAGAAGACGACAACACCGGCCATGCAGGTAACACGCTGCTGGTGGATGCGCTGGTAGCGATCGATTCCTCGGGAGTGGCCCTCCCGGGGGCCATCACAGTCTCGACAGCCGGCGCTGCCAGAGAGGATTACGAAGGCGTGCTTGTGAAGGTCGAGAGCGCCGTCTGCACGAATCCCCACGCGGGCGTCGGGGAATGGGAGATAAACGACGGGAGCGGCACGTGCCTGGCCGGCGACATGGGATACACCTTCGCGCCCACACTTGGCTCGTCGTACGACGTCAGCGGTCCCGTCGCATTCACTTTCGGTAACTTCAAGATAGAGCCGAGGGATGAGAACGACGTCGTCTGGGTGGCAGACGCTTCGCCGCCGGCAATAAACAACGTTGCCGTCATGAGTGATACGTCAGTTCTGGTGATATTCTCGGAAGAGGTTGAGCAGACCGGCGCCGAAACAAACGGCAACTACACGGTCGACACCCTCGATATTGTGAATGCAGAGATATATGGGGGACAGTTTGACCAGGTCCTTCTGACGGTATCGGCCATGTCTGAGGGCGCGTACACGCTGACGGTGAACGGCGTCGAGGATCTCTACGGGAACATCATGGTTGACGTCAGCAAGGTCTTTGACTTCATAGACACCGGCATTCCCGAGGGCTACTACGACAGCGCCGAGAACCTGGCCGGCGAAGACCTGAAGGCTGCGCTCCACGACATAATCAAGAGCCACACCGCCTACAGTTATGACTTTGCCTGGACCGCCTTCTATACCACCGACGACAAGCCCAATGGGAAAGTGTGGGACATCTACTCCGACGTTCCCGGCGGGACGCCGCCGTATGAGTATACCTTTGGCGTTGACGAGGGCGGTGTCGGGGGCCAGGAAGGCCTGGGTTACACTCGTGAGCACTCGTGGCCCAAGAGCTGGTTTGGCGGTGAGGTGGCGCCCATGTATTCAGATATCTTCGCGCTGTATCCATGCGACGCGCACGTGAACGGAAACCGAGGCGTCTATCCGTACGGGGAGGTTACTTCGCCTGTATGGGTGTCGCTGAACGGGAGTAAGGTGGGCCCGTGCTCATACCCGGGGTATTCGGAGACTGTCTTTGAGCCGATCGACGAATACAAAGGCGACCTTGCGCGCACGTATCTTTATATGACCACCAGGTACTACACAGAAGACGCCGCCTGGCCGGGAAGCCCGATGACCGACGGCGCCGACCTGTTGCCATGGGCGGTGGACATGCTTCTTGAGTGGCATACGGAGGATCCCGTTAGCCGGAAAGAGCTCGAGCGGAACGCCGCCGTCTACGGATTGCAGGACAATCGCAATCCCTTCATCGACCGGCCGGAGTTCGCGACTCATCTATATGTTACAGGCGGCGCGAAAGGGGATGGGACCGGTGCCCTGGTCGCGGAATTAAGCAGGATTTACCCCAATCCATTCAACTCCTCAGCGACGATTCGGTATTCGGTCCCGGAGGCCTCTTCTGTCACCGTCACCCTGTACGATGTTCTTGGTAGAAGGGCTGCCACGGTCGTCGACTCCCACATGCAGGCCGGGAGGTATACCTATAACCTCGAAGTCGGCGACCTCAGTGACGGTGTCTACTTCTTGAGACTGCAAGCGGGGGTTCATTCGGATACACGGAAGGTCGTCGTACTGAAGTGAGGCCCTGCGGCTGCGCCTGCTGAATCCGGTCCGTCTCCCTGAGCCACTCCCGGGCGCTTTTCGTATTGATTGAATCCCCGGCATCGTGTTTCATCTGTGGGAGTCCATTGACACGGAGGAACACACACATGAAACCGTACATCATCTACGCTGTCATCGCCGGGGTCGCATGGGGAGTGGGGGGATACTTCGAAAAGGCGGCGCTTCAGAAGCTCGGGCTGCCGCCCATCGCCGGGATCGCTCTCCGCACGGCCATCGCCGTGGTGATCCTGGGGCTGGTGTCCATCCCCGCGTGGAAGTCGATCACCGACCCTTATAACACCGGGGCCTGGGTCACTATCATCATCGCGGGCGGCCTGGTGGCCGGAAGCCTCGGCATGTGGGCCTTCTACGCGGCGCTCGCAAGCTCTGAGAACCTGGGCGTGACGCTCGCCATCGCCTTCGCGCTGGCTCCGCTCGCGGGCACCCTGCTCGGCCTCCTGCGCGGCACGCAGCATGTCGACATGAGGATAGCCATAGGGCTGGTATCCATCATATTGGGTATAGTGCTATTACAGACCGCAGCCCGGGCGCCATCCCGGTGAGCGCGGCTCGGTTTTGACATTGTGCGCGGGGCATGGTACGTTGTAATCGAAACTTGAGACGGAGAAGAGCCGTGAAGAAACTGTCTGCGAGACTTGCCTTGTTATCGCTTCTGGGTGTTCTGGTGCTTGCCCCGAGTTGCAGTGACGACGTGTCGGGCCCGGACAATGACTCGGTCGTCACGGAGCCTTTCTATTACAGATTCCAGGTCTTCGAGCAGGTGCTCCTTACCGTGTCGGGCATAAGCGGGGAGATTACCGTCACCGGCTCGGCCTGGTCGGACTCCATCGTGGTAAAGGGCATCAAGCGCGTCAAATCATTCAGCACCGATGACGCCCTGGAGCATCTCGACTCTCTGACGGTCGAAGTCAAGAACGAGGCCGGCGTCGTAAGCGCCGAGACCGACCAGCCCGACGACTCAGACGGGAGGGTCTACGAGGTCGATTACGAAATCATAATTCCCACGGACCTTGCGGTGACTGCCACCGGTGTCAACGGGTCCATATCCATCGCCTCCGTCGCCAAGCCGATAACGGCCCAGGTGGTTAACGGCAACATCGAGCTCGAGGATATTGTGGCGAGCGTCAGCGCAAGCGTCGTCAACGGGAGGATCGAGGGCGATGTGACTCTGCCTCCGGCTGCAGTCGTGAGCATGGGCGTCGTCAACGGCGAAGTGGACATAGATATTCCGACCAGCACGTCGGCCATGTTCGCGGCGAACGTGGTGAACGGAACCGTCAGCGTCTCGAACCTGACGCTCACAGACATCGTCTCCACGCCCACATCGCTCACGGGAAAGCTCGGAGAGGGTAACGGCACCATTGGTCTCTCCGTGGTCAACGGTACCATAACAGCGCGGGGGTTCTGATTGCTGGAGACCAGGCGCCTGATACTCAGGCTGATGCGGCCGGAAGATGTGGACGGGCTTCTCAAGATATTCGCAGACCCCAAAGTGATGAAGTCCTTCGGTGTCGACCCGTTCACGAAAGCGCAGATGGAGAAGTGGGTCTGGCGAAACATCATCCACCAGCAGAAGCACGGTTACGGGCTCTTCACGGTGGTTCACAAGGACGACCACATCATCGTGGGTGACTGCGGCCTCGAGCATATGGAGATTCTCGGCCAGCCAGAGGTCGAACTCGGGTACGATTTCCGGAGCGACTACTGGAACCAGGGCCTGGCGTCCGAGGCCGCGCGGGCCGTCAGGGACTTCGCGCTTTTCACTCTGCATTTGCCCCGGCTCATAAGCCTCATAAGGCCCGATAATGTAGCCTCCCGGAGGGTCTCTGAGAAGATAGGCATGAAGCCGGAGCAGGACATTATGCGGGGAGATGAGAAGTACTTCATCTACTCGCTGCCCGAGGCCTGACGCCGGGCCGGGCGCAGGCCTATCACGGTTATGGCTCTTATATTCCTCTATTTTTGAATGGCTTACGGCAATGTCTTGATGAATTGGTCGAAATCTCGGAAGAACCCCTCGGGATTGTCTGCGTAGACCATATGGTCGGATCCCGCCACTTCAAAGTAACCGCAGCCGGGAAGCGTCCGGCGGATCTTCGCGGCCTCTTCCGGCGAGAGGCACCAGCTCTCGTCCGCCCTCACCAGAAGGGAGGGACATGTGATTCCGGGGAGGAGGTCGTACCAGTCGTGGTAATCCCTGGAAAGTGCGCCCATGGCGTGGCGCGAGAAAAGGAAGTCATATCCGTCTTCGGTCTCCTTAAGGCTCTCGAGGAAGTAGCGCACGTTGGTTTCTTTCGGGAACCTGGCCCTGAGGTCGTCCAGCGCCTGCTGATACGTGGAGTAGGGCGTAGGCCATTCGCTCGTGAGGGGATCAACGGGCGTTCCGTCATCGCCAAGCTTGTAAGTGTGCCCTGGCGTACCGGCGGGTTCGTCAAGGATGGCAAGCGCCCGCACCGACTCGGGATGAAGCGCCGCCAGGGTTCCGGCTACCCGGCCGCCCATGGAATGGCCGACGACAATCGCGGGAGCGCCGCCGAGGGCCCTCAGGAGCTCGTGCATATCCTCGGCCAGCACTTCCCCCGAATAGCACCCCTCGGGCTTGTCGCTGAGCCCGTGACCTCTCTGGTCCGGGGCGATGATCCGGTAGCGTTCGCGGTACCGGGCAATGAAGTCGCTCCACGTCTCCCCCCGGCCCCATCTGCCGTGGAGGCAGACTATGGTCTCGTCGCCGTCAAGCGTGTCCCGGTAGAATATGTTGGCGCGGTTCACATATGCCGTATCTCGTCTCAATCGCATTCCGTCCACGGGGCCCTCCAGGTTATCTTGCCAACACACTCTACCATCAGATTGCGGAACATGTTAGGGTTTCGTAGAGTAAGCACAAGAGAGGAGCGTCAACCATGGCCGCAAGGGGCGCGACAAAACCCGGAAGATGTACGTGGGCTTCGGAGAAGTCGGGCCCGGTCTATGTCAAATACCATGACGAGGAGTGGGGGGTGCCGGTTCACGATGACATCATCCATTTCGAGTTCATAGTTCTGGACGGGGCTCAGGCGGGCCTGAGCTGGAGCACCATTCTCAATAAGCGCGAGAACTACCGGAAGGCTTTCGCCGGCTTCGATCCCCGGAAGGTCGCCCGTTTCGACCGGCGGAAGATCGAGAGGCTGCTCGAGGACCCGGGCATTGTGCGAAACCGGCTCAAGGTGGAGTCGGCCGTTAAGAACGCCAGGGCTTTCCTCAAGGTCCAGAAGGAGTTCGGAAGTTTCGATGAGTACATCTGGCAGTTCGTCGGCGGCAAGACCCTGAAGAACCGCTGGAAGACAGAAAAGCAGATCCCGGCCGAGACTCCCGAGTCGGAGGCCATGAGCAAGGACCTCAAGAAGCGCGGCTTCACCTTCGTCGGCCCGACTATCTGCTATGCGTACATGCAGGCCGCCGGAATGGTGAACGACCATCTTGTATCATGCTTCAGGCACGGGGAAGTCGGGAAAAGGCGGAAGTGTTAGAGATCCCGTGGCAGTCCATTCACTTTCGAAATGCGTCGTATGACCGGGAGGAGACCCAGATGAAGATGTCTTTGCTGATCGCCGCGATTGCGGTTGTTTTTACCCTGTCGACCGCGAACGCTGACCGCGGGTCGATTCCCTTCAAACAGGGCGTCGAGATTTTCGAGCCCAACCAGCGCGCCATGCTGGCCTGGAACGGTGAAGAGGAAATACTGCTTCTCTCGACCGACCTCTCGGCTTCCGAATCCACGATGGTGCTGGAAGTGCTGCCGCTTCCCTCGGAGCCCGAGGTGAAGGAGGGTGACGTCGAAGTTTTCGTCAGGGCGAGCGAGATTATCAACAGGATGGTCGCCGCCGAGGGCGGGAATACGAGGGGCGGGAAACTGGCGCCGGGAATGGCCGAGCGAGAGCCTGCCGGCGAGGTCACCTTCCATGAGAAGATAGGCTCACATGACATTGCCGTCGCGCATGTCCTGGACCGGACGGGTTTCATCGCCTGGGTAGGAGACTATCTCGACTCCGCGGGCGTTAAGAGCCCGACGATACCCGAGCCCCTCAAGGAAGTAGTGGACGAGTACATAGAGGAGGGATTCACCTGGTTTGTGTTCGACGTGGTCTCGCTCGCTGAAGAGCCGAAGACGAGCGAGGCGATTCAGTACAGGTTCAAAACGGACTTTCTATATTACCCCTTGAAGATCACGCGCACCGAGACGGGATTTACGAACGTGGACCTCCTGATTCTGACTCCCAGGCTCCTCAGCGTCTTCCCGGGCTATCCGCATAAGATGATATCCCTGCCGCATGATCCGGTTACGATTGCGGGGATCGAGCTCTGGGGGCTCAGCCAGGACATGTATGAACTGCTGGGGAAGCCCAAGGACGCCAAACTCCGCATCTGGAGAATCGCCGGGGACCTCGCTTCCTTTGAGACAGACCTGCTGGCGAAGTGAGAGGAGGAGCCATGGACGCGGAGCGGCTCGAGAGACAGATGAACTTCATAGTCGAGATCGACAAGGTCAAGCAAGTTCTCCGGCAGACCAGCGTCATAGCCGGCGACCGCTATGAGAACGACGCCGAGCACTCCTGGCATCTGGCGGTGATGGCGATTCTGCTCGCCGAGTACGCCGAGGGCGCGAGCATCGATATCTTCAAAGTCCTCAGGATGGTTCTCGTGCACGACCTCGTCGAGATTGACGCGGGTGATACTTACTGCTATGACGAGGATGCGGCCCTGGACAAGCTCGAACGCGAAACCCGGGCGGCCGACCGCATCTTCGCGCTCCTTCCGGACGACCAGGGCCGGGAGCTGAGAGCGCTCTGGGATGAGTTCGAGGAGGCGGCCACGCCGGAAGCGCGCTTCGCCAACGCCCTGGACCGGCTGCAGCCGTTGCTTCTCAATTATCATACCAACGGACAGTCGTGGCAGAAGCACGGTGTGACGAGCGACAGAGTGGTGAAGCGGGCCCGGCCCGTCGCCGACGCCATCCCCGGTGTCTGGGATTACGCCGCGCGTCTTATTGAAGACGCGGTCGATAAGGGAATTCTCGAGAAGTAAACCCGTCCGCATGCGCGAACCCCACTCCCGACGTACGCATCCAAGAAGCGTGGCGCTATGCTTGTGAATGGGCCCGAACTCTGCTAAAATTGAGGTATCGTGCCTATCATCAGTTACCCTTCAAGGAAGAGGTTCTGAGACCATGACCACAACCCGCTCAGTTTCAGCCCGCGCGCTTGTAATCACTTTACTCCTGCTCGTTAGCTCCGCGGCCGCGAATGCCGACACGACTTTCATCCCGACAGGCGCCGTCTGGAAGTACCTGGATGACGGGTCGGACCAGGGCGCAGCATGGTCCGGCGCAGCCTTTTCGGATACGGCCTGGGCCAGCGGTCCGGCCGAGCTCGGCTACGGGGATGGCGGTGAGGCCACGGTCGTAAGCTACGGCCCCAGCTCAACCAACAAGTATGTCACGACTTACTTCAGGCACAGTTTCGACGTCGTCGACCCGAGCCCCTATGTCTGCCTCAACCTTCGCCTCGTTCGCGATGACGGCGCAGTCGTTTACCTTAACGGTACGGAGGTCAGGCGAGCCAATATGTCTGATGGCCCCGTCGGCTACCTTACGCCGGCACCCGGCGTCATCGGGGACACCGACGAGACTGCCTACCAGAACCTCTACTTCTTCGCGGATGCCCTCGTCGCAGGCCCCAATGTTCTGGCAGTCGAGATCCACCAGCAGTCCGGTACCAGCTCGGACATCAGCTTCGACCTCTCGCTTACGGGGCTCGAGACGCCTCCCACTCTGATGAGAAAGCAGCCTTACCTCATATACTCCGGCGTGAATACGGAGATGGATGTTCACTGGCAGACGTCGCTTCCCGAGTCATGCACCATAGAGTGGGGCCTCGACACTTCCTACTCCATGGGAAGCGCCCAGACGGGCGTCTACGGGACTGACTTCCAGCAGACCTTTACCATAACGGGCCTCACGCCCGGAACGCTGTATCACTACCGGGTGACAGCGGGCGCGGAGGAGTACACGGGGTCCTTCCGCGCGGCGCCGGCGGACGGCGCTACCCGCGTCAAGCTCTTCGCCTACGGCGACACGCGCACTTATCCCGCGCCCCACAACCTTGTGGCGCAGGACATCGTAGCGGAGTACACGGCGGACCCGGATCTCCACACCCTGATCCTGCATGTGGGGGATATCGTTACCGACGGCGACATTGAGACCGAATGGGACAGCGAGCTATTCATATCGACATATGCCTATCTCCGGCAGATGATGGCCGAACTCCCCTTCCAGGCATGCATGGGAAATCACGAGCAGGACGGCCTGCTCTACCAGAAATATTTCCCGTATCCCTTCACGGCCGACAGGTACTGGTCCTTCGACTACGGGCCCGTACACATCGCCGTGGTGGACCAGTATGTCGGATACGGGACGGGTTCGCCTCAGCTCACCTGGCTAGAAAACGACCTCGCCACGACGACCAAACCATGGAAAATCGTCTACCTGCATGAGCCCGGCTGGTCGGCCGGCGGCCATGAGAACAATACCAACGTCCAGAACTACATCCATCCGCTCCTTATCGAGTATGGCGTCACGATTCTGTTCGGGGGCCATAACCACTATTATGCCCGAGCGGTCGTAAACGACATCCACCACGTCACGACCGGCGGTGGCGGCGCGCCGCTCTACAGCCCGACACCGACTTATCCTTACATAGTTGCCACGACGAAGGCGTTCCACTTCTGTACGGTAGACATTGACGGTCCGGTACTTCACTATGAAGCCATCAACACGGGAAGCTCGGTCATTGACTCGTTCACCGTGGTAGGCGCGGGCGCCGGCGTCGAGACCGGGCATGAGGCGCAGGGGGGATTCGCGCTCGGTCCTTCTTCTCCAAGTCCCTTCACCGCGAGCACGATGATTTCGTTCACGGCGCCGGCGCCGGCGGAGGTGAGGCTGGAGATTTTCGATATCGAGGGGCGGAAGGTGATGACGCTTCTTTCGGGACCGGTCGAGCCCGGTTCGCAGTCGGTGGTCTGGGACGGAAGGGATGAGGCCGGAGCCGGGGTATCCCCCGGGGCGTATTTCTACCGCCTGAGATCGGGTGATGTGAGCCTGAGCCGGAAGGTGGTCAAGTTAAGATAGTGGACGCGCGCACCGTCAAAACAGCTTTGCCCCGGGCTTCCGGCTCGGTGCTGGTGTTTCTGATTCTCGCGCTGGCCGGCGTCCCCGACGGCGAATGCGGCCAGGCGCAGTTCATCAAGGGCGCCGACGTTTCCTTTCTCGAGCAGGTCGAGGACGGGGGAGGCGTATACACCGAAGGCGGCGAGCCGCGCGACGTCCTTGACATCCTCGATGGCCACGGGATCAACTTCATTCGCCTGAGAGTCTGGCACTCGCCCGGCGATGGCTACTGCGATTTCGAGAGCACGCTCCGCATGGCGGCCCGGGTCAAAGAAAAGGGCCTCGGGCTTCTCATCGACTTTCACTACTCTGACACATGGGCGGACCCCGCCCACCAGACCAAGCCGGCGTCCTGGAGCAGCACCACCGGCGGGGCGCTGGAAGACAGCGTGCGGTCATACACGGCGGGCGTCGTCGCCGCGCTCAAAGCCCAGGGTACGCTGCCCGACATGGTCCAGATCGGCAATGAAGTGATCTGCGGAATGCTCTGGGACGACGGGCGCGTCTGCAACCCCTATGATACTGCCGAGCAGTGGGATGCGTTCGGGGACCTGGTTACGGCGGGGATACTGGGCGTAAGGGACGCCACCGACCCGGCCGACAGCGTCAGGATCATGATTCACATCGACCGGGGCGGCGACAACGGGGCGAGCAGGTGGTTTTTCGACAGCCTGCTGGCCCGGGGCGTCGACTTCGACATCATCGGCCAGTCATTCTATCCATGGTGGCACGGCTCGCTCGCCGACCTCCAGGCCAATCTGGGTGACCTGGCCACGCGGTATGGGAAAGACCTGGTGGTCGCGGAGACAGCCTATCCCTGGACGCTCGGCTGGCATGACGATACGCATAACCTGGTCGGTCTGCCCGAGCATCTTCTCCCGGGCTATCCGGCCACCGTCGCGGGGCAGCACGCTTTCCTCGCAGACCTCATGGGCATCGTCGCAAACGCGCCCGAGCGCAGGGGCCGGGGAGTCTTCTACTGGGCGCCGGAGTGGATTGCGGCGCCGTCCTCCGGCTCGGCGTGGGAAAACGTCACTCTCTTCGACTTCTCGGGTGAAGTGCTGGGCTCGGTGGAGGCGTTTGATTCGGCTTATTCCGGCGTCGAGCCTCCAGCCGGGGAAGAACCCGGCCTGGAGCTCAACTGGACTTACCCCAATCCCTTACGCACCCGTACGGCCATATGCTTCAATCTGCCCGCGCCCGCCTTATGTTTCCAGCTTGTCAAACCGGCCCCCAGGGGCGATGATGCTTGTGACAATCCCCTGCACAGGATGTAGCAAGGAGTCAGAGCCCGTTGAAAGCGATGCTGCTCGAGAGCCTCTCGGATGTCGCCGTGAATCGGACTCCTCTGAGGCCCGTCGAGCTTCCCGAACCCATCCCCGGCGAGGGAGAGGTCCTCGTCAGGGTTCTCACCTGCGGTGTCTGCCATACAGAGCTCGACGAGATCGAGGGGCGGACGCCGCCCCCCGGACTTCCGGTAATCCTCGGCCATCAGGTGGTGGGCACAGTCGAGTCACACGGTCCCGGCGCGGGCAGGTATAAGACGGGAGACAGGGTCGGCGTCGGATGGATCTACTCCGCATGCGGCAAGTGCAGGTTCTGCCTGTCCGGCCTCGAGAACCTATGCTCCGAGTTCCGGGCAACCGGCCGGGACGCCAATGGCGGCTATGCCGAGTACATGACGGTTCCAGAGAGCTTCGCCTACCCGATTCCCGGGGTGTTTTCGGACGCCGAGGCCGCTCCGCTTCTATGCGCAGGCGCCATAGGCTACAGGTCGCTGAGGCTTTCCGGAGTCGGTGACGGCTCGACGCTGGGTCTTACCGGTTTCGGAGCGTCGGCGCATCTGGTTCTCAAGATGGCCGCGCACAGGTTTCCGGAGACGCAAGTCTATGTCTTCGCAAGAAGTGATAAGGAGCGGGAGTTCGCGCGAGACCTGGGAGCGGTCTGGGCGGGCGATACCGAAGATGAGCCGCCGGTCAAGCTGGACGCCATCATAGACACGACTCCCGCCTGGAAGCCCGTGGTCGAGGCCATGAAGAACCTGGCGCCCGGCGGGCGCCTCGTCATAAACGCCATCCGTAAGGAAGACACAGACAAAGACTATCTCCTCAAGTGCGACTACACGAAGCATATCTGGATGGAGAAGGAGATAAAGAGCGTGGCGAATGTCGCCCGGCGCGACGTGAGCGAGTTTCTGGCGATCGCCGCCGAGATACCCATAAAGCCCGAGATACAGGAGTTTCCGCTTGAAGGCGCAAATGATGCGCTAGTCGAGCTCAAGCGGCGTAAGATAAGGGGCGCCAAAGTCCTCCGGATCGGGCAGGCCCCGAACCGGTGAAGGGCTATTCATGCCGACAAAATCTGAGTACCTTAATAAGGTTCTTCTCGCGGTGGGGGTACTGATCATCATGAGCGTTTCCGGTGCGTCATGCGCAGGCCGCGATTCCACGGAGGCGAAGGGGGTGCGTTCGCCTGACGGCAGGGTCGAAGTTGTCTTCTCGCTGAGGAGCGGAGCCCCGCACTACCGCGTCGACTATGACGGCAAGCCGGTCATTCTCCCGTCCTCCATGGGCTTCACCTTCCGGAAGGCCGAGCCCCTCTTAGACGGTTTCAAGGTCGATCGGGCGGAGACCAGTTCCTTCGACGAGACCTGGCGGCCCGTCTGGGGACAGCGCAAAGAGATACGGAACCACTACAACGAACTGCGCGTGAATCTCGTCCAGGATGGGGCCCGCGGCAGGAAGATGGCAGTCGTCTTCAGGGTGTACGATGACGGGGTGGGTTTCAGGTACGAGATCCCCCTGCAGGATGGTCTCGAGAAGTTCGAGATCATGTCCGAGAAGACGCGCTTCATTTTCGCCGCTGACCATTCGGCATGGCATATCCCGGCCGACCCCGACTCCTATGAACATCTCTACAGGAACACCCCGCTCTCGGAGGTCAAGGCGGCGGCAACGCCTCTCACAATGGAGACCGGCGACGGGCTCTACATCAGCCTGCACGAGGCGGCTCTCACGGATTACCCGGAGATGACACTCTCGGCGGTCTGGCGGAAGGACCTCACGCTGGAGTCCAACCTGGTGCCCTGGCCGGACGGAGCGAGAGTGAAGGGGACGGCCCCGCTGGCGACGCCCTGGAGAACCGTCCAGATAGCCGCGACGCCGGGCGGGCTCATAGAATCCAGCCTCATACTCAATCTCAACGAACCATGTGTCATCGAGGACACCTCATGGATAAAGCCGATGAAGTACATAGGCATCTGGTGGGGCATGCACATAAACAAGTACTCGTTTCACATAGGACCCGACCACGGGGCGACGACCGAGAACGCCAGGCGCTACATTGACTTCGCAAGCGAACACGGCATAGACGGGGTTCTCATCGAGGGCTGGAATACGGGTTGGGACAGATGGGGCAGGAAGGACGCATACAGCTATACCGAATCCTATCCCGACTTCGATCTTGAAGAGGTGACGCGGTATGCGCGGGAGAAGGGCGTGGTCATAATCGGCCATCACGAGACGGGCGGCGACGTGCCCTCGTATGAAGCGCAGCTCGATGACGCCCTGGACCTTTATGAGCGCGTGGGCATAACGGCCATCAAGACCGGTTATGCCGGCCAGATATTCCCGCGCGGCCAGTTCCATCACGGCCAGTACATGGTGAGGCACTACAGGATGGTCGTCGAGAAGGCCGCCGGGCGCGGCTTCATGCTCGACGTGCACGAACCCATCAAACCCACGGGGCTGAGCCGCACTTATCCCAATATGATGACGCGCGAAGGCGTGAGGGGCCAGGAGTACAATGCCTGGAGCGAGGGCAATCCGCCCGAGCATGAGACCATTCTGCCGTTCACGCGCATGCTCGCCGGGCCCCTGGACTTCACTCCGGTTATCTTCGACGTGCTGTACGAGAAGTACAAGCCTGGAAACCGCGTACGGAGCACGCTCGCCAAACAGCTCGCGCTCTTCATAGTGCTCTACAGTCCTGTTCAGATGGCCGCCGACCTCATCG
>Ga0272444_10002242_pt1 | contig 17965 bp, 17 predicted proteins | sample SSMForm13_FD_201033 | JGI IMG/M metagenome (GOLD analysis project Ga0272444, IMG submission 201033) | Marine sediment archaeal communities from Little Sippewissett salt marsh, Falmouth, MA, United States - SSM-Form-13 | ecosystem: Environmental > Aquatic > Marine > Wetlands > Sediment ... | reverse complement strand
CATCCGAGAAGATCAATGTAACAAATGCAACAGGAGGTGATACCATGTCGGTAATCCATCCTGGCCTGTTCTTGATCATGCATCGATTCCCTTCCGATAAAAACAATCTGCGCCGACTTTACTTGAACAGCCAATCCTTTCAGACCCTTTGCGATGACTACCAAAAATGCACGGAAGCAATTGAGCACTGGACACGTTCCAGGCATGACCAAGCGCAGACAAGGTCCCGCGAATACCAGGAACTAAGGCAAGACCTGGAATGGGAGATCAGGGAGCGCATTGATGCCATACGGTAATAGGTACTTTGGTTTATCGATTGGCAATCGATAGCGCTTGGCCGGTGCGGCATCGCCGATTTTAATCATTTCATCGAAGAAGAGAAAAGGAGACCCGTCATGAAAAAAGGTATCATTGCCATTGCCGCGCTGCTCAGCATGGCGATCACCCTGACATCCATTGATGTCCACGCGTTCGAGATCATTACCCGCGAAATGATGGAAAGGGAAGTCGTCACGGAAATCGATTTTATCAGAACCGTGGATAATTTCATCATCCTGTTCGACACGTCCAGTTCGACCAACCAGAAGATTCCCGGCGCGCCGGTTTCGAAAATCCAGGCGGCCAAGGCCTTCTTGAAAGCCCGTAACGCCTGGTTGCCGGATCTGGATTTCAAAGCCGGGCTTTACGAATACACCAACAACCAGACCTTGACCGGCACGTTCAAGGAAATCTACGCCATGCAAACGTATCACCGCGAGCGCTTTGCCGAAGCGTCTGCAAGCGAATCCCGACGCCTATGTGGTCGCGGCGGGCTTTACCGACAATACCGGTGACGAGGAGTACAACATCGCCCTTTCCCAGCGGCGGGCGGAAAGCCTCAAAAATCACCTGATTGACAAATACGGAATTGGTGCGAATCGCATCGTGACCCTGTGGTTCGGCGATCTTAACCCTGTTGCCGACAATGGCAGCCTGGAAGGCAGACGGCGCAACCGGCGGGTGGAGATTGCCGTGGGCACTGGAAACTAACCAACAAATTGAGCGATTAGCCGTTGGCGTTTAGCGATTAGCAAAAAAACGTCAAAGGATTGCTGCATTTTTGCATTCAATCCAACAGGAGAACAATCATGAGAAAATCATTTATCGTCAGACTCGCTGCGATTCTGATCCTGTTGGCGGTGGGGGGCGGTTGCGCCCATACCATCTCCCCTTCCCAAATGCGCATGACCACTGACACGCCACCGTCGATCATCGTCCCGGACAAAATCGAATCCCGCATGGGACGACTGGAATTCTTCGACGGCTTTCCCACGGCCCGAACCGTAAAAAGAGCCTATGATTTTCTGGATTTTCAGCGTGGCGTGGATGTGTTCCTGGATGAAATGCGCGCCGCCTCCATGGTGGCCTTAAGAGACGGCCACCGGCAATTAGGCATCACCGACGCCCACCAAGTGGCGGTGTTCGAAAATCTGATGGATTCAAAAGCGCTCTGGCTTACGCCCAATTCGGAAACCGTGTATGCCAGCACGTTTATCGATCTGAAAAAAAACGGCCCCACCGTGATCGAATCGCCGCCGAATGTCCTGGGTATTTTGGACGACATGTGGATGCGCTACGTGGGCGATATCGGCAACGCCGGGCCGGACAGGGGCAAGGGCGGCCGGTTTGTCATTCTGCCGCCCGATTATGAAGGCGACCCACCGAAGGGGGTTCATGTTTTCCATTCCAAAACCTACGGGGTCTGGTTTCTTTTGCGCGGGTTCCTGGTCGATGGAGAGACAGGCCCGGCGGTAGCGAGCATTAGAAAGCAGCTGCGTATTTTCCCCCTCGCCCAGGCAGACAACCCGCCGACCATGAATTTTAAAAATGTCTCAGGCGACTTCCACAACACCATCCATGCCAATAATTTTCATTTTTTCGAGGAATTGAACGCCCTGATTCAAGCGGAGCATGCGCATGCCATCGACCCGGATGCCCGCGGCCGTCTGGCACTGCTCGGCATCGTCAAGGGCCAGCCATTTGATCCCGACCCGCGCATGCGCGCAATCCTTGACGAGGCGGCCTGGATGGGAGCCGCCATTGCACGATCCGTCAGTTTCGCCTCCCGCGATGACTCGACCTACCTCTATCCGGACACGGACCGGACATGGTTCAATCCCTTTACCATCGGTAACCACGAATTCATGACCAAAGACGGCTGGCTCAACCGCGATGCCCGCACCCAGTTCATGTATAACGCCATCGGGATCACACCGGCCATGGCCGTAGCCATGCCTGGTGTCGGCTCTCAATATGCCGCCGCCTGCCGTGACGCTGAAGGCGAGTATCTGGATGGCTCGAAGGCCTATAAACTCAGACTGCCGCCCGATGTGCCAGCCAAGGATTTCTGGTCCATCGTACTCTACGATTCCCAGACCCGGTCCATGCTGCAGACCGATCAGCAGTTCCCAAGCCTGGACAGCCAGCGCGGATCGATCCGGGAAAATACCGACGGCAGTGTGGACGTCTACTTCGGCCCCCAGGCCCCTGCCGGTAATGAGAACAACTGGATCCAGACCGCATCGGGAAAAGCGTTCTGGCTGATCCTGCGCCTGTATGGACCGCTGGAGCCCTGGTTCGACAAGACCTGGAGGCCTGGCAAAATTGAAATGGTCAAATGAAATCCGGGGTGATCACAACAGGAGAAATAAATAATGAAAAAATTGACGATCACTGTAGCAGCGATCTGCCTGTTAACGATGGCTGCCTTATCCAGCCGGGCGGAGACAATAAACACCAGAATCGGAAAACTCTCGTTTACCAGCGGCTATCCAACAGAGCAAACGGCTCAGAAACTGTATGACGAGCTTGATTTCCAGCGCGCGGTGCAGACCTACCTCTGGGCGTTGCCCATGGCGTCCTACGGAGCCATGGCGGACGAGCACATCCGGCTGGGCTGCGGCAGCAGCGCGGTTCTCATCGCGGACAGACTCGCGGAACAGCAACACCTGGTGCTTACCGCCAATCAGGATACCCCTTACATGTCGGGCGTTTTGGATCTGCGCAATGGCCCCATGGTGATGGAGGTGCCATCCGGACTTCTGGGAACGCTGAACAATATCTGGCAACAGCCCCTGTGCGATCTGGGTGGCCCATTTTCCCCGGAACAGAACCGCGGCGGACGGTTCCTGATCCTGCCGCCCGGCTATGACGGGACCTTGCCCAAGTTCCATCATCATGTCGTGGAGTCGGATTCGAACATCGTGGTGTTCTACTTAAGGGGCATACCGATGAACCGCGACGATCTTCCCAAACTGGTCGAGCACATTAAGACCTACCGGCAGTACAAGCTGTCAGAGGCCAAGGAGCCGCCACCGACCCAGTTCATTTCCCTTACCGGAAAAGAAGCCGACCTGCTGACCCACGAGGGTTTCGAGTACTTCAAGCGCCTGGCCCGCTATATCAATGAAAACCCTCCCCGTTCCCAGGACATGGCCATGCTGGGCATGCTGGAAAGCCTCGGGATCGCTCATGGCCGTGAGTTTAGCCCCGATCAGCGGATGAAAAAGATTCTCACCGAAGCCGCCGAAGTCGGCCGGGCCATGGCCAAGACCCTGGCCTGGCAACCGCGCATGCCAGAAAAGGTTCTCTATGCCTATCCCGAAAAACGGCAGTGGAAAAACATTTTCTTCGGCGATCCGATCTTTCATACAGCGGATTACATGGCCATTGACCAACGCAGCAAATACGCTTTCGAGGCCATCGGCACGGCAAAATCCATGGTGGTCGCGGTGCCGGGGCTGGGTTCCCAGTATATCGGCCTCTATAAGGATGCCGGCGGCAAATGGCTCAGCGGCGAGCACACCTACAAGATCCATCTGCCCAAGGATGTGCCTGCCGCCTGGTTCTGGTCCCTCACCGCCTATGACAACGAGACCCGCTCCTTGATCCGGAATGACCTGGGCCGTCCCCTGGTGGGCTCGGTGCATGGTGTCAAGGCGAATGACGACGGTTCCTTTGATGTCTATTTCGGCCCTACGCTTCCCGATGGGGTGTCCAAGGAAAACTGGGTGCAGACCCGACCGAATTCGGGTTGGTTCGTCTATCTGCGGCTGTACGGTCCGGAGCAGCCCTATTTCGATAAGACCTGGGTGCCGGGTGATGCGGAGAAGCTTAAATAGCGCCCATTCAAGAAAGGAGGAAATGTGAAAGTATCAAGAATCACATTGTTTTTTTTGGGTATTCTTTTCATGGTGTCCTGTAGCCACCCCATCGTTCCCCAGAAGCGTGAAGGTGGTAATGCGATTCCCTATCCGTTAGCGAAGTGGAAAGGGGTTCAGGGAAAAACCCTGGCGGACTCAAAACCCGATTTCATCGGACAGAAAAAAGCCCCGGAGGGCGCTCCCAATGTACTGATCGTGATGCTTGACGATGCCGGCTATTCGAGCGCCACATCCTTTGGGGGCGTCATGCGCACACCGACCTTCGACCGTCTGGGAGATGAAGGCATCCGGTACACGCACATGTCTGTCGCCGCAGTCTGTTCCCCGACCCGTGGCTCGCTGTTGACCGGCTATAACATTCACCAGATCGGGACCGGGATCATATCCGAATTTGCCACCGGTTATCCGGGATACAATTCGCAAATTGATTACAGTACGCCTTCCATTGCGAAAATTTTAACGGACAATGGTTATGCTACGGCAGCATTCGGCAAATGGCACAATACCCCCATGGAAGAGGCCTCGCCTGCCGGTCCGTTTGAGACCTGGCCCACAGGTATGTGGGGGTTTGAGTATTTCTGGGGATTCATGGGCGGTGAGACCAACCAGTTCCACCCGTTGCTTTATGAAAACACGACCGCCATCGAGACCCCGAAAACCAATGCGGACGGCTCCGAATTTCACATTTCCCAGGGCATGGCCGATCAGGCCATCAAATGGCTGGACAGGTGGAAGGGACTAAGGGATGCGCCTTTCTTTATGTATTATACACCGGGCGCTGTTCATGCGCCTATCCAGGTTCCCAAAGAATGGCGCGACAAGTACAAAGGACAATTCGATGAGGGGTGGCATGCCTACCGGGCCCAACAACTGGAGCGCCAGAAGAAACTGGGCCTGGTTTCCCAGGATGCCAAAATGGTCGATTGGCCGGAATCCATTCCCGAGTGGGATTCCTATAGTGAGGAGGGAAAGAAGTATTTATCACGGCAGATGGAGGTCAATGCAGCCTTTCTGGAGCATGTCGATTTTCATATCGGGCGGGTCGTCGACCACATTGAGGAAATGGGCGAGTTGGACAACACCCTGGTAATTTATCTGACCGCCGACAACGGCTGTACCGCCGAAGGAACGCCCACGGGAACATTCTCCGAACTGTTGATGCAGAACGGCTTCCCGCCGCTGACCATGGAACAGCAACTGGAAAAGCTCGAAGAATTCGGCGGCATGGATGAATGGGGAGGGCCGCACATGGCCAACCATTATTCGGTCGCCTGGGCGTATGCATCATCAACCCCATTCCAGTGGACCAAACAGATGGCTTCCCATTTTGGAGGAACCATGTCGGCCACGGCCATAAGATACCCCAAAGCCATCAAGGCCAAAGGCGAATGGCGCAGACAATTTCAGAATGTTACGGATATCGTTCCCACCATTCTCGAGGTAACCGGAATTCCGGCACCCGACTATGTGAACGGCCAGAAACGAAAGGCGTATCCGGGTAAATCGCTGACCTATGCATGGAACGACCCGGATGCCAAAACCAACCATCCCACCCAGTATTTTGAAATGACCGGCTTTGCAGGATTGTATCACGATGGGTGGACCATCAGCGGAAAACCGTATCGGATTCCCTGGTCGGTAGATCCTGCGGCCATGGCAAAATTCGATCCCCTGAATATCGAATGGGAATTGTACAACATCGATGAAGACCCCATCCAGCAGGTGAACGTGGCGGAGCGGTACCCGGAAAAAGTCAAGGAGCTGGAAAAACGATTCTGGGAAGAGGCCGATAAGTACGATGTCTACCCTGTCGGCGGTTCCCTGGGCCGCTTGCTGCAACCGGAGTCCAATCCACAGCGGGCCGCCAAGAGGCATTGGGAACTGACCCCCAATGTCTACCGGGTTCCCGAACTGGCCGGACCCGAGATCAAATCCACCAACTACGAGGTCAATGCCTATATAACGGCGGATGATACGACCGAGGGGGTGATTTACGCGGTCGGTGAGCACATCAGCGGACAGGCCCTGTTTATCAAAGACGGAAAGCTGCGATACAGCTATTCCACGCTGGGCCTGTACTGGCACGATTTCGACGGCGATGTGAAGATACCGCACGGGGATGTCAAAATCACATTGAAGCATACCATGAAGAAGAAAAAGCTGAACGGCCCTTCCACCGTCGAATTCTTCATCAACGACAAAAAGGTGGGCGAAATAGACATTACCGCGACGGTCTATGCGGCCTATACCGGTCACGAGACCTTCGATATCGGCCGGGACGAGGGCCTGCCGGTGAACGAGGAATATGCGGACAAGGGTAAATTCATCTTTACCGAAGGGCAGTTGCACAAGGTCGTGTTCGACATCAAGAATCCCGACGAGCAGGAAACGAGTGCCTCCGAGTACAGCATTATCGACTAGTTTGACTGCTTATCTGAAGGAAAACCGCAAGGGCGGTGGCCACCCGGATGGCCACGCCAGTGTCGATTCTTCCCACCAAAGGAGAACAACATGTTCGGAAAGCTAAGATTATTGGTTGCAATGACGGCAGTGATGATGATTTCTGCCACGGCTTTTGCCACCGACCCCTTGACCGAAACCGTTAAAAATGGATGCAAAGCGGAACTGGAAAGCTATTGCAAGGGCGTTACCCCCGGCGAGGGGCGGGTGCTGGCCTGTTTGTACGCCCATGAGGATAAATTGAGCGCGAAGTGCGAATTTGCCCTGTTCGACGCCGCGGTCCTGCTTGATCGAGCGGTCTCCGCCCTGGCTTATGCGGCGTACGAGTGCGAAGACGATCTGGAGAAGTATTGCGCCGACGTGCCTGTGGGTGAAGGACGTTTGCTGGACTGCATTACCAAAAACAAGAAAAAGGTCAGCAAACGCTGCCTGGACGCGCTTACCGAGACGGGACTGAAATAGATCCGTGCTTGCGTATTTGGAGCAGGGATACGCCCAGTCACCTTGAGCCATTAAATTTTTTCGGAAAGGATTTCTGACGTCATGTTTATCCATGTCGATCGCGTGAAAAAATGGCAGATCGTATTGGCGCTTATATGCGTGGGGATGATGATGGGCTGTGCCGGCTTTCAAAAGCAAGGCCCTGATTCTGTTCCGGAAATAATGCCCGGCATCCTGGCGGGCTATTTGAATCGGGATGCCCTTCCCAACAGCCTGGCACTCCTTCCGCCGCCCCCGGCCGAAGGCTCTGCTGCGCAAGCACTGGATGATGAGATAAGCAAAGATAGCCTGGCCCTACGAGGCACGCCGCGCTGGACGGTTGCAATTCAGGATGCACAGCTGAGGTTTCCCGAAGCGGCCGACACCTTCTCCTGTGCCCTGGGCATTCCGATCTCGGAGGAGAACACGCCGCATCTTTATATGCTGCTGCGTCGCACCCTGGCCGATGCCGGGCTGTCCACCTACACCGCCAAGAATCACTACCGACGCAACCGCCCGTTCATGGTGAACGGGGCGCCCGTCTGCACACCGCAAGAGGAAACGAAGCTGAGAAAGGACGGCTCCTACCCGTCCGGGCATACGGCCATCGGGTGGGCCTGGGCCCTTATTCTTACGGAGATCGCACCGGACCAGGCGGATGCGATCCTAGCCCGGGGACGGGCGTTCGGCGACAGCCGGATGATTTGTAACGTCCACTGGCACAGTGACGTAGTGGAGGGCCGTTTCATGGGCGCTGCCGCCGTCGCCCGACTGCACGCCGATCCGCAATTTTGCGCGGATGTAAAAGCAGCCCGGGCCGAATATGCGAAGGTTCGCGAAAAAGGCCTTCCGCCCACCGGGGACTGCCGGGCGGAGGATGAGGCACTGGAGAGCGGGGAGCCTTGAAATTGTTTTGTTTTCTGTCTGAATCGCAATTGCATTAGGCGCGGAACGTCTTTGCATGCTGGAAGTGTGTTGGACCTCGAAAGGACTTGACCATGATTCGATGGGGCGAGTTGGGCTTGGCAGTATTGTGTGCAGTATGGCGAGTACCTGGAGTTCATGCTCAACACCGATCAGAAAATCAACTTCCGCATCGATGCCGCCGCGGGCAATGGAGACAACGAGGGCATTTACGTTGGCATTCAGGAAGCATTTTAGGAGGGTATAATGATTCGCCTTTCAATGAAAACCGTTCCAGTATATATTGGTTGGATACTCACAATCTTTATTCTGGCCTTCCCAGTCCATGCAGAAACAGACAGCGATGGCAAGTGGCAATTTCAGATTGCCCCGTATGCCTGGCTATGCGGACAAAAAGGAGATCTCGCGACCCAGCCGGGATTGCCGGCCGCCGAGGTCGACATCGATTTTTATGATGACATCCTCGGCAACATCAACGGATCATTCTCTCTGATCGGCGAGGCCCGCAAGGGCCGGTACGGCGTGGTGGCCGACATCGACTATTCGGATATCGAGGACGATGAGGCCACTGCCGGCCCTTTTTATTCAACGCTCACGACCCGCACAAAAAGCTGGATCGTCTCGGCGGCCGGCCTGTATCGACTGATCCAGGAGGATCAAACCTTTCTGGACGCCGTTGCCGGGGTAAGATACTGGTCCGTGGATTCTACACTGGAATTCGGTGCCGGAATCCTGCCCGCGACCGAGCGGTCCAACCATGAGGATTGGGTGGATCCTCTCATCGGCATCAAAGGGCTGTTGCCACTTGGCACATCCAAGTTTTTCATCAGTGGCGCCTTCTCCATGGGAGGCTTCGGCATGGGGTCGGATTTCATGTGGGATGCAATGCTCAACCTGGGGTATCAATGGACACCCATGTTCTCCATCACCGTCGGGTACCGCTATCTGGACGTCGACTATGATGAAAATGATTTCTTGTATGATGTCAGCCAGCAGGGGCTTGTTTTCGGGCTGTCCTGGCGGTTCTAACAAGTGCCCATCCAGAAATGGCCAAGCCAATTTTAGCTTTGGCCGATATCTGCGTTACACAAAAAATTTAATCCTCGGAATATCAGATGAAAGTCAAAACTATTCTTTTAGGATTGTCGATCGCGTTGCTAATCCTCATTGGGCACAATGCTTTTTGTGAGGAACAACCACCTGAAAACCATCAAACCAGGGCACCCGACAAGTGGGGCATTGCCATGGGGCTTCGTTCGGCGACCATTGTATTTGATGCGGAAAAAGGTGTCGTAAACGATGTCGTGCCTTTGATTTTTTATGAAAACGGTCCGCTGTTTATCGATGGGCTTGAGTTCGGATACAGGCTTTTTCAAAAAGAAAAATGGCAATTGAGCCCGTTTGCCCGATACCGGTTCTTTGACATTCCCGAAAGGTACCAGAACGAGATTCGAGAATCCGGATTGGATATGGGGGGGCAGTTTACCTATCATTTCACAGACTGGCTGCATACGAACGTCGAGGTATTAAGTGATCAAAGCGGACGTTTCCACGCCAACCTGGCACCGGGAATAAATTTCGAACGAGGGATTTGGGAACTCAGATCGTATGCACGATTTCGCTGGAAAAGCGCCGCATTCAACGATCGCTATTACGGCCTGGGAAGAGAAGATCCAGGCACGGCCATGGACGCTCAGCTCGCCGCCGACATCCGCTTGCACGTTTGGCGGAATTTGTATTTGCTGGCAAGGGGCAGTATTCTCTTTCTGGACAGCGATACCCGGGACGTCTCCTTTATCGATGAATCCTACCAGAGCGAAGCCTTTTTGGGGATCGGCTTTTTCAATGACAAAAAAGATCCCGTGAACACGTTAGCATCCAAACCGTATGTCCGTCTGGCCCATGGCTGGGGAACCGAATCCAATCTGGGTGAAATCATGACCGGAAATACCGAAAGCGATCCTTACAACAATCAGCTTTCCTCTGTTTTTCTTGGTGTTCCCCTGGCCGATCGGCTGTTTACCCTGCCCATTGCAACCTACCTGACGCCCGGAATCGTGCACCATCACTCATCGGATGTGCAAGACCGATCCACCGAATACGTTCTGGCGGTAAAATTCTATTACACGATCAAATGGCCGATTCCATGGCGTTTGGGATTTGCCGAAGGCTTGTCGTATCTGGACCGGATCCCCTACCTGGAAGAAAAAGACATGCAGGAGAAAGACTACCGCCCCAGCCAGCTGCTCAATTTTCTGGACTTTTCTTTAGACCTGAGCCTGGGGCACCTTTTGCGTGTCGAATGTATGGAAGACCTGTGGCTGGGGTACAGCATTCATCACCGGTCCGGAATCTATTCCAAATCGTCCGCTTTCGGACGGATTTCCGGGGGCAGCAACTACAATACGGTATACCTTCAGTACCACTGGTAACCTTTGATGAAAAGGAGGCACGCGGATGCAAACTCAGAATTCATTCAGACCGCCGGGACACTGCCGCCATCTGCAAAAGCAGCTCACCTGGCTGATCGCTGTTATTTTTCTCTTGGTAGCGTGTGGCGGCTGTGCGACAATGAAAAAGAAATTCACACCAAGTACCAAAGCCAACATCGGTCTGTTCGCCGACAACACGATTGCCATACTCGACGATTTGGAACTGGATATGTCGCGCAATGAAACGGTTATCACGCGGCGCTTTTTCAACCCATCGGAACCCGAAGAGCGCGAGGTGCTGGCGCTGGCGGACCAGACAAGAAAAGGCATCGGCAGGATTGTACAATATTCGATCACCCTCGTTTCTTTGGCTGAATCCTCCGGAACCGAACAGGACAAGGTGGCCTCCTATGCCGACTATGTGGCCACGTTCAAATCCAACATCGTGCAGCGGCTGAACATGACTCCCCACCACTATGACGCCCTCATCGACGAGATCCGTGAGCAAAGCGATTTACTGTCCGCCTTGCAGACGGCACAACCGATCCTCAACCGGGCGGTGATGGACGGCATCATGCGCCTTTCCGAACTCAGTGCGGCGATCGGCACGCTGGCGGAAAAAATCGACGGCAAGATCGAGGCTGAATACGCGGATATCATCCGCTATCACGAGAAGCTGGAAGATGAAAAGTTTTTCATTTTGAGCGCCTTCGAGACCATCTACGATGCCTATCGAACCGATTCCCCCGACCTGAGCGGCTTGGCGAAAAGCGGCGTCATCTGGATACCGGAAATTATCCCCAAGGGCCGGCCTACGCAAAAGGAACTCCGGGAGATTGCCAAGCATCTGCAAGGTCGTATGAATGCCATGCACAAGGTTCAGCAGGAAATTCAATCGGATTGGGAGGAATACCGGAGCGGTTTGCGGGAAGTCGACAATGTGGCCACGGCCACCGTGGAACGGATCAACCGCATCAGATTGATTTTGCTCGTATGGGTGCGAGCCCACCAGAAGATGGCCTCCGGTGTCGTCGAATCGGCCGAGTGGTTCGATATCAACGATGCCCCCCGACAGCTCATCAATCTTGGGATGAAATCACTGTAAAAGGAGCATAAAAAATGAAAAAGAGAACAAATATCATCGTCATTGTTTTGAGTATCGCTTTATCCATGTGGGGCTGCCAGGCCAGCCAGGGCAGTAAAACCTATACGCCGGGTCAGGCGCAAACCCCACTATCCGTGTATTACGGGACGGTCCTCAAGGTTTCCGAGGTCACGATCCAGAGTCAGCAAACCGGTGCCGGGGCGGTTGGAGGCGCGATCGTCGGCGGCGTCATCGGCTCCACCATTGGCAGTGGCCGCGGACGAAAGCTGGCAACCACCGCCGGTGCACTGGGTGGCGCGGCGGCGGGCAATGCCGCTGAAGGTGCGGCTGCCCAGAAGCCTGCCCTTGAAATCGAGGTTGAAATGGATGACGGCCGCGTTTTGGTGGTCGTCCAGGAAAAAGACGATGAATTCGCCGTCGGCGACCGGGTTCGTCTGATTAAGAGCCCGGACGGCACCTATCGTATCAGACAGTAAGCATTCAATGATGGCGTCTTTGAAGCAAGGCCAGCATCAGCAATTGCAATTATGCCATATCGAACGTTCCGATTGCGATCACGAGCACCGCTTCACTGAGCACAACTGACTGGCATTGGCGTTTTTTCGTGCTCGTACGCGTAATCGATCATCGTTCTTATTCGTTACCAGGGATGGACAATATGTGGAAACATACCCGACCAATGGTCATGACCGTGGCTGCCATCGCATTAGTGGCATTGATAGATGGTTGCGTCTTTAGAGAGCTGAAAAATGATTTAGCAGAATATGAAGAGTCGTTTGCCCTTGTGGGTGAAATCCTCACCCCGACCACGGACCAGGGAAAAGTCATTGTCATCTTATTTTCCGAAACGGATGGAAAGCAAATTCCAATTCGCTATGTGTTTCCCGAAAGTACAGGGCATTTCTCTTTTTTGGTTGGACCGGGGACCTATTATTTAAGGGCCTTTGAAGATCTCAATGAAAACCTCGATCATGATTCCGGAGAATTGGCCGGACAATATGGAAAACCGATCATCGTCGCCCCGCCGAAATCGAATGCGAGGAAACCGGGTGGCAGAGCCCGGCAGAATCTGAATATTCAGTTATCGCCGGCGACCCAATTTGTCGATGGCCTGGACATGGCAGATGACCTGGCCATCACGCAAATGCCGGTATTCAAGCTCGGCACGATTGCAAAACTTGATGCTCCGGTGTTTGATCAGGCCAATGGTAGCACCGGCTATTGGAAACCACTGGCCTTTATCAAGCAATTCGGCGTCGGCATCTACTTCCTGGAGCCCTATGATCCGGCGCGCATCCCCGTGCTTTTCGTGCATGGGGCCACCGGCACGCCTACCGGCTGGCAGGACATGGCCGACAGCCTCGACAAAAGCCGGTACCAGTCCTGGTTCTACTATTATCCATCCGGCATCCGCCTGGACGTTGCCGCCGAGATCCTGCAAGGGATGATTCAAATACTGCACGACAAACACCAGTTCGATCGCCTTTACATCACCGCCCACAGCATGGGCGGACTCGTTTCCCGGGCGGCAATCCTGGCCAACCGGAATCATGCCGGCAGCGCGCCGATCAACCTTTTCGTTTCCCTGTCGACCCCCTGGGGCGGCGTTCGCATGGCCCAGAAAGGCGCCGAAAAAGCCCCCACGGCCATTCCAAGCTGGCATGATGTCGCTCCGGACAGCGAATTCATCCGGAAGATTTTCGGTCAATCCCTGTCTCCCGACGTCGCCTTTCATCTGTTTTTCAGCCACAAGGGCAATTGCAGCATGTTCATGGAAAACAACGACGGGACCGTGGAACTGGACAGTGAGCTCGACTACCGGGCCCAGGCCGATGCTGTTCGCATTTATGGTTTCAATGAAGATCACGGCAGCATCCTATCCAGCCTGAAGACCATTGAGCGCTATCGGGAGGTTTTAAAAGCCGCTCAATAGATGCAGCCGTGGACGGGTGTCCATCCAGCTGATAGTCTGTGAAGATGCCAGCCAAAAGCCTTTAAGGAAAATCCGATGAAAACCATTTTGCGAAACTGCCTGGTGCTGCTCCTGATCGGTGTTCTGCTTCTGGCCTGTCAACCGGCACTGGCAGATGAGTTGAGCCATCAGGAAAAACCCTGGGAAAAAATAGGTGTCGATGCCGGTGTGTTTCTCACAGCCGTGGACAGCAGTGTTCGTTTGGGAACCGGGCTTGGTGTGGATATCGATGTGGAAAAGGCGCTGGATTTGGACTCGACCAGCACGGTCTTTCGCGCCGACGCGCTCTGGCGATTCACCCCAAACCGCCGCCATCGGCTGGATTTTACCTGGTTTGCATTAAGACGTGACGGCAACCGCCGGGTTACTGACGATATCACCATCGAGGACGACGATGGCAACACGATCACTATCCCATCGGGAACGTCGGTTGATGCCTTTTTCAATCTCGACATCTACGAGCTGGCCTATAGCTATTCATTTTTTCAGGACGACCGCATCGATCTGGCGGCCGGCATCGGCATTTACGTGATGCCGATCGATTTCGGCATCAAAGTCAGCGGGCTGTTAGATGAGGAAGAGGAGGAAGAATTCACCGCCCCGCTGCCGGTATTCGCTCTGAGAATGGATGTCGCCTTAACGCCCCAGTGGTTCATCCGAACCGGTGCGCAGGTCTTTTATGCTGAAGTTGACAATTTCACGGGATCGATCATGGAATTTCGAACCGCCCTGGAATATAATCCCTGGACGCATGTGGGCATCGGATTAGGGTTTGACATCCTGCAAATTCGCCTGGAATCGGAAAATGAAGACTGGCCTGGAATCGATCTGAAGGGCAAGGTTGAATTCAACTATGCCGGATTGCTGCTTTATCTGAGGGTGTTCTTTTGATTCCTCTACAAAACGACCTTGTCGGGAACTTTTCGTCTCTAACTTGAGCTTTCTGTAGAACCGCGAAAAGGAATAATGACATCCGACTTGAGCAAAAAACGTGTGGTCATAAAAACGTCAACGCACGCTGCTGTGCTTGCCATGCTGTCTTTCCTGGTGATGGTGGCAGCCTGTGCGCGAACGCCGAACATCTATGTCATGAACCCGGTGCCACTTGAAACCGTTCGATCCGGGATATCGACCGTCGGCGTCAGCCTGTCCCCGAAGCTGCCGGAAACCAAGGTCCTGCTCCCGGCCAAGGGGGTATGGGGCGGAATCAAACGCGGCATCGTCTTCGGCGCGGCCCTGCCGGTGATGCTCGGCTTTGCCTCACCGGTGCCGGGAGGGACATATCTGGGGCTTCTCGTCTCACCGTTTAGCGCAGTCGCCGGTGGTGTTTACGGCGTCTCAGCCGCTGTTCCTGCCCAGGAGGTTGAGCAGGCCGAGACAATGTTGACGATTGCAGCGGATAACCTCAAGCAGATGGGGCTGCGCGAACAATTTGTGAACCGCGTGATCGATTTGGGCAATGCACGGACACCGATTCAATTCATCCCCTATCCCGACGCATCCTTTGCACCGCCCCATCATGGTACCACCGAACTACGTGATCCGAAATCGGATTCCATTGATGCGCAATTGTTGATCAGCGTGGAGGTAACCGGGCTTCGTGGAATTTACAGCATCAATCCGCCAATGGACACGTTTTTGCGGATCCATGCCCAGCTTATCCGCTCGGCGGACCGGAGCACCCTGCTCGACGAGCATTTCATCTGTGCCAGCGATGAAGAAAGAACGTTTGCGGACTGGGCGGATCATGAAGGCATTGACCTGGTCGATGAATTCAAAAGTTGCGTACCTGAATTAGCAGAGAAAATCATCGATGATTTTTTTCTGGTCTATCCGGTGGAATGGAATGATGGTCAATCCGATTAGGTTGCCTGCCTGGCTGTCCTGTTTGCTCGTATGGAGCGTCGTGGCAGGAGCGGTCATCGCATGCGGAAAACCCGCGGTGATCGGTTTGCGCCCCGACTACCCACCGGTGGAGAAAAAATGGTATGCCCTGCTTGCCGAATTCGTTGAGGTCGACTCACTGGCCCCCACCTTTCGTTGGCAGCCGCTCAACGTCGCGCTGGTAGCCCCATCGACAACCACAGGATACGCCCATGTCGACAAGGTGCATTATGAAATTCGCATCTGGCGTACCGTCACCAAGGGTACGGGAAAACTCGTTTACGCCCGAGACCGGTTGACTGCCACTGAACACCGAATTCCCCTCCCCTTAAGCCCGGGTACCCGTTACTTTTGGAGTGTCCGCGCCCATTTTGAGATCAATGGCCGGCGTCGAATTACCGAATGGACATTGGCGGGGTATCTGCTACGGGCCGAAACCGTTCCCAACGAGGCCTGCCTGCGTTTTAAAACCCCTTTGGCGGAAAAGCGCAAATAAAACGATTAACAATCAGCAATTGTTCCCTCCTCTTTTGTTAGAAAGAGAAAGGACAGTCCGATAACCCAATCCAAGGAGGCAATTATGGCAGCAAAGAAGATTTTAATGCTCGTTGGTGATTTTGTTGAAGACTATGAAGTAATGGTGCCATTCCAGGCGCTGCAGATGGTAGGCCACACCGTCCACGCCGTATGCCCGGATAAAAAGGAAGGTGAGACGGTACGCACGGCGGTACACGATTTCGAGGGCGACCAGACCTATAGCGAGAAGCCGGGACACAATTTTACACTGAATGCCACGTTCGCAGAAGTAAAAACCGAAGACTATGACGCGCTGGTGATTCCCGGCGGGCGAGCACCGGAGTACATCCGTTTAAATGAGACCGTTCTCGACATTGTGCGGCATTTCGCAGATGCCGGCAAACCCATTGCCGCCATCTGCCATGGTGCCCAGGTACTGGCGGCGGCCGGCGTTATAAAAGGCAGATCGTGCTCGGCGTACCCGGCAGTCGGTCCGGACGTCACCTGCGCGGGCGGCCAGTACGTTGACATTCCGGTCTGCGATGCCCACGTGGATGGCAATCTGGTCACCGCACCAGCCTGGCCCGCCCATCCGGATTGGCTGGCCAAGTTCCTGGGCGTTCTGGGAACCAAGATTGAGTTATAGGTTTTTTTAGCGTGGTTGCCACCCAAGATGAGCGGTTAGTCCTTAGCAACTAACCGCTCCATTCAAGGTGTGATTATGGCTGATTTTTGACAGTTGATTTTTAAAAAATATGTAAAAACAGAATGTTACGGACGCACCAATAGTTCTTGGCACTACCGCAGCAAATTCTGGTCAAAATTACATCTCACATCTCACTTATCGTCGGTGGCATCGCTACACCAACGGCTTGAAAAATTTTGCCACATTTGCCTTGGCTTTGAGTTCGGATAGAAAAACGCCGGCCGTTTTCTTCGACATCTACTCTCTGCAAAGCCTTCAGGTCTTGTTTTATGTGTAGCCATTCAAAATCGTAACCGGACTGCTCAAGGCGTCTTTGCAGTTCTTTGCGCAAGACAAGAGCCAGAAAACTGCAAAACACATGACCACGAATGGTTTCGTCACGTTGATGGAAAATCGGACGCGTTTCCAATAGTGATTTGACGTCTCGAAACACACGTTCCACCTGCCAAAGTTCCTTATACTTGAGCGCCACGTCGGATGGTGAAAGATCCGTATTGGTGGTCAATACCCATTTGCCGTCGAAACGGGCTTCGGATTTGAGCTTGGCCGTGTCGATCCGGACACTGTCTTTATCGACGTTCAGATATTTGCGGTAGCCTTTGTTGCCCACCAGGCTTTTAGCGCCTTTTTTAAGCTGGGCTTTCAGAGCGGCGACGATGTTCTCCCTATCGTTTGCCTCTTTTCGTGCCTGTGCGGGATTCAGACAAACGATGTAACGCGTATCATCTACCATCACTTCTTTGACTTTCAGCGAAGCAGGATCGTTTGAACTAACCCCTTCCGGACGAACTTCTTGATATCGGCCCGCACGAGATAGAACCTTGTCCCGTATCGCTTTCACCTTACGCATGCGGGTACCCAAAATGTATGGTATCGGATTGTCGGGTGATTCGAGTATTTCAATCGTTTCCGAACTGATCATCCCCCGATCGGCCACGATGCAAACCCGTTTGATGGGAAAGCGCGCTTGTAAACGCTTGATGACCGGTATCAATGTTTTGACATCGGTGGTGTTGCCGGGCCACATCTCGCAGCAAATCGGACAGCCCTTGTCGTTGATCACAGCGCCGACGACCATCTGCTTCAGATCCGGCCGGTGGTCCTTGCTGAATCCCCGTTGCCCGATCGTTTGTCCTCCATTACCTTCAAAGTAAATACTGGTCGTATCGAAAAAGACGATATCCAGTTCTGAAAACAAGTGTCGCCGATGGAAAAAAAGAGACTCTTCGATAAGGTCCTTGTTGCAACGTGGTGAAAAAGGGGTCGCATCTTTTTGGTCGACCG
>Ga0272444_10002241_pt1 | contig 17965 bp, 14 predicted proteins | sample SSMForm13_FD_201033 | JGI IMG/M metagenome (GOLD analysis project Ga0272444, IMG submission 201033) | Marine sediment archaeal communities from Little Sippewissett salt marsh, Falmouth, MA, United States - SSM-Form-13 | ecosystem: Environmental > Aquatic > Marine > Wetlands > Sediment ... | reverse complement strand
GCGTGGCCACCCCCGCGAAGATGGACCCCAGCACCCCCAGGATGAGGATCATGGGCGGGAACAGCGACTTGACCACCATCAACATGATGTCCTTGGATGACACCGCGTCTCGCTCTTCCTTGGATATGGGGGGGCCCGCCTTGGGGTTCCGGTAGCATTTATAGAGGATGTAGAGGATATACAAGGCGGACAGGATGAGCCCGGGGACCACCGCCCCGGCGAACAGTTTGCCCACCGACACCTTTGATTGGTTGCCCATTACGATGAGCATGATGCTGGGCGGAATCAGTATGCCCAGGGTCCCGCCGGAGGTGATGGAGCCGCAGGCCAGCTTTTTATCGTAGCCGTAGCGCAGCATCACCGGCATGCCCAACAGGCCCATGGTGACCACCGAAGCGCCGATGATGCCGGTGCAGGCCCCGAACAGGGTGGAGACCACCACCACCGCGATGGCGATGCCCCCCTTGATCGAGCCGAACAAATAGCGCATGGCGTCAAAGAGTTTGTTGGCCACCCCGGATTGGTCCAATACCTGGGCCATGAAAATAAACAGGGGAATGGAGATGAGAATGTAGTTGTCCATGAGGCCGTAAATACGGTTCATGAACATGCCGAATGCCCCCCAGCCCCAGCCCAGATATCCGAAGATAACAGCGAGCCCGCCCAGCACAAAGGCCAGGGGGTGCCCCATGAACAACCCCAGCATGAGGCCGAAAAACATCAGGATCGACAGGAATTCCGGACTCAGTTCCATTACAAAGCTTCTCCCTTTACCGCAAAGTAGAGTTGCCGGATGAACTTGGAAGTGCCCTGTATGAGCAAAAGAACCGCGGTAAGGGGTATGACGGTCTTTATGAAATACAGCGGCGGCGCAAAGGCGCTCCAGCTTTTTTCGTAAACCGCCCAGGACTTGGCCGCGTAAGGTATGCCCTTTATAAGCAGGATGATAAAAAAAGGATAAAAGAAGATTAGGTAGGAGATCACGTCCAGGATCGCCTTGGGCCTGCGCCCGAATCTCTCATATACAATATCCACCGATACGTGCGAATCGTGCAGCAGACCATAGGCGGCGGTTATCATGAACAGGAACGCGTACAGTTGAATGGTTATCTCAAAAGACCAGATGGTCGGGCTGTTGAAAAACCGACGCATGATCACTTCAAAGACCACCAGCAGCATCAAGATGATAATCATCCAGGAACAATATTTTCCGGTTATCTCGGAGATGCTGTCCAGGATTTCGACTAGGCGTCTCACTTATGCGTCCTTTTTGTCTTGGTTACCTCTGAGCCAATCGACCCAGTGGCCCGGCACCGCGCTGATCTCGGGCCGCTGCCTCTAGCCGAGTGTCCATTAACCTAAAAAGGATTTTTCGCCGAATGTCCTCCCGGAGGAATCACCCTCCGGGAGGACAACATATTGTCGCGCCCTACTGGCTATACTCCTTGAGCTTTTGCAGGTCGGGCAGCTTCTTCATGTTGCGGCCGTAGCCGTAGGGAGTCTGAATGCCGCGCCACTGCTCCATGTCCTTCATGAACTTGAACATGGAGTAGGCCGCCTTGGCGAACTCCTTGTTCTCCTTGGCGCTGATCATGGTCAGCTCGTTGGCCATGTCCGCGATCTTGTCCAGGTCCTCCTGGCTCAGGCGGGTGATTTTGATGCCGGCCTTGATGAAGTTGGCCGTGCCCTCGATGCAGCCGTAGTCGTTGTGGGTGAAGGACCAGAGCATGTTGGCCTGGGCCAAAACCTTGAGCAGATTCTGCACATCCTTTGGCAGCTTGTCCCAGGCGGCCTTGTTGATCATCAGGCCGAGCAGACAGGCCGGCTGGTGCCAGCCGGGGGTGGCCCAGTACTTGGTCACCTCCTGGAAGCCCATGCCCCAGTCCACCTTGGGCGTGGCGAACTCGCCGGCGTCGATGACGCCCTTTTCCAGGGCCTGATAGACCTCGCCGCCGGCCATCATGACCTGGGTGCCGCCGATCTTCTTGAGAATCTGGCCCTGGGTGCGGCCGGAGAGCCTGATCTTCTGGCCCGCGTAGTCCGACAGCTTGTTGATGGGCTTGTTGCCCCGGATGCCCGACTCCATGGGCTGCATGCCATAGGGCAGATAGACCATGCCGAACTTGCCGTAGGCCATCTGGTAGATTTCAAAGCCGCCGCCCTGGTAGATCCAGACCATGTAGTCCATGGGGGTCATGCCGTTGGGGTAGGACCCCAACAGGTCAAAGACGGTGTTCTTGCCGGCCCAGTAGTTGGGCCAGTCGCCGGCCGCCTCCAGGGTGCCGTCGGCCACCGCGTCGAAGATCTCAAAGGGTGGGACCAGCGAGCCGCCCTCGAAGAACTTAATCTTCAACTTGCCTTTCAAAGTTTCATTGACCAGTTTTACAAAATGGATGTCAGTATCGATGTGGGACAACGATGGTGTCCAAGTGGTGCTCATTTTCCATTTGATTTCCTTGGCCATGGCGGCCGGCGCCGCCACCGCCAGGGCCAGCACCAGGATGACCCCGACGACCAAAAACTTGCGTGAATGCCTGCCCTTTCTCATTGGATCTTCTCCTCTCTTCTGGTTGAGAAAGTTCCCTGCCCGTCAAAGTTGGTCCGCGAGATTACGAATTCTCGTCCGACTAATACGTAGGCCCCTCGAGGCGCAAAACACGCCCTACTCCAAGTCGTGGATTCATCCTGCCCACGCCAACGGTCTTTTGGAGCCTTCAACAGGCCCTTTGCTTATTCTCTGCCCCCCCAAGCGAGCTTATCTGCGGGCCGACTCCAAGGCCATGGTCATGGCCGCCTGGTGATGCCGCTTGATGATCCTCTTGGCATCGGCTCTCTTACGGTTTTTAACCGCCTCGAAAAGCTGTTCATGGTCATTGGTGAATTGATCGATAAGGCGGGAAAGATGCGCGGTCTGCAAAATGGCCCAAGTGCTCAGAAAAAACTGGTTCACCATCTTGTTGAGATAGCTGTTCTTGCCCATGCGGGCCAGATGGGCATGCAACTCGATGTCATGCTGAAAGCGCATGAAATCATAGGTTCCGTTTTCGTCGTTCTTGTAGCGGTTCAGGTGCTGGCGCCATTCAACCAGGTCCTGCGGGTCATGGTTGTCAATGGCCAGGTCAACCGATATCTCTTCCAGCTTGATCCGCATCTGGTACATCTGGCGGATCTCGTCGGAGTTCAACTCCTTTACAAAGTACCCTCGGTTTGGCTTGGAGATCACCAACCCCTCCTCCTCCAGACGGACCAGGGCGTTGGTGATGGGTGTCTTGCTCATCCCCAGGGCTTCTTCCAAGTCGCGGTAAATAAGTTTTTGGCCTGGATTGAGTCTCCTTTCGAACATCAACTCCTTGATCCCCTCCAACGCCTGGAGATCCTTGGGCACCGAGTCTCGCTTCGCCAATGCGGCCTGCCTTGTTGAGTTTGGATATTATTTTAGATCAAGATTTGGATTTAATATAGTTTCGCGCCCGTTCCCGTGTCAAGGGCTTTTTGCCCGGCCGCCATGGGACCAAGCGCACAATTGGGTGACAAATTGGAGGGAAGGGCCGCCCCGGGGCGGGCGCGGAGCAAAAAGAAACCAGCCGCCGCGCTTAACGCGGGCGGCCGATCCCGTACAGAAAAATCGAACCGGCTTACATGCGGCTTCTCTTGTCCAGCCGCCGCCTGGCCCAGTCCACGATGTTATCGGCTATCTCGGGCCACTCCGTCTCGGGCCGCTCCTCCAGGGTGATGGATTCGGTGGGACAGGTGAGCACGCAGACCCCGCAGCCGATGCAGCGCTGGTCCTGGACCACATAGGCGTCGCCGTCCTCGACGATCGCCTCCATGGGGCAGCGCTCCTCGGCGCACACCCCGCAGGCCGCGCAGGTGTCCGGGTCGATCACGGCCACGTAGCGGCTGCGGGCCAGCAGATAGGGCGCCTCGTGCTCCTTGAGGCCGCGCAGCAGGCCGCAGCAGCAGGAGCAGCAGTTGCAGATAAACCCGCCCGGCGCCTGCTCCACGTTGTAGGTGTTGTGCACCAGGCCCTCTTGTTCGGCCTGGTCGATGATCTTGAACGCCTCGCCCTTGCTTATTATCTCCCCGTCCAGGTTGAAGTCGTCGTAGGCGCCCTGCTCCATGGAGTACTGCAAACAGATGTGCACCGTGTGCTCGCAGGGCTTGCCCAGCAGGGCCTGCTCCCGGCGGCAGATGCAGTCCTGCAGCCTGAAGGACTTGGCCTTGCCCACGATCTGGCGGGCGTCCTCGTGGGGCAGTATGTCCAGCTCCGCCTTGATACCCGCGTTCACCGGAATCACCCGGGTGAGGGAGGGCCCCTGGCCGCCCACCTTTTTGGTCAGGGTGGGCAGGTATTGCTCAAAGAGATGGACCAGCTCCTCGGTCAGCCGCTCCCGGCGCTGGTACTCATAGATGCCCACCACAAAGGGCGCCATTCTATACTTGCGCTTACCCTCCAGCCTGAGGGCGGCGATCTGGCCCCTTGCGGCCATGCCGGTCAGGGTGGCCTGCATCTGGTCCAGGGGCTGGTCCAGGCGCAGGGCGATCTCCTCGGCCGTCTCCGGGGTGGCGGTCAGCTTCATGGCCATCTCGGCATCCTGGGGGGTGAAGATGACCTTGAGTATCTTCAGCTCCAGGCCGTCCGGCGTGGCCGGAAATCCCTCGGGCAGTTCATCCAGGCGCTTGGCCAGCCGCTTGTAGACATCCATTTCCATATCACTCTTTTCAGTGCAGCGAACCCTTGATGCTTTTGGCTCAGTCCCACCGGGTGGAGACGAAGCGGCCGGTCACCGCGGCGTTGATCAAGTCGGGCAGGGCCCCGAAGAACCAGCCCTGGCCCTGGCCGCCGAACAGCTTCACCCCCTTGAAGCTGTTGGTGGCGATGTTCAGGTGGTCGCCCCAGTCCCTAAGGGGCAGCAGGCCGAAGCAGGTGGAGTGGTAGATCTTGCCTCCGGCCTTTTCTATGATCTCGGCCTCGCCGTGATGATGGGCCATGTAATAGGTGGGAGTGTCGGTCTGCACCCAAAAGTACACATTGTCGTTGACCTTCCTGCCCTGGATCATCTCGGCGATCTGGCGGATCTCGTAATAGGTGAGATGGGGGCAGCCCACGTGCACCATGTCCACCTGGTCGGTCTTGGCCGAGCACAACTGTTGGTACACCTCTTTCAGGTCGTCCAGGGCCAGCTCGATGGTCTCGATGCCCGCCGGCACCGCGCCGCCGAACGCCGCCTCCAGGCTGTCGGAGCAAGGGGTGACCCCGATCAGGTGCATCATGGGGTCGTTCATGCCCGGCGAGGCGCAGCCGGTGAGAAGCTTGGCCCCCTCGTTGCTCATGGGAATGGGCAGGTTGAGCACCGCCGGCACCTGGTCGTTGCTTTTCATGGCAATGGCCGCGCCCAGGGCCGCCCAGTCGGCGGAGTAGATCAGGTTGTCCTTGAGCTCGTCGCTGAGCCGGAAGATCACCTTGGGCCGGCGGTTTTCGTCCAGCATGGTGCCGTACTTGGGGTGCACCCCGGTTATGGCGGCGTAGATCAGGGTGACGGTGTTCTCCCGGTTGGCCCGGGCCCCCAGCACGGAGTTGATGTAGGCGGCGTAGGAGGACTCCACCGAGACCACGTACTCGCCGGTCTTGGGGATCACCGTGTTGAAATGGGGGGTGCAGGACTGGGGCAAAATCCAGCCCATCTCCTTGCAGACATCGTAGCCCTTGACCACCCCTTCATACACCGCCCGGGGCAGCTTGAAGTACTTGTGGTTCCAGGGGTAGCCCTCTTGGTCGTATTTGTCGATCTGGAGCAGCAGGGGGTCGGTGGAGCAGATGCAGGACGGGTCGTCGGTGACCTTGGCCCCCATGGCGATGAAATCTTCAAACAGCGGGCTGTGCCCCAGTTCGTATTTGAAGTAATTGGGCGTGTCGCGGGGCATGAGCACGCAGGTGCCGAAGTGCACGTTGGACAGCCGGACCATTTCCTCGGCCTCCACCGCCTGGCCGAAGTCCACCAGCCGCTCCATGGCCAGGGCCTTGGCCTCGCCCTCATGGCCATCGAGCATGGCCTTTTCATGATCCGTGAGCCTCATGACCGCTCCTCCCCTGCGTTCTCCCGGGGGGTGATGGTGATGGTCGCGGGAGCCCCCACCTCCGGGGCCTCGATCTCCACCCAGTCGCCGGTGTTGATTTCAGCGATGGGATCGTGGTCCAGGTTGTCCACCGCCGGTATCTCGGCGGCGATGGCCCCGCCGATGTCAATGGGGTGGACCCTGCGGCAGACGATGGCCTTGGGCCCCACCCCGGACTGCTTGACCTTGAAGTACAGGCCTATGGAGCCGGTGGTGGAGCCGCTCACCGTGGGGTAGATCACGATCTTGCCCTTGACGCTCTGGCCGGTCAGCTTGTGGTTGAATATGCTCACCACCCCGGTTTCATTGGGTATGGTGAAGGGCGCCCAGCTCAGCGGCTGATCGCTGACCAGGGCCTCGCCGGCCGCGCGGCCCTTGGCCCGGGCGACACCCTTGAGAACCTTGGGGTTGGCCATTGCTATCTCCCAATCAATCAATCTTTTTGGCGGATAAAAACCCGGGCTGCTTGTAGGCCGGATTGGGGTAGGAGTAGAAGCCCTTGCCGCTCTTGCAGCCCAGCTCCCCCCTATCGATCATCTGCTTGAGGACCTCGGGCGGGCGAAAGCGCTCGTCGCCGGTCTCGTGGAGATAGCTCATCTCCACGTTGTAGACCACGTCCAGGCCCACCTGGTCCATCATGCCGAAGAGCCCGAAGGGCATGCCGATCCCCACCATCCAGGCCCGGTCCGCGTCCTGAACATCCACCGCGCCCTCGGCCCACATGTGCAGGGCCTCGCGCCGGGCCGCGTGCTGCATGCGGTTCAAACAGAAGCCGAAGGTCTCCTTTTTGAGCCTTATGGGGATGCAGCCGATGGAGCTCACCCAGGTGGCCCCGGCCGCCAGGGTGGCCGGCGCGGTGGCCTCGCCGCCCATCACGTCCACCAGGTGTATGCCCAGGGCGGGGAAGTAGAAGTGCAGGTTCAAGCATTGCCCGGGGCGCTGGGTGGCGCCGGCGATGCGGGAGATGGGTATGGAGGAGCTGTTGCTGGCCAGCAGGGCATGGCCCGGGGCCAGGCCGTCCAACTGGGCGAACACCTCGCGCTTGAGCTCCAGGCGTTCGGGCACCGCCTCTATCACCAGGTCGGCCCCAGCCACGGCCTCCGGCAGCTTAGCGGTGAGCCGCACCTGTTCCATGCCCTGGCGCCAGCGCTCCAGGCCCGTGACCGGCTCCATCTTCTGGGCCTCCATTGAGGCCAGGATGAACTGGTTGGCCTTGTCGAAGGCATCGGGGAGCTGGTCAAAGCCGTGTACCTGAAAGCCATGGCAGGCGGTCTGAATGGCGATCTGGGCGCCGATGACCCCCATGCCCACCACGGCCACCCGCTTGATCTGGTCTGTCTGCATCTGTCGGTCCTCGCGTAGAAAATCAGTTGCTGATGGTGGGCAGCACGTCCATCAGCTCGGGCAGGTACATCACGATCACCGGGAACAGGGTCAGGATGATGATGGTGATGACCTGCATGGCGATGAAGGGAAGCACCCCCCGGAAGATGGTGCCCATGGAGATGCCCTGCACCGAGGAGTGGATCACGAACACGTTGATGCCCACGGGCGGCGAGATCTGGCCCATCTCCATCATGATCACCATGACCACTCCGAACCAGATGGGGTCGAAGCCCAGGGCGATGATGGAGGGGAAGATAATGGGCAGAGTCACCATGATCATGGGGATGATGTTCATGACCATGCCCAAAAACAGATACAGCACCAGGATGCAGGCAAAGAACACGTAGCGCGACAGGTTCAGGGACTCCAGCCAACTGGACAGGCTCATGGGCAGCTCGGTGAGGGTGATGAAGTTGCCCAGGATGGCCACCCCGATGAGCAGGGTGACGATCATGGCCGACATCTCGATGCCCAGGATGAGCGAGGCCTTGAGCCGGGCCCAGGTGAACTCGGCCGACAGGGCGCCCAGCAGCAACGCGCCCACCAGGCCCACCCCCCCGGCCTCGGTGGGGGTGACGATGCCCGAGTAGATGCCACCCATAACCAGCAAAAACAGCACCACCACCTTCCAGGGGCCCCGCAGGGAGACCAGTCTCTCGCGCCAGGAGAAGCCCTGGGAGGTGGGGCCCAGCCTGGGGTTGAGCCTGCACAGCAGCATGATCATGCCCGAGAACAGCCCGATCATGATAAGGCCGGGGATGATGCCGGCCATGAACAGCTTGCCCACCGACTGCTCGGTGATGATGCCGTAGGCGATGAAGCCGATGCTGGGCGGGATGAGGATGCCCAGGGTGCCGCCGGCGGCCACCGAGCCGGTGGCCAGGGAGTCGTTGTACCCGTACTTCTTCATCTCGGGCAGGGCCACCGAGCTCATGGTGGCCGCGTTGGCCATGCTGTCGCCGCAGATGGCCGCGAAGCCGCCGCAGCCCATGATGGTGGCGATGGCCAGGCCGCCGGGGATGCGGGCCAGCCACTTGTGGGCCGTGCTGAACAGGGCCTTGGATATGCCCGCGTTTAGGCAGAACAGGCCCATGAGGATGAAGAAGGGGATCACGCAGAGGTAGTACTCGCTCACCGCGTCATAGGCCTGCAAACGCACCGAGCCCAGGGCGATCTCCGGACCGGCCAGGCACCAGGTGCCCATCATGCCGAACAGGCCCATGGCAAAGGCCACCGGGAAGCCCAGGAACATGAAGCCCAGGGACAGGCCGATGATGAACAGGGCCAGGCCGGTCTTGCCCATCTCCAGGCCCAGGGCCTGGTGGAACCAGGGGATCAGGGCCACGGCCACGGCGATGGCCACGGCGATGGCCGCGGCGGACAGGGGCCGGCGGCGGCGGGAGAGCAGCAGGCCCAGGTTGGCCAGGAACTGCTGGAGCAGCACCAAGACCATGAGCAGGCAGCCCAGAGCGGCCAGGCCGGTGAAGGGCCAGAAGTGCATCTCCGCCACCAGGGTCAGCTTGCCGTCGGCGAACTCCTGGGCGGCTCGGGAGTAGAGCTGCCAGCACAGCACCGCGAACAGATGCAGCCCGCACAGGGAAAAGGTCACGCTCAAGAACTGGCGGGTGTTCTGGCTCATGCGGGCGGTGAAGATGTCCACCGAGATGTGGCGGCCGTCCCGCTGGGTCTGGGCGATGCTGAAAAAGGTGATGATGATCAGCAGGAAGGTTTCCAGCTCGATGATGGCGTCGATGACCACGCCCCAGAAGTTGCGCAGGGCCAGGTCCAGGATGATGATGCCCGCCATGACCAGGGACAGGGCCGCGCTGAGATAGGTGCAGCGGGTGGTCACCGCGCCCAGGCCCCGGTCCAGGCCCGAGGCCAGGCGCAGCAGTCCCGCGCCCGCGGCGGCGGCCTGGGACTGGTTCATCGCCGCGGTCCGCTGTGAAGAGTTCGCGCCGAGCTTGACACCGCTTTGCATTTTTACGCTCGTCGTCGCTAACGCCGGCCGGGGCCGGCTGGGCCTCGGGGCGGCGGCGCGGGCCCGCCGCCCTTACAGCCTAGATTACTTGCCCAGCGGTTTCCAGATAGGATCGCGCTGCATGGGCCCGGCCGCGGTCTTGGCCACCACCTCCTGGATCTGCTTTAGCACCGCCTTGCCGTCCAGGCCGGCCTTGTTCATTTTCGCCACCTGGGCGTCATAAACCGGCTGCAGGGTGGTCCGCCATTTCTCGCGCTGCTCCTGAGGCACCATGTAGACCTGGTCGCCGCGCTTTTCCAGCTGGCTGAGGATGTACTTGTTCATCTCCAGGTTCTTGTGGCCCACCGCGATGGTCAGCGACAGGGTCAGATCCTCGAAGACCTTTTGCACGTCCGGGGGCAGGGAGTTCCAGCGCTTGAGATTCATGGCCGCCACCTGGGCCCCGGGCATATAGTTGGCGATGGTGTGCTTGTTCACCAGGTCTGTGATGCGGAAGGAATGCAGGGGCGGGGTGGGGAAGATCACGCCGTCCAGGGCGCCCCGCTGCAGGGACATGTAGATGTCGGCCAGCTTGGTGATCCGGGGAGAGGCCTTCCAGATCTTCAGGCTGGCCACGCCGATGGCGCTGGCTCCCCATATCTTCTGGTTCTTGAAGTCGGCCAGGTTTTTGATGAGCTTGCTCTTCATGTGGAAGTTGCTGATGCCGGTGGTCAAGAAGCCGATGACCTTCATGCCCTTGTACTCGTTGCGTATGGCGGGAATCTTGTGGAAGCACTCGTAAAAAGACTGGGTGGCGTGCAGCTCGTTCTTGAGCTGGAAGGGCATGTACAGGGCGGTGGTGGCCGGGAACTGCTTGCCGAAGGCCCACACGCCCAGGGGCATCACGATGTCGGCCAGGCCGCTTTTCACCGCGCTGAGTCCCTGCTCGGCCTTGACCAGAGTGCCGCCCAGGAACCACTTGATCTTGACCCGGCCGTTCGTGCGCTTTTCGATCATCTTGCCCCAGGGGATGTAGACCTGCTGCACCACCGGGTGCATGGGGGGCTGCCACACCGAGGCCTTGAGCTCGATCACCTCGGCGGCCGGGGCCGCCATGGGGGCGGCCAGCACCATCAGTAGACACAACCCCAAGGCCAGCGCCGCCAGCTTGGAATATTTCATTTTTTATCCCTCCTCTTGCCTTGATTAACGGGCCAGCCCCGGGGGCCGGCTATACTGCTCGGTATTCCTAGTCCCGCTTGACTCCTATCATCTCGGCGGCCTCCTCCACGGTGGCCACCTCGCGGCCGATCTCCCGGGCGATTTTCACCATGCGCTCCACCAGCTGGGCGTTGCTCTTGGCCAGCACGCCCCTGGAGTAGTAGATGTTGTCCTCCAGGCCGGTGCGGATGTTGGCGCCCTGGCACATGGCCATGACCGTGGAGGGCAGCTGGTGCTTGCTCAGGGTGATCACCTGCCAGGAGGAGCCCTCGGGAATGGTGTCGACCATGGTGGCCAGCAGCTTGGGAGTGAAGGGCATGCCGCCGGTTACCCCCAGCACCAGGCTGAAGTGCACCGGGGTGTGCAGCACCCCGCGCTTGACCAGCTCCATGGCGTTGTAGATGTGGCTGATGTCGTAGCACTCGCACTCAATGGCGATGTTGCGCTCGTTGCAGCGCTGGCAGAACTCCTCGTTCCACCACATGGGGTTTTCAAAGGTGTCGATGTAGTCGAACTCAAAGGTGCCCATGTTGATGGTGAGCATGTCCGGTTTGGGCTCGATGGCGGTCAGCTCCATGCGTTCGTCCAGGGTGGCCGCGGCGATGCTGCCATCGGGCTGGGGCACCCCGCCGATACCGTTGCCCACCTGGGTGATGATGGGAGACTTGGCCCGTATCTCGGAGAGAATCTCCTTGTAGATCTCCAGATCGCCGGTGGTGTGGCCCTGGCGGTCGCGGGCGTGGATGTGACACACCGAGGCCCCGGCGTTGTAGCACTCATAGGCCGACTGGGCGATCTCCTTGGGCTGCTCGGGCAGGGCGGGGTTTTTGTCCTTGCCGTGCAGGCCGCCGGTCTGGGCCACGGTGATGATCAGTTTGTTCATCTTGGCTATTTCAACGGTTATTTCCATGCGCTCAAACCTCCCTCTTCGGGCTTGGTCAAGGGTTGTTACTGCTCTTGGGCAAGCCCCAGAATGGCCCGGGTCTCCCGGGGCGAGGCCACGCCCCGCCCGTAGACTTGGGCCAGCTTCACAATGCGCTCCACGAACTGGGCGTTGGTCTGGGCCTTCACCCCACGATCGAGATATATGTTGTCCTCCAGGCCCACCCGGATATGGCCGCCCATGATCAGGCCCATCATGGACATGGGCAGGTGACCCTTGCCGATGCCCACCACCGACCAGGTGGCGGTGTCCGGGATGTGCTCCTGGAGATGCAGCAGGGATTTGGGAGTGGCCGGCGCGCCCCAGGGGGTGCCCAGGACGAACTGGAAATGCAGCGGGTCGGCCAGCTTGCCCTGATCCCGCATGCTCAGGGCGGTGACGATCATGCCCGAGTCGAACACCTCGATCTCCGGCTTGACCCCTTTTTGCTTCATCTTCTCGGCCGCCGCGTCCAAGAAGTCCGGCGGATTGCTGAACACCCCGCTGCCCAGGTTGATGGAACCGGCGTCAAAGGAGGCCAGCTCCGGCTCCAGCTCCAGGGGCACCAGGCGATGCTCATAGGGCAGGTTGCGGCCGGCGATGCCCGAGGTGGTCAGGCTCAGCACCAGGTCGGTCTTGGCGCGCAGGGGCTCCACCACCTGGCGGAACAGCTCCAGGTCCTGCTTGCCCAGCCCGGTCTCGGGGTCGCGCACGTGGATGTGGACAATGGAGGCGCCGGCGTTCCAGGCCTCCACCGCCGAATCCACGATCTCCCCGGGGGTGTAGGGGATGGTCGGAGCGATGTCGCGCAAGATGCGGCTGCCGGTGATGGCCGCGGTTATGATCACCTTATCCATGTATTACATTCCTCGGGTTTCATCTGAAATTGTTCCCGCGCCTGCCTCTCATTGCAGGGTCAGGGAGAAATCTCCCTTTTCTATCTTTATAAAGCCGTGGCCCTTTCGCTGGGTCAACTCCTGGATCAGGGCCAGCACCGGCCGGTCTCCCCGGGGGTAGTCGTACTGGCCGGGCCCCTTGGCCAGCACCTCGTCCACGGCCTGCTGGTTGGATGACAGGGCCCGGAGCAGGAAGTCCTCGTCCGACAGGCCGGGATCGAACTGGGCCCGCACCTGTTCCAGGGTGGCCTGGGGCGGCTGCCAATCCACCAGCTCCTGGGTGCGGGGCATCTTCATGATCTTGTCCTTGACCGCCTGGTCCACCGGCGCGGCCAGCTCGCCGTAGTGGCCCAGCACGTACTTGATCATCTCGTCGGTGACCACATCGTAACGCTCTGGGGTGGAGATGTTCAGAATCGCCTGCGCGCCGATGTACTGGGACAGGGGGGTGACCATTATGGGGTATCCCAGCTCCTTGCGAATGGAGGCCATCTCCAGCAGCAGCTCGGGCAGCTGGTGTTCCATGCCCCTCCTGGCCAGCTCGGCCCGGTAGTTGGACATCATGCCGCCGGGCACCTGGTGCTCGTACTGGGCCAGGTCATACTCCACCGGCGCGCCCAGGGGAAGCCCTTCGCGAAGGGCCACGTACTGGAAATGCTCGGTCATGGCTTTAAGGGCCTTTTCATCCACCTCGGCCTCGAAGCCCAGGTGGCGGGCGTTTTGCAGGACGTTGTCAATGTTGGGCTGGGAAGGGCCGTTGGCCAGGGGCGCCACCGCGGTGTGCAACGAAACCACGCCCAGCTTGATCGCCTCCAGATAGCACAGCGGGGCCAGGCCGGTGGTGCAGTGGGCATGCATCTCCAGGGGGATGCCGTCTATCTGGTCCACCACCGCGGGCACCAGGGTCTGGGCGCGCTGGGGAGTCAACAGCCCGCCCACGTCCTTGATAAAGATGCGATCCGCCCCGGCCAGGGCCATCTCCTTGGCCTTTTGGGCATAGTACTCATCGGTGTGCACCGGGCTCTGGGTGAAGATCAGGGCCACCATGGTCTCCAGGCCCGCCCTTTGGGACCAGTTGATGGCCTTTTTTATCTCCACCATATCGTGGCAGGGGTCGTTGATGCGAATGCGGCGGGCCCCGGCCTGGGCGATCTTCAGGGCCCAGAACTCGGTGACCGAGTCGGGCACGTCGCCGAAGTTGCGAAGCACCCCGCCCACGATCAAGGGGGTGTTGGGCATGGCCTGGGACATCAGATGAATCCGCTCCCAAGGGTTTTCCTGCTGGTTGCGCACGCACCAGTCCATGCTGATCAGGGCCATGAAGTCCGAGGACTCGAAGCCCACCTTGTCGATCTCCGCGGCGATGGGCAGCATCATGGCCGTGGTCATCTGCCCGTTCCACAGGCTCTGATGGGCGTCGCGCAGGGTGGTGTCCACAAAGGTGATTTTTTTCATGACAGGCGGTCCTTTTGCTCTTGCAGAAAACCTTCCAGCCAGCGGGTGTTGGTTTTGCCCTCCTGGAACTCGGCCCGGCCGATCACCCTGGCCAGGAAGCCGATGGTGGTGTCCACCCCGGTTACCTGGAACTCCTCCAGCGCCTGGGCCATGCGCGCGATGGCCTGGGCCCGGTCCGGCCCCCAGGCGATGAGCTTGGCCAGGAGCGAGTCATAGTAGGGCGGGACCAAATAGCCCGGATAACAGTGGGTGTCCAGACGGAGGTGCTCTCCCCGGGGCGGGTCCCATTGTTGGATGCGGCCCGGACAGGGCGCGAAGTCCCGGGAAGCGGCCTCGGCGGTTATGCGGCACTCGATGGCGTGGCCCTCCAGGCGCACCTCGTCCTGGGACAAGCTCAGGGGCCGGCCGGCGGCGATGCACAACTGCTCCTGCACCAGGTCCACCCCGGAGACCATCTCGGTGACCGGGTGCTCCACCTGAATCCTGGTGTTCATCTCCAGGAAAAAGAACTCCCCGCTGTCCTGGTCCAGCACGAACTCCACGGTGCCCACGTTCTCATAGGAGATGTTCCCCGCTATCTCCACCGCGGCCGCGCAGATGGCCTGGCGCAGCCCGGGGGACACCGCCGGCGAGGGGGCCTCCTCGATGACCTTTTGGTAGCGGCGCTGGATGGAGCAGTCCCGCTCGCCCAGATGGACCACGTTGCCGTGCTGGTCGGCCATGATCTGCACTTCGATGTGCCGGGCGTTGGGGATGTAGCGCTCCAAATACAGGGTGCCGTCGCCAAAGGCCGCCTTTACCTCGGCCGAGGTGGCGTCCAAGAGCCCGGGCAGCTCCCCGGGGTCGTTGACCACCACGATTCCCCGGCCCCCCCCGCCGGCGGCCGCCTTTAATAAAAGCGGGAAGCCGATTTTCTCGGACAAGGCCACGGCCGCTTCGGGGCTCTCCACCTCTTCCGAGCCCGGGATGATGGGGATGCCCAAATGGGAGGCCATCTGCCGGGCCAGCAGCTTGTTGCCCATGTCCCGCAGGTTCTCGCTGGAGGGGCCGATGAACTTGATGTTGTGCTCCCGGCAGGCCGAGGCCAGCTCGGGCTGCTCGGCCAGAAAGCCGTAGCCAGGATGAATGGCGTCGGCCCCGGTTCCCAGGGCGGCGGTGACCAGCACCCCCAGGTTCAAATAGCTGTCCGCCGAGGGGGCTGGTCCGATGCACACCGCCCGGTCGGCGGTTCGGGCCGGCAGGCTATCGCGGTCCGCCTCGGACACCGCCAGCACCGTGGCCAGGCCCAGGTCCTGGCAAGCCCTGATTATGCGCAGGGCGATCTCGCCCCGGTTGGCTATCAAAACCTTGGAAATATCCGCCATGCGCGGAGAGTCCTCTCAGGCCTGGGCCGGATCGATCAAAAAGAGAACCTGATTGTGCTCAACCATGGCCCCGTTCTCGGCGCAAACCTTGACCACCCGGCCGGAGGCTCCGGCCTTTATGTGATTGAACAGCTTCATCACCTCGATGATGCACACCGTGTCGGTTTCCTGAACCGGGCCTCCCTCCTGAACAAAGGCGGGGGCCCCGGGCTTGGGCGCCCGGTAAAAGATGCCCAGGGTGGGGGCCAACACGGGGATGTAGCCGTTTTGCGAGGCCAGATCCAGCGCCTCGTCTGACTGGGGGGGCTTTTGGTCCGTATCGCCCGGCTCCAGGGCCTCTGGCGCGGGCTGGCTAGCCGGCGCGGGCGGCGCGGCGGTTTCCCGCCCAGGCTCCCGCGCGGCGACGCCGCCTCTCTCCTTGCTGACTATAAGGTGTAAGTCCCCTATTTTTAAATCTATCTCTTGGAAATCCGACTCGTGCAAGAGCCTGAGGATCTGCTTCACGTCATCTTGGGTGAGTGACATTGGGGGCTCCTTGAAATCGCAAAATCCACGCGAAGGCGGAGAGTCCGCCGGTCCGGGCAGCCATGAACCGAGTGGCTCCCATTTGGTGGCTTAATCAGCAATATTTGTTCCAGTTTAATTTTAGGCAATAAAACAAAATAGATAACAGTTGACGCAATTTAAAAAGCATTGATTGTGTCCAAATGTTTGGACAAGCTGTCCCGGCTGTCGTATAAAAATGGACACTATGGACAATCGGGGAGGACAGGCATGATCAAAAAACTATCCCTCAATGAGTTCCACATCTCCCTGCAGAACATTCCCCGCACCTTTTCCCCGGACGACCCCCTGTCCAGCGTGGTGGGGTATTTCCTCAAAAACCCGGACATCAACACCGCGGTGATCCTGGACCAGGAAAAACGTGTGGCCGGCGCGGTGACCAAAAACGAACTGCTGGGGCGCCTCCACGCCGACCCGGACCTGAACGCCTCGCTGTCCATGTTCCTGGGCCACCCCTATCAACGTATATTTATTGAACAAATAGACTTCAGCCAAGTGTCCGACTACGTGAAAAACAACTTCGAGGACCTGATTATCGTTGACCAGCAGGGCCGCTATCAGGGGCTGACCACCTCCCTGGAGCTGGCCAAGCTGCTCATCAAGGAGCGGGAAGACCAGGAGACCATGTACAAGGCGCTGATCGACTCGGCCCACAACGGCATCATGGCCGTGGACCGGGACGCCAACATCGTCTTGTTCAACCGGGCGGCGGAAAAGATGTTGGGCAAGAAGTTCTCCCAGGTGGCGGGCCGGCCGGTGACCGAAATCATACCGGACAGCCGGCTGCCCAAGGTGGTGGAGACCGGCCAGCCGGAGTTGACCAAGATCCACGGCAAGGGAGAGCTCAACATCCTGACCAACCGCACCCCCATCACCAGCGAGGGCCGCGTCGTGGGGGCCATGGCCCAGTTCGTGAACATCACCCAGTCCGCGGACTCCCTGGAAGAGATTAGCGATATCAACGAGTTCGCCAGGATGATGGAGATTGTGCTGGACAACGCCTACGTGGGCCTGATCTTCTGCGACGCCGACGGGGTGATCCGCTTTATGAACCGGCTCTACGAGGAGCTGTTGGGCATCGACCGGGAGGAGACCTACGGCAGGCACATAACCGAGTATTTCCCCGACTCCCGGCTGCCGGTGGTCATCAAGACCGGCAAGCCCGAGATGGGCTGGAAGTACCGCTTTCAGAACAAGATGACCCTGGTGGTCAACCGCATTCCCATCCGCAACAAGGGCAAGCTCATCGGGGCCATCGCCCAATGCATCTTCAAGGACATATCCGAGCTAAAGGACATGGCCCGCAAGCTGGACCTGCTGGAGCACAAGGTAAAGGATTACGAAAGCAAGCTTAAAAACTTCATGGCCCCGCAGTACTGCTTTGAGGACATCCTGGGGGACAGCGAGGCCATCAACAAGATCAAGCGGCTGGCCAAGCTGTACGCGCGCACCGACTCGCCGGTGTTCATAACCGGCGAGACCGGGGTGGGCAAGGAGCTGTTCGCCCATGCCATCCACGCCCAGAGCGACCGCGGCGGGCAGCCCTTTGTGTGCCTGAACTGCGCGGCCATACCCAGCGAGCTGGTGGAATCGGAGCTGTTCGGCTACACGGCCGGGGCCTTCACCGGCGCCGACCGGCGGGGCAAGATCGGCAAGATGGAGCTGGCCCACGGAGGCACCCTGTTCCTGGACGAGATCGGGGATTTGCCGCTGCAGGTGCAGGCCAAGCTGCTCAGGGTGCTGGAGCAGAAAATCGTGGAGCGGGTGGGCGCGGTGCGGCCGGTGATGGTGGACTTCCGGCTGGTGGCCGCCACCAACCGCGACCTCACCACCTTGATCGAGGATGGCAAGTTCCGGGAGGACTTCTATTACCGCCTGGGGACCATGGTCCTGCAGGTGCCCTCCCTGCGGGAGCGGGTGGAGGACATCCCCGTCCTGGCCAGGCATTTCTTGCAGCAATGCGGCGCGGGCGATATCGAGATATCGGACCAGGCCATGCGCCTGCTGACCAGGCACAACTGGCGGGGCAATGTGCGGGAGCTCAAGAGCATCATCGAGCGCGCGGTCAGCCTCATCGAGC
>Ga0272444_10002240_pt1 | contig 17967 bp, 15 predicted proteins | sample SSMForm13_FD_201033 | JGI IMG/M metagenome (GOLD analysis project Ga0272444, IMG submission 201033) | Marine sediment archaeal communities from Little Sippewissett salt marsh, Falmouth, MA, United States - SSM-Form-13 | ecosystem: Environmental > Aquatic > Marine > Wetlands > Sediment ... | reverse complement strand
GTTTAACTGACTGAAATTTAATGTATTGTTAAACAATAGTTGAATTTGGCACTTGGTTTGCTTTTCCCCTTCTGAGTTGGTTGCGTTAGGTCTTTGAGAAAAACTTGAGCGCCTTGAGAAAACCTGAATGGAAACCTGTGAGCAAGATACAAAAATTATGAATACCCAGTGCTGCTATCATCCTCCGTTTTGCCTGCTGAAAATAGCCATTGCTTTTTTGGTAATCGTTGCCGCTAGTACGGTTTTTTTGAAAAATATCGAACCACTAGAAAGATTTTCCCTGACCATCAGTGCCCCCACTGCCCAGCAGGCCTTGGACACGCTGTTCGATGTGCACAATGTGCCTAGTGAGCCGATTGTGTTTGTTCCCGAGGCGATGTGTATGGCGCCTAAGACGCAATGGGCGATGACTGATGCCTCTTGTGTGGAAACCGGCCCGGTAATTCCCGATGGTCTCACTCGAAAACAAAAAAGGCCGTTTCAGGGCATTATTGTCCATGCGGCAAAACGCTATGATGTTGATCCCGCTTTAATCCGGGCCATCATTTTTGCCGAATCGAGTTTCAATCCCCGGGCGACATCCAATAAAGGGGCCGGTGGGTTGATGCAGTTAATGCCATCCACGGCAAAAGCGTTAGGGGTCAAGGACATCTATGATCCGGTGCAGAACATCGATGGCGGTGTGCGGTACTTCAAGTCCCTGCTTGACCGGTTCGATGGCAACGTTCAATTTGCCCTGGCAGCCTACAATGCCGGTTCACGTCACGTTAGAAATTATGAGGGCGTGCCGCCTTTCAAAGCGACTCGCCGTTACGTCAAAAAAGTCTTGAAATTCCGCAGACAATTTAAAATGGAAACCGCTTCTCTATCATCTCAACTGGCTCTGGGCCGAGTTTGATGGGCACACCAATCTGTGGTAAGGCACTTAACCCATGAAAGGTCCAATTTGTCATCCATCGGTCCGCAAACCATTCTGGAAAACTTTGTCCTTGGATCAGATGAGCCGTGAACAATGGGAATCATTGTGCGATGGCTGCGGGCGTTGCTGTCTCCAAAAATTTCAGGATGCGAAAACGGGCAAGGTGACCTACACCTGGGTTTCCTGTTATCTTCTGGATACCCAGGCGTGCCGTTGCACAAACTATGATCAGCGCACAACGCTCGTGCCGGATTGCCTGGTGCTGACCCCTGAACAAATTCCCCGTTTGCGCTGGCTGCCAAGGACTTGCGCTTACCGGCGACTGTCCGAAGGAAAAGAACTGCCCGCATGGCATCCGCTGGTTTCCGGTGACCCGGATTCCGTCCACCGGGCGGGGATATCGGTGCGCGACAAGGCCATCTCCGAAGTTTATGTTCATCCGGAGGACGTGGCGTTTTATGCCATCGGCTACCGCCTTTGATATCCAATTTTTCAATCGATGCGATCCTTTAATAGATATTTGGATTTTGGTCTTTGGCACTTTTTCTTCATTTTCAAAAGTCACCGATCGCTTCCGACCAAAGCCGTCATCCCAAGTGCGATTACCCTGGTATCGGTCACCTTGGGGCTTGACATCTGGGCGACCTATGGTAAAACCAAGCCAACTTTTCATGGTTTTTAGTTAACTAATTGAAAATATTTATATTTATTTTTTACGGGTGGGATTGCGATCAGATCGCGGCCAAAACAGTAATGCGATCTGAGGGATGGAGATGGCGATGACGAGTGTGCTCATTACGACCCTCGGTGGCCTTGGAATGTTTATCCTGGGCATGAAGATGATGACCGAAGGGCTCCAAATGACGGCAGGCAAACGGATCAAGGCGATTCTGAGTGCGGTGTCTTCGAATCGTATACTGGGTTGCTTGACCGGAACAGTGGTCACGGCCATGGTTCAGTCTTCTTCCGCCACCACGGTAATGCTGATCGGCTTTGTGACTGCCGGTCTGATGACGCTTCAGCAAGCTGTGGGAATGATTCTTGGGGCAAACATTGGTACCACGGTTACGGCGCAGTTGATCGCCTTTAAATTATCGGCACTGGCCTTGCCCGCCATCACCGTTGGTGTTGTGCTTAAATTTTTTAGTCAACAGAAGAAAACCCGCTACATCGGCGAGGTGATTTTAGGCTTTGGGTTGCTCTTTTACGGCATGACGGTCATGAAACACGGACTTGCACCGATTAAGAGCGATCCCACGTTTCTGGATTTCTTCACCCGTTTTGATCCCAGCAGTGCAGGCGGCCTGCTGTTATGTGTGGTGGTGGGTGCCGTCCTGACCATTCTCGTGCAATCCTCCTCTGCCACCATCGGTCTGACCATGACCCTGGCCAGCCAGGGGCTGCTTGCATTCCCGGGTGCCATGGCCCTGGTGCTGGGAGAAAATATCGGTACCACCATCACTGCCGAACTGGCCACGATTGGGTCCAACAACATCAACGCCCATCGGGCCGCACGGGCCCACACCATGTTCAATGTGATCGGTGTGTTCATGATGCTGTGTATCTTTCCCTTTTTTGTCGACTTAGTCCAGTTGGTGTCCCTGAAGCTCGGCGCTGGCCCTGTGGACCAGGTGGTCGAGGGGGATCTGGTCAATGTCGGTCGCTATATCGCCAACGGCCATAGTTTGTTCAATGTCCTCAACGCCTCGTTTTTTCTCTTGGTACTGCCCTGGCTGATCAAGGTTGCCATTTTGCTGTCGCCCAAGGAAGATGAAGAGGTCGATTTTTTCCGACTGCCTAATTTTGGTGACCGGCTGATTAACACCCCCATCGCCGCCATTGTGGAGACCCGTAGTGAAATCCTGCGCATGGCGGAATCTGCCAGTTACACCTTTCGAAAAACAGTGAAGCGACTCAAGGACAGGGATTACAAAAAACTGGCCAAATGGCGAAAAGTCGAAAATCATCTGGATGATATGCAACGGGAGATTTTGGCCTACCTCACCCGCATCTACCAGAGTGATGTAAGCGAGTCTGAAGCCAAGGAAATTTCCAGCCTGATGCGAATGACCAACAACATTGAACGCATCGGTGATTCCGTTGAAAATATCGCTCAAACCATCGAAGATTTAATCGAGAGTAATCTTGCTTTCACAGAGACGGCCATGGTGGATCTGAATGCGTTGGTGGATAAGGTGGCCGAGTTCATGGACCTGATTACATCGGCCATGCGGCAGCGGCCGTCAAATTTCATGGTGCAGGCCGATAAATTGGAAAATACCATTGACGCCATGCGCGAAAAATTTCGCGATGATCATGTTCAGCGACTGCGATCATGTGAATGCGGGATTAATCAAGGGCTTTTATATGTCAACCTGCTGACCAATCTGGAGAAGATCGGCGACTATTTGTTCAACATTGCCGAAGCCGTGGCGGGCAAGAAATAACGCTTTTACGAATCCGTCAATGATTTAACCGCGGATGCTGTCCGATTTGATCCCCCAAACAAAATAGCGAATCCATTCAAACCCAAAAAGCAGCAATTCCCGGTCGCTGGCGCGACATTTTTTAACCAGGGCTTTTTTTACCCGATAGCGCTTCAGAAAACTGCTCTGAAAAACAAATTCCCTGAATCGGTCGATGTTGTAGGCAGCCATGAAGGCCATCTTGCCCTTTGGGCTGTTCATTCCCGCAGGTCCCCACGGATCTCTTGCGAACAGTGCCTTGACCGCCGCCCAACGGGCCGTCATGCGGTTGAACATGACCGCATCCTGATCATCTGCCCAGCTTGCAAGGGTCCAGGTTTGATCCTCATGGCGGCCCAGACAAAAATCGGGCGGCCGAAAAAAACTGACAATCTCCGGTGGAGCGGATTGGCCTTTGAACAAGATGCCGTGTTCTACCGGAAACGTGCGGCACGTGTCGGGACGATGGGGATATACCGTGCATCCCTGATCACTTACAAAAGGGCAGGTTTTGGCTTCATTGTCAGCCATCCGTAAAAGGACCTCGGGAAAAAAGTTTCCCTCACGCATGACCACATCCACATGGGTATCCAGAAACTGTTCAGAATCCATGTTTAATGCTTTCCTCAAACGAATGACATCATATGGATAAAGAAACAGGTTCAGGTTCCGGCAGCATCGGTTGAAACAGGCCAGGTCCTGATGGCAGGCAAAAGCAAAGGTGTCGTTCTTCTTAAGCGGTTTGCCCGGCAGTTGCGCAATCGTTTGCGGGTCAATTGATTTCATACTGTTTATCCGTGATGGCTGCCAGCATTTGGGCAATGGTGAGTTTGATTTTTTCTTGAAAACCGGTTTGCGACCGCAGTGTTCGTTCCAGCATGGCCATACTGCGGTACAAGGGGGTGCGGTCAAACGGAATATAATCGCTTTTGCCGTGTTCTCGACATTGTTCAAAAAAAGCATCGCAACCCGGATTTTTTTGGACACTGCCATTGGGGCGGTGCAACTCGTGGGGGATGCCGTGCAGCCTGCAAATCATGGGGCGGTGGTCGTAAACAAGGCACAGGCCATCTTGATTCAGGGGGCACATGATTCGCGGCGCCTTACCTTGTCGGTCCGCCTGGGCCATCTGATCGATAACGGACAACGCCTGGCTGCGGACGGCCTGCCAGGTTGCACGGTCCAGCTGGCGTACGCCTTCAAGCAGGTAAAGGTATTCGATTAGGGTGTGATGGTAAAAGCGCGTCTGGCAGCAATTGTCCTGGCACCCCTTACAATGAAACCCATATTGGTCGGCCACGGCCGCGTAGGCTTGATCCATTTGCTGAAAAAGCGCCGCCAGCCGGTCAAGCGCTGAAAGATAAGCGCTTTTGTTGGCAACGATCGATTCAATGGTCGGTGTCGAGATCATCAGCCGCTTGTATCACACAGTGGGGTTCGGAAAAAAGATTTTTCCATACAGGCTCAGCGCATGGCGATCGGTCATGCTGGCGATGAAATCGCAAACCACTTGTTCACGGGGTTCGCCGTTTTTCAGGCAACCGTCGATACCCATGCGCGTCAGTTCCGCTTCCAACACCGTCTCGTCTTTTAGCAGGTAGGCGTAAAGCTCGGATAATATTTTTTTGGCCTTGATAAACTCCCGGTGAACACTGTTTGAGCGGTAGACGTTTTCATAAAGAAACGCTCGCAGGGTGGTCATGGCATCGAAGACCTCGTCGCTCATGGCCAGGTGCAGTTGCCCGCTGCTGGCTCGACTGGAAAAGATCAGGTCCCGAATCATGGTTGTGGCCCGTTCCTGATGGGTTCGGCCGATAACCCGGGTACAGACTTCAGGGACCTGCGTTTCACGGATCACCCCGCTGCGGATGGCATCGTCAAGATCATGGTTCAGGTACGCCATGATGTCGGCGATGCGCACAATGCGGCCTTCCATGGTGCAAGCCAGCTCTTCAGGGTCATCGGGCAGAATTTTTCCATACCCTTTGGAGTGCTTGACAATACCGTCGCGAACTTCGTAGGTCAGGTTCAGGCCCTGGCCATTGTTCTCGATCATGTCAACCACCCGCAGGCTTTGTTTGTGGTGAAAAAACTCCGGGGAATGAATCTCTTGCAGTACCGCTTCACCACCATGGCCAAAAGGGGTGTGTCCCAAATCGTGTCCCAAGGCGATTGCTTCTGCCAGATCTTCGTTGAGAAACATCGCCCGGGTGATGGTCCTGGCGATTTGGGATACCTCCAGCGTGTGGGTCAGGCGCGTGCGGTATTCATCGCCGAGAGGGTTCAGAAATACCTGGGTTTTGTGCTTCAGCCGCCGAAAGGCATTACAATAAACAATTCGGTCGCGGTCCACCTGAAATGCGGTGCGAATCGGACAAGGCGTTTCCGCCCGCCTTCTTCCCTGGCTCTGGGCGCTTTGACAGCCGAATGGGGACATGAAGTTTTTTTCGCGTTTTTCAAACTGCTCGCGTATGTTCATGGTACACCGGTTGTTATTTTGGTATCGATGTATTATTTTGAAGAAACATCTATTCACAGACAAAAGGCTTTGTAAAGTGCTATGTTGATTTGATTTAAGGAAGGTGGACAATGGGTGGCCATCATCTCGTATTGGGAAAAATAGAAGATTTTATCACCGGGGAAATCCTGGATGATACGCACGACGAACGCTATCGCCAGAAAATGGCGCGATTTTTAGTGGTGGAAAAAGGATATCGAAAGGAAGATATCCAATCCCGTCGCCCATTAATTGTGGCCGCAGATACCCGCAAAGGTCGCATATGGGTAGATTTTACGGTTACAGTTGACGATCGACGGACAATGGTGATTAAATATGCGCCAGGGTCGCTGGTCACTCGCCATCGGCCGACCCTGGCGATCAGTCGCTTGGTCGAGCCCTACCAAATACCGGTGGTTGTTGTGACCAATGGAGAAACGGCGGACATCTTGGATGGGGAAAACAGCATTTTGCGTACATCGGGTTTTGATCAAATCCCATCCCGGGCTGAACTGTTGCACAACGTACAACAGGCGGCCTATGCGTTTTCGCCGATTTCACCCAAACGAGCCGAAATGGAAGCCAGAATCGTTTATGCATTCGAAATTGATGGCGGATGTCCCTGTGACGATACCGCATGTAAGATCGCATGAGTTTGGATGGCGTAGTGGATAACGATGACGCACTGATGGCCGTTGCGCTTGATTTAGCCGAGGCTGCTTTGAAAAACGGTGATTTTCCGGTGGGGTGCGTGATTGCCGATGAAAATGCGGTCGTTGCCAAGGGCAGACGAACGGGAACGGCCGATCGGACGACCAATGAAATTGATCATGCTGAAATCAATACCCTGCGCTGGCTTTACCGGCATGCACCGGACATGGACCGCTTGCGATTGACCATTTATTGTACGATGGAGCCGTGTTTGATGTGTTTTTCCGCCATCATGCTCAGCGGAATCGGTAGGATTGTCTATGCTTATGAAGATGTAATGGGCGGGGGAACCGGGTGCGATCGATCCATGCTGTCGCCGCTTTACCGTGACAATCCGATAACGGTGACCGCCGGTGTCCGTCGAGAGCAAAGTTTGGCGTTGTTCCATCGGTTTTTTTCCGAATCGGGCAATGCCTACTGGGCAGATAGCCTGCTTAGCCGTTATACACTTGAGCAACCCTTATCCTTCTGAGCCTTGGATTGTTGCTAACGGTTTTTCTTTAATTTTCCATTTTTTTTCTTGCATTTGATGGTCGTGTTAGATATTGGACTAAAGTTTAGTATGGTATAGCTGTTTTATATTTTTTTCTGGCACAACCATCGGCCTTTAATTAAATGGCCGTTGGAATGATCTAACCCAACGTGCTGCACAGCAGGAGGTGAACGTATAGCTGGTCCCAGAAAACCACACTTTAGTAGAAGACAGCCTGACACCACCCGGATTAACAAGAGTATCCGAGTGAGGGAAGTGCGCTTGATTGATCCGGATGGCAATCAAGTTGGTATTCTTCCGATTCATCAGGCCTTGGCCAAAGCCAATGATTATGGTCTTGATCTTGTAGAAATTTCACCCAACGCCAAACCGCCGGTGTGCAAGATCATGGACTACGGTCGGTTCAAGTACGAACAGACCAAAAAACAGCAGGAAGCCAAAAAAAAGCAGACCACATTTCAGATCAAAGAGATCAAGGTCCGGCCAAAAACCGGCGAGCATGATCTGGAAACGAAGATGGGGCATATTCGAAAATTCATCGACCGTAAAGATAAAGTGAAGGTTACGGTGATGTTTCGGGGGCGGGAAATTACGCTTTCAAACCGGGGACGGGAATTGCTTCAACAGATCGCCACTGAATTGGAAGATATTGCCGTCGTAGAACAATACCCCAAATTTGAAGGACGTACAATGATGATGGTGCTAGCGCCCCGGTAATTCCTTCTAGCCTATACCCATCGCACTGTATGGTGTTGGCTTCATTGGCCACAATTAAAAAGTGACGGGCTGATTATAATGCTGGCGTGAACGCAGGCGTTTCGTTCGCGCCATCGGTTTTTGAAATCTGGCGTTCAATTGCTCCGGCTGGTGAGCGATTTGTGTGTCAACACGTAATATTTTTGCCAAACGATTTATTTTTTGTTCAAGGAGAAAAAAATGCCAAAAATCAAAACCAACCGGGCGGCAGCCAAACGATTTAAAAAAACTGGCTCCGGCCGATACACGTTTTCAAAGTCTCATCATAATCATATTTTGACCACCAAGTCCCGTAAACGAAAACGGTCATTAAGAAAGATGCAATTGATCAAAAAGAGTGATATGCGGGAAGTCCGGCTGCTTTTACCCAACGGGTAAGCGATGGTTTGACCAACATGCGACAGGACAGGTTCCATCGATTCGGCCGAAGATTAACGTGCCGATAAAGCGCCGCTCCTGTTATCTTAAGGAGATGAAATCATGCGAGTGAAAAGAGGATTCAAGGCGAGAAGACGCCGCAATAAAGTGTTGAAACTGGCCAAAGGTTTCCGTGGGGGGCACAGCAAGTTGTTCCGAACGGCGGCGGACACCGTCGACAAAGCCCTCAATTATGCATACCGGGACCGTAAACAGCGGAAACGTCAGTTTCGCCGCCTGTGGATTGCCCGTATCAATGCGGCCGCAAGAATGAACGACATGTCATACAGCCGGTTGATCAGTGGGTTGAAAAAGGCCGATGTCAACCTGGACCGCAAGGTGCTCGCCGATCTTGCAATATCCGATCCTTCCGGATTTGCCCAGATTGCCGCGCTGGCGTCACAGCAGGGGTAAGTCGGGGCATCCTTATCGCGGCGATTTGCCGCTTTGTGTCGGTACCTACCGTTAGCCTTCCCCTGTTACCGCGAGAATTACCGTTGTCGTCGTCCCGCTTCGGCGGGGCGATAGGAACGGCAACAATCCAAACCATTACAGAGCGACGATTGTGGAAAACACTATAGAACGGATTTATGCGGACGCCATGGACGCATTGGCATCAGCAACGGATGTCGATGGCGTAAACGAATTATCCATCCAGTACCTTGGTCGAAAAGGACGGGTCACCCATTTTCTGCGAAATATTTCCAGTCTCCCCGCCGAAGAAAGGCCCCTGGCAGGAAAACGGGCCAACGAAATCAAGCGTTCTCTGGAAAATGAGTTCAAAAAGGCGGAGGAGCGCCTGACCAGCAGCACGCAAACGGTGACCGATCGCATCGATGTATCCCTGCCGGGACGGGTGCCGGAAAAAGGATCGCTTCATCCGATCACTCAGATTACCAACCGCATCTGTAATATTTTTTCTCAGATGGGGTTTGATGTGGTCGAGGGCCCTGAGGTCGAAACCGACTATTACAATTTCGAAGCCCTCAATATTCCGAAAAATCATCCGGCGCGGGACATGCAGGATACCTTTTATGTGTCGGACAGTGTGGTTTTGCGAACCCATACGTCACCGACCCAGCCCCGGGTGATGGAAAAACGCAAGCCTCCCGTTCGAATTATTGCACCGGGTAAGGTTTACCGATGCGATTCGGATTTGACCCATACGCCCATGTTTCATCAGGTCGAGGGGCTTTTGGTAGATCGTCATGTTTCTTTCTCCGATCTCAAAGGTACACTGGCCGCCTTCGTGCACCAGATGTTTGACGAGGAGACGACATTGCGTTTCCGGCCCAGTTTTTTCCCGTTTACCGAGCCAAGCGCCGAAGTTGACATTCGTTGCGTGATTTGCCGGGGTAAAGGCTGCCGCGTCTGTTCGCACACGGGGTGGTTGGAAGTGTTGGGGTCCGGCATGGTCCATCCGGCGGTATTTGAAAATGTCGGTTATGACACCAGCCAGTACACCGGCTTCGCATTTGGCATGGGGGTGGAGCGGATTGCCATGCTGAAATACGGCATTGATGACATTCGACGCTATTTTGACAATGATTACCGATTTTTAAGCCAATTTTAATGAAAGTGCTTGCAGACCCATGAAAGTAAGTCTTAGCTGGCTGAAAGAATATGTGCCCATTCAAATGACGGTTTCTGATCTTGCCGATGCGCTGACCATGGCGGGGCTTGAGGTTGAGGCCGTTATTGATCGATATGCCTATCTGGAAACGGTCGTCGTCGGTAAGGTGAAAGCGGTATTGCCGCATCCAAATGCCGACCGGCTGAAGTTGTGCCGGGTGGATCGTGGCAATGATACCGTTCAGGTGGTTTGCGGTGCACCCAATGTAACGGTCGGCATGAATGCGCCCCTGGCGTTGGTCGGGACCGTACTGCCCAATGGAATGCAATTGGAAGCGAGCGTGATTCGCGGGGAACATTCCGAGGGTATGCTGTGCAGTGAAATTGAATTGGCGTTGGGCGTGGGCGCTTCCGGATTGATGGTCATGGATGAGGACTTGCAACCGGGGACGCCGATTGCGTCGGCCCTTGGGCTTGATGATTTCACGCTTGAAATCGGTTTGACACCCAACCGGCCCGACTGCCTGAGCATGATGGGGGTCGCCAGGGAAATTGCCGCCATTCAAGGGGTGAAGATGACTCCCCCTGCCTTTGACATGCCCGCTGCACAAGGCGACATCACAGCAATGACATCGGTGACCATCCAGGCGCCGGACCACTGCCCCAGATATTCCGCCTGCTTGTTGGATGGGCTCACCGTGGCCCCCTCACCCTACTGGCTTCAAGAACGATTGCGATCGGTGGATGTGCGTCCCATCAACAATCTGGTTGACATCACCAATTTTGTGATGCTTGAAACCGGTCAGCCCCTGCATGCCTTTGATTTTGACCATTTGGCCGAGCATCGCATTGTCGTCCGTACCGCCAGCCAGGGAGAGCCATTCACCACTCTGGACCAGAAAGAGCGCCTGCTGGCCGATCACATGTTGATGATTTGCGACGGTCAGAAACCGGTCGCCGTGGGCGGCGTTATGGGTGGGCTGAATTCGGAAATCGAGGATACCACCACGCGCGTCCTTATCGAAAGCGCCTGCTTTGATCCGATCAGTATCCGCAGAACATCCAAAGCCCTGGGACTGAGCACGGATGCATCCCATCGATTCGAGCGGGGGGTGGACCCGGATGGCACCCTTTTCGCGCTCAACCGTGCCGCCAGTCTGATGGCCGAATTGGGGCAGGGCAATCTGGTGGATGGGATTATTGATGAGGATTACCGATCATCCGAACCACCGGTACTTTCGCTGGATGTGGACGCCACCAATAACCTGCTGGGCACAAATTTGGACCGTGACCGCATGGGATCCTTGCTGTCGTCAATCGAATTTGGTGTCGAGAAGGATGGTGACGCTGGCCTGACGGTGAAGGTGCCATCATTTCGTGTGGATGTCGCCCGGCCTCAGGATCTTATGGAAGAAGTGGCCCGGCTTTCCGGCTACAACCAGATTCCCACCACGTTTCCTGCGTTGCCCAGCGAAGGCGTGACCCCTTTGCCAATGATGGCACTGCGCAATCAGATCAGAGATATCCTCAGTGGGTTTGGATTTTCCGAAACGATCAATTACAGCTTTATCGGTGCCGATGCCTGTGATCGAATGCAGTTGGTGGAAGATGATCCACGCCGCCTGCACGTGCCCCTGCTCAACCCCATCTCAGAGGACCTGGCGGTGATGCGCACCAGTCTGATTCCTGGTGTGCTCGAGGCTGCCCAGCGTAATATTTCCCGGCAGCAAACCGAACTGCGCCTGTTTGAAATCGGCAAGGTTTTTTTCCCGCGGGAGGGGGAACTGCTGCCCCAAGAAAAAGAGATGCTTGTGGCATGTTGGATCGGTGCGGCTGACAAAGCTGCGTGGCATGCCAAGGAAAGGCCCTGTGATTTTTTTGATATCAAGGGAACGGTTGAAGGGCTGAGCCTTGTTTTAGGGATTGGCGGGCTCTTGTTCAAAGCCTTGCCTGACGACGGGTGCAGCGTTTTTCGCGCTGGTCATACAGCCCAGATCCTTCACAATGATCAGGTCGTGGGGCAGGTCGGTGAATTGAATCCCGCCGTGGTCGATGCGTTTCGGCTCAAGCCGCCGGTGTTTGTTTTCGAACTGGACGTCGAAGTCTTGGCTCGGCTGCTTCCCGGTACCCGCCAGATGGTACCGATCCCCCGGTATCCATCCACAACCCGGGATATCACCATGATCGTCGATCAGGACGTGGAATCCGGACGTGTGTTGGAGACAGCGATTGGCTTCAAGGAAGCCTTGGTGGAAGATGTTTATCTGTTCGATGTGTTTGTTGGCGACCCCATTCCGGCTGGCAAAAAGAGTTTGTCATTCCGGTTCGTCTATCGATCTGCCGAACGGACCTTGGACGATGAAAGCGTGAACACGATTCACCAGGATCTCACCCATCGTCTGATTGCCGACGTCGGGGCGGCGCTTCCGGCATAAATGATGCTGAATCGCCGTTAGCACTTCCAGTCATAGAGATAATGCCGATGAAAGAAGATGCTCGCGGTGCAGTCGCGATACCCGACAAGTTTTATTTCAAGATCGGCGAGGTGAGTCGCCTCGCCGGTGTTCCAGCCTATGTCCTGCGATTTTGGGAAGGAGAGTTCAAGCAGATCAAGCCCAAACGGACCGAGTCTGGGCAGCGTTTGTATCGCCGGCAGGATGTAAAGCTGGTACTGAGAATTAAAAAACTGCTCTACGATAGACGATTTACCATTGAGGGTGCCCGTCAGCATTTGAAACAACAATCCAATTTTGAGGATGAAATCAACCGGGCACCCGCCCTGAAGGATATCGCTGATATTCGTGCTGAGCTGATTCGCATCCGAGATCTGATCGACGACTACCGCGGTTGACATGCAGGCGTCCGACTCTGATGGGCGTGCCAAAACGACTTTTGTTTACAGAAATGGCGTTCATTTTTTTTATTGCTTCTGTTATTCTGCCGCCTGACTAGAAAGATATTGACATCGCGTGTTTTTTGCCGTAATGATTATGCCTTGGTGAGCGGGCATAGCTCAGTTGGTAGAGTACAAGCTTCCCAAGCTTGGTGTCGCGAGTTCGAATCTCGTTGCCCGCTCCATTTCAAGTCCGGTTTCGTCTGTTCCGGTGATGCTGCTGGAATTTAGGCTTTTTCGCCTGACGGGTTTTATGGACTGGTAGAAGACGGTATCCATAATCGGTTTGAAAATGGAAACGGGCTGTTCGCCCGTTTTTGTTTTTTTTGTTCGACGAGAATATGGTCAAACGTACGGGAAAACCCAAAAAGCGACCCCAACGGGAAGGTGTCCATCCATCGGTTAAGCAAAACCGAGAATGGCAGCAAGCCTTGGTGGCAACAGTGACCCGTTTGGCAGAGCCCCTTTGCAATCTTGAGGGCCTGGAACTGGTGCATGTTGAATACCAACGTGAACCTGGCGGGTTGACTTTGCGTTTCTTTATCGACAAACCTGGGGGGGTAACGCTGGATGACTGTGTCGATATCAGTCGCCAAATGGAAGATATTCTGGATGTCCATCTGCAGGATGTCCCACCTTATCGGCTGGAAGTATCCTCACCAGGCATTGATCGGCCCGTGGGCAAACTTGAAGATTTTATCCGTTTTGAGGGGCAGCATGCAAAGATTCGTGTCAGTACGGCTGTGAACGGTCGCAAAAATTTTACCGGCAGGTTATCCGGGGTGATCGGTGAAATGATCCAGTTGCAGGTCGACAAAGAGAAAATCAGTCTGAATTTCAAAGATATTACACGGGCACGGCTGATCAATTATAACGGAGAACACTGATGTTTATAGCAGATATCAAACGTGTGGTGGAGCAGGTAAGCCGGGACAAGGGCATTGATGCGGAGATATTGATTCGTGCCCTGGAAGAGGCGTTGCGTTCTGCTGCCAGAAAAAAATTCGGTAGCAAAGTCGACATTGAAGCGCAATACAGCCCCGACACGGGTGAAATCGAAGTCTTTCAATTCAAAGAGGTCGTCGAGGATGTAACCGAGCCGGATCTGCAGATCAGCATCAAAGAAGGGCGTAAATTAGACCCGGACTGTGAAGTTGGTGATAGTTTGGGCACAAAGATGGACACGTCCACCTTTGGGCGGATTGCTGCCCAGTCTGCCAAACAGGTGATCATACAAAAGATGAAGGATGCCGAACGCGACGCGGTTTATTCCAGTTACATCGACCGCAAGGGCGAGGTGATCAATGGTATCGTTCAACGTGTGGATCGTGGGAACATCATTGTTAACATGGGAACGACTGAAGCCATTTTGCCCACGCGGGAACAGATTCCACGGGAAAGCTACAGGCGCGGGGATCGTATTCGGGCCCTGATTCTTGATGTTCTTTATGACACACGTGGGCCCCAAATTGTCCTTTCACGCACCCATCCGGATTTGTTGATCAATTTATTCAAAACGGAAGTGCCCGAAATCAGCGAAGGTATCGTGGAGGTCAAAGGGGCGGCCCGTGAGCCAGGAAGCCGGGCCAAGTTTGCCGTTTCTTCCCACGATTCGGATATAGACCCGGTTGGGGCCTGTGTCGGTATGAAAGGCTCTCGGGTGCAGAATGTGGTTCAGGAACTTCGTGGGGAGAAGATTGATATCATCACCTGGCATGTTGACGCTGCCAAATATGTATGCAATGCGTTGGCACCGGCCGAGATTTCCAGGGTCATCATTGATGAAGAAAACAAGTCCATGGAAGTGATCGTCCCCGACGAATTTCTTTCCGTTGCCATTGGCAAAAGAGGGCAGAATGTTCGTTTGGCGTCCAAACTTACCGGATGGCATTTGGATGTCAACTCCGAGACCAAATACAATGAAATGATGGAACTGGGATATGAATCGCTGGTCAATGTTCCAGGGGTCGGTGCAGGATTGGCGGATGCCTTTTTTGAAAAAGGCATCTATTCAGCCGAGGAACTTGCCGACGCCAGCGTTGATGAGTTGGTTGAAATTAAAGGGATTGGGCAGGAAAAGGCTGAAGTGTTGATTGATAGTGCAAGGCAGTACATTGCCGAGGCTGAAGAATCAAAGCACTTGGAGGCAGAAGCAGACGATGCGGAAAGCATGAATGCGGCGTCACCGCCAGCTGAAAAGGAGGCTGATCAGCCTGTGGCATCGTCGGCGGATGACACCGATACACCTGCAGCCTCCGATGCCGAATCGATAGAAGAGCAGTAGCGGATCCCGGCATGACTCAGATAAAAGGGAAATAACTGCTTAACACATGATTTGGGGGGACTGGATGGCAAAAATCAGAGTATATGAGTTTGCCAGAGATCTTAACATGACGAACAGGGAACTGTTGGACAAAATCCGAGACCTTGATATCGAAGTGAATAGTCATATGAGCTCTTTGGACGAAGAAGTGGTGGCAAAAGTCAAAACGGCGCTTTTCGGTGAAAGAGACGATCAGCTCGAAGAAAAACGCGTGCGGCCCACAGTTATTCGGCGTCGTAAGATTGCTACGCCGCAAGAGACAACCGTCCAGGAATCCGTCGAAGAATCAGCCCCGGAATCAGTCGAGGAGTCTGTCGAGGAACCACCCAAAGAAGAGGAAGTGGAACTGGCACCGCCTGTAGAACCGGAATCCCCCCCACCGGTTGATGCAGAAGAAAGCGTTCCGGCTGTGAAGGCAAAAGACGTGCTGCCTGAAGAAAAGCCTGTTGTGAAAAAACGTAAGCCGGCTGGCGCCGCCAAAATTATTTCAAAGCCCAAACCCAAACAGGAGCCGCCTACGGTGCCCGAGATCGCTGAAGAAACCGAGGTGGAAGCGCCTGCTACGGCGACCGATGAAACGGTGGATGCTGCTGAGGAAATATCGGCAGAAGCGCAGGCGGCCGATGCTACCGTACCGGAAACCAGTGCGCCAACGGAACCTGAACCACCGGTAGACACGCCTGATGGCAATGCACCGCAGCCAGTGGATGAGCAGAGCCCTCCAGCGGTTGAAGAAATCACCGAAGTGGAGACCAAAACTGAAGTGGAAACGACAACTGAAGCGGAACCAGCCGTTGATGAACCGCCTGCCGTGACCCCTGAGCCTCCGCCTGCGGAACCGGTTGCTGAAAAACCGCCCAAGGCTGCTGCGGCAAAGACGAAAAAGAGTAAAAAGGACACCCCTGCCAAGATTATCAAGTTGCCAACCAAACCGATAAAATCACTGATCAAATCTTCAGAACAGGGGGATAAGCAGCGGCGTCCGTATCCACCAAAACCGGAAAATGGTGATGCGCCTGTTTCAACCAAGGACAAGAAGAAAAAAGTCTGGCGCAAGAAAGAGGTAAACGGAAACGGCGACGAGGCTCGTTTTTCCAAAAAGAAAGGCGGGTTCAGAAAAAAAGAGATCGTCGAAGGCGCTGCCCTTTACAGTGGAAAACGGGGGCGCAAAGGGCGCAAAGGTGGAAAACAGAAGTCTGTGCCCGTCGGCCAGAAAACACAAATCACCACGGCCAAGGCCATCAAACGGCGGATTAAAGTTGACGAAACCATCATTTTATCCGAACTGGCCAAGCGAATGGGCATCAAGGCCAATGAAATGATCGTCAAGCTCATGGGGATGGGGGTCATGGCGACCGTCAACCAGACCATTGACTACGATACGGCGGCATTGGTAGCCGGTGAATTCGGTTATGAAGTGGAAAAGGCCTCCTTTGAAGAAGAGGTGATCCTCAAGAAAACAGAGACCGACGATCCTGACAAGCTCGTCACGCGACCGCCGGTGGTGACCATCATGGGGCATGTGGATCATGGTAAAACGTCATTGCTCGACGTGATTCGCCAGACCCGGGTGACCGAAGGTGAGGCGGGTGGAATCACCCAGCATATCGGGGCCTATCATGTGAAGACCGAAAAGGGCTTGATCGCATTTTTGGATACGCCTGGGCATGAGGCCTTTTCCGCCATGCGTTCGCGTGGTGCCAAGGTGACGGACATTGTTGTGCTGGTGGTGGCTGCCGATGACGGGGTGATGCCCCAGACGGTGGAAGCCATCAATCACTCCAAGGCCTCCGAGGTGCCGATCATCGTGGCCATCAACAAGATGGACAAACCGGATGCGGATCCGGATCGGGTTCAACGTGAACTCAGTGAGCACGGTCTCGTTCCGGAAGCCTGGGGGGGCGATGCAATCTTTGTTCAGGTGTCGGCCAAAAAGAAGACCGGTATTGATGAACTGCTCGAGATGATTTTGCTTCAGGCGGAAATTCTCGAGTTAAAGGCCAATCCGGACAAATTGGCCGGTGGCCATGTTGTCGAAGCCAAGCTGGATTCGGGCCGGGGACCCGTAGCGACCGTCCTTGTGCAGGACGGCACACTACGGGCCGGGGATTCCGTTGTCTGCGGTATGCACTACGGCAAAATCCGCGTTCTTCAGGACGACCTGGGGCGTGTGGTGGAATTGGCGGGGCCGTCCATGCCGGTTGAGATTGTGGGCTTATCCGGTGTGCCCATGGCGGGTGATGAACTGGTCGCCCTGGCCGATGAGAAGGATGCTCGCCAGGTGAGTCAGCACCGTACCCAGAAACAGCGCTCCAAGGAGTTGGCCAAGACCAACCGCTTGAGCCTGGAAGGCCTGTTCGAAAAGATGCAACAGGGCGAGGTCAAGGATCTCAATCTGATCATCAAGGCCGATGTGGATGGATCCATCGAGGCCTTGCGGGACTCGTTGGTCAAGCTTTCCAATGATGAGGTCAGCATCAATGTGGTCCATGCGGCCACAGGGACGATCACCGAATCGGATATTTTCCTGGCTGCTAGTTCCAATGCCATCATTATCGGATTTAATGTAAGGCCCAATGCCAAGGTTCAGGACTTAGCCGCCGAAGAAAATGTAGATATGCGTTTTCACAACGTCATCTATAATGTTATTAAAGAGGTAAAGGATTCCATCGTGGGAATGATGGAATCCATCTATGAAGAACGGGTTCTGGGACGTGCCGAAGTGCGTCAGACATTCCATGTGCCCAAGGTGGGCACCATTGCAGGCTGTTATGTGACCGATGGTAAGATCCAGCGGGGTCAATTGATGCGTCTGCTCCGGGATGGGATTGTGACATACGAAGGAAAGAACAGCAGTCTGCGCCGCTTCAAGGACGATGTCAAGGAAGTGCAATCCGGTTACGAATGCGGTATCGGTATTG
>Ga0272444_10002239_pt1 | contig 17980 bp, 13 predicted proteins | sample SSMForm13_FD_201033 | JGI IMG/M metagenome (GOLD analysis project Ga0272444, IMG submission 201033) | Marine sediment archaeal communities from Little Sippewissett salt marsh, Falmouth, MA, United States - SSM-Form-13 | ecosystem: Environmental > Aquatic > Marine > Wetlands > Sediment ... | reverse complement strand
CTGTTATATAGAGGAAGATTGCTCATGAAAAGGCCTGTTACCAACTCTTTATCCTGAATTTCCTTTTCATATAATCGACAAACTGATCCACAAAACGGGCATCATATATCCACATCTGGTAATGCTTTTCAAAGGGGATATTTTTCGCCTTGACATCGTGGGGCGGGAAAAAAAGCAACGATACCCTTTCCATTCGATTCTCTTTGAGCAGTTGACCAATGGCGGTGGACAGGATATTCCAGGTCACATGCCTTGAGTTTATCAGGCATACCTTGATGCCGTTGAGCAATTCAGAAAGGTTGAACCCGAGATCGGATTGGTTGACGATAAGGACAGCAGTCAATTCTCCTTCATACTCGAGCGAATATGCTTTCCATTTCCTCAAGAATCCGAGTCGACCGTATGCCTCCTCAAGGGACGTTTCACTATGGTTCTTATGAACCATACCGACGGCATCCATGAAAAACCCACCCGAGTAGTTGCGGTAAAAAAGATTGAGTTTCCACAGATTCATATCCGAACACTCGTTGAGACACCACCCGTCGGGAAGACTGGTCTTTATTGCGATGGCTGTGTAGGGCAGATAGCAAAAAAGATCCATAGAGCATATTCCGGCATTCTCCCTGGACCTGGCGAATCCTCCGAATACCCTGTCCGGAAATTTGTTTTCAGGGCGGAAATAGACCATCATATAGTCTATTTTGGTTGATGGAAGTCGATGCATGTCATTCAAATAGAGGACGATCTGTTTTAACACGGCAAAGCCGGCTCTTCTTCCTTCCATGCTCCTTGCGGCGTGATGGTGAATCATCCAGGCCCGCTCGTATGCCCGTACCATTGAGATGTGGGCGAAAAGCCTTCCGTTTCTCTGGTAAACAAAGTGTCTGGCAATTTCAGGGTTATTGTTGTACAGCCTCCGATAGGTTCGCTTGAATATCTCTTTTTGGGCCTGGATAAGCCCATATTTCTTCGGGTAAATAAAACCGGTCTCGAAAAAAAACTCCCACAGTTCCTCCATGTCAACCTGGTTTGAGACTCGGGAACAGGTGTCAATCGAATTGGCCAGGATATGGACCAACAGGGTATATGAATCGATATCCATGTCAAGAATAGCAAACCCAGAGCGAACGCCTTTTTCAGTTTCCTGTAAACGATAAACGATTTGCGCAGAACATCCGATTCTTATGGCGCCTGCGAATTCAATCGTTAGCTCCGGGATGATCATTCCCTCAATAAGAAGACCCTCGTCTGACTTTTCATACACGGAAAACCCTGACGTTGAAATATCCGAAATATCGAATTCAACAGACTTCCCGGAAAACGGATGCGTAAACTTAATAACAGGCTTCGTAAAGATATTCTCTGCGGGATTTCTGGTTTGCTTTCTATCGGAACGCTTATCCGGGTGATCGTGGGGTGTAAGCACAATTTCGGTGAAGCATGTCCCTTCGTGCTCACGGATACAAGAACACCGACCTGAAAACAGGAGATTCCCGTCTCTTGTTAAATGCAACTCGGGGCACACACCCGTGTTTGGGGGATCAAAACCGCTAAAAGGCCTGCGGGGCACACCAATACGGAATCCTTTGGTACTAAAGTCGAGCAGTGTTCCCTTGATGGCACGCCCGTCCGTCAGCACCTCGGCATCAACACCTGCGCAAAGATGTCTTTTGGTCTGACGTTGGTCGACAGCGAAGCTTTCCTGAGGTAACTGAACGGAAAAGTCTTTCTTGCCGACGCTCTTTAAGACTGCCGGAACAAATATTACCGATCGACTATCATCAATAATAATAAGATTGAGGAATTCACATTTCGTTAAATCGGTTCCGGTGAAGTTTTGATCAGCAAAGTGACAGGTCAGTTCTGTGCCAAGGCAAGGCTTCGGTCTGACCTTTACCGTCACACTCTCATGGTATTCCGGGTGCCGAAGCCGAACCGAGAGATGCCCGTCCATGAAATGAATGTGGTTGAGTATATTGGTTAGTGAGGCTCTATCAACCGACTTGGCGTGTTCCGAGACCTGAGCCAGGTCGTCATGGCGAAACAGACAGAGCGCGGACGTGGATTCCTCCTCCAAAACACCTTCGACCGAAACCGTATGGCCATTCTTTAGAAGTTGTTTCTCCGCCACCTCAACAGCTGTTGAGGCTCGCCGAACACTGGCCGGTTCAACAGGCATTCTCAAAACCTTCCTGCTCTCCATGTTTTCGCTCCCATTCGCGTGCCACAGGTCATTCAGGCCGATGCTTGATTAGCGCCGGAAAAGCCGGGGCTATCCAAATTCTGGAATACCATTCAGCGTTTGCTCTGGACAAGCAGGCGCATTACTGTCGATTGAACTCGAGCAATTTGCCAACATACCGTATTGCACAGCCATCCCGCCAGGAGATACGTCCGCGATTCCATCTGTCGCGTGAAAAGACCCACACGTCATGGTTCCCGGTTAAATCGGGTAACAACCTATTTTTCCGCCCAGTCCTTGATAACCTGGCGGATTTTCCGTTCCACCTTCTCTTCCACCGCGTCCCAGTCGTCCGTCTCCCCGCTTTCGGCCCAGTTCCTCAACTCACGTTTGAGCTTGGCCTCCACCTTTTCCGCCACCTCCTCCCACTCCCGTTCATCTGGCGTCTTGTGGGAGTATTTCCAGGAGCCGCCCCATCCCCCTAACCAGCAGGCCTGGCCGATCAGGAATCCGAGGTTGTATCCAGCGCCTGTATTGTCCACTGAATACATTTTTACCTGGGTGAACAAAGAGACCCCAAAGGTAATCCAGGCGATGAACCCATGCCAGATTCCCGAGAAGAAACCTGCCGGTGCCTCAGCGGAATAAGGACCCTGAGGACCGGCTGCACACCCCAGCGCTGCGACCATCAAAGACCCGAGAAGCACGACCATGCTATATTTTCGGTTCATGACAGCACACTCCTTTCCTGATTAGAGGCTATCGGTTGTCCGCTATCGGTTCATGGAATCGCCCACTGGTGGGGCGCCATAATGGAAAGGTTGGCCTTCCGGGCAAATCGACTGTGGGTGCCTTTGTCTTGCCCGCCGCGTCTGTTTGGATCGATTGTCAGAGAATTTGCGGCATGTTACGGTAATCACCACCCATCCGTCAACCCAAAATCCAGTCAAAGATATTTGAAATTGGAAATTGGAAATTGGATAGGAAATATGACATCTTCAGGACCCTATTTCCAGGTCTTCGATCATGAAAAACAAGAAAACCAGTTTGCGTCGATTGATGTGATCCTTTCAGATGTTGGATATTCACGGATCACGTCTCACGTTTCACCCGATTTCCGTAACAGCCACGTATTTCTGCGACAAGTGGCCCATGGCGTTTGGTGGCGGTTGTCCGCGGTAGTTTCGCGTTTCAAGTTTCCAGTTTCGAGTTCCCAGTCTCACCCCTCAATTTCTTGACAGCCATTTAAGAAAGCCGGGCGAGGCGTCGCCAATTCCGAATAAAATAAGACACCCCCCTTGAAAATGCTCCGGTTTCACCCTTTGCCTGGGTCAACAGCACTTTTTCTCTTGACATCAAGCGGTACAAACGTATAATCCACAAGTTTTGTGGTTTTCAGTGAATAAGCATTTAACTCGAATTGAGAGAAGGTCCATGGGATTTTGGCGGGTTCCGTTTGATTCGCATGATATTCAGGTTACCACGGGTATCGTGCACATCCTGGAGGATCGGTGCAAAGGATGTGGCTACTGCATTGAATTTTGCCCTCGGAAGGTCCTGGAGTTTTCGACCCGGTTTAACGCCAAGGGCTACCATCCCCCGGCTGTCGTGAAGCCGGATGACTGCGTGAATTGCCACTTTTGTGAAATCATCTGCCCGGAATTCGCTATCTACTCGGTTGAGGCCCCCCTGGACCCATCTGCCCTGCCCGTCACGGAGGCCGCATGAAACCCGCAGTCCTCACCGGCGAATATTTTATGACAGGGGATGTGGCCTGCGCCGAAGGTGCACTGGCAGCAGGATGTCGTTTTTTCGGCGGATACCCCATTACCCCGGCGACAGAAGTCGCTGAACATATTTCAGGAAGGCTTCCGGATGTGGGAGGAACCTTTATCCAGATGGAGGACGAGATTGCCGCCCTGGCCTCGGTGGTGGGTGCGTCTTGTGCCGGAGTCAAGAGCATGACCGCCACCTCCGGTCCCGGATTCAGTCTCATGATGGAGAATCTGGGCCTGGCCATCTGTACGGAGACCCCCTGTGTCCTGGTCAATGTGCAGCGTGCCGGCCCGTCCACCGGTCTTCCCACCCAGGGGGCCCAGGGTGACATGATGCAGGCCCGCTGGGGGTCTCACGGCCACTATGAACTCATCGCCCTGGCCCCGTCCTCGCCCCAGGACATTTTTTATCAGACCATTGATGCCTTTAACCTGAGCGAGACGTACCGGGTGCCTGTCCTGATCATGACCGATGAGATGATCGGACACTTAAGCGAGCGCGTGGTGATCCCGGAGGCCAGCAAGATCAAGACGGTTTCAAGACCCCGGCCGAAAGGAAGAAAGGATCGGTTCAGGCCGTTTGAACCCGGACCCAACGGAATCGCGCCCATGGCCGCAGCAGGTGAGGGATATCATATCCATGTGACCGGGTTGACCCACGACGCACGGGGCTATCCGGTCATGACCGTGGAGGCCCAAGAATGGATGATGAACCAGCTCATGGGGAAGATTCGAAACAACCTGGACGACATCATCCGGACCGAGACCTACCGGCTGGAGGATGCAGACATCGTGATCGTTTCGTACGGCGTGTCTTCTCGCACCAGTCTGGCGGCTGTGGATGAGGCCCGTGAACAGGGGATCAAGGCGGGCATGCTTCGCCTGGTTACCGTATGGCCGTTTCCTGAGGATCAGATTCGACGGCTGGCACCTCGTGTCAAGGGGTTCATCACCGTGGAGATCAATCTGGGCCAGATTCACCTGGAGGTGGAACGGTGTGCCGCCGGGAAGGCCCCCTGTTTTCTGGTGGGGCATCCCGGAGGAACCATTATTACGCCCGAACAGGTCATCGAGGCAGTAAAGGAGTATTTTTAGGGAGACCCATGAACCCGATCAGCAAACAGGCCAAACACCCCTTGGATGATCTTCTTCGAACCGACCGTATCCCCCATATCTGGTGTCCGGGGTGTGGGATCGGCACCGCCTTTTCATCGTGCCTGATCGCCATGAAGGAGAGCGGCATCGATCTCGAAAAGACCGTGATGGTATCCGGGATCGGGTGTTCGGGCCGGGGGGCCGGATATGTGAATCTGGATTCCTATCACACCACCCATGGAAGGGCCATCCCGTTTGCCACAGGCATGAAGCTGGCCAACCCCGAACTCAATGTGGTGGTGTTCAGCGGCGACGGCGATCTCTTCGCCATCGGCGGCAATCATTTTATCCATGCTGCGCGCCGAAATGTGGACCTCACCATCGTATGCGTCAACAATTTCAACTACGGCATGACCGGGGGCCAGGTGGCCGCCACCACGCCCCACATCGCCAAGACCACCACCACGCCCATGGGAAATCCGGAAACCCCTTTCAACCTCCCCCTCCTGGCCTACGCGTCCGGCGCCAGCTATGTGGCACGATGGACGATCCTCCATGCCCGGGAGTTGATGGAGTCCATTGAGGAGGCCCTGATGAATCGGGGGTTTTCCTTTGTTGAAATCCTCTCCCCCTGCCCGGTCAATTACGGCCGGCGAAACAAGGAGAAGGCACTGGATACGCTCAAGATCTACCAGGACCGGACCCTTATCCGGAATGACGCCCATCCATGGGAACTGGAGATCGATTTTGACAAGGGGATTATTTTGGGTAAATTCGTTGAAACCGAACGTCCCACCTGTACCGACAGCTACGACAATGTATGCCGACCCAAGGAACTCTTGGAGGAAGCAAAGGGCCCCAAGCAATGACGCGAGATAAGAAAGATGCCTTGAGGCAGGAGATTGTCTTTACCGGATTCGGAGGACAGGGGATCGTACTGGCAGGCCGCATCCTCGGAAAGGCGGCGGCCATCGGCGACCATCGGCAAAGCACGCTGGTCCAGGCCTACGGGCCTGAGGCGAGGGGCGGGGCATGCAGTGCTCAAGTGATTATCGCGGATCAGTCCATCCACTATCCATATGTGAGGCAACCGGACGTCCTGGTTTGCATGTCCCAGGCCGGTTTCGACAAGTTCATCGGCCAGTTGAAGGAAGGGGGAACCCTGCTGATCGACAAGGATCTGGTTCAGCCAAAGGGGGTTACCGGGGATTTCTTTTCCATCCCCTCTTCCAGCATGGCAGAAGAGCTGGGAAGGATCATGATGGCAAACATTATCATGCTGGGCTTCTTTACGGCCATCACAGGGGCTGTCACCGTGGAGGCGGCCCGTGAAGCGGTCACAGGGTCGGTTCCAAAGGGGACCGAGGAAAAGAACGCCATCGCATTTAACAAGGGCTGTGACTATGGGCTGGCCGTACTCAAGGCCCGGGAGAAAAAGGCCAGCGGAAAGGCAGGGGCCTGAATATGGCGCGTTCGAAAGACCGCCTCCACCGGGTCATTGTCATTGGGGCGACCCCCGCGGGGATTGCAGCCACCAGCAAGCTGGGGGAATTGGGTATTCCTGTCATCCTGGTGGACCCGGATCCGGATCTCGACCAGAAACTCGCCCGTGAGGAGTGGCGGCTGGCCTCGGGCGTACCCCTCAATTTCGCCTATCGACCCGGGATCATCCGGACACTGCGCAACCCCCGCATCCGGTCTATCCTGCCGGCGCGCGTGGTGTCGATCAAGCATACCCCTCAGGGATTTCGCGCCAAAATCCAGAAAACCCAGACCTATATCGACCCGGATCAGTGCGTGTTATGCGGGCGATGTATCGAGGTCTGTCCGGTGGTCCTGCCGGATGGTGGAAAGCCGATTCGAATGAGCGGGCGGCGGGCCCTTCCGGGCGGGCCCGTTATCCACAAGAGCCAGGCCCCTCCGTGCCAGGCTGAATGCCCCCTGGGCGTCAATGCACAGGCATATGTGGCACTGACCCGTGTGGGCCGGTTTCAAGAGGCCCTTGATGTGGTCAGAAGGGACAATGTCCTCCCCGGCATCTGCGGGCGGGTCTGTACGCATCCGTGTGAGGATGCCTGCCGACGGGGCGAACTGGATGAACCCATGGCCATCCGGGATATCAAACGGTTTGTGGCGGATTACGAAATTGACCATCCGCCGGATGCCGAACCGCTCTTAGACAGCCCCTCAAGAGACCTGAAAGTGGCGGTTGTGGGATCGGGTCCGGCCGGCTTGGCCGCAGCCACGGATCTGGCGCGATTCGGATATTCGGTCACCGTTTTTGAGAAGGAAGCCGAGGCCGGCGGTCTCCTCCGGTACGGCATCGGTCCGCACCGTCTGCCACGGGACATCCTGGATCACGATCTGGCATACATCCGGAGGCGGGGGGTCAATATCGTCACATCCCATGAGGTGGATCTGTCCCAGTCCCTTCGTCCCCTAAGAGACCATTTTGATGCGGTCATCCTGACGGTGGGTTCATGGAGCGACCGGAAACTGGGGGTGCCTGGAGAGGACTTGGACGGGGTCGAAGGATGCCTGAGCGTCCTGAACCGCCTCTATCGCGATAACGTCGTATCCCCGGACACGGAGATCGTGCAGGGGGAAACCGTAAAAGGCGAGTTCGTGGCCGTCATCGGCGACGGAAATGCCGCCTTTGACACGGCCCGCGCCATACAGCGCCTGGGGGCCCAGGTCACCCTTGTATCCTGGTTTGCTGAAGCACAGATACCGGCAGATCCTGACGAGGTCAAACAGGCCAAAGAGGAAGGGATCACCCTTATCGATCAGACCCAGGTAACGGCCTTTTCCGGAAGGGATGGGAAACTGGATCATCTCATCTGTCGGCCCACTCAGCCGGGCCCGCCGGATGCCAACGGGATCCCATGGCCAATCCTGGTACCGGGTTCTGATCCGTTCGACCTGATGTTTTCCCGGACGATTGTGGCCATCGGACAGAAAGGGCCTTTTCCGGCAGGGACCGTATCGGATCGAAACGGACTCCAAACCACGCCTCACGGATTTCTAACTGCGGATGACGCCGGACAGACGAACCTCGACGGGGTCTTCGCAGCCGGAGACGCGGTCACCGGACCCTCCTCCGTGGTGCAGTCCATGGCTTCGGGCAGGGCTGCGGCCCGGTCGGTCCATGCGGCCTTGAGCGGCGAAGCGATCCCTCTGAACGGGTCATCCAGACCCCACGATCGAGAATATCCCCGGATTCCAGAAGACATCCCTTCCCTGGCCCGGCCCACCATGCCCGAGCGGCAGCCGGCGGTCCGGAAAAACAGTTTTGCCGAAGTAGCCCTGGGTCTGAGTGAGCCCCAGGTGATACAAGAGGCCGAACGCTGCCTTCAGTGCGGTATCTGTTCGGAATGTCTTCTGTGTGCCGAGGCCTGCAGCGCCCTGGGGGCCGTCCATCACCAGGAACGAGCAGAAGAAGGGGTGGAACATGCGGGCGTGTTGATCATCGCAGATCCGGACGCAGCGCCTACGGTCAAAGGGGAGGATGTGCTCAGGGCCTATGGTCCCAAGGCCGCCACATCGGATGTGAATGCCATGATTACGCGCGGGTTTGCGGCCGCAGCCCAGGCCATGGTCCTCCTGGGCGGGACCTCCCAGCGGCCGAGGGGCCGGGGGGCATCGTTTCTTCCACCGGATCCGGAGCTTTCCCCTAAGATCCGAATGGGGGTCTTTGTGTGCCGGTGTAACGACGCGTTCGGCTGGTTAGACGAGATGAATCAGTATGTGGCGGATCTGACCCAAAGAGAGGAGATTGCCCATGCCGAGGTCATGCCGTCCGCGTGCGTGGCTGAAGGCACCGCCTCTATTCTAAGGGTCATTCGTGAAAAAGGCCTCACCCGTGTGGTCCTGGCATCCTGTGTCTGCTGCCCCCTCGATTTTGTATGCAGTGCCTGTACGGATCAGCGGAGCCGGTTGAAGGACGCCCTTTTTCATGGGACAGGCGTCAGTCGGGCCATGGTGGAAACCTGTAATCTGAGGGGGGAGGCCCTCCGCTATCTCGTCCATGACCCGTCCGCAGGGCTCAAACGGTTTACCGGGCTTATTGATCGGTCCATCAGCAGGGCCAGGACCCTCCATCCCCTGCCGGCCCCGGTAAGGATCTACAATTTCGCCACTGCAGTCATCGGTGAATCCGAGGCCGCCATCAACAGCGCCCAGACCCTGGCCTCGGCGGGCCTCGAAGTGTTCCTGTTCGGGACCCGGGAAAAGGCATTGTCCACCCGGCTGTCCCATCCCAATATCCATTGCTTTGACGAATCCAAAGTAAACGGTGTGAGCGGCAAGCTTGGAGATTTTCAAATCTTTGTTGAGACGGGAGGGTTCTCTCAGGTCATGCAGGTGGGGGCTGTTATCTTGGGAGACAGGGCCCGAAGGCTCATCCCCTACATCCCGCAGGAAGGGCTGCCCAGCATGATTCTCTCCCCCTCCCTGCAGAAAAGCGGCGTTCAGGGGATCCCCTTTGCCTATCCGGGAGCAACGCCCATCGCCGGGCTCTTCAAGGCCGATCCATCGGGGGTTCATGTATCACAGCGGCGGTCGGGTGCTGCGGCAGCGGCCCTCGCTGCGGCCATCATGCCCCGGGGGCCGAGACAGAGCAAGGGGTTTACCGTGGTGGTGGACGAAGATCGATGTCGGGGTTGCGGACGCTGCACCCTCATCTGTCCCTATCAGGCCGTCGACCTCCACCGGAACGGGGTCGGCGGGTGGGTCGCCAAGGTGGACGAGGCCCTGTGCAAGGGATGCGGCAACTGTATCTCTGTCTGCCCGTCCAACGCCGCAGACAGCCCCTATCGCAATCAGGCGTATCTCGAAGAGCTGCTGAGCGCTGTGCTGGTGAGATCCGCGGAACCGGCAGCGTGAGGGCGTAGCGGACGGGTGATCTGTCGGGCGAGGAATCGAATAGCTTGAATGGCACGCCATACCCCTAACGCCTTGCACCTGATGGCGCCTCGCGCCTTAACCCTAGAAGAAGACAACACGACCCCATGAAAGATTTCCATATCATACTCTTTATGTGTAACTGGGGCCCCCATGCGGCCTATCAGACCCTCCAGGATACGGCCGCCCGGATTCCGGACGAGATCAAGATGGTGCGGATCCCGTGCGTGGGGCGCATCAGCAAGGCCCTGCTGCTCAAGTCTTTCGAAATGGGGGCACAGGGCGTGGCCCTGGTGGGGTGCCATCCCGGTTCCTGTCGCTATGGGACCGGATCCTCCAATGCCCAGGATCACGTGGAAGACACCCGGGGGATCCTGGAGCTGCTGGGGCTGGGAAAGGACCGGCTCCGTCTGACCACCTTTCTCCCGGACGAGTCGGAAGAGCTCCTTGCGTTTCTACAGGGCTTTTCAAAGGAGATCCAGGAGATGGGATCCTGCCCCATCGTCCCCGCGGGCGAATGGGTCCCCATAACCGAAGGGGAGGGCGATGTTCAGGAGATTATCGCGGCACACGACGTGTATGCCTGTCAGGACTGCGGCAAATGCTCCTCGGCGTGCCCCCTGACCCTCGCAGGCAAACCCTTTTCCCCGAGGGCCGTTGCCAATGCCGTTATTGCCGGAGATATCGATTCCCCGTCGGTTCAAAAGGACATTTGGTCCTGCCTGACCTGCGAGCTGTGCTATGACCGGTGCCCATCAGCTGTCAATTTTGCGGAATTCATCCGGGATCTGCGCAATTTCCTGACCAACAGACCCTCGGATGCCCATGCAGCCCACGGCGGATTCTTTCAATCGCTCATGCGGACCATGACATCTGAAGACCTAAAAATCCGGCACTGGGACTGGTTGCCAAAGGATATCGAGATTGATCCCGACAGCACCGTCCTTTTTTTCGGGGGGTGCGCGCCCTATTTCGACATTTTTTTCAGGACCCATCTCGGGGTGAAAACCCGCAATATCCTGGTGGACGGCCTTCGGCTGCTCAATTTCTTTGATATCCATCCGGCCCTTCTTACGGATGAACGGTGCTGCGGTCACGATCTTCTCTGGTCCGGGGACAGGGAGCATTTTCTGAAACTGGCCCGGTTGAATGTTCGCGCCATTCAGGACATGGGTATTGAAGAGGTCATTACCGCGTGTCCCGAGTGTTATCGGACCCTGGCCAGGGACTATGCCAGGTACGGGATCGATCCGGGCGTGAAGGTCACGCATCTCTTTGATCTGGTGGAGAAGGAGACGGACAAGGGCGCTGTGGCTTTTAAGGAACTGGACCGTAGACTGACCTTTCAAGACCCCTGTCGGCTGAGTCGATTTGAAAACCGGCCGGATCTGCCGAGGAAACTGATTCAGCGCCTCCGCCCGGCCGAATTTGCGGAGATGCAGGAACATGGCGCCAGCGCCATCTGCTGCGGCAACAGCGCCTGGGTCGGATGCGATGCCTTTAGCAAGGCCCTTCAGGTCAAACGCCTGCGCCAGGCCCATGATACGGGAAGCGATCTGCTGCTCACGGCCTGCCCCAAATGCCAGATCCATTTGAGCTGCGCCATGGAGGACCCCTTTCTGGGCGAAGAACTCCAGATGGAGATGATGGATCTCACGAGCGTTCTGGCCAATACCATTGAGTGGGAGTAGATGTCTTGGATACTGGTCGGAGCGAAGCGTAGATCCCGCTGAAAAGCGGGACTGGATACTGCTTGGATTGAATATTGATTATTCCCCAACTTTAGGCATGTTAGGCACTTTTTGTGCTGGATGCGTGAATCGTGAAACGTGATGCGCGATGGCCGAGGGGAACGCCCTGATAACTGATAACGAATAGCCATTAATCTGGCGCTTTCAGCTTTGAGCTCATTCATGGATACTGGCTCGACTCAAACCGACCCGCCGCCCATGCAGCAGACAAGGTAGATGGAGGAAGACATGAAAGGAAACGTGCTCGTCAAAGAGCCCGAAGAAACGGCTGAAAAGGCGCGGATCGGCGTCTACGTCTGCCACTGCGGTCTCAATATCGCCCAGACCGTGGATTGCGGCAAAGTGGCCGAGGCCGCGGCGGGCTTGGACGACGTGGTCATCTCAAAAGACATCGGGTACGCCTGTTCAGAACCCGGCCAGCAGCAGATCAAGAAAGATATCCACGAACATGACCTGGACCGGGTCGTGGTGGCATCCTGCTCTCCCAGACTGCACGAACCCACCTTTCGGCAGATGCTCCAGTCGTGCGGCATCAACCCGTATCTCCTGGAGATGGCCAATCTGAGGGAGCAGTGCAGTTGGGTCCATATGAACGAACCCGAGGCGGCCACCCGCAAGGCTGAAGACCTGGTGAAAATGGCCGTTTCGCGGATTCGACTCCTCCATCCCCTTCAGGAGGAGACCCTTCCGCTCACCCAGCGGACCCTGGTTATCGGGGGGGGCGTGGCCGGCATCCAGGCGGCCCTTGACCTGGCCGACAACGGGTATGATGTGGTTCTGGTGGAAAAGCGGGCCACTATCGGCGGGGCCATGGCCCAGTTGGACAAGACATTTCCCACCATGGATTGCTCCATCTGAATACTCGGTCCGAAGATGACGGATGTCGGTCGACATCCCCGGATCACACTCTACACCCTCAGCGACGTGGTGGACGTCAAGGGCTATGTGGGCAATTTCGATGTCCGGATCCTGAAAAAGGCCCGGTACGTGGATGAAAAGGAATGCACGGCCTGCGGCGAATGTGCCAAGGTCTGTCCGGTGGTGCGGCCCGATGAGTTCAATCTCGGCCTGTCGTCCCGGCGCGCCATTTATTCCCCCTTTCCCCAGGCCGTTCCCTCGGCCTATGTCATCAATGTCAATGAATGCCTCGGCAACAACCCGGTGGTGTGCGCCAAGTGCGTGGATGCGTGCGACAAGGGGTGCATCGACTTTCACATGTCCGACAAGGAGATCGTGGAACGGGTGGGCTCCATTGTGGTGGCTACCGGCCTGGAGGTCTATGATCCCACCGAGATGGACGAGTACGGCTACACGCGATTTGAAAACGTGGTCACCAGTCTCGAATTCGAGCGTCTCATCAATGCCGGCGGCCCCACCATGGGAGAGGTCGAGCGGCCCACCGACCGCAAACGGCCCCGGTCCGTCGGTTTTGTCCAGTGCGTGGGGTCCCGTTCCGCCCGAAAGGGGGGGAGCTACTGCTCCAACATCTGCTGCATGAATACGGTCAAGAGCACCCTGATGCTCAAGGAACATTACCCGGATATCGATATCAAGGTCTTCTATATCGACATCCGGGCATTTGGAAAGGGCTTTGAAGAGCTTTACACCCGAAGTCGACGGTTGGGCGTCCATTATCTCAGGGGCCTGCCCGGAACGGTCGAGGAGACCCCGGACAAGGGCCTTCGGGTCTCGGTGGAAAACACGGCCACGGGCAGGATCGAAACCCATGAACTGGACATGCTGGTCCTGGCCGTGGGTATCCAGCCGGCCGCCAGCACCCGGCGGCTGCAGGAGATGCTCGGTCTTCAGCTGACCCCGGACGGATTTTTTCTGGAGGCCCATCCCAAGCTTCAGCCGGTGGATGCCGCGACCCGGGGGGTCTTCTACGCCGGGTGTGCCGAAGGCCCCAAAGACATCAAGGAAAGCGTGACCCAGGCATCGGCGGCCGCTGCCCGGGCCATCCGACTCATGCACAAGGGTGAGATCACCACCGAGCCCATCACCTCCATGGTGGTGGCCGAGGCGTGCAAGTCGTGCGGAAAATGCGCACAGGTCTGCCCCTATAATGCCATCAGTGTGGACATCAAACGGAAGACGCCGGCCGTGGTCAATACGGCCGCCTGTGCCGGGTGCGGGACCTGCGCGGCCGAGTGCCCCTTTGGCGCCATTGTCATGAACCACTTCACCGACGGCCAGATCCTGAACCAGGTCCATGCCCTGCTCGAAGAAGATACCAAGGAGAAGATCCTGGTCTTTGCCTGCAACTGGTGCTCCTATGCCGGGGCCGACTATGCCGGGGTTTCCAGGCTCCAGTACCCCCCGAACGTGCGCCTCATCCGGACCATGTGCTCAGGCCGGGTGGATGAGAAGTTCATCTGGGAAGGATTCAAGATGGGGGCCCCCGTGATCCTGGTGAGCGGCTGTCATATCGGCGACTGCCACTACATCGATGCCAACCACTGGACCGAGAAACGGATCCAGAAAATCCACAAGAAGATGGACAAGCTGGGGATCCGGCCGGAACGGCTCCAGCTGGAATGGATCAGCGCGGCCGAGGGCGTCCGTTTCGCCCGGGTCATGAAGCAGATGGAGGCCCTCCGGGATGCCGTATCCCTGGAAGAGATCGCCGAGACCGTGGAAATATTGAAGAGTGAAGAGTGAATATTGAGTAGATGCCAATCGGATACTGCCAAGCGGTATTCAGGTTTCAGTATGTTCGGGGTTCGGACGTTGGACTGCACGGATTTGATGCAGTATCGTTTTTCTGGCGTGAACCTGTCCAATCAACATCCCATATTCAGTATTCATTATTCAATTCTCCATGCCCAGTGACGATCGGACAACCCTGGTGAAAACCGTCTTCAGCCGCCGCATGCTGGTGGCCCTGGTCATGGGGTTTGCCTGCGGCCTTCCCCTCCTATTGACCATGACCCTGCTCCAGGCATGGATGAAAGAAGAGGGCGTGGATCTGACCGTTATCGGGATGATGGCCCTGGTGGGACTCCCCTACACGGTCAAATTCCTGTGGGCGCCTATCCTGGACCGCTACACCCTCCCGTTTTTGGGCCGTCGAAGAGGCTGGCTCCTGGTGACCCAGGTGGCCCTGATCCCTGCCATCGCGGGCTTGGGCCTCACCGACCCCGGATGCACACCCTGGATCGTGGCCTTTGTTGCCTTTCTCGTGACCTTTTTCAGTGCATCACAGGATATCGTGGTGGACGCCTACCGGCGGGAAGACCTGCCGGATGCGGAGCTGGGTCTGGGGTCTTCGCTCTATGTGAACGGGTATCGGGTGGGCATGCTCCTGGCCTCCGGGGGCGGCCTGATCCTGGCGGACCGCCTGTCCTTTCAATGGGTCTACCTGGTGATGGCCGGGTGCATGCTTCCAGGACTTCTGACCACTCTCCTTACCCCGGAACCGCCCCTTCCGCCCGGGGTCCCCAAGCGCCTCCGGGAGGCGGTGATCGATCCGCTGGTTGAGTATTTCACCCGGCAGGGGGCCCTCTGGATCCTGGCGTTCATCCTCCTCTACAAGATCGGCGATACCATGGCCAGCGCCATGACCACGCCCTTTTATCTCGATATCGGGTTTTCCAAGACCGAGATCGGGGCCGTGGTCAAGCTGTTCGGGTTCTGGGCCACGGTGGTGGGAAGCCTGGTGGGCGGGGTTCTCATGATCCGCTTGGGGATCCACCGTTCCCTCTGGGTCTTTGGGTTTCTTCAGGCCCTCTCCACCGCCGGATTCGCCCTCCTGGCCCGGATCGGTCACAGTGTCCCCCTGTTGTCCGGCGTCATCGCGTTTGAAAACCTGAGCGGCGGCATGGGCACGGCCGCCTACGTGGCCTTCATGGCCAGCATCACCAACAAGCGTTTCACCGCCACCCAGTATGCCCTCCTGAGCAGTCTCATGGGTGTCCCCCGGGTTGTGGCCTCGGCCCCCACCGGCTTCTTAGCCAAGCACGTGGGCTGGGAAGGCTTCTTCATGACCTGCACCCTTATCGCCGCCCCCGGCATGCTCCTCCTCCTCAAGTTCGCCCCCTGGCGGTCGCCGTCCCGCTGACCCTGACAGCAAAGGCCAAGGAAGCCGCTACCGGTACGCCGAGGGGAATCAGAGCGCTTCGACCAGGGCAACAAAGCTGTTCCAATCGATGGGCCTGTCGGACAAGGTGCTGATCTGAGGATCCCTGCTTGCTCCTAAAACGGTTGAAAGATATCAATTCAGCAGGAGAAACTCGACAAGTATCCTATGGCAGTGCAACACAATTTACTGAAAAATACTTCCGTTACCGTTTGGGTAACATTATAGTGGCTGCAAAAAAGGCCGAACGCGTTTTAGGTCTACGTGTCCTGATCTGCGCAAAGCCATCCCCCCAGTTCATGAATAATGATACGGCAGGATGAAATATTTCAAGATTGATATGGAAATGGTAACCGTTCACGGCCGGGTTCACGGTTTCAGCGGTTCAGTGGTTCACGGTTTTTTTACGTCCTACAATCGACGTTTGGAGACCTGTTTCCATAATGAGTCCCGAATTCGTTACTTCAATTCACGGAACAGGCAATTGAAAAGAGGTCTGTTACCCAAAGAATCCCGGAATATCTTCAAATCAGGTTGCTGATTTTGCGTTTACTCATAACCTTGAACCTGTGAACGGTTACTGGAAATGTTTGGCATCAAATAAAATGATGCGAGGCGTATCACGAGTGCGGCAGGTTTGCTTTTGGGTAAGGAAAAATTTGAAGAACAGGGAGATCGATGCGAGTCATTGCCAAAAGCAGACTCCGCCAATATCGGGAAAAACCAGGAAATGAGAAGGCCAAGTCTTGGTTAAACGAATGGCACCATTTCTGCGCCAACCTGCTTCCTTGCCTCAATTCATAGCATTTTGTAGCAGGGTCATGATTTTTTCGATTAGGATAGGTGATATTCCGAATATCAATATATTGTGGGTGCGCCGGTAAAAACCGGCAGGGAGTAGTGGATGGAAGTTCCATACGGTGAAGGATTAGCGATCCACACCGGCCCCGAGTCATGCGTCTATAGCCGTAAGGTTATTGGCGAAGCGTTGACAGGGGGTGTGCGGGCAGGGCTATTGAGCCACGAAAGATATGGTAAACTTCAGGGTGCCCACGCTGTCCACAAGGTGGAAGGCAACACCGGCTGTAGCGATATCGCGAGGTATAGACCGGACCCTGCGTGGTCAGAGACCCCTGGCACGTACACAAGCTTCTTGCACGGGAACCGGGAGGTCCCATGGCTGGCCTGGGCGGATGGTGCCCAAGGTCCGCGCTGGGAATCCCAAGGGAGCACGACAGCGATGAACGGTCGTGGGAAGTCGGACAGGTCAATATTACCGTACAAGCGCCGAACAAAGGCGGGTGAGACCCCCGCTGGCGGAGGCTGTGGAGGGAAGTGACCTGACCGAGGGGAAACTGTTCCAACAAAACAAATCCTGGGCACAGAACCAGAAAAGGAGCGGCTTTGAGCTCGAAAGATTTGCCAAATGCGATGGAACGGATACGACAGGCAGCAGTTCGTGATAAAGGGTTGCGGTTTACGACACTCTGGCACCACGTTTATGATACCGAAAACCTTCGTAGGGCTTACTTTGGCCTCAAGCGCAATGCTGCGCCGGGGGTGGACGGAGAGACGTGGCGGCATTACGGTGAGAGACTTGAGGAAAACCTCCAGGATCTCGCCGGTAGGCTGAAGCGTGGAGCGTACCGGGCAAAGCCGGTCAAAAGAGCGTTCATCCCCAAACCCGATGGTCGCCAACGACCGCTGGGTATGACCGCGCTGGAGGACAAGATTGTCCAACGGACTATGGTCGAGGTGCTGAATGCGATATATGAGACCAATTTTCTCGGTTTCTCGTATGGTTTCCGTCCCGGGCGCAGTCCGCATGATGCACTCAATGCTCTGTATGCGGCGATCATAACGAGAAAGGTAAGCTGGGTGCTTGATGCAGACATTCGGGATTATTTCGGGACCATCTCCCACGAATGGCTGGGAAAGTTCATCGAGCACCGAATTGCGGACAAGCGGGTGCTAAGGCACATCAAGAAGTGGTTGAACGCTGGTGTGCTTGAAGAGGGCCGTAAAACCTACAGCGAAGAAGGGGTGCCACAAGGCGGAAGTATCAGTCCGCTGCTCGCCAACGTCTACCTGCATTATGTATTTGATGGACTAAACCGCTCCGCGGTAGCTGGCGACCCCACGCTAATTTTCTCACCCAATACCATTCTTTGAACGCCCTTCCAGTTCGATTCTGATC
>Ga0272444_10002238_pt1 | contig 17986 bp, 12 predicted proteins | sample SSMForm13_FD_201033 | JGI IMG/M metagenome (GOLD analysis project Ga0272444, IMG submission 201033) | Marine sediment archaeal communities from Little Sippewissett salt marsh, Falmouth, MA, United States - SSM-Form-13 | ecosystem: Environmental > Aquatic > Marine > Wetlands > Sediment ... | reverse complement strand
CGGAAATGACCGGACGAAACACCGCGATGTTGCTCAAGGTAAACGGCGGACTGGTGTAGGTTCCCTGAAACACCTTGACGTTGCGCTTGGAGACCGAAGCGTACTTTTCCACCTTACCGGTGACCGGCCGGTACGAGTAAGTCTCGCTGGTGAACTCGCCGCCCGGCTCAATGGTGAACTCATGCAGATACTGACTCTTCAGATCCAGATTCACTTCGGTGACGCCCGAAACCACCACCGTATCTTCGGTACGCACCTTGTTGGTATAATCGGCGAGACTGACCCAGTGGTAGCCCAGGTCTTCGATCCCCTCGACAACATCAGCCAGCAATTGCAGATCCAAAAACGAATGGAAAAAGAAACTGGCCCAGCCGTCGCGTACGACCAGCCCGTTTTCCGCATCGACCAGAATCGCCTGCGCGTCGCGCCCCGCTGCCGGCTGCACGTAGCCCAAGTTTTCCGGAATAATGATCTGCTGATGCATATCGCTGTATATCACATACGGGAAAAATTGGTCGGAGCCAAGCCGATCGATCGGCTGACGGCGCTCGACCGCGGTAGTGAAGTAGTTACGGAACGCAGCGTAATCGATCTGGCTGGCGGCGTAGTGCGGCGTGGTCCAGGCCAACGGATAAATGTCTGCGAAAAAACATTCCGACAAACCGCGAATGACCCGCTCGGAAGCGTATTCCGGGCCGGTGGATACCGGCAGCCCTTCGGGGCCGCTCCAGAATTCGTAATCGACCGCAGTTTCCGCTTGGTTCTGGTGGGTATACCCATGCAGGATGGGCATGCCGCCGCGCTCGATCAAACCGCGCACCGTCGCCAGGAAGTCCGGATCGCTGGATAAGAAGATCGTTTCGTTCAACGCCGGATTTACATAAACCGGAATCAAGGTGAATCCGAAGGGAATATCTTTATCGTGCAGGAAGTCGGCAGCGGCAATCAGGTCGGCGGCGTTGCGCCGGGCGTGCACGTCTTCGATACGCACAAACGCCGGATGGTCTTCTTCCACCCCGGTGCCGAACATATCGTGCAGTACGTCGCAAAACGCCAGGTAGGCTCCGCCTTCGATATGATAGGAAAACGGATTGGACGCCACGTACCACATGTCTTCGCCCTTGACGATCCAAGGCAGCTTGGCGGCCCCGTTGCGAATCGGCGGTTGCGGTTTCGCTTCCGGAGAAGGAACCGGCGTCACCCCGAAGGTTAGTTTTTCCGGTAGTTCCGGCACATCACTGGTTTCGGGCTCGACGACAACCGGTTGGCCGGCGTGGGTCACCTGCGGACCGTACATGGTGCGACCGGCCGGCAGTTCGGCCCCGGCTTCGGCGATCGCCCAGGCCAAAACCTCGCACTTTTGCTGGTTGATGATTTCAACGGCGTAAGTCCGCGTATCCAATTTCCACAGCGAACGTCCCTTGTATTCCACGCGGTTGGTCGCATAGCTGTCGTCGTTGTCGGTCATCTGCAAACCGTATTTATCCATACTGTGGCGTTCGCCCATGCGATACAAGTTGGCGCCGATCCAGATCACCGGTTTGGTGCGGTAAAATAAATCGTCGAGCAGATAGGTCGGCAGCGGCATTTCGGGCTTGGTGCCGACGTAGAAAACGATGTCGAATTTTTTCGCCTGGTCTTTTTTGTACTCGCCGGTACTGACCATTTCAATTCGCTTCGGCGAAAAGTGACCAAGCAGTTGGCGCAGCATCAGCGCGTCGACTTTATCTTCATCAACGCGGTACGGATCCGGCTCGTCGTAAATGATCAGCGCCGATTGCCCGCCCTGAAACAACGTACCGGCCGGCAACAGCCAGATCACCAGGCCGAATACCACCAGAACAGCCAACAAGGGCAATAGCAAGCGCTTAAGCATACAAACCTTTATCTAACGGGAAATACCGTCCCCTAACCCATCGGTTCATAACGAGCGTCCAAGATGTCGATCAACTCTTCAAGGTTGCCGGCATCCTTCGGATAATTCGCCCGACTGTAATCAAAACTAATTTCGATCTCGTCCCACCTTTTTCCCAAGCCTTCTTTAAGCTTCTTTTGTTTTTCCGTCAGTCGATTGCACACGATGTTTACCCCGGCCAACCCGGTCTCGGGCAGGACAATACCGATTTCGTTGTCCGAATACTTTCCGACGTAATCGGCTTCGCGCAGCATCGAACGCAGGTGATGACCGATGTCGCGGAAGAGCATCACTTCGTGTTGGTAATCGTATCGCTTGCGAAAATCATCGAGGTTGTTGACGCGCACAAACACCAAAGACATCGGCGTGTTGTAACGCTTAACCCGTTTCATTTCACCGCGCAACATCCACCGGAAGCTCTTGAAATTGTAAAGTCCGGTTTCTTCGTCGGGAACAAACGTTTCGACGATCGTCGCTTCTTCTTTGAACGGATCGTGCCGACGGAAGTTGAGAAATTCGGAAATGATACCGGGAACAAATCCGGCGGCGATAATCACGCCCAGGTTGAGCTGCTCGACCCACAGGCGCGAACGGGAAATCGGTTCGCCGATAAAGTGATCAAAAAGCAGGTAAGAACCATAGATCGCCGCGGCGATTACCGCCAGTAACGCTCCATGGCGAAATCCCTTGGCCACGGCAAACAAGACGACCGGCATCGCCAGAACAAAAGCCAACTTGTGATTGGCGACTCCGAATTGCGCTTGAAAGACCAAACCAACCACCACCCCCACGGCGAGAATGACGACAAGCTCTCGTAAGTCGAGAGTGTTCTTTTTCTGCGATTTCTCGCTCATTGGTACGGCTCCTTATCAATTGGCTCGCGGCGACGGCGGCGTTCTTCCGCCCTCTCCTGTTCGGTCTTGCGATCGCGACGGAAGAAAAACATCAACACATCGCGCGCAAGAATGACCAGTGAAATGAAGGTGACCATCACCACGACGATAAACGATAGTAAGATGATCGAATTGTTAAAACAAAAGTCCACGTATACCCCGTGCCGCGTTTGGGGAAATTTTCAGGGAATTTCGATATTCTCTACCAATTTACCGGGCGGTTTGTCAAGGGAATACTTAATTGCAAATAAAAGTTATTGCCATCATGCAATAAATGTATCGTTGTTCCATTAAGAAGCAATTACTTGAATCATTTCTGGCCTCAAATTATACAACCTTTCATATTTATTGTTGTTACAGCATAAAAAAGGGTTGACCGAATCGTGTTATACACGCCATCATCGACCAATTGACGGAGGTTTTCATGGTTCATTTGCTGATTGTGTTCGGTACTCGACCCGAAGCCATCAAGCTCGCTCCTGTCTATCTGGAAGCAAAAGAACGGCCCGATATACAACCGACAGTATGTGTCACCGCGCAGCATCGCGAGATGTTGGATCAAGTGTTGCGTCTGTTTTCCATCGAACCGGAAGTCGATCTCAACCTGATGAAGCCCGGCCAGAGCCTTGAACAAATTCTCGCCGGCGTTTTCACTCACCTGCCTGCCGTGTTGGATGAAATCAAACCCGACATGCTGGTTGTGCAAGGCGACACCACCACCACTTTCGCCGCAGCCAAGGCGGCCTTTTGCAAAAAAATTCCGGTCGCGCATGTCGAAGCAGGGCTACGCACCAACGACAAGTACGCCCCCTTCCCTGAAGAAATCAACCGGCGGTTGACCTCCTGCATCGCCTCGCTGCATTTCGCTCCAACCGAAAACAACCGACAGAATCTACTGCGTGAAGGCTACGATCCGGAAACGATTCACGTTACCGGCAACACCGTCATCGACGCTTTATTGCAGGTCGCCGAACGACCGGAAAAACTCCCGGAAGCAGTTCCGGACGACCTTTCCGGCCGTCTGATTCTGGTCACCGCGCACCGGCGCGAAAGCTTCGGCGAACCTTTCCGCGATCTGTGCCGCGGCCTGGCCGAGATCGCCCGCACTCACCCGAACGATACGGTGCTCTACCCCGTTCACCTCAATCCGAACGTACGCAAACCGGTGTACGACATCCTGGCTGACACGCCGAACGTGCGCTTGATCGAACCACTCGACTACGAACCCTTCGTGCACCTGCTCAAGCGTGCGCACCTGGTGCTGACCGACTCCGGCGGCATTCAGGAAGAGGCGCCGGGATTAGGCGTTCCTGTGTTGGTCATGCGTGAAAAAACAGAGCGTCCCGAAGGAATAGAAGCAGGAACGGTCAAGCTGGTCGGCACCGACACCGCCTGTATTGTCGCCGAAGCGTCGAAGTTGCTCGACGATCCGGCAGCGCACCGTGCGATGGCCGAGGCGAAAAATCCCTATGGCGACGGTCACGCCAGCGAGCGCATCTGCGACATCATCGAAAAATTTTTTGAATAATCCCGCTACTGCACGTAGCCCAATTCGCGCAGGCGATTCAGACGACTTTCATCCAATTCGAGCGACCCCGCTTCCATGCGCCCATGCCTGCGAATTTCGCGGCCGATGAAATGGTCCATGTCGTCTTGCATTTGCGCCGCCCGCTCCGGATCTTGCGCAATCAGATTTTCCTGTTCGGTCGGATCGTTGTACAACCCCGGTGGATGCTCCACTGTGCGCTCACCGTAGGTGAATTCGTTCCGCGTCAGGAAGCTCCATCCGTCTTTACGCCAACTGTAACGATGGTTGCCGAAAGCGTTGGTGTGCGCGTAGGCGCCCATACCCAGGTCCGGCCCGCCGCGATCCAGCGGGTCTTCCAAGCCCAGGTGGTTGAGGATCAGCGGCACCAACTGCGCCAGATCGGCGGTCTTCTTGATGACCACGCCGCGCGGAATCTTCGGGCCGTGCACGATCAACGGCACCCGCAACGATTCGTCGAACAGCGCCACCGAATGCCCCGACCAGCCGTGCTCGTTGAATTCCTCGCCGTGATCGCTGGTGATCACGACCAGCGTATTGCTCAGGTCAACGTGTTTTAAAATAGTGCCCAGTTCGCGGTCGGCGTCGCGCACCTCGCCTTCGTACAACTTCCACACCGCATCTTTGTGCTCCTGGTCGTAAGGCAGGTACAAATCGATGAAGCGATACAGCAGGTGCGTCATCGTCGACAACACATTGTCCACTTCCGGGCCGCCGATGCCCAATTCCTGCTTCGACTTCGCCGACGGATTGTACGGCAGGTGCGGATCGAAAAAGTGAACGAAACCGAACCACGGCTCCTTCGCACGTTTGAGCAACGCCAACGACAATTTGGAAACGACGGTCGCGTCGGCTTCCGGCCGCATGATGAAATAGTCGAAGCCGCGCCCGAAACCGAACGACGGACCGACCAGGAAATTGCTGGTCATCGCGAAGGTGTGGTAGCCCTCGTTTTTGAACACTTCCGACAGAATCGCCGCCTCGCGCGGAATCGTGCGGTTGAGCATGTACACGCCGTGCACGTCCGGCTCCAGGCCCGTCAACATGGTGACGTGCCCCGGCAGCGTCCAGGGCGCGCTGGAAAACATGTTCTCGTAACGCACACCGGTTGTAGCCAGTTTATCGATGATCGGGCTGGTCTCGTTCGGGTTGCCGTAGCAGTGCAAACCGTCGGCGCGCAGGGTGTCGATGCTGACCACCAGTACATTCGGCACGTTTTTCGGTTTGCCCAAAGCCCTCGGACTGAAGATGAGCACAACGAAAACGGCAGTGACAATCGCGCTGACGATAAGCGATTTTTTCGTCATCGCCAACGACGGCGCTTTTCTCAACGGCAGACGGTCGACCCGGGCGGACATCAGGCGCACGATCAGCGCCCCGATTAAAAAAGGCACCAGCAGGGAAAGCCCCAACAGCACCAACACGACCACCGGTTTGATCGTCACGTTGTAAGCCAGCAGCGGAAAAACAAAACGCGAAAGAAAAATCTGCGGCGTGATGTATTCCTGATACGGCAGCGGCAAACGCTGGTCGAGTGTGCGCAGCAAAGCGGCAATGACAAAGCCGACACCGATCAGCCAGAAGACCAAACCAACCAACTGCGCGACGATCACCCGCCGCGTCTGGCCGGTGATCAACCGCAGCAGCCAGCCGTAAAACAAAAGCAGCAAACCCCAGATCAATCCCCAGCGCAAGCCGTAGCCGATGTCACGCGCTACCGTCTCCAGTCCCAGACGTCCTAAACCCAACGGCATCGCCGCCGAGCCGAACAGGTTGATCAGGCCGAGAATCAGCCCGTACACCAATCCGGTGCCGAGACCGAATACGAAAAAGGATAATAAAGGCGATCGGAATTTTTTCTGATCGACGTTGGTGTTTTCGCCAGTTGCTTCACTCATTCCAGATATCCCAAACTACGCAGCTTTTCCCTCACCACCGGCGAGGGTGTCGGAGCCGATTCCGCGTCCACCGGAGCCACATGCGTCAAGAAAAACCATAAGTCCGCCAAGAGAGCTTGTCCAGCTTCGCCGGCGGCCCGGTTATCCGTTTCCGCCGGATCTTGGCACAAATCGTAATAGGCGTCATCGCGCGTGCCTTCGTACTCGCCGAAGCGCCAAACGTGCGCGTTTATACCCTTGCCGCAGCCGCGAATCAAGGCGAACCGCCGCTCGCCCCAAATGGCTGTCGAAGCATGAAATTCCCGCTCGACACCCTCGATCGTCATCAGATCGACGCCGTCGATTTCCCGAGTGTCGCCCAAACCCATTTGCCCGATCAACGTCGCCGGCACATCCAGCAGCGACACCGTCTGTTCGACCTCCTCAGGCGTTTTCTGCTGCGGGCGTTTAATCAACAACGGCACATGCAACACCTCGTCGTACAGCGTCACCGCATGGCCGAGAAAACCGTGATCCCACCACTCTTCACCGTGATCGCTGGCGACGATCACCCAGGCGTTGTCCCAGCGGTCGAGCCGTTGCAGCACTTGAAACAAGCGCTCGACGGCCTGATCGGCATCACGGACTTCGCCCAGGTAACGCTCGCGCCAGGCGCGTTGCACGGACGGATCGGCGGCAAGCACGGTATCGACGAATTCGTGAAAACTCTCCGCATCTTCCCCGGCCAGACCACTATCGCCCTCGCCATAAGGCCAATGCGGTGCGAACAGGTGCACGAATAAAAACACCGGCCGATCCCCGCGTTCGCGCAACCAGGCTTGTGCCCTGTCGACGATACCCTCACTGCTTAAACTCGGTGCCATCTGGTAGGTGGTAAATCCCTGCTGAAATCCGTAGCGCGGACTCAACATGAACGAGTTGACGACCGCGCCCGCCTCATAGCCTTGCATGGTCAGCCGCTCGGCCAATGTCAGCAGGCGATCGGGCAACCGCGCGTCCATCGTGACCGCGCCGTGGCGATGGTTTTCCAGCCCGGTCAGCAAACCGGCGTGGCTGGGAATCGTCCAGGGCGACGGTGCCATTGCCCGCGCGTATCGCGTCGCCGTGTGCGCGAAGGCGTCCAAGCCCGGCGTCGGCGACGGCGTAGCGCCGTAGCAACCGAGAGCGTCGGCGCGCACGGTGTCGATGCTGATCAACACAACATCCGGACGTTCGGGCGCACGCTCGGCATAGCTGTAGGGCACGGCCAGCAAGGCGGCTACGGCCAGGGCAATCTGCGGCGGAATCAGCCACCACTTCCATCGCGGCGGACCGGGCTGCTTGGGCGGAATTTTCATCATCGCGAGAATCGCCCCGGCGACAATGCCGGTCAGCAGCGAGACGGCGCAGACCACTCCAATCATCATCAACGTCGTGCCCAGGTAAGCCGACGGATTATGCAAGAAGGTGTCGCGAATCAGCGGCGGCAGAAACACCCAGAAAACCGTGTGCGATTGAATGCCCGGTGCGGAGGCGTATGCGGCGGGGAATAAGGAAGCGAAGTTTTCACGCAGACCGATCTGCAAAGCCGCTACCAACAAGGTCGCGGCAACCGGCACGCTCAGGGCGGCGATCCAACCGGCCAGTCGGCGCCTGACTGCGGCCGTCGCCACCAGCGCCGTCAAACCGCAGAAAACGGCAAAGACCACACCGAACATCAAACCGTCGTTGGCCGCGCGACGCAACACCAACGTAAACAATCGCAACTGCTCGTCGGTGTTGTACCCCTGTTCCCAAATTTCCAAAACGCCGATACGTAGATTCAGCACCACGCCGACGGTAAACGCCAGCATGGCCGCTTTGGCGCCGGTTTCCCAGGCAAGTCGTCGCTTCATGGTCCGTCTCCGCCGACATAGCCCAACTGCCGCAGGCGCTGCATTTCTGTTTCCGACAAGGAAGCCTTGCCCACCGGATACCCATCCAACTCGACCAAGGCCTGGTGCCTGACCAACGCTTCCTGCAGGTTGCTTTCATCGCCATCCGCCAGCAGCACTTGCACTGCCGGTAGATGCAACTCCAAATCAAGATAGCGCACATCCACAGCGGTAAACAGTTGTTGCGTATAAGCGTAAACGCCGTAGCGCGGTGCTCCGCCCAGGTAGGTGTCGGCGACCAGCGGCTCGTCAAGGTAAAACGGCGACATCGGTCCGTCGTTCCAATTGCAATCCGCATCGACAAAGCAAGACCGGTCACCGCCGGCCAATTGCAGAACGATGTTGACCAGCCCATCCAACCGCGCCGGCTTATTCGGGTCCAATTTCTCGACGCGCGGACCGGCGAAAATCATCGGCACGCCGATCACCCCCGGCTGGCAGGTCAAGCCGTGACCGAAGCTGCCCGAGAGGTTCGAATCATCGCCGTCCACTCGTGGATACTCACCGAAAGCTTCACCGTGATCAGAGGTAAAAACGATGATGGTGTTGTTTGCCAATCCCTGTTTTTTCAACCACGCGAACAAGCGACCCAATGCCGCGTCGACCTGCTCGATTTCCGCATCGTAACGCGGCAGCCAAACTTCGCGAGCCAACGCGGGATCGCTGCGCGCAGCGCGTAAAGCGCGGGCGTAATCGTCGCCCTGCAACAAATCGTAGAGCAGTTCGGCCCGGCCCGACGGCACCGGTATATGACGTTCGGGTGTATACGGCCAGTGCGTATCGAAGAAATGACAGAAAGCGAACCACGGTCCATTCTGCTTGTCGATCCAACCGATCGCCCGGTCGACCACATCTTCGGCCTGCTCGCTCGGTACGTACTCGAAGCGGAGAAAGCCGCGGTCAAAACCGTACTGATTGCTGACGAACAAATGCGTGATGAATCCGGCGGTGCGATAGCCCTCGGCCAACAGCAACTGAGCCAGCGTTTCGCGTTGCTCGGGCAGACGGTCGGTGACATCGACGACGCCGAGGTAAGTGGGGTGCCAACCCAGCAGCATCCCCGCATGAGCGGGCAGCGTCCAGGGGCTGGGCGACAGCGCCTGCTCGACCACCACGCCGCGCGCGGCCAGGGCGTCGATTTGCGGTGTTTTCGCCGGACCACCGTAACAACCGAGGCGATCGGCACGGAGGGTGTCGACGCTGATCAACAGAACGTTGGACGCACTTTGCGTCGCCTCGCCGCAGGCCGGATAGGTCGGCGTCGGCCAGGCCATGCGCGCCAGCAACAACGGTGTCGCCAAAGCGACAACAACTACAAGTGTCGCGATCAACGTTTTTTTACCGCCGGTCGGCAGCATGGGCATCGGCGTTGCGCCCTTGCCCGCCAGTCGCCCGAGCAGCAATCCCGGAACGACGGCGACCAGCGGCAACAGAATCAGGAAAAGAAAAAGCGCCGGGCTGGCCAGCGGCCCGCTGCTCAGCTTTAACCGCAATGCGCGTTGTAAAAAGACGGTGAACGATTCCAGGTCGTTGGCGAAAAACGGCAACGGTCCTTCGCCAGGCAATAAACGGGGCAGCCAATAAAAAATCGCCAAGGGCACAGAAACGACCAACCCCAGTGAAAGCAACAGCGAAAGCAAACCACGCCGTCGATCACCCTGCACCTTGCGGGCAAGAAACCAGAAAAAACCAAAAAGCAATGCGACCGTAACTGCCACCGACAATGCTTGCCACATCGCGCGATCGAACAACAGCCAACCGATATGACTGAAATGAAACGAAGCGCTTTGCCGCATCGCTTCGGGAAGACCGATTAGTACGCCGGCGAAGCAGCCGATCAACCCGGCCGCCACCAACAGAAAAAACACTCGGCGTAAAAATCCAATCATCGGCAAGCAGATTATCGGTTCACCGCCGGGCAAACAAGCGCCATTGCAGCGGCGCCGGCCATCCATTAACTTAATGAACGACATGTCCGACTACACCGCCGATCTGGATCTCGCCGTCGATCTGGCTTTGCGCACCGGCGCATTGCTGCAGGGGTACTTCGGCCGGGTGAGCATGGATCTGAAAGCCGACAAAAACGCGGTCACTCAGGCCGACTACGCCGCGGAAAAACTCATCGTCGACCGACTCAAGCAAGCGCGGGCCAACGACGGCATCGTCGCCGAAGAAGGCACAAAAATCGGTGAAGATAAAAAACGCCTCTGGTTAGTCGATCCGCTTGATGCAACCAACAACTTCGCCCACGGTTTTTGGGTTTACGCCGTCAGCATCGCTTTGGTGGAAAACGGGCAACCGGTCGTCGGCGTGGTGCATGCACCGGAAATGGACCAGACCTTCCACGCCGTCGCCGGCGAAGGCGCTTTTCTGAATGAACAACCGATCCACGTCAGCCGCGTCGATTCACTCGACCGCGCCGTTTGCGCCACCGGCTTTCCTTACGCGCGCCGAACCCTACCGCGCAACAACCTCGACGAATTCGCCCGCATCACGATGGCCGTGCAGGGCATCCGCCGCGTCGGCTCGGCCGCGCTCGACCTCTGCTGGGTCGCCGCCGGCGCCTGGGACGGCTATTGGGAGTTGCACCTGCAACCCTGGGATGTGGCGGCGGGGATGTTGATCTGCGCCGAAGCCTGCGGGCTTGTCACCGACGATCACGGCGGCGAGGTCGACCTGAACAAGCCGGTTATCGTCGCCACCAACGGATTGATTCACGAAGATTTGCTGAAGCTGGTCGGCACAGGCTGAACGCCTGTCCTCCTTATAATTCGGGCAATCCCACCGAGCGCCGCCAGGCTTGGTAATAGGCCATGCCGCCAAGCACACGCACCGCTTTTTCGGGCGTGTTGAAGGCGACGACGAAGTCGCCCTTGCCGTCGGGAATCACTGTCTGCAGGTGCCGTTTATCGAGCGAAACGTTGACGATCGGCTTGCCGTATTTTTTCGTCAGGCGGACGATGTCGTCGCGCATGCCCTGCTCGATGCCGCGGCTCATGTCGACGACCTGTTTCATCATTACGTCGGTCACCGTATCCGGCGCGACGGCGTGGGCGTTTTCCACGGTGTCGGCGACGAAGCTCGACGAGCCGATCAGGCCCAGCGTCAGAATCGCATCGTAACGATCGCTGCTGACCACCGCTTCCAGCGCGTCGGCGTAGATGCCGGGGTCGACCTGGCCGACCAGATCGATCGGGTTTTCGCGGCTCCAGAAACTGGGCAGCATTTTGTCGAGTTTGTCGATGACTTCCTGTGGCAGACCGGGCAGCTTGAGATTGAAATCGGCGCACAAATCGGAAGCGACCACACCCCAACCGCCGCCCAACGTGACCACGGCGACGCGGTTGCCTTTAGGCATCGGCAGGTAGCTGCCGGCCGCACCGTCGATCAGATCTTGCGGTTGGCGCACGACGATCACCCCGGCCTGGCGCATCGCCCCTTTGAAAATTTCGTGGCTGCCGGCCAAAGCACCGGTATGGCTGGCGGCGGCCTTGGCGCCGGCCTCGGTGCGACCACTTTTCAAAATGACGACCGGCTTTTTCTCCGAGGTTTCGCGGGCGACTTTCAAAAACGCCTGCCCGTCGTCGACGCCTTCCAGGTAGCACAGAACGGCGTTGGTCGAATCGTCGTGGGCCAGGTAATACAGCAAATCGGTGCAGGACAGATCGCCCTCGTTGCCGGTGCCGAAAAATTTGTTGACGCCGACGTTCTGCTCCTCGGCCCACATCATCACCTGCGCGCCGAGGTTGCCGCTCTGGCTGATCATGCTGATGCCGCCGCGCGGCGGTTGTGCGTTCGCGCCGGTGCACGACAGTTTCTGGTGCGTTGAGATCATGCCCATCGTGTTCGGGCCGAGCATGCGCATGCCCGAGTCACGTACGGCGGCGGCCAACTCTTTTTCAAATTGCGCGCCGGGCCCGCCGGTTTCGCTGTAGCCGGAGGTGATCACCACTACATTATTAACGCCCTTGGCTTTGCAATCGGCGATGGCCGTCAACACCAACGGCTGCGGCAAAGTGATGAACGCCAAATCGACCGGACCGGGGCAATCGACGACGCTGGGGTAGCACGTCAGCCCCATGACCTTCTCCGCTTTCGGATTGATCGGGTAAATCGGCCCTTCAAAGCCGCCTTTGAGCAGGCTGATGATCAGAAAACTGCCCCACTTGAGCACGTTGTCGCTGGCGCCGATCACCGCCACGCTGTCGGGATAGCACATCTGGCGTGCTTTTTCGATCAATTCGGCATTCGCGCGTGTCTCGTCCATTTCCAAAATCCTTCGCTGTGTATGACGCGATGTGTCGGGAGTGTAGCGATAACCGCCGGTAACGGCAAGTGGTTTTGAATCGCCCGACCTGCGTGCTACCATGGCGCGCTTTTAACGGAGGAAATGTGAGTCAGACCCTGTCCACCAGCGCCCGCGAAATCTTCGTCGTGCTGTGGGTTGCCCTGTTCGCGGCGATGCTTGGCGTCGGCATTATGTCGCCGCTGCTGCCGACCTACGCGACAACGCTGGGCGCTTCGGGGATGGTTCTGGGCTTTATTTTCGGCGGATTTTCCATGGCGCGGATGATCGCCATGCCGGTGGTCGGCCGGTTGAGTGACCGCAGCGGCCGCAAGCGCTTTATCAGCATGGGTCTGGCCATTCAGGCGTTGGCGGCGCTGGCTTTCATCGCCTGTGAGACGCCGCTCCAATTGATGGCGGCGCGCATGTTTCAGGGTCTTGCCGGGGCGATGGTCATTCCGATTTCAATGGCCTACGTGGGTGAGCTGAGCCCGCCGGGTCGCGAATCCTATTACATGGGCTGGTTTACGGTGGCGTTGTTCGCCGGTTTCGGCACCGGGCCAATCGTCGGCGGCGTCATCGAAGACCATTTGTCGTTCACTGCCAACTTCATCGTTCTAGGCGCGTTGAATTTCATCGCCTTTCTCGGTGTGATCATTTTTCTGCCGGAAACCGGGCAGACCGGACAAAATCGAAAAAGTCGCACGGAAATCGCCTACCGCGTGTTACTGCGCAATACGGTGTTGCGCGGCATGTTCATTTTCCGCATCGCCAATTCCTTTGGCCGCGGAGTAATCGCCGCTTTTTTGCCGCTTTTGGGCGAGCACGTGTTCGGTTTGACGACCACCCAGGTCGGCATTGTACTCAGCGCCAATTTGCTGGCGACCAGCTTTTTCCAACCGCTTTTCGGTCATCTGGCCGACCGCATCGGTCGACCGGGGATGATGGTGGTCGGCACGCTGATTCAGTCGGCTTGCATGGTGCTGATGCCCCTGGCCGGTTCGTTTTGGAATCTGCTGGCGATCAATCTATTCATGGGGCTGGCCGGCGCCATTGCCATCCCGGCCGCCACCGGCCTGATCGCTGTCGAAGGCAAAAAGGGTGCGATGGGCGGTTCGATGGCTTTGTTCAATTTGGGTATGTCGATCGGCCTGGCCAGCGGCCCGATCGTCGCCGGCCTGCTCACCGACATGATCGGCTACCGCGGGTCATTTTACTTCGGCGCGTTCGCCGTTTTTCTCGGCATCGTGCCCTTGATCGGCATCGCCCGCCACCTACAGCGCAACAATGATTATAATAAGGGAGAGCAAGGATCGGAGGAGATCGAATGAGCAATCCACAATTCACCGGCACGAGCACCTACATCCTCGACGACGAACTGGCTCGCGTGGTCAATGTCGCCCTGAGGTTGGAGTTGCCGCTGCTGCTCAAGGGCGAACCCGGCACCGGAAAAACCCTACTGGCCCACGCCATCGCCGAAAACCTGGACATGCCGTTGATTCAACTCAACGTGAAAAGCAGCATGAAAGCGGTCGAAGCGCTTTACCAGTACGACACCCTCACCCGCCTGAACGACAGCCGCTTCGGCGACAGCAAACGCAACGTCGACAACATCGAGGAATACATCCGCATGGGCAAAATCGGCCAGGCGTTTATCAGCGACCAGCGCGTCGTGTTGTTGATCGACGAGATCGACAAAGCCGACAGCGAATTTCAGGACGACCTGCTCGACGTGCTCGATCAGATGAGCTTCGACATCATCGAGATCGATAAAACCGTACCCGCGCAAAACCGTCCGGTGGTTGTGATCACCTCCAACGCCAAGCGCGATCTTTCCGACCCCTTCCTTGGTCGTTGCATCTTCCATCACATCGCCTTTCCGAAACCGGAAATGATGAAGCAGATCGTCTATGCGCATTACCCCGACCTCAACGACCGCATCGCCGACTCGACCATCGCCGCGTTCTACCAATTGCGCGACATCTCCGGCATCGAGAAAAAACCGGCAACCCGCGAACTGCTGCACTGGATCCGCGCGTTGACCGGCGAAGACGGTTTCGATCCGGCCCAGCTATCCGACAACCGCAAGATCCCGTTGCTCGGGCTGCTGTTTAAAAAGTCGGACGACCTCCACCGCGCGCAGCACGCGTTGGGACAAAAATACGCCTAGGAGCGTCGGGCATGTTCGAGGGCTTTTTCTATCGTTTGCGCGGCAGAGGCGTTCCGGTAACACCGACTTCGTTTCTGCGCCTGCAGCAAGCCCTCGCCGAAGGGTTGATCACCGGACTTGACGATTTCTATGTAGTGGCGCGTTCGATTTTAATCAAGCGCGAACGTCACTTCGATATCTACGACAAGGTTTTCGCCAACTACTTCGAGGGCAAGCCGATCGACGAGAACTTTCTGGCCACCCTCGCCGCCGACCTGCAGGCGACCTTGCGCGAGTGGCTCGACAATCCCTTGCTTTCGCCGCAACTCACCGCCGCCGAGCGGGCCAAGCTCAAAGCGATGACGCCCGAGGAACTCGAACAATATTTCCTCGATCGCCTGCGCGAACAGACCGAGCGCCACGAAGGAGGCAACCGCTGGATCGGCACCGGCGGCACCAGCCCGGTCGGTCACAGCGGCGTGCATCCCGGCGGCATGCGCATCGGCGGGCGCAGCGGTCAGCACAGCGCGATCAAGGTCGCCATGGAACGGCGCTACATCGACTATTCCGAAAAATCGCCGCTGAGCATTCACCAGTTGGGCGACGCCTTACGCGCGCTGAAGCACCTGGCGCCGGTCGGCCCGAAAGACGAGTTGAACATCGACCAGACCATCTACGAAACCGTGCGTCAGGGCGGTGAAATCGAGTTGGTCTTCGATCGCCGTATGCGCGACAAACTCAAAGTCTTCCTGTTCATCGACAACGGCGGGTGGTCGATGACGCCTTACGTTCACATGACCCGCGCGCTGTTCTACCAGGCCGAAAGCGTGTTCAAGCGCCTGCGTACGTTCTTTTTTCACAATTGCATCTACAACACCGTTTATGAAGATCCGCACCGCATGTTCAAACCGATCAAGCTGTTGGATCTGCTACGCGAAAAACCCGACGTGCGCGTGATCATCCTTGGTGACGCCTCGATGGCGCCCTACGAATTGATCCATCCGCGCGGCGCGATCGACCCGACCACGCAGCAATCCAAATCCGGCTTACACGTGCTGACTGAATTACGCGACCACTTCACCCACAGTGTTTGGGTCAATCCCATTTCCGCCGATCACTGGGACTACACCGACGGCGCGCACACGATCAGCATGATCCGCGAACTGTTTCCGATGGTGGACCTGTCTTTAGGAGGCATTGAAAAAGCGGTGGATATTCTTAAGGGTAACGCCGCCTAAACGTCTACCTGGACGGCAATCGATTTTATTCCCCGCGCCAATCCCGTTTCAGTATCGGCTTCGAGCACCGCGCCGCAAATCTGCACCGATCCGCCGGCAACTTCCAGCTTGCGACGACGACCGTCGAGAAAGCGGGCAATCGAAATTTCTTTTTTCACGCCGATGATCGAATCGACCGGTCCGGTCATGCCGACGTCGGTGATCGCGGCGGTGCCTTTCGGCAACAAACGCGCGTCGGCGGTTTGCACGTGGGTATGCGTGCCGAACACGGCGGCGACGCGTCCGTCGAGGTAATGGCTCATTGCGATTTTTTCGCTGGTGGCTTCGGCGTGGAAATCGACGACGATGACGTCGGCCTGTCCTTCTATCTCATTCAACGCTCGGTCGGCGGCGTGAAACGGATTTGCGATCTCGCCCATAAATACCCGCCCCTGCAGACTGAGCACGGCGACGCGGGCATCGCCGCAGGGAAATACCGCCCACCCTCGACCGGGAAAACTTTCGGGAAAATTATAAGGACGCAGCAGCTTCGGTTCCTTGTTCATGTAGCGCACGACGTCGGTTTTTCGCGAGGTGTGGTTGCCGCCGGTAAGCACGTCGACCCCGGCTCGCAGCAGCGCGATCGCCGACTCGGGGCTCATGACCAGATCGCTGCCGGCGTTTTCGCCGTTGGCAACGACGAAGTCGATCTTCTCTTCGTCGACGATGCGGTACAGCGATTTTTCCAGCGCGTGCCGGCCGCGGTTGCCGACCACGTCGCCCACCATCAAGATACGCAGCACACTCACTCGATTCCGCCTTGAGACAAGCGAGGCGCCCTTTGCAACAAAGAGCGCCCCGCGGTTTGATTCAACGATTTATTTGGCGAATTCAACCGCCCGATGTTCGCGAATGCAGGTCACCTTGATCTGACCGGGGTAGCTCAACTCCGACTCCACCTTGCGGGCGATGTCTTTGCTGAGCATGACGGTCTGGTCGTCGTTGACCTTCTCGGCCTGCACGATGATGCGGATCTCGCGCCCGGCCTGAATGGCGTAGCACATGTCGACGCCGTCGAAGCTGCGGGTGATCCGTTCCAGATCCTCCAGCCGCTTGACGTACGTTTCCAACATTTCGCGCCGCGCCCCGGGCCGTGCGCCGGACAGCGCGTCGGCCGCCTGCACGATGATGTCAATGACCGAGGTCTGTTTGACCTCCTCGTGGTGGGCGCCGATCGCCCGGTAGATCACTTCGCTTTCACCGTACTTACGCGCCAGTTCCATACCGATGATGGCATGGCTGCCTTCGACCTCGTGGTCGACGGCTTTGCCAATGTCATGCAACAGACCGGCGCGTTTGGCCAGTTTGACGTTCTGATTCAACTCGGCAGCCATGATGCCGGAGAGAAACGCCACTTCCAGCGAATGCTGCAGAATGTTCTGCGCGTAGCTGGTGCGGAATTTCAACCTTCCCAACAGTTTGATCACCTCGGGATGGATGCCGTGCACGCCGACGTCGAACGTCGCCTGCTCGCCGGTTTGAATGATGTCTTGCTCGACTTCGGTGTTAACCTTGCCGACGATTTCCTCGATACGACCGGGGTGGATGCGCCCGTCGGCGATCAGCCGCGTCAGCGAAATCCGCGCCACTTCGCGTCGCACCGGATTATGACAACTCAGGATGACTTGCTCGGGCGTATCGTCGACGATGAAGTCGACGCCGGTGGCCGCTTCCAAAGCACGAATATTCCGGCCTTCGCGACCGATGATGCGGCCTTTCATGTCATCGTTGGGCAGGTTGACCACGCTGACGGTGCGCTCGGCGACGTAATCGCCGGCGTAGCGCTGAATCGCCAGAGCGATGATTTTCTTCGCCTGGTTGTCAGCCGCCAGTTTGGCCTGCTCTTCGATTTCACGAATACGTTTGGCCGCTTCGTGTTTGGCTTCGCTTTCCATCGCAGCCATCAATTGCTTTTTCGCTTCCTGCTGCGACATGCCGGCGATGCGCTCCAGCCGCGATTGCCACTCTTCCACCAACGCGTCGTAGGTTTTTTCCTTCTGCGCCAGGGCGGCTTCGCGGACCATCAGCACTTTTTCTCGGGTGGTTACCTCAATTTCTTTTTCATCCAGCAAGTTGGTTTTTCGTTCTAGGTTTTCCTCCTTCAGACATA
>Ga0272444_10002237_pt1 | contig 17990 bp, 15 predicted proteins | sample SSMForm13_FD_201033 | JGI IMG/M metagenome (GOLD analysis project Ga0272444, IMG submission 201033) | Marine sediment archaeal communities from Little Sippewissett salt marsh, Falmouth, MA, United States - SSM-Form-13 | ecosystem: Environmental > Aquatic > Marine > Wetlands > Sediment ... | reverse complement strand
ACCTTTTCCAGATAGTTTTGGGCAATGGCATAGGAAAGCCCTGCAGTCAGATCGCTTAAGGTTTCGCCAGTCTGTTGGTGATGAATCAGGTCGGACTCCATAAACACGGTGCATCGCGCACCAAGATCTGCCGGCGTACTGGAAGAAAAGGCCAAGTCGCTGAAGGTCCGGCGGATAGGCACCTTAAGACGGGCAGCCTGTTCTTCCAAGAAAGAGCCAGTGCCTGCTGCGCAGACCTTGTTCATCTCAAAGTCAATGACGCGGCCATTTTTGCATCGGATGTACTTGGAATCCTGCCCGCCGATCTCGATAATGGTGTCGACATCGGGGTCAAGGTGCATGGCAGCACGGGCCTGGGCTGAGATCTCGTTTATCACCACGTCTGCCCCCACAAAATCTCCGATAAAGTAACGGCCGCTCCCCGTAACCCCGACACCGCATACACGGACTGCCTCCCCTACCTGATCAGACATTTCCTCAAGGCCCGATCGAACGGTGTCTACAGGCTCTCCCCGGGTGTACCAGTACTGCTTGGCCTTGAGTTGTCCCTTTCTATCAATGAGCACGATATTGGTGCTCACTGCGCCGATGTCAACTCCGAGGAACACCTCGACACTATGTCCTTGCCCAATTCCGTAATAATGATCTGAGGTCTCCCTCTTATCCCTTCTGCGGACCAGGGGCTTCATCTGCGCTTTGCGAGGACGCTCTTGGGCCCTGTCCAGGGCTTCTTTTATCCTTTTAATCAGCCCTGTCCTAGACTGGTTCAAGCCACCTGTCAGGCCCTTGGCCATGAGGGCCGAACCAAAGGCACCCATGACAAGGAAATGCTCTGGGATCGTGAGGTCGCCAGGGCCCAGCCCTAGGCATTTTTCAAAGGCGTTCACCACCCCAGGGTTGGCAGCCACGCCCCCCTGAAAGAGGATCGGTTTGGGAAAGGGTTTTCCCTTGCCGAGATTGGTAATGAAATTCAAGGCAAGGGCGCTGCAGAGACCTGCCACAATATCGGCCTTGGGGGTCCCTTCCTGGAGCAGGTGGACCATGTCGCTTTTGGCAAAAACACTGCACCGGCCGGAAATCCTGGCTGGATGCTTGGAACAAAGAGCCAGGGCGCCGAGGTCTTCGATGGTTATCCCCAGGCGCTGGGCCTGCAGATCCAGAAAGGAGCCTGTGCCGGCCGCGCACACTTCATTCAACACGTGATCGATGATCACGGGTGCACCAGTCTTGCCGTCTCGATCCACAAAGACAAGTTTAGAATCCTGTCCGCCGATCTCAATGATGGTGCGCACGCGAGGATGAAAATGACATGCCGCCGTGGCTTGGGTGACGATCTCATTTACATCTGGAACGTTGAGGACACGGCCTACCAGTTTTCGGCCACTTCCAGTGGCCACGACCCCCTCAAAGGAATCCATGGGGCTGCCAAGCTTCTCCAGGGAGTCTAGGAGCATGGCCATAGGCTGCCCCTCCGTGCGCCTGTAAATGGACGTCTTAATATCTGCCGCCTCATCTACAACAACGATGTTCAGGCTCACGGAACCGATGTCGATTCCCATATACAGTCTTGTATGTGCCATACGTATGAAGGTCTATGACGGATGTTTGGGGGCCTAAACAGAATGAAGGCGCAAGGACACCCTTATCCTGAGCCTTGCGCCTTACCCTTCTTAGCCTCTGATACAGTGCAAGTAGACACTTACCATGCCCATCTTGTCTTCACAAGTCTCAAGAAGGCCAAACTGAACCTTGGAAAGAGTGGCGGAAAGGTCTAAACGGGCTGTTGCCCAAATCCCTTTTCCCTTGGGCTAAAGCGCTTTTTGACAAATATAGGGCTCGCTCCAGGTGATGTCGCACGTAGTGAAGCTTTGCGCTATACTCTCCGCCGCGGCGGATCAAGCAGTTGACATCGCAAGTCTTCCACTTCGCCAACATTTGTTGGCAAAAGACGCCTTAATGCCCGCTCAAAGGAATTCTTGTTTGGGCAACAGCCCGTCAAGAATTGACAACCAGTGCAACGACTGGTAGAGATTTCTGGCATCATTGAAAGACCTTGGAACGGTATCTCGGCAAACATGGAGAGGGTGGACATGTCTGACAAGGTTCTTATTTTTGGCAAAGATACGTGACCCTTCACGACGGCAGCCCGTGAGGCCTATTCAAAGGCAGGCAAGGAGGTAGAGTACCTAAACGTCATCCGTGACCCGGAACAACTCGACGTGATGCTGGAGTACTCCAGTGGAAAGCGAAAGGTCCCCGTCATCGTAGAAGGCCAAGCGGTTACTCTAGGCTTTGAGGGAAAGGGGTGACGTGTCTAAAAAGACGTCTGCCCTGGAAGGGCTGACAGATCAACCAGACCCCTTGGTGTCAGACCTAAGCGTCTCATCGTCGGCTTCCAGGATCTTGACGCTTCCGTTTAACTGGCCACCAGGCTCGACGTCGATGTTCCTGCAAAAGATCTTTCCGGTGAATTCTCCTGTTTTCAACAATATTACATTCTCATAGGCTGTCACATCGCCTTCAAACTTGCCGCCGATGACCATCTCTCGAACTTTTACGTCAGCCATCACATGGCTGCCTTGAGCCGTCACGACAGTATCTCCCTCAAGGGTCCCCTCAAGGGCCCCAATAACGATCAGCTTTCCCTCTACATGCACGACACCTTTCACTCTGCAACCTTTGTCTATAATAGAAAGCCCTGCCTTTTTATCCTTCATCATGTGCCCCTTCTTAAAAGCGGACCGGGCCGGCCCGACCCCGTGCCTAAGAGCCAGACAACTGGTCCGCCTGGTAAACCTGCTCCGCCAAAAGACTCCCGGTCTCAGAATAGACGTAGACAGTGGCGGTCTTAAACGGTTCCATTGCCGCCGCACCGGGAAAGGTACCTTGAACGGGCTTAAATCGGGTAATGGAAAAATACTGCCCCTTTTTAAAGATGGCAGGCCTTCCGGCATCCAACAAAGTCGATGGAGACACTGCGGGCCGCGCCTCAGAGCCCTCCCGAGGTTGCAGGACCACGAAGGTGTATCCCTTCATTCTTCTTCCTTGTGGATCAACGTTTTTGACGACGAATCGATACTCCAGAAAATGGCCCTCATCTGCTGGCCGGATTTCCAGCCTGTCTACGGAAACACCCCCGGCCAAGGCCGGCTGCGTCTCTTCGCTCCTTTCCATGGGTTTGGCAGGCGAGGCCTCAGCCACCGTTTTTATTTCCTCGGAGGCATCGGCTTCTTTTCCTTTGCCGGAAGCGACAGATGCTATGGGGCCTTCAGATACCTCCTCGGACGGCTTGAATTTCTGGATAGATTCGCCATCTTTCTCATCGGATTTCACCGGACCCTCTTTCAGCATCAACCGCACCAGAGCCTCGTCTTTGTCTTCCTTGGCCGCAGCAAGCTGTGCCCTTATCTGGCCCAGCTCCCTTTTTAGCTCCCCGTTCTCCACGCGCACCCGCAGAGAGGAAACCGTCAAAAAGACGATCAAGATGAAGACCGTTGCCGCGCAGACCGTGAGCGTCACGAGCAAGGGTTTGCTCAGTCGAAAGGAGACCGTGTTGCCCAGATCTCCAACGACAAGGAGGGTCCAAGACTTGGACTGTTTTCTTGAACCAGGCTTCGCCGTTTTGTTGAACTGATTCAAAGGATATCCTTTCTATGCATCTACCTCAGCCCCCCACAGGCCGTTCAGCGAGCTGGGTCAAAGAGTCGGTACCCTAAAACCCTGCTCCCAGCCAGGCGGTTTCCCTTTGCAGTCAAAAAAACAAGAAGACTAACAAAGGTTCCCCTCAAATGCAATACGATGCCCAATTTTCAAGCCCACAGGTCCTTGCCCATGGGGTCATGGTACCACATGGGGTCATAGTAGCTGTTTTCATTCCAAGAAAGACAGCCTACTCTTTTTCCGGTAGACAAGGGCCTGACACACTGCCATCAAGGTCTGATTTTCGTCCGTCACCTTTATGTCATAGGTGGCTGTGCGAGGCGTACGGTTCAGCTCCTGTGCCTCTGCCCTCAATCGTGCCCCTGGTGTGGCAGCCGCAGTGTAGGTGATATTCATGTTCAGGGCCACTGCCACGGTGCCGTGAGAATTAGAAGCCGTTTCAAAGGCCTCATCAATCAGCGCAAAAATGGCCCCACCATGGGCCATTCCGAAGATGTTTTCCATGTCTTCTGTAAACGTCATCTCCACCACTGAATAACCGTCATTCAATTCAACGAGTTCAAGATTCATTTTCCGAGCAAAAGGTTCCTCTTTCACTCTCTTCACTATTGCCTGTCGTACGACTTCTTCCATATGTTCCCCTCCTGTGGCCCTTTTTATCCCGCACAAGCATACATTTTTTATCATGCCCTTGGGCTCAACGTTGTCAAGTACTTTCAAAGGGCGTATAAGTCAGGTCTGGTATCGTAAATATCCACGCCCAGAGGAGGGGCCATCATGGACGAGATCACATACAGGCCCATCGGAATGATTCATTCGCCCTTTAAAGAACCCAAGGGAACACCCATACAACCGGCAGGTGCTGAAGGGATCGCGGGAAGGGTTGAAGTTTTTCCTGAATATGTTGTAGGATTAACAGACCTTGAAGGGTTTTCTCACATCATCTTGATATACCACTTTCATCTGTCCAAGGAATCGGCCCTGAAAGTCAAGCCATTTATGGATGGTCAATCACACGGGGTCTTTGCCATGAGAGGCCCAAGCAGACCAAACGCCATCGGCATGTCCGTGGTTCGGCTCGTAGGTGTGGAAGAGAACGTGCTGCATATACAAGACATGGACATTGTGGATGGGACACCTCTTCTAGATATCAAGCCGTATGTGCCGCAATTTGATATCAGGAAAGTGGATAAGGTGGGATGGCTGGAGGAAAATGTCCACAAGCTCTCCACATCTAAAGACGATGGGAGATTCCTATAGCCTTATATAGATCCAGGCAGATGAATGGAGGTCGGCGTCAGGCCGATTCATGGGGGTCCTTGCAGCCCCTTTATCGATATCGCAGTCTATCCACAGGCAAGAGAAGTGAAACCTATTGTCATTCCAGGCCACGGGAGCTTTGAACTAGAAAATGTCGTGCTGGATCTGAACGGCACGATAACCGAATCGGGCGAGTTTATTCCAGGCGTCGTAGAGGGCTTCGAAGCTTTGAGCAGAGCTGGATTTAGGATTTTTGTGCTTTCAGGCGATACCAAGGGCACCCTTGCACAAACCTTTAAGGACTTTCCATACATTCAAGCTGTCCTCACAGAGAAAGCGCAAGACAAAAGGACCTTCGTTGAATCGATCGGGCCGGAGCGTACCGTGTGTGTAGGCAATGGAAACATTGATGTGGAGATGTTTAAGGTCGCCCGGCTGTCCCTGTGCACTATTCAGGGCGAAGGAAGCAGTAAAAAGGCCATGCTCGAGGCCGACATTGTGGTGACCCATATCAAGCACGCCATGGAGATCCTCCTTGACCCCCAAAAGCTGATTGCTACGCTAAGATCATGAGGATGACGGGAGCATAACCCACTTTTTTTCTTGACACTTGGCATCTCATCTTCTAGGGTAATTCTGAACCAGAGTTGAGGCGCGGTGCTTATGAGTAGGCGCTAGAAAGGGGGACAGGCCCCGGCATTTGATCTTGCGCTCAAAGGATGTACCGCCGAAGTCCGCTTTTGGCCTGTCGCGAAAGGGGGCTGGGCCTGAGGATAAGATCCTTGGGACTGTCACGGTGTTATCGTGGAGCGCTCTCTTGGTCAGTCACAGTCGGAGCACGCTCCGGCTGTTTTTTTTTGAGGGACCCTTAGCCAAAAGGAGGTGCCAAGATGTTTAGCGGGGCGTACACGGCGCTTATGACGCCATTTACGGACGGCCATGAGGTGGATTACGGGGCGTTGGAAAAACTGGCGGAGTTTCAGATTGCAGGAGGCATCAGTGGCATCCTGGCGGTGGGAACGACAGGTGAAAGCCCCACCTTAAGCTGGCAAGAACACAATGAAGTCATTCGGGTGGTGGCCGAAAAGTGCAAGGGAAAATGTCAGACCATTGCAGGAACGGGAAGCAACAATACCAGGGAAACCCTGGAAAGCACAGAGCACGCGGTGCACGTGGGCGCCGACGCAGCCTTGCTAGTGGACCCCTATTACAACGGCCCCAGTTCCCTTGAGATACGCCGGGAATATGTGGCCCCCGTGGCAGAGAAGTATCCCCAGATTCAGATCATTCCCTATGTCATCCCGGGACGGACCGGTGCCCAGCTTTTACCCGAAGACCTTGCTATACTCGATAAACAATTTTCCAATGTCAACATGGTAAAAGAAGCTACGGGCAACCTGGACAATATGAAGCGCACCCGTGAATGCTGCGGGCCTGCCTTTACCATCCTGTCTGGAGACGATGACAAGACCTTTACCATGATGACCGATCCCGCCATCAAGGCCAGTGGCGCGATCTCCGTGGCCTCCAATATCGCACCCAAGGCCGTGCAGGATATGACTACCCTGGCCAATGAAGGCAACGTGGCCGAGGCAGAAAAACTGATGCTCGCACTAAAACCCCTCTTCGGGATTGTCACCGTGAAGACCCAGGAAGAAACCCCTCATGGCACCGTGGGGTGCCGTGCCAGAAATCCCTTGGGCGCCAAGACCTTGATGGCCATTCTTGGAATGCCTGGTGGCCCCTGTCGTCGGCCTTTGGGCAAGATGACCAAGAAAGGGGTTGAGGTGGTCTTAGAGGCAGGCCGCACGGTTTGGAAAACCAACCCGGAAATCCTGCAACCAGTGGCTGATTTCTTTGGCGTAGATGTGGAAGCCAGGCTTTTTGACGAATCGATCCTGCCGCAGTTGGCCTATGAAGCCTACTGATCAGTGCACGACCATGCCTCCCCTTCCCTGATGGCAAGGGCTGGGGGAGGGTAGGTTGACAAGGCTTCTACGTTTCAATATATTTTGCATCATGGGGGAAGAGCAAGCCGTTGAAAGGCACATAGAGGCCCTGAGCAGAATCAGCAAGGCCATTGCTTCTGATCGGTACATTGAAGACATCTTGCGCCTTGTGGTCACTGTCACGGCCGAGACCATGCATTCCACGATATGCTCCCTATGGCTGCTGGATGATAACGACAATGTCTTAAAGCTTCGGGCGACCCAGAGCATTAGCGAGGCCTACTTAAAGGAGCGGTCCCTCAAGATGGGCGAGGGCATTGTGGGGCAGGTGGCCCAGACCAGACGCCCCAGGTCCTGTCTGAACGTGCTGGAAGAGCCCGATTTTAAGGAAAAGGAGCTGGCCGAAAAGGAGGGGCTGGTCTCTGTGCTCAGTGTGCCCATGGTGGTCAAAGACAGAGTGATCGGCGTGATCAACTGCTATACGTCGTCACCCCACGAGTTTACAGAGACCGAGGAGAATGTGCTGACCACCGTGGCCAATGAGGCGGCTGTAGCCATAGAAAACACCGAACTCATGGTCAAGACCAAGGTCATTCAAGAGGAGCTGCAGGCCCGAAAGCTGATCGAGCGGGCTAAAGACCTGTTGATGACCCGTCGGGGTTTGTCGGGTCCGGACGCCTATCGGTGGATTCAACGGCGGAGCATGGATACGCGTAAGTCCATGAGAGAGGTCTCAGAAGCCATTATTTTAACTGAGGAAGTGTGACAAGGCCCGGACAGATGGGTCTCCGCTAGGCGACGATGACACACATCTGAAGAGGGCGTCAAGGCCCTGTCAGGGGGACGGTCTGGATGCCATGCGCCCCGTGGGCCTTCCCCCTTTGGCCGGACTCATTGGCACCTGCTCAAGGCGTTTTATCTTTGTCCAGTCTTCGGCACCATAATAGACTTGACAGGGATGGACTTTTTAGTTAGAAGTTGGCCCGGCTTGAGAGGTACAATGGGGTATCATCTCAAGTGACGACAGAGACGTCCAACCGTCCCACGAGGACAGTTGGGCTTTTTTTTGTCAGAAAACTGAGTGAAGGAGGATTGGACTATGTCATTTAGCAAACCGAATCGAAGTGCAGCCACGGTGACGAACACCAGGGTCGCCCCAGCCCCTGTGTCAGGGATTTGTGTGACCTGCCTGGATGGTTGTGAGGGTCCCTGTGAGATCGGGCGTTCCGCCCTCAAGGGGCGGGAGGTCATCTATCCTCAACCCTTTGGAAAAATTACCGCAGGCAGTGAGAAGGAGTATCCCATAGATTTCTCGCATTTTAACATCCAGGGGACCTGCGTGGGGGCCGTTGGTGTTGAGGCCGACCCCGATGTCGCCACCTTTCCTGCCGTAGACTGTAACACTGCTGTGGGCGCTGATGGTAGTATCAAGATGGATTTCCCCGTCTTTACCGGTGCCGTAGGGTCCACTGAGATTGCCCGGGTCAACTGGGAAGACATGGCTGTGGGAGCAGCCATCTCTGGTATCATCGTCGTTGCCGGCGAAAACATCTGCGGCATGGACCCCCAGGCTGAATTCAGCAACGGCAAGATCGCTAGATCGCCTGAGATGGAACGCCGGGTAGAAGCCTACAGGAGATGGTACGATGGAAAGGGTGGTATCATTGTTCAGGCCAATGTGGAGGACACCAAGCTTGGCGTGCCTGAGTATGTCATACAAAAGCTCGGCATTGAGATCTTTGAGCTCAAATGGGGCCAGGGGGCCAAGGACATTGGTGGAGAAGTGAAACTGCCCTCCCTGGAAAGGGCCCTGCAGCTCAAGGAACGGGGCTATATCGTCTTACCCGACCCGACCAATCCTGCAGCCCAAAAGGCCTTTGAGGCCGGTGGCATCACAGAATTTGAAAGGCATTCAAGGCTCGGGATGGTGGATGAAGAGAGCTTCCTTGCCGCTGTGGAACACCTTCGTGGCGCGGGGGCAAAGTATGTGACGCTTAAGACCGGCGCCTATCGCCCCGCAGACCTTGCTAGGGCCATCAAGTACTCTTCTGACGCCAAGATCGATCTCTTGACCATAGACGGCGCAGGAGGAGGCACCGGTATGAGCCCCTGGCGGATGATGAACGAATGGGGCATCCCTACCGTTGAACTCGAGTGTCTGATGTACCAGATCTGTGAGCGTCTCAGTGCCAAGGGCGCCTATATTCCACCTATCGCCATGGCTGGTGGGCTTTCCCTTGAGGATCACATATTCAAGGCCATGGCCTTGGGAGCCCCTTACGTGAAGGCCATCTGCTTGGGACGGGCCATGATGACGGCAGCCATGGTGGGAAAGACCCACGGCAAACTCATGGCCAAGAAGATGGACCTGGAGGGCGAGGACCTGGAGACAGGATATCTGAAGCTCTTTGCCGTTGGGGCTCATTTGAAAGAACGCTTCGGGACCGATTTCGGAAAACTCCCACCTGGTGCCATCGGCCTCTATTCCTATGTAGACCGCCTGCGCCAGGGGCTCCAGCAGCTCATGGCAGGAGAGAGGAAATTCGCCCTTCAGTATATTGAAAGAAATGATCTTGTCGCTCTCACAAGAGAAGCTTCCGAGATATCGGGTATCCCCTATGTGATGGATTCGGATAAGGAAGAAATCGACAAGATCTTAGGATGATCAGTAAGAGGAAAGGAGAAGACCATGCTTAACATTATTTGCAGGCATAATTGCAAGGACTGCTATGCCATGAGGGTGTGTGCTGTTCACGCCATCAAGGACCAGCAGGGCTCCATTTACGTGGAGACAGACGAATGTATTGGGTGTACTTGTTGCAAGACAGCGTGTATATACTTCGGTCAAAAGGCCCTTCAAGACAAGACCGCCGAGTGGTTGAAAGGTGCCGCTTAGCGAGGGTGACAGGATCAAGCCCTGGTGCTGCAGGGCTTGATCCAAGACCTATTTTTGGAGTGTTAGATCATGAATGGCTGGACCGGCCGATGCCTTAGGGTCAATCTGAGCAAAAAGGACTTTCACATTGAAGACGTTTCCCCGTCTCTCATGGAGCGGTTTCTGGGTGGACGGGGACTCGGCGTCAAGATGCTTTCTGAAGAGATCAACCCTCAGGTAGACCCTTTGTCTGCCGAGAACAAGATTATTTTTGTCTCCGGCCCGCTGGTGGGAACAGGGGCGGTGACTGGCGCATCGTGCAATGTGGTTACCAAGAGCGCGCTTTCCGGAACCATTGCCTGTGCCAAGTTGCGGGGTCACTTTGGCGCCGAACTGAAATTTGCCGGATTTGACATGATTATTATTGAAGACAAGGCCGACTCCCCGGTCATTCTTTCGGTCTTGGACGACAAAATCAGCATTCAGCCAGCCCTGGAGTACTGGGGCAGAACCACCTCTGAGGCAGAAAAGCTGTTCAAGGCCGGTTTGGGGGACAAATGGGCAGGCCGGGAGACCTATCTCCTCTCTGTGGGCCCGGCTGGAGAGAAAGAGATCCCCCTGGCAAACGTGATCAACGATGGGTTTCTCTCTGTTGGGGGAGCCGGAATTGGGGCCGTCATGGGATCTAAGAACCTGAAGGCCCTGGCCGTCAGAGGAAGCCACTCCCTTACCGTGGCTGATGGAGATCGTTTTGTGCAGGCCGTCACCACGCTGATCAACAAGTTGAACAGCGCTCCGCTCACCTCAAGGTCCATGTCCACCTTGGGTTCTGCCTTTTTTGCAGACCGTTGTCACCAAAAGGCTATATTGCCCTTTGAAAACTTCAAGGCCCCCACACTGTCGGAATCAAAGCACATTGAAACCGAGACGCTGCCCCGGCTTTTTGCCTTGAGAAGCAGGGCCTGTTTTGCCTGTCCCATTGCCTGCATCAAGAAGGCCGATGTCATGGGTCCCCTCTTTAAGGGCAAGGGCATGGCACCCACCTTTCTGGCCATTGGCGCCCTTGGCCTTAACTGCGGTATCCGGGACCTCACGACCATTGCCATGGCGAACGTGATTTGCGGGGAAATGGGGTTGGATCCCCTGGCAGCAGGGGGCACCGTGGCCACGGCCATGGAGCTGGTGGAAAAGGGAAATGCCTCAAAGGAGGACCTGAAACTTGAATTCAGATTCGGCGAAGGGGACGATCTTTTGCAAGCCTTGACCCTTATGGCCACAAAAAAGGGGCATGCCAAACGGATCGGAAAAGGCGGACAGGCCTTGGCTGTCGAATATGGCCAGCCCAAGCGCTTCATGGGCGTAAAGGGCATCCCCATGGCCCCTTTTGACCCCCGTGCCATCCAAGGCATGGGGCTCCATTTTGCCACGTCGAACTATGGCCCCCAGCATCTCTATGCCTACACCTTTATTGACGAGGTCCTCCACGTCCATGAGGAGTTGGATCCCCTAAGCACAGAGGGCAAGCCAGAACTGGTCAAGCAATACCAGGACATGACGGCGGTCATGGACTCCCTGGGCCTGTGCAACTGGCCCCTCATGGGGCTGAAGTTCAAAAACTTTGTCCCCATGATCAACAGCTGCTTGGGCACGGAGTATCGGGCAGAAGATCTTCTAAGAATCGGCGAGCGGATCTGGAATCAGGAGCGGTGCTTCAACATGGAGGCTGGCTTTGACCACACCCATGACGTCCTGCCGGAAAGATTCGTAAAAGAGCCGCTGTTGGAAGGTCCGGCCCAGGGACACACGAGCAAAGTGGAGGAGATGCTCCCAGTCTATTATCGTCTTCGAGGATGGAACGAGGGGGGTGCCCCCCTTCCGGGGACCTTGGATGCTTTGGAGTTGTAAAGAAAGACGACCATGCCAAGGATAAAGATCGATCATACCAAATGCACCGGTTGCAGGCATTGCGAAATCGCCTGTTCCCTGAACCACGTGGCCGGTGTTGCCAACCCCAGAAGGGCCAGAATCAGGGTATTTCGAGAAGGCTCCACCTATTTTCCCACCATCGCAGGTCCCTTTGTGGATGCTGCCTGCACGTCTAAGAATGACCTGGTCATCGGCGACCAAACCTACAATATGTGCCTCATCTGCAGGGCCTCCTGTCCGGAAAAACCCTTCTTTATCGAGGCTGAAACCGGATTTCCCCTCAAGTGCGATTTCTGTGGCATCCCTCCAAGCCCCTCGTGCGTCAGGTGGTGTAATTCAGGGGCCCTGGAGTTGGTGGAAGACGATTGATTTGTAGTGGTTAGAACCACAGGTATGCACGCCATGTCAGCTTTCGGAATTGAACTGGGTAACTTAGAGTGCGGCTGAATGACTCATTCAAATGACAACGTTATCGGAGCTGTAATGGTGGTAGGAGGGGGTATCGCCGGTATCCAGGCAGCGTTGGACCTGGCCAATTCGGGTTTCTTTGTCTACCTCGTTGAAAGCGGATCAGCCATTGGCGGAAAGATGGGGCAACTGGACAAGACTTTCCCCACCAATGACTGTTCTATGTGTATGCTGGCCCCTAAACTCAACGAATGCGACCGTCACCCCAACGTCCAGATCCTCGCCTCAACAAGCGTCCAGAGCCTGGAAGGTGAAGCTGGACACTTTGTCGCCACCGTATCGCAGCGGCCACGTTACGTCAATCCTGAAAAATGTACGTCCTGTGGGACTTGTTCGGCCTACTGCCCCGTCGTTATTAAGGACGCTTACAATGAAGGGCTTTCCACCACACAGGCCTTGCACATCGACTATCCGCAAGCCATACCAGCGGCCTATCATGTAGATCCCACGGCCTGTCTCTTCTTGACAAGACGAGAGTGCAAACAGTGTGAAAGGGTTTGTAAGGCCCAGGCCATTGATTTTGACCAAAAGGAGGTGTCGTTAGAGTTGGAGGTGGGGGCAGTAGTGCTGGCCACTGGATTTGAGCCCTTCGATCCAACCATAAAGGGCACGTACGGATACGGCCAGTTTCCCAATGTGGTCACGAGTATGGAATTCGAACGTATCCTTTCAGCCACCGGTCCTTTCCATGGCCATGTCCGGAGGCCTTCTGAGGGCAAGGAACCAAAGAAGATAGGCTGGATCCAGTGTGTCGGCTCAAGGGATCCTTCTGTCGGAAGGGGCTATTGCTCGTCGGTGTGCTGTATGTACGCCATTAAGGAAGCCATGCTGGCAAAAGAGCATGCGCCCTATGAGCTTGACACGGCCATCTTTTATATGGATATGCGGAGCCACGGAAAGGACTTTGAGAAATTTTACAATCGGGCCAGACAGGAGATGGGGATACGATTCGTCAGGTCCAGAATCGATACAGTGACTCAAGACGATCACACCCAAGACCTCCTTGTCCAATACACTGATGAGCATTCAAAGCGGGTGCGGGAGGCCTTTGACCTGATAGTCCTCTCCGTGGGCCTGGGGACCTCTCGTGACGCCCAGGGCCTGGCCGCTACATTGGGGATCCAATTGGATCATTACCATTTTGGTGCCACCACCAGCTTCACTCCTGTCTTGACCTCCAGACCTGGCGTCTACCTCTGTGGCGCCTTTCAAGGTCCCAAGGATATCCCCCAATCGGTAATGGAGGCAAGCGCTGCGGCCGGTGCCATATCGGCTGCCCTGTCTGGTGCCCGACATAGCCTGACGAAGGTGTCATCCTATCCGGAGGAGAGAGACGTGGCAGCCGAGGCGCCCAGGATTGGTGTCTTTGTATGCCATTGCGGCATCAACATCGGGGGCGTTGTCCGTGTTCCAGAGGTGGCTGAATATGCCAAGACCCTACCGAACGTGGTGTGGACCTCAGATGAGCTTTTTGCCTGCTCTGCTGATGTGCAGGAGAAGATCAAGGAGGCTATCGATACCCATGGCCTCAATCGTGTGGTCGTTGCCTCTTGTTCTCCCAGGACCCATGAGCCCCTGTTTAGAGAGACCCTGCGCGAGGCCGGGCTGAACAAATATCTCTTTGAGATGGCCAACATCCGAGACCAGTGTTCCTGGGTTCATGCCCATGATCCGGAACAGGCCACGGAGAAGGCAAAAGACCTCGTTCGCATGGCTGCTGCAAGGGCCAGCCTCATTAACCCCTTGGCTGAGCCCAGGGTGCCGGTGACGAAATCCTGCCTGGTCGTGGGCGGTGGCGTGGCAGGGATGACGAGTGCGCTGAATCTGGCCGAGCAGGGCTACGAGGCCCATTTGGTGGAGCGGGCCGACCACTTGGGAGGCCAGGCCAGGAGACTCTACCGCACTTGGAAGGGCGAAGAGGTCCGGCCTTATCTTGAGAAACTAGTGCGCTCCATTGAAGAGCATCCGTCAGTCCATGTTCATCTTCAAAGCACGGTCAAGGCCGCATCCGGGTTTGTGGGAAACTTCACCTCCGTTGTTGTTGACCGTGAAGGCAACGAGACAGAAGTGCACCATGGCGCTGCCATCTTGGCCAGCGGAGGGCTGGCCTATGAGCCTCAGGAATATCTCTACAAAAAAGACACGAACGTCTACCTCGCCTTGGAACTCGATAAAGAGATGTCAAAAGATGTCAACAAGTTCCGAGACATTTCGACTGCAGTGTTCATCCAGTGTGTGGGCTCAAGAGAACCGGCAAGGCCTTACTGTAGTAAGGTGTGTTGCACCCATTCCGTTGAAAGCGCCTTGATGCTAAAAGAATGCAACCCTGAGATGGATGTCTACATCCTCTATCGTGATGTCCGCACCTACGGCCTCCGGGAAGATATTTACACAGAAGCCCGGTCAAAAGGGATTGTGTTCCTGCGCTATGACCTGGCAGAAAAACCGACGGTTGAGCGTCACAACGGGAAGTTGACGGTCTCTTTGAAGGATCAAGCCCTTGGGTGTGATGTGGAGATAGAGGCGGACATCGTTACCCTTGCATCGGCCATCATCCCTTGTCGGGATCATGAGGCGCTGTCCCGGCTCTATAAGGTTTCCCTGAATCAGGAGGGTTTCTTTCTGGAGGCCCATGTCAAGCTCAGACCGGTGGATGTGGCCACGGACGGTGTTTTTCTGGCCGGACTTTCCCACTATCCAAAGCCCATTGAGGAGACCATTGCCCAAGCCCAAGCTGCTGCAGCCCGAGCAGGGGCCCTGCTCTCACAGGACTCCATCGTCACCGAGGGGGTCGTCGCTACTGTGAATGAAGATGCCTGTCGAGGATGTGGTCTCTGTGTAGCCCTGTGTCCTTTTGAGGCCTTACAGATCGTTGACACACCAAAAGGGCGGAAGGTACGACCAATTGACGTGGCCTGCAAAGGGTGTGGGGTGTGCGCCGCCACCTGCTATCGGCATGCCATCAGCGTCAAGGGGTTCACCGACAGCCAACTGGCGTCCCAAGTCAAGGCTTTCTTCGGTTAATTGGAACTTCTCAGGAAGCAGCCACTTCCTGGGCCTTAGCTATTACAGCCTTAGCCTTCTTGCGTCGTCGCACCACAGGAAGCTCTGCCGGATCTTTGCGGGAATAGTCTAAAGTCTTCTTCCCGTCCAATAGTGCTAATAGGAGCCCTTCTTCTCGGCAACGACCGGCGTGACCGCATTTTTTTCGGCTACGCTCAAAGTAGTAGAGTGGGGCCAGGCAATTAAAGGCGTTAGCGGAGATGGTGTCTTCTCCTTGGTTATCACCATAGGCGACCTTCTTCTTCCCACGAAGGATCTCTTTGCCCAAGGCCAAGTCTGGACAATCATCGCCAAAGCGAGGGCATTGCGTACAATGTTCAAAAAACCGGAGGGGTGCCTCACATCCAAATTCAAAAACACTAATTCTTTTTGAGATTCTATGTGCCATTTAGACCTCCTTCTAGTGGTATAACCAATTTAAAATATCATACAGACTAACATTTTGCAAGGATATATTTAGTTTTACTAAACAAAAAAGGCAATAAAGATGCCATGCACAAGAACTGCTTGCGAATGGCACAGGAACCCTTTTTCTTATCTTGATTTAATCCATAGTAATCTCGCCAGGTTGGGGCCAGGATTTCTCCACTCACTTGGCATCTCAGAAGTCAAGTAAACCACGTCGCCTGCCCGAATGGTATAGACAGCCTTATTCACAGACATTCTGAGTCTGCCCGAGAGAAGATAGCCCACCTCTTCTCCCTTGTGAAAGAAAAAATGGGTTGGGACATCGCGGTCAGGCTCGATATCAATGAGATAGGGTTCCATCTTTCCGTGGAAATCAGGGGCTGTTAGGAGTCTCCCTTCCAGTGCGCCCTTAGGCAGGTTGGGAAAACCCACACTCACGGCCTCAGCCGCTGGGAAAATCATCCTTTCTTCCCTTTCCACTGCCCGTTGGAAGACGGAGCCGATGTCCACGGCCAGGACCTCTGCCATTTTCAATAGTGCGGGCAGAGAAGGGTATATAATGTTGGCCTCCACCTGAGAGATGGTGCTGGCCGTAACCCCCACGAGCTTTGCCAGCTCTGCCTGGGACAGACCTCGCTTCACCCGAAGTTCTTTGATGCGAAGGCCAAGGTTCCATTGATTAGCGGCATACTTCTCCTTGTCAAAGGTGATCGCAAGGTCCTTGGTCCAGTAGCGGTGTGGTTCACGGGCACCCTCTATCCCGCGATTCTCAGCCTTGAGAATAGTGAGTATCGTCGTGCCCCTCTTTATAGAAAGATCGATGGCAACCTGTGCGATCTGATTGATCTGCGCCCTGAGTGTCTGCGTATGAGCCAATGTCTCCATAATCCAGTAAGCAATCGTATCCAGCTCATAGAGCCTGGGGCAGGAGTGGGAATAGAATTTCAGGATGGCGTCCTCGCCTCCCCACATTTTCTGCATCCCGGTCATGCTTTCGAATATGAGGCGGACATCGCCATGGAGCGTCTCGTGGAGCCCGTAGATGCTCTCCATCACATGGTCCATGTCTCTAGGCTTATCGATCATCTGGATCTGGCAGAGCTGTTCAGGGTCGGGTTCCTCATAAAACTTCATGAAGATGGAACTGCCGCGGCCTCTGCCGCAGGTGAAGCAGTCAAGGATGGTGAGGTCCCGGCTTTCAGCCAGGCCCCCTAATTTGTCCAGGAGATTCTTGGGAGACCGGTCAAAGCTAACGTAAATGACAGGCTTCTGTAGAGCTAGGCAAGTTTGGAGAAAACTCAGGCAGAAAGGTGAAGCCAGATAGCCCGCATCATCATGCCAGACCACGTTATCGCCGATGAAAAGGCCGCCCAGAAGACGGTCTAGGTGGCTGACTCCAGAACTGACCCGCACTTTTCCCGTCATAAGAAAGAGCCCTTGTAACGAAGAGTGTTAAACCATGGAGTGCCCCCGTGAAGATGCCATATAACACCTTCACCCTGTATCAACCCATTGTGTTGAGGGCTTATGTAAGTGTCAACCGGGTCTTTCAGTTGGTCCAGGATTCCCCCTTTTCGTGCCTCGCAGCTTGCCCCTTATAACGAGGCGTGGCTTCGTGTTTTTAGAGCGTCCGTGGTTCTGTCGTTGGCTTTTTCGTCAAACACAAGCGTTTTCAAAAACCCTGTCTTGCCAAGGAGATTGCGTCCGGCCTTGGCGTAACAGGAAAATAGTGACCGGTGCCTTATAAGAACCCGGTCTGGACCAGGAAGGAATCTTTTGCACCACACCATAGATGAAGCCCCCATGGAAGACATCTCCACAGCCCGTCGTATCTGGTGCCACGCCTCCACGCAGCAATCTCCTGCTTAAGAAAGGGATTGGCCCTGGTGGCGTTGCCCTTCGTTCTTCAGCCTGGATTTCCAACTCGTGGCAGGCCTTTTTCATACCATCGGGGAAAAGAGTCCCCGTCCTTTGTATCTGCGCCAGCCGAGAGCCCCTTTGGTTGGCCTTGGTTCTAAAGATCGTTTTTAGCCTCCTCCCCTGGGAGAAAAGGAGGCGTGGCGCCTAAATTCCTAGAACTGTATCTGGATGCGCTTTTGGTCCCCCCCTTCATCCTTAATGGAGAGGAAAAGCTTGCCGAGCCGCTCGCACCAGGTACGCACATCCTTCTCAAAGGTTGGGCAGTCCCCTAGTATTTCCAGAATGTCACCGGGCTTCATGTCCGGGGCCTTCACCGCTATTTTTAGAACCGGCTGCGGGCATTTCAAACCAAGAGTATCCAAGACTTCTACCGCCATAATCATCTCTCCTCGCTTTAGGTATTTTGTTAAAGGACCTGTATCAATTCCTGTTCATGGTTGTATATGTGAATCATCCCTGCC
>Ga0272444_10002236_pt1 | contig 17990 bp, 16 predicted proteins | sample SSMForm13_FD_201033 | JGI IMG/M metagenome (GOLD analysis project Ga0272444, IMG submission 201033) | Marine sediment archaeal communities from Little Sippewissett salt marsh, Falmouth, MA, United States - SSM-Form-13 | ecosystem: Environmental > Aquatic > Marine > Wetlands > Sediment ... | reverse complement strand
CAGTATGAACGGGAGATGCGGGACCTGTACGGCGCGCCGCCGCCGGAGGCGCAGCGGTTGATGGACGCCCAGCGCTTGTGGATTTTGGCTTGGCAGGCGGGGATCGACCGGGTTCAGGTCGGCGCGCGAAAAGCCCGCCTGCGCTACTGCGAACAGGCGGCGCACCGGCATTTCACGCCCGAGCGGGTCATCGAGCTCGACCGGCTTGTGGCGGGGCAACTCACGGTCTCGATTAAACAGGGCGTGGTCTTGACCTTGCGGGCTCGACAAAGGGAAAATGGGCAAGGGCAGGACAGGCAAGCGGGCGAGGATCAAGACGCCGGGGCGCTTCTCGGGCAGGTGAAAGTCCTGTTGGAACGCATCGCCCGGCACGCGGCCGAACCTCCGGCCCAATAAAGTTCGAGGGGGCGCGTGAAATGAAACTTGCCCTCGAGGGTCAGGATGCTTATAGTATCTCTCGAAAGTTTTGTCCGTTTTCCTCTCCTCCCCTTTATAAGGGGAGGCGGGGTGGGGTATGTTTTTCTCCAGCGGCACTGCCTAGACCTCTAAAAGCGACCCCCTCTTGCTCCCCCTTCGTAAGGGGGAGAGAGGGTTATCGCCGCTTTTCGTGCTTCATTTGGACAATTCTTTCGAGAACTGCTCTAGAATCAGGTGGTTTGTCATGAATCCGGCGCCATCCGAACGGCATTGGGCAGCGCCGCTTGAATGCGTTGCATGTTGCCTTTTTATCAAGTCAGCTGGAGAGGAAAGGAAACAAAATCGATGAACCGAATCGCTCTGATTACCCTGACAGCATTGTTCTTCGGCGGGGGGGTGTCGCTCGCGCCGGCTCAGGAGATTTCCCCGTTGACCGGTATCCTGGAAACCGTGGAAGCCCGCGTCAACGATGACGTGATCACCACTTCCGAGGTCGACGAGATTCTCACCCAGGTGGAGATCGAGCTGGGCCGTCCGTTCCGCACGCAGCGGGAATTCGAGCGAAACCGGCAACGGGTCGTCGACCGGTTGATCAAAGAAATCCTGTTGGAGCAGGAGGCCCGGCGGCGAGGCTATACGATGGATGAATCCGACCTCAATGCCGCCATCGAGCGGGAATGGCAGACGCGGGTGGAAGCGCAAGGAGGCGAAGCCGCCATGCAGAAGCACCTGGCCGAAGCGGGAATCTCGGAAGAGGATCTTCGCGGACTCATCGCCACGGAGGTGGAGCGGGATTATCTGCGCACGCGGGTCATTAATTCTGTCCTCAACTCCACGCATACGATCACGGGCGATGACGTCGAGCAGTTCCTGGTGAAGAATCCCACGGCGGCGAAGGAAGCCGAACGCGTGAGGCTCAGTTACATTCTGATCGCCGTGCCGGAGGGCGTCTCGGGGGCGGAGAAATCGGCGGCTTTTCAGAAGGCCGAGCGGGTGGTGAACGAAATTCGGGCGCATGGACCGGAGTCTTTCGCCAATTCCGCCCGGGAATATTCCGATCATGAGGCAACGCGCGCGCGGGGCGGTGACCTGGGGGTCGTTGGCCGGGGCGATTTTCCCGAGCCGTTCGAGATTGCTTTCGACATGGAGCCCGGCGAGGTCAGCAATCCCATCGAGACCGATCAGGGCTATATTATTCTAAAGGTGTCGGACAAGCGCACCATCGACGACGTCGTTCGCCAGGGGAAGCTGCGCGGCGCGCTGGACGATTTTCTCGAAGCGCTGGAAAGCAATGCGATTATCGTCGTCAAAGGCCGCCGGCCTTAACTGTTCCCTTGCTGGCGCGGGAGTTGCACTCCCGTGCCAGCAGAAAACGAGCAGAACATGGGGCTGCCAAAATTGACCGGCCGGTTCAAAATGCGATCCGCAAAACGCATCAACCAACTCCGCAAAAGCCATCGCGTTCCCGTTTGGCAACGCAATTATTATGAACACATTCTCCGCAACGAGAGCGAATGGAACCGCATCCGGGAATACGTTAAAACAAATCCCGCCCGTTGGGCGGAGGATAAAGAAAATCCATCTGCCTGGGCGAAATAGCAACCACGATTCATCGATCCTCATAACCGCACGATGAAGAGCAAAACCTGTAGGGGGAATTCACGAATTACCCCAGTTATCCAATTCCCCAAGATATGATCCAAATGGGCGATTCGTGCAGTCGTCCCGACAGGCAGTACGATACCCTCTTCTTTCTTCTGCCGGGAAATATGGTATAAGGAGAGTTCTTAGAAGCATCTCTAGGATTTGGGGTTTAGAGTATAAATTATCATGCGAGCGCGTCGGCTTTTTGTTGTTTCCCTGGGTTGCCCGAAGAACCTGGTCGATACCGAGACCATGCTGGGACGGCTGTTGCCAAGCGGTTACGCCATCGAGGCGGACCCCAAGCGCGCTGACGCGATCCTGATCAACACGTGCAGTTTTATCGAGCCCGCCCGGAGGGAATCGTTAGACGCCATCGCCGAATGCCTCGGGCTCAAACGCCGGGGAAAGGCCAAGGCGGTGATCGTCACCGGGTGCATGCCCCAATCCCACCGGGAGCTGCTCGAAGAGCGCTTTCCCGAGATCGACGCGTTTTTAAATCTCGAGCAGGAGGCCGGCGTTGTCGAAACACTGAACCGACTGCTGCTGGGCCGAAAGGGGAAGAAAGCGCGGGCCCAGACAACCGAGGGCGAAACGCCTTCCGCCCGCCTGCTGTTGACCCCGACGCACACGGCCTACCTGCGCATTTCAGACGGCTGCAGCCATGGCTGCTCCTTCTGCACGATTCCCAAAATCCGAGGGCCGCACCTCAGCCGCCCGATGGACGATATCGTGGCCGAAGCGCGGGACCTGGCCGCGGCTGGAACGCGCGAACTGAACCTCATCGCGCAGGACACCAGTGCCTATGGTCTCGACACCGAAGGCCGGCGGCTGTTGCCCGCGCTGCTCGAACAGCTCTGCGCCGTCGACGGTCTCGACTGGATTCGGTTGATGTACGCCTATCCAAGCGGTATCACCGACAAGCTGATCGAGTCCATCGGCTGGTTGGACAAGGTCGTCCCCTATCTCGACCTGCCGTTTCAGCACGCCAGCGAGCGAGTGCTGAAGGCAATGCGGCGGCCCGCTTCGCACGCGTATCTCGAGGGACTGATCGAGAAACTTCGTGCTGGGATCTCCGAGATCTCCCTACGAAGCACGTTCATCGTCGGCTTTCCCGGTGAAACGGACGCCGATTTCGAGCGCCTCATGGAATTCTGCCGGGCGATGCAATTCGATCACGCCGGTTGCTTCATCTATTCCAACGAGGAGAAGGCCGCTTCGGCCGGGCTGCCCGATCCCGTTCCGCCCGAGGTGCAAGAGGAGCGCGCCGAGCGGCTTGCGGCGCTCCTGACTGAAGTCAGTGAAAAGAAGGTCGCGGAGCGAGTGGGAATCGAAGCGGACGTTTTGATTGACGCCGACTCGGATGTTTTCCCTGACTACCTGCGGGGTCGTCACTCCGGACAAGCGCCCGACATCGACGGCGTGGTCTATGTTCCCCGCGCAAGCGCCGAGGCGGGGCAGCTGGTGCGCTGTCGATTGACAGCCGCCCAAGGTTATGATCTATTCGCCGAACTGGTTTAAGCGCGCGGGGGCAGGGGGGAGAGTTTCATCCCACGTTTCCATTGAAACCTGCTTACGCGACTGGGAACTCTCCGCACCAGGATTTTGCCTCCCCTGCCGCACTTTTTCGATACGGTTCGATACAGTTTAATATGGTTTAATAAGAAGTGAGGTTTTTTCGTGAGCAAACCTGCGCCGACTGTTGAAATCATTGCCACCGGCAGCGAACTTCTGTCCGGCAAGCGTCTCAATACCAACGCGGAGTACTTGAGCCAACAACTGTCGGCCCTGGGGTTCCAGGTGATTCGCCATGAAACACTCGGCGATGAACGCCGGCCCTTGCTCGAAGCGCTCGGGCGGGCACTGGCCGAAACCGACCTCGTGATTACCACGGGCGGACTCGGACCCACCCTGGACGATATCACCCGCGACGTATTGAGCGAAGCGGCGGGCGTTGCCCTCGAACACTCGGAGGAAGCCGCCGAGCAGATTCGCCAGCGCTTTCGCCAGGTCGGCAAGGTAATGCCCGAGCTCAATCTCGTCCAGGCCCAGGTTCCCCAAACGGGCGGCTGGTTTCCCAATCCAAACGGCACAGCGCCGGGCTTGTGGTTTGACTTGGGCGAGCGGACGGCGGTAGCGCTGCCGGGACCGCCACGAGAACTCAACCCGATGTTCGAAGATCGCGTTCTGCCGCTCCTGGCTCACCGCTATCACCTGTCGCGCAAGCTGCTCTCCAAGTCCCTGTCCATTGTGGCGTTTGGCGAGTCGAACGTCGAGGAAATCTGCCGGCCGTTGATCCAGAGCGCGCCGGAGCTAACCTACAGTATTCTCGCCCGTCCGGGATTGGTCGAAGTGACGCTCTCCCGCTGGGTCGAAAGCGACGTCGAGGCCGATGCAAAACTGGACGAAATGCACCGCCGCATCGGGGAACTGCTCGGCAGTGTGGTCTTTACGACCGAGCGCCGATCGCTGGAAGAGGTCGTGGGCCAGCTGCTGCGAAGCCGGGGCAAGACGCTTGTAACCGCGGAATCCTGCACGGGCGGGTTGATCGGCGAGTCGATCACCCGCGTTGCGGGAAGCTCGGACTATTTCCTCGGCGGATTTATCGTTTACAGCAACACGATGAAGGTCGCCCAGCTCGGCGTCAACGCCGCCTTGATCGAACAGCAGGGAGCGGTCAGTGCCGAGGTCGCCCGCGCAATGGCGGAAGGCGCGCGAAAACGCTCGGGCGCCGATTACGCCGTGTCGATCACCGGTATTGCGGGCCCCAGCGGCGGCACGCCCGATAAACCGCTTGGACTGGTGTTCATCGCGGTGGCGGACGAGAAGCGATCCATGGCCCGGGAGTTTCGATTCTTCGGCAGCCGGGACTCGGTCCGGGAACGCTCGCGCGTGGCCGCGCTGAACCAGTTGCGGCAAATGTTGCTGGAACTGATTTAGTGTTGTGTCTTGAATTTTGACAGGAATGACAAGATTGAATTTGGCTGGGGAAGAGTCAACCTGCTCGGTGTGCCAGGGTCTGCCCCGGGCGTCCGGGGGATAATGGAATAACCCTGGTCTTTGTCTCACAGGCCAGTCGATAGGGGATTTTCGCACAAGGCAGGCCCTGAACCACGATGTTTCCCTTTCAGGGCCTAACTTGCGAGTCCCCGATCAACCTTTCCTCAAATGCCAAGATCCTTCATTCATCAAACCATTCCTCTCATCCGAAGGGCAAGTTAGACCCTGCCACACATCAATATTCTTTTATCAAGACAAGAGAGACAAGCATGGACAACATTCCTAACTCGCTTTCTAATAGCATGTTAGGCTGTGTTTTAACGATGAGGTCGACCTGACTCTCCAGCGGCTCCGGGCGCACTGCCTTGCCATCAGCCCTCCTTCCTAGCATAATCCCTAGAAAGCCTCTCAGGAGAGCGAAAGAGGGATCGATCAAGCGCAATGACTGATAGCGGTTATGACATTGTGGTCATCGGCGGCGGTCACGCCGGGTGCGAAGCGGCCTGGATCGCCGCCCGGATGGGCTGCCAGACGGCCTTGGTGACGTTCGACCTGGACAAGGTCGCGATGATGTCGTGCAATCCGGCCATCGGCGGCGTGGCCAAGGGACAATTGTGCCGGGAGATCGACGCGCTGGGCGGCGTGATGGGGCGGGTCATCGACCGCACCGGAATTCACTTCAAGATGCTGAATTTGAGTAAAGGCCCGGCAGTGCGCGCCCCGCGTGCGCAGGCCGACCGGGAATTGTACAGCGCTCTCATGCTGCGGATGCTCGACGGGCAGTCGCAGCTGACCCTCATCGCCGGAGAAGCGACCGAACTCGTTGTTGAAGGCGGTCAAATTCGCGGCGTTTGTCTCGGCGACGGTCGAAAGTTGGAGGCGCGAGCGGTTATCCTCACGACCGGCACGTTTCTGCAGGGCCGGATGTTCATCGGTCCCCAGCAGATCGAAGGAGGCCGCGTCGGCGATCCGGCGGCCAAGGCGCTCTCGCGTTCGTTGGAGTCATTGGGATTCGAACTGGGACGGCTCAAGACCGGCACGCCCGCCCGGCTGGATAAGAACACCATCGACACCTCCCGCCTGGAAGAGCAGCCGGGGGATGAACCCTCGGGCAAGTTCTCGCACTTCTCGGAAGAGCCGATTCGAAACCAGCGCAGCTGCTGGATCACTTACACCAATGAACAAACGCACGAGGCGATTCGCCGGGGGCTGGATCGCTCTCCGCTTTATACCGGCGTCATCCAGGGTATCGGCCCACGCTACTGTCCTTCGATCGAAGGCAAGGTGGTGGAATTCCCCGAACGCACGCGCCACCAAATCTTCCTCGAACCGGAAGGACTGGAAAGCGAGGAGGTCTATCCCAACGGTATTTCCACGAGTCTGCCGGAGGACGTGCAGCGGGAGTTTTTGAAAACCATCCCCGGCCTGGAAGACGCGCGAATCACCCAGCTGGGGTACGCGGTGGAGTACGATTACTGTGACCCGAGACAGCTGCATCCCACGCTTGAAACCAAGCGGGTGCGCGGCCTGTTCTTCGCCGGGCAGATCAACGGCACCTCGGGTTATGAAGAGGCCGGCGGACAGGGACTGATGGCGGGGATCAACGCCGTGCAGGCCCTGCGGAGCGAGCCGCCCTTCATTCTCGGTCGCTCGGACGCTTTCATCGGCGTGTTGATCGACGACCTGGTCACGAAGGGCACGGTCGAGCCTTATCGCATGTTCACCTCGCTGGCGGAATACCGGTTGTTGCTCCGGCAAGACAACGCCGATCTGCGCCTGTCGCGTTATGGAATTCGGTTTGGCTTGATCCCGAACGATTACGAACGACAACTCGATCAGTGGCGGCGGGAGATCGACCAACAATGCGAACAGCTCGAATCCGCCATCGTCAAACCGAGCGAAGCGGTCAACCGCCGACTCGAAGAGATGGAAGAGGTTCCACTACGGCAGCCCGGCTCGCTGGCGTCGCTCCTGCGGCGGCCGAAAATGCACCTGGACGACCTGGAAGCGTTCGGCTTCGACCCGGACGGCGTCTCCGAGCGGGTCCAAGAGCAGGTCGAGATCGAGATCAAGTACGCCGGGTACATCAAGCGCCAGCTGGCCGACATCGAAAAGATGAAGACGATGGAAACCCGCCGCATCCCGGCCGAGTTTGACTACACGTCGCTTCCGGGGCTTTCCAACGAAGCCCGACAGAAGCTGGCTCGAGTGCAGCCGCGCACGCTCGGTCAAGCGTCGCGGATCACGGGCGTATCCCCCTCGGACGTTGCGATTCTGTTCGTGGCGCTGGAGCGACGGGTGGCAGCGAAAGAAAAAGTGACCTAGGATTCTAGAATGGTTCTCGAATTGATTGTCCAAATGGAAAGCACGGTATGGCAATACTGCCCACCTCTTTCTCCCCCTTACGAAGGGGGAGCAGGAGGGGGTTGCTTTTTAAGGCGAAAAGCCATACTGCTGGTGAGAGAATTACCCCACCCCACCTCCCCTTATAAAGGGGAGGAGAGGAAAACGGACAGAGCTTTCGAGAGATACTGTAGCCATCGTGAAGATAGAGAGACGTAAAGCATGAGTGTTAAAGACCTGGCGAAATCTCTGGCGAAGTCGACGTTCGACGCCGTGCCGGTGTTGTACTGCTCGACGCTGTCCGCCGGCGTCAAGCTGCTTCAAAAGAGCCCGATGGTAAGGCCGGAGCAAATCAACGAACGCCCTTACAGCACGCTGGTGAAGTTTCTCGCCATGGGCAGGGACAAGAATGCCGACCGCAAGGCCCGCCGCGCGCTCTATGAAGAACTTCGCAGCCAGCTGGTTCGCTTGCGGGACGGCGCCGGTTCGATCGAAGAAAAGCGCGTGATGAATCGCCTGCTCAACGGCCTCGAACGCGACGAAGCCGAGAAAAACCTCCTGTCGCATCCCGTGCGGGGTTATATCGAAGTGTCGAACTATTGCAACCTGCGCTGCCAGATGTGCGGCCAGTCTTACCTGGAGTCGAAGGGAGACAAGCGCCGGCACATGGCGCGCGAGGTGTATGAAAAGATTCAGGAGGTCTTGCCCTACTTGGACGAGTTGACGGTCAGCGGTTTCGGCGAGTCACTGCTCAGCCCCTATTTTTGGGAGCTCATGGAACTCTTGCCCTGGGGAGGCATGAAGCGCTTGATCACCAATGGCATCCTGCTTGACGCCGAAACCAGCGCCCGTCTGATGAAGTATCCCGTGACCGATTACACGATCTCCTTCGAGGCAACCGATCGGGAGACCTATGAATTCATTCGCAGCGGCGATTACCTGGATCAGGTGGTGGAAAACCTGAAAGCGCTGGACGCAAACCGAAAGGCGGCCGGCCGCGACGACGTGCGCATCCTGATCGGCTTCGTGGCGATGAAGCGAAACATCGAACAGCTGCCCGAGTTCGTCCGGCGCGTAAAGGACTACGGCGCAGACATCCTGCAAGTCAGCTTCCTGCACGTCACCCGGCCCGATCTCATCGAACAGTCCCTCTACTTCGATCCCGAATTGGCGAACCGGATGTTCGAACAGGCGCGGCGCGTAGCTGCCGAGGTGGGCCTCGAGTATCACGATCCGGGCAACTTCGAACCCAAGCCGAGCGATCCCGCGCGCAGCCGCCGGATTCGGGATTGCTACGAGCCGTGGGAATTCATCTACTTCGGCAGCAACGGCAAGGTTCGCCCCTGCTGCATTTACTGCCACGACCTCGGTAGTGTCCTCCAGACCTCTTACCCCGAAACCTGGAACAACCAATCCTTCCAGGCGCTTCGCTCGACGGTCAACAGCGACCAACCGAACGACTGCTGCGCCAAGTGCTGGTTTGTGCAGCACATCGATCCCGGCGACCGGCGCTTTCACATCAATCTCGTCGATAAACACGGCAACTACGTCGAGGAAGATCAGGCCGACAAGGCGGAGTGGGAGTGAAATCGCTTCGTATTGTCTCTCAAGACTTTTGACAGGATTGACAAGATTAACAGGATTATAAAGATTGAATTAGAGTATCTCTTCTCTCTGCGCTTCTCAACGGCCTCGGCGGTAATAGCATGAAAAACCGGTCCCTTATTCCATCTCTCCCAACCGATATTGAAGGATGGACAGGGCGGCGATGGGGGCCAGCTCCGTGCGCAGGATGCGCGGGCCGAGGCTGCAAAGAGCGAGGCCTCGGCGGGACGCTTCCTCAGCTTCTTCCCGGGTCAATCCTCCTTCCGGGCCGATGACAACCACGAGCGGTTCGTCCCGGCGGCTTGAAAAGTTCTCCCGGTCGAGAACATCCGCCAGCGGCTCGGTCGCTTCTTCCCAAAAGCAGACACCCAAGAGACGTGACGCGCTGAAGCGTTCAAGCGCTTCGGATAATGAGGACGCCGGTTCGGTGACTTCCGGCACGCGCGCCCGGCCGCACTGCCGCGAGGCCTCGAGCACAACCTTGGCGCACCGGTCGTGCCACGCGCGGGTCTTGCCCCCGCGGCCTCCCACACTGCGCTTCGCGACAAAGGGGATAAATCCGCTCGCGCCGAGCGCCGTCGCCGCGCGAATAATCTCAAACCATTTCGATCCCTTCGGAAATCCCTGCACGAGCCACACCGCGCGCCCCGGTTCACAGCGATTGGGGCGCTTTTCCTCGATGCGAATCTGCGCCGTCTTGCGGTCTACTGACTCGATGCGGCCAAGACGCTCCCAGCCCGATTCATCGAACAGGGCCACCCGGTCACCGGGCGCGAGACGAACGACGCGGCTCAGGTAGTGATGCGCCTCGCCGGTCAGCTCAACGACGTCCGAATCACGGTCAATGGGAAAGTAAATGCGGTGCATGGATTAACCGTCCAGATTCAGAGTAATGGTTTCAAACGTGTCGCCGGTTCGAGGCGGCATTTCCAGAGGCGACTGTCTCCGCTCGATCCAATAGAATGCTTCCGTTGGCGGATTCGACCGGTAGAAGCGCGTCCATTCATAGCGGCGGCGGAATTCATCCGTGCCGAGCAGGCCGGCGTACACGCCGACGTTCGGCGCGCTGGTTGGATACCTGGAACCGAGCATGAGAAACAGGGCGGGATTGCGCTCGAGCAGATAATCGAGCGTGCCTCCTTCGTGTGCGATGGTACGGTCCGCCAGCCCGACCAAGTCGAGAATCGGTCGCTCGCTGTAAAATCCGATCTGCCCGATTTGTCCCGTTGCGATCAGCGCGTCGATAGGAAACGACTCGCGAATCACAAGTCCAAAGCGCGCGTTCAGCGTCGGCGGAACGTCTCCCATTTGGCCAAGCCGTGAGCCGATGAAAGCAGGAAGACTCGAAGGTTGCCGCGCGAGCGCCTCAGTGCGCGCCTTCCAATAAGGCCGCCCGGAGCGTTCGTATTCCACCTGGCAGAGCGTGGCGAGCAGCGCCAGCGTCGCGAGAATCGTGGTATGAATCTTCTTCGAATCGAGCTTCTCAATTTCAGTCAATCCCCATGCCGCGGCCAGGCAAAGCAAGGGATAGATGGCAGCGAGGAATCGATAGCGGCCGAAAACGTTACCGCCGCTGACCACCACAAAAACCAGTTGGATGAATACCAGCGCCACGGCCCAACGCGCGGCCGGATCGGATTTCTTCAACACGCTGGGCAGTCCCAGGCATAACACGGGCAGCCAAAGGTAAAACCGGCCGTCGAGAAAAAAGTCGAGCGTATGGCTCAGCCCTCGGGCGATCTTGCCGCGATAGACCTGCATCTCGGGCACAAGCGCAATGGATTTGGCGTAGACGGTGTTCGGCAGCCAATCATGATAGTAGAACAATCGAAACAGCGTCAACGCCGCCGCCAGTCCCAACGCCGGGCCAAGCAGCCTCGGCCACGACACCTTTCCTCGCTCCCATCGCCAAACCAGCAGCAGAACCGGAGGCAAATAGAAATAGCCTTCCGGCCGGCAGGCGGGCAAAAGCCCAAGAGCGAATCCCGCAAGCATCCAGCGCCTTTCAGCCAGCGAGCCCAGAAGCAGAAGCAACAGAAACCACTGAAGCGGCGTCTCAAGACCATACACCGAGAAGGAAAGAAAGTAGGGCGAGCCGATGAGCAACGCGCCGGCGAAGGCAATGATCCAGCCGTTGTCCGTGAATCGCCGGATCAATAGCAGCACGAGCGCCAGGCAGAGCGCGCCAAAGCCAAAGCCGAGAATCTTCGAAGCAACCAGGTAATTTCCGAAGACGCCGCCGAACGCCGCCAGCAAAAGCGTCCAGAGAAAATTGCTCATGGCCTCCACGCGCTGGCCCGGATTGAAGACCAGCCCCTCGCCGCGCACCAGATTTCGAGCGCAACGAAAGCTGATGAACGCGTCCTCCAGCGGCGGTTCCATCGCCGCCAAGGCGAGTAGCCCATAGGCAACGATCAACAGAGTGACCAGAACGAGGAAAGTTCTTGAGTTCATTGCTGTATCAGTTGTCATTCGACTTGAGTGTTTTGCAACAGCGAAAACCATACAGAAAGTTGACGCTTCCGGGCACCCCGGTCCAGGCGCGGCTGTCGCACCGCGAGTGCTTCCCATCAGTCATCCACCCGCCGCCGGCCAGCGCGGCCTCGGACGCCGTGAGTCCCACCCATTCCCACAAGTTGCCCGAAAGGTCGAACACGCCCTCTTCACTCTTGCAGTCGGCGTGGCTTCCGCTCGGCGCCGCGCCACGGGTATGGTTGCGGCCGCTGACGCACGTGCGACGGTCATACGAATCACCATAGGGATAAGCCCGCCCGGAAGGCCCCGCGCAGGCGCGCTGCCACTGCGCGCTCGTGCAAAGGCGCTTGCCCTGCGCTTTGCACTGGGCCACGGCCTGAAGCCAGGTCACGCCGCCTTGGGGGATCGTTCCCTTTTGGTTGGGATACTCGAACCGGTCGATGCAAAAGCGCCCTTCGATTTTCACCATCCCCTTCGGGCACGCCTTGAGAGAAGCGCTTGCAGTCGCGGAGGCGGTGGAATCGCTCCACGCGCCCATCGACAGCATCAAAAACGTGCCCAGGACAATCAGAGTCTTTCGCATGTCCATATTCCGAAAGAGTTAATTTCCACCTCCGCCGAGGTAGCCATGCGCTTTCATTCGGTCCAGCAACTCGGTATCGACCTGCGTCTCTTGAGCCTCGCGGTCCTGCGCCGGAATCAATTGTTGAACCTGTTGCTTGAATTCCTGAAACGGCCCGCGCTGTTGCTCGAGGCGGTTTTCATTTTCCCCGGGATCTTGACTCGTGTCGAATACAAACGCCCGGTCGGATTTTGTATCCAGAATATACTTCGATGTGCCCAAGCGAACGATGAATTCGACTTCCTCGGTTTTCGTGCACGCCCAGCGGGTGGGGAGTTCAAGCCGGTCCCGTGATTTTAGCAGATTGATTCCATCGAACGACTCCTGGTCATAGCGAATTCCAAGACCTTCAAGCAACGTCGGAACGATATCGACAATGCTGACGAGATCCGAAATGCGGTTCGATTTCCATACCCGCTTCGGCGGCTTGATGATCAAGGGAACGCGCAGCACCGGATCATAAAACCAGGGCGTGTGTCCGAGACCGCCGTGCTCGCCCAGCAGCTCGCCGTGGTCAGCGGTAACCACAATCCACGTGTCGTCCCACCGGCCCGACTGTTCGAGATGTTGGATCAACCGGCCAATGTGTTGATCGGTAAAGAAAACCTCGCCATCGTAAATTTGGCTTTGCCAGGCGTATTGCTCATCTGTCAACGAATAGGTGGTTTTCTTGAGTTCCAGAATGGAATACTCTTTCTCGAGTTCCGCCGGGGGAACGCCCTCGACAAGATGCTTCGACTGGCGGTGATAAAGGTAATCGTAGTGCGGATCGAGATAGTGAATCCAGTAGAAGAAAGGCTGGTCGGTAGGAGCGCGTAACCACTCCAGAGCGCGCTCGGTCAAAAGAGGCGAGCTGATTGCCCGGTGATCGTGGATCGGCTTGTCCTGAAATTGATCGAATCCCCGGTCGAAACCGAACGCGCGACCGAGAAAAAGGCTGCTTTCAACCGCGCCGGTCCGGTATCCCCGGTCTTTGAGCATTTCGGCCAACGTTGGAACGCCCGGAGACAATCGCCGGTCGACCCACTGGACGCCGTGACTGAAAGGATACAGCCCGGTGTGGATCGACATGACCGAGGGCAGCGTCCACGAGGAACTGGCGTAACAGCGCTCGAAGAGCCAGCCCTCGCGGGCGATTCGGTCAAGGTTCGGAGATGTATTTCGGGAATAGCCATAACAGCCGAGTCGATCGGCCCGAAGCGTGTCGATGGTAATCAACAGCACGTTCGGCTTGGAAAACAGCCCCTGGTCAAGCGCGCGAACCGCGATGGCCAGGGCCAACCCGGTCAGCGCCAGCACGATCCACTGGCGTCCGGTGAAGACGCGCGGTTTGGACCCGGTCCGATCGACGTTCGCAGTCCTCACTCTCTTCCTCAGTCGTACTGCATAAAACCCGGATGCCTAAACCTTGCGCATGTCTCGCAGCACGGGAAATTCGTTGCGTAAGCGCTCGACCCAGCGCATGTCAATTTCTGCGATCAGCAATTCCGGGCGCGTGCCGGCCTCCGCCAGGGGGGTGCCGTCGGGCGCAATCACGGCCGAAGCGCCGAAGAAGCGGACGTCCTGGTGGCGACCGACCCGGTTCACGCCCAGCACAAAGCACTGGTTTTCAATCGCCCGCGCGCGAAGGAGCGTTCGCCAATGCTCCCGCCGGGGCAGGGGCCACTCCGCGGGGACAAAGACCAGTCCACAGCGCCGCCGGGCGTAGAACCGGAACAGCTCGGGAAAACGCAGATCATAGCAGATACTCTGCCCGGCCCGGGTCCACGGCAAAGCGTACGTTCGCGGCTTCCACCCCGGGCAAAGATACTTCGGCTCGCCCATCAAGCGGAAAAGGTGCATCTTGTCGTACCGACCCAGCATCCGGCCCTGCGGATCGTACAGCACGGCGGTGTTATAATACCGACCGGCTCGCCCGCAGAGCAGCGATCCGGCTTGCAGATAGACTCGATACGTGCGAGCCAGGCGCGCGGCTTCGGCAAACAGGCCCTTGCCGATCGGTGACGCCCAGCGCTCCCGGTTTTTGAGATTATACCCGGTGGCCCAGAGCTCGGGAAGCACCACAAGACGGCATCCGGCCGACTTTGCCTCGCGTAAGGCTGCCTCCGCCCGAGCGAGGTTCTTATCGGGCTTTTCCGAGGCGACCGGAATCTGCGCCAGGGCGACCTTGAATCGTTTTCTCGCAGCCATGACCCGCTGCCTTCCTGAAAGTCTAAGGCAAAACGCGCAACCGACGCTAAGGAAAATAAGTCCCGCTGTCAACCGGGGGGACGCATACAGGCTATTGTGTTATATGCCTTTTAGGATTTTCCCTCACCGAAGCAAGCGGGGGAAGGTTTGCCCTTTGGAGTAGGGATTTTAATCCCGTGATAGGTGAGTGCTTTTTTCACACGACTTAAAGTCACTACTCCCGGACTGCTCTTGTTTCCAGCTCTCAAGCAAGTTGAGGGCGGCCACACATTTATTCTCAGCGATTCTCAGCGTAGTCCGCGGTTATTTGATCTTTCTTCATGGACACTCGGGGGGGCTGTAGCATATACTTCAGAGACCGAATCAGGAGGAGACAACGTGTCAAGGACAAGAACAATCAGACGGTTTACCGCGGTGGTTGCGCTGGTGGGGGTGTTGGGTTGCGCTCGACCGGTTGAAAAGAAATACCGGGAGGCCCGCCAGTTGCACGACGCGGGACATTTGCTGGAAGCGATTCCCCTCTATCGCGAGGCGATTCAGCTCGATCCTCAGTTCGCTCCGGCGCAAAAGGGCCTGGGGAAGGCCTTTCTCACGCTGAAGCGATATGAAGAGGCCGTGCCCCCGCTGGAACAGGCGGCGCTGCTGGAGCCGGACCAGAGCCAGTCACATCTTGCCCTGGGCGAAGCGCTTCGAGGAGCCGGGCGACGAGGCAAGGCCTTGGTCAGCTTCGAACGGGCCTCGGTGGTCGACCCGTCCAATCCCTTACCGCCGTTGTATCGAGGCGAAGTGCTTGTAGAACAGGAACGGTTTGCCGAAGCCATCAAGGCGTTTCAGAAAACCCTGGATCTGGACCCGGGTCAGGCCCGGGCCCACCGGGGATTCGGCGACTGCTACTACTTCCTCAAACAGCCGGAGCGGGCCATCGAACACTTTCAGAAGGCGCTCGAACGGGGAGAAACCTCCGCCTCCATCTACGTGCGCCTGGGCCTGGCATTGGGCAATCTGGGCCGCAATCAGGAGGGGATCGAGGCGTTGGAGAAGGGCCGGGAAATGGCCCCGGACAACGCCGACGTTTTATTGTATCTCGGCCAGCTCTATTGGGATCTCGAACAGTGGAGCAAGGTCGTTGAAGTCTGGGATGCGTACCTTAAGATCAAACCCGAGGATCGAACCACGCAATCCTTGATACGCGAGGCCAGACGGCGGCTGGCCGGCTAGCACCCAACAGCCTCAAAGGGGCGGGGAGAGGCCGACTGAGCGGCGCCCGCGCAGGTCCTGAAGAGGCTTGTTTGAACGGCCCAAACGCCCGCCTGGGATGGTCTTGGCCTCTTCCGGGAATATCTCTTTCATCCTACTGGACACTCCCTTGAATGCGCGATATATTGGATATTAGACGCGCGCACCGCGGCGCGCATTCGACCGTTCCGAGTCATCGGAAAGGCAGTTGGAGTCTTATGGATACGCACGACGATCTCAGCATGATTCTCCAGTCCTGGCCCTTCGAACCGGGGAAGATCAAAGTTCGCAAGGTCTTGGGTCAGGACGGACGCGAGAAGATTCAAATGCGGATCGATTTGGGGATTCTCCAGATGGAGACCTTCGGTCGCCCGGATGGAAAACTCTATAAAGGTTTTCCTTCGGCTTTCGAATATTATTCGGCCCAGCTGGAGGACCATATCAAAATACACGGCAGTTCAACCGGGTTTACCCTCGCGCCCGAGGATTGCACCGAGCTGCGCTCGGAATCGCTGCAATATTACTATCGCTATTTGAGTTACTTTTACCTGTGCGACTATCCGGGGGTGCAAAAGGACACCGAACGAAATATCCAGGTGTTCGATTTTGTCCGGGCCTATGCCGCCGAAGAGGACGACCGCTTTCTGTTGGAGCAATATCGTCCTTACGTAATCATGATGAATACGCGGGCCAAGGCATACCAGTACTTGGGCGGAGAAGACACCCAGGACGCCATCGAGATTCTTATCACGGGAATCAATCAGATCCGGGGCTTTTTCGAGGAGATCGAACAAACGGAATTGATTGAAGAGTGTGACGAAATTCAACTCCTGCGAAGAATGGCCGAGGACCTGCTGTGGGAGGCGACAGGCGATCCCCTCTCGAGGCTCAAAGAGGAGATGAAGCAGGCCGTGGCGCGGGAGGATTACGAGCAGGCGGCGGTCCTGCGGGATGAAATTCGGCGGCTGGAAAAACAAGCATCCGGATAAGCAGGCAGCGACCTCGCTGCGGTTATTCTCGCATTTTATTCTTTACCGCAAAGAACGCAGAGGACATAGAGGCAAAAAACGTTGGGTGCCCCACCGCCCTGTCCACATCAGGAGGATTACGGTGGGGTGGCAATAAGTATTCCCACCCCAAGGGGTGGGCCACCCGGCAAAAGTCCCAGCCTCCCTCCTCATTTGTAAAGCAAATATTTCGCCCGCTTTCTCTTGAAGGTTTTAAGATCGGCTTGGTAGTCGGCGATGATCGTCTCGGCCGACCGGCCCTGTTCGAACATTTTTCGCACCCGGTCGGTCCCGTTGGCCAGATCGAACATTCGCGTTCGCCGCTTCGCCCCTTCGAGTTCGAAGTTGAACTGCTCCGGATACATTTTCATCAGCGTAGCGATGATATGGTAATCGACCTCGACCGGGCGAATTTTCCGCTCGTTGGTGATCAGGATGCGAACCCCCTGGCACATTTCATCCTTGTAGTGCATGTAGTAGGGCTTGTAATAAAAAGGCTTGAAAAAGACGCCGGGGAGGTCCTTTCCGTTGAGCGCCGCAGCGAATGCCTCGGCATCGATCCAGGGCGCGCCCACCAGCTTGAAAGGCAGCGTGTAGCCGACACCGATATTGACCAGCGGCATCTCGCCGAAAATCCCCGTGATCGGGTAGAACCACGCGCTGTCCACCTCGGGAATGTGCGGCGAGGTCGGCACCCAGGTCAGCCTCGTGTCCCGCCAGGTCATTTTCCGCTTCCATCTTTTCATTTTCACAACGGTCAGCTCGCAGCCAATGCCGCACTCTTCATTGAAGAATCCCGCCAGCTCGCCGACCGTCATTCCGTGGAGATAGGCGATGGGGGCGATGCCGATGCCGGACTTGAACTTGGGGTCGAGCACGTTGCCGTCAACGATCAAGCCGTTGAGAGGATTCGGTCGATCGAGAACAATAAACGGAACCTGGTTTTCCGCCGCGGCTTCCATGCAGCGGTACATGGTGGAAATGTAAGTATAGGACCGGCAGCCGATGTCCTGAACGTCAAACAGAAGCACGTCCACGTCCTTCAACATCTCGGGCGTTGGCTTGTGGATCTTGCCATGAAGGCTGTAGACCGGCACCCCGGTCTTGGCGTCGGTGCTGTCCTCAATGCGCCCCAGGACGCCGCCGCGAATGCCGTGCTCGGGACCGAACAGCGCTACGAGTCGCACGTCCGGATGTTCGGCCAACAGGTCCGCCGTCGCGCGCATGTGGCCGTCCACACCGGTCGGATTCGTCACCAGCCCCACTCGCTTGCCGCGAATCAAATGCGTCTGTCCTTCCATCAGAACGTCCACGCCCAACTTGATACGCGGCTTACCGGGCAGGCAGGCTTCCTTGGCTCCTTCAACGGTTTGTGGGCAGAAATACCCGAAGCAAAAAACTACGATTAGAATCGTTAAAACTGTTTTCTTCATGCTCGCCTCCGAGTTTTATTG
>Ga0272444_10002235_pt1 | contig 17990 bp, 16 predicted proteins | sample SSMForm13_FD_201033 | JGI IMG/M metagenome (GOLD analysis project Ga0272444, IMG submission 201033) | Marine sediment archaeal communities from Little Sippewissett salt marsh, Falmouth, MA, United States - SSM-Form-13 | ecosystem: Environmental > Aquatic > Marine > Wetlands > Sediment ... | reverse complement strand
TCGATTGCGGCGCGGATCTCGTCGATGGAGCGCGTCTTCGCAGCGGCGAGGACGCGGACGTGCGGTGGAATCCCCGCGAGGAACTCCCTCACTCGATCGGCGATCATCCGCGGTCCTCCTCCGCCTCCGCCTCTGCGTGTGCGATCGTGGCGTGCCATTCATCGTACTTCCTCATCACGGCCTTCCTCAGCTCTGCGTGCTCGGCCCCGAGCCCGGCGATTCGATCGCCGTCCGCCGCCTCACTTGCCTCGACGAGGTCGGCCTCGATGCGCTCGATCTGCGCCTCGAGTTCTTCGATCGCCTCTTCCACGACGCGGATCGCCTCCCGATCGTGCCGTGCACGGCTCACCTCCGCTCGTACTGCGGTCCCCCGCGTCCGCCGCGATCGCAATTGCGGTTCCGTCGGCGCCCCGGTCTCGCTGTCCTCGGACCTTTGCCCCTCGAGCATCCGGCGTCGGAGTTCCGCATATCCGTAGGTGTGAACGTTCATTCGCCCCTTCTCGATCCACCATACCTGCGTCGTGATTGCTTCGAGGAGAGCACGATCGTGAGACACGAGGAGGACCGTCCCTTCGTAGTCGATGAGCGCCCGTTCGAGGATTTCCTGACTCGCGAGGTCAAGGTGGTTCGTTGGCTCGTCGAGGAGGAGAAGGTTTCCTTCGATCAGCGAGAGGAGCGCGAGCGCGACGCGGCTTCGCTCGCCGCCGGACAGCGCCTGCGTCTTTTTCATCACATCGGCACCGCTGAAGAGGAACCGCCCCAGCAGTCCGCGCGCCTCGCTGATCGTCAGGGGGGCGCGTGCCAGGATTGCATCGAGAACGGTGCTCGGTCCGTGAAGCCCCTCCTGTGTTTGGCTGTAGACGGCCGTGTGCGCGTTGTGCCCGAGCTCGACATCGCCGCGAAGGGGGCCCTGCTCCCCGGTGATCGTCCGCAGAAGCGTCGTCTTCCCGCAGCCATTCGGCCCGATGATCGCGACCTTCTCTCCCCGATGGAGGTTCAGATTAGGGCAGGAGAACAGCGGTTCATCGAACCCGATTTCCAGCTCCTGGAGTGCGAAAACCCGCTTCCCGCTTGGCTGTCCGATCGGAATCCGCAACCCGATTCGCTTGGCCTCCTTCGGCTCCTCGATCCGCTCCTTTTCGATGCGCTCCAGCTTCCGCTCCCGGTCCTTCGCCTGACGGTGCTTCTGGCCGGCCTTGTGGCGGCGAACGAAATCCCTGTATCGGTCGATCGTCTCCTCCTGCTTCTCGTACAGTCCGAGCTGTCTCTGACGCTCCGCGTTGCGCAGGGTGCGCGAAGGACCGTACCCGACGCGGTAGATGCTGACCTGGCCGAACGCGATCTCCCACGTTCGATTCGAGACGCGCTCAAGGAGGTGGCGGTCGTGGGATACGAGGACGAGTGCGCCGGGGAAGCGCAGAAGCTGCTCCTCGAGCCAATCGAGTGCGGCGAAATCGAGGTGGTTCGTCGGCTCGTCGAGAAGAAGAGCATCCGGCGACTCCAGCAGGACGCGAGCGAGGGCGGCACGAGCTTCCTCACCGCCGGAGAGGAGATCAACCGGCTTGTCGTGTTCGGACTCGGCGAAGCCAACGCCGGCGAGCGCGGCTCGGGTCTTCGCCTCGATCTCGTATCCGCCCCTGTCAGCAAACCGGTGCAGGAGGTCGTCGTAGCGATGGACCCGCTCGTCGTCGGCCCCGTCGGCGATTGCTATCTCGAGGTCCCGCAGCTCTCGCTCGATGGCGCGGTCCTCGGAGAACGCCCGCTCGACCGCCTCCCAGATCGATCCGTCTCCTTCCAGCCGCGCCGTCTGGGGTAAGTGCCCGATCCGGACCTCACCGATCGCGCGGGTGTCACCGCCGGTTGACTCCTCGGTCCCGGCGATCATCCGGAGGAGGGTCGACTTCCCGGCACCGTTGTCACCGATCAACGCGATCCGTTCTCCGCGCGAGATCTGCGCCGAGAAGGGCTCGAACAAGACGTGCGTCCCGAACGATTTGCTCAGTCGGTCAATCTGCAGAAGCGACATCCACCTGATGGTACGAGAAGCTCTACGGGCGGGAAAGCCCTGGCTTCTCTCTCTCCGGAGACTGTGCTAGCATGCGTGCGGTGAGCTGGATGCACGAGGCGATGCTGTACGACAAGCTGGCGAACGGCCGCGTTCGCTGCCGCGTTTGCTCGCACGGTTGCGTGATTGAATCGGGTTCGCGAGGCGTCTGCGCGGTGCGGGAGAACGTCGGCGGAACCCTCGTCAGTCTGACGTATGGCCGGCTGATCGCGCGCGATGTCGATCCGATCGAGAAGAAGCCGCTGTATCACTTCTATCCCGGGACACGGGCCTACTCGATCGCGACGGTTGGCTGCAACTTCACCTGCCTGCACTGCCAGAATCACTACATCTCGCAGTACCCGCGTGAGCACGCCGGGCGGATCATCGGGGACAAGATTCCGGCCGACGAGGTCGTCTCCGACGCCATCGTTAGCGGCTGTCACTCGATCGCCTGTACGTACACCGAACCGACGATCGCGATCGAGTATGCCCTTGATGTGATGCGTCTCGCCAAGGAGTCCGGTTTGAGCAACGCCTGGGTGTCGAACGGATACTTCACCGAGGAGGCGCTGAGGGCGATTGCGCCGTACCTCGACGCGATCAACGTCGACCTAAAAGGGATCTCAGACTCTGTCTATCACGAGATCGTTGGCGGAAACGTCCGCCCGGTCTTGGACACGATCGAGCGACTGTCCGAGGCCGGCATCTGGGTGGAGGTGACGACGCTGGTCATCCCCGGGGTGAACGATTCCCCCGACGAGCTGCGCTGGACGGCCGAGGCGATCGTCGGGATCTCGCCGTGGATCCCGTGGCACGTTAGCCGATTCTTTCCCGCTTACCGACTGGTCGACCGGCCCCCTACCCCGATTGACACGCTCGAACAGGCGGCGCGGATCGGCCGCGACGCCGGATTGCACTACGTCTACCTCGGCAACGTCCCCGGGGAGGGGGAGGAGACGCGCTGTGCGGAGTGCGGCGAGCGGCTGATCGAGCGAAGCGGCTACCGGATTCGCGAGAACCGGATGAACGAAGGCGCCTGTCCGGCCTGCGGGGCAATCGCCCATGGGGTCTGGTTCTCCGAAGATTGAGCCCACTGCTTGCCGTTACCCTCGGCGTTGGCCTACGTGGACACGTCGCGCACCTTCCTCGAGCAACTCGATCCGGACGTGAACGTCGCTGATCTCGACGAGACCGTCGATCCGCTCCGGCCACTCGACGACGCTGACACCGTTCTCGGGTGGGAGGTACGCATCGAGGCCGACCTCAGCGAACTCGGCGAGTGACGAGATCCGATAGGCATCGATGTGGTGGAGCGTGAGCCGACCGTTGTACGTCCGGGCGAGGAGATAACTCGGCGAGGCGACGATGTCGGTGATCAGCAGCCCCTTGGCGATCCCCTTGGTCAGCGTTGTCTTCCCGGACCCCAGCGGGCCTACGAGGGAGACGAGGGCACCGTCGACGAGATCCTCGGCGATCCCGATCCCGATCTCCTCCATCTCGAACGGGTCGCGGGCGATGATCGTCTTGTCCATCTACGTACGGAGATGAACGTCGAGGCTGGCAAGGCGCGACTCGATCCGCGCGACGATCTCGTCGACCTCCGGGTCGGTCAAGGTTCGATCCACCGCCCGGAATGCGAGTTCATAGGTGAGGCTCTTGCGCCCCTCACCGACCTGCTCGCCCTGGTACAGGTCGTACAGCAGGACCATCTCAACCCCCGGCTCCGCCAAGATCGCCTCGCGTACTTCGATTTCCGGTAGCCCGGCCGGAGCGGAGACGGACAGATCACGCTTCGACGCAGGGAACTGCGGCAGCTCGGAATACGCGATGGGGGCGTCGGAGTGGATCGTCAGTTCTGGTGCGTCGAACTCGAAGACGAGGACTGTCGTTGGAATGGCAAACCGCTCTGCGAGCGCCGGGGACAGCTCTCCGAGGATGCCGATCGAGCGCCCATCTCGGAGGAACCGAGCGCTTCGGCCCGGGTGGAGGTAGGGGGGAAGTGCCTCCGTGCCGACCTTGACGCCGACGACCCGCAGCCGCTCGAACAGCTCGCCTAGGATGCCTCGCGCGATCGGGAGGGAGACTCGTTCCTTGCCCCGAAGCGGGATCCCCGTCCGGCCGAACAGGGCGCCGCCGAGCTCTTCCCGCTCACCGTTGGACGCGGAGAAGATCCGGCCAACTTCGTAGATCATCCCGCCGTCGACGCCCCGGCTCAGGTTGGTCTCGACGATCGATAGGATCCCAGGGAGGAGGCTGGATCGAAGCATCGTCTGTGTGACGGTCATCGGGTTGAGGATGCGGACGAGGTCGTCGTCCGGAATCCCGAGTGCTTCGCGCCATTCTCGCTTGTCGAACCCGTCCGAGACGACCTCGATCAGCCCGAGGCCGGTGAGGATCTCGCGGATCCGGTCCTTGGCCCTCTCGACGGGGTCTTTCCGGCCGACAATCAGGATCGGCTTCGGGGAGGTCGCCTCGAGTCGGTCGTAGCCGAAGATCCGTCCGACGTCCTCGATCAGGTCGACCTCGCGCACGAGGTCGGGGCGGAAGTACGGGATGCGCGCGACGATCTCGGAACCGTCCGGCTCCGCGTCGATCTGAAGGCGTCGGAGGGCGTCGAGGCACGTCGCGAGATCGAGGTCGAGGCCGAGAACCAGCGAGGCGCGCTCGGGGCGAAGCCGGACGGACCGTCGCTCACTCGGTGCCGGATAGCCGTCGGCGATGCCGCGGTGGACGCGGCATCCTGTCAGTTGTTGGATTAGATGTGCAGCCCGCTCGGCGGCAAGCCCCACGCTTTCCGGGTCGATCCTCCGTTCGAACCGTTGCGACGCTTCGCTACGGAGCCCGACGGCTCGGGATGACTTGCGGATCGTGTAACCGTCGAACGACGCGATCTCGAGGAGGAGGCGGCTCGTTTCGGATCGAATCTCGCTCCGCTCTCCGCCCATTACCCCGGCGATCGCGAGGCCACCCCGCTCGTCGGCGATCATCAGAACGTCCTCGGTCAGGCGCCGGTCGGCTCCGTCCAGCGTCCGGAAGCTCTCGCCAGGCAACGCGCGACGGATGGCGATTGGCCCAACGACCAGGTCTGCATCGAACGGGTGAAGCGGGTGACCGAGTTCGAGCATCACGTAGTTCGTTGCATCGACCACGTTGGAGAGCGGTCGCATCCCGGCCTTGATCAGTCGGTGCTGGATGCGCAGCGGCGCCGGACCGATCGCGATCTCGTCCATGAGCCGCGCAGCGTAGCGCGGCGTATCGGCCGGGTCCTCGATTTCGATTCGAATCTGATCGGCCGCCGGAGGGAGCGTCTCCTCGACGTCGGTCGGCAGATCGGCGAGCGGTCGGTCGAGAAGCGCGGCGACCTCGCGGGCGATTCCGTATACGCTCGCGCAGTCGGGACGATTCGAAGGGACCTTGATGTCGAGGATCGTGTCCGCGTATTCGAGTAAGGTCGTCAGGTCGGCCCCGACTTCGAGGTCGAGCCCCGGCTCGAAGTTCCAGATTCCCTCCGAGTGGTCCTCCAAGCGCAGCTCCTCCTTGGAGCAGATCATCCCGTTGGAGGTCGTCCCGCGGATCTTCCGTCGCTCGATCTTCAGGCCCGTCGGGAGTTCCCCGTCGGGGAGGATGACCGGGACGAGCGCGCCTTCGGCGACGTTCGGTGCTCCACAAACGATCTCGATGGTCTCCGAACCGACGTCAACGACACAGAGAGTGAGGTGGTCCGATTCCGGGAGCGAGCCGCTCGATACAACGCGTCCGACGACCGCATTGCGCAGGTCGCCGGTCTTCTCGATGCTTTCAACCTCGAGACCGGCCAGGGTCAGGCGCTCTGCGAGGCGGGTGAGCGCCTCGTCGGAGATTTCGATCTTCACGTAGTCCGCCAGCCACCGACATGGGACCTTCATCGAACCTTCCTCCGCTACAGGGAGAGTCGAGCGTAGAAGACGGTCACACCTCGTCCCATCACCGGTGTCGCGACACCGACTCGCGCTCGCAGCGACAGCAGCCCGCCCAACGTCGAGAGATCGACGATCTGCTCGATCCCCGCCTCGATACAGGGCGACGTTGTACCGAATTCATCGAGGGTTGTCCAACCGATCCCTCCGGAGAGGAACAGCCGCGTTCGCATTCCGTCGACCATCGCGACGTTGAGGAGGTTATAGGGGATCTCACCGACGACGGGGATCTCGAATCCGAGCTCACCGACGATCTCATGGAGCGTCGAAGGGGGGGAGAAGGCGCGTAGTCCGCCGAGCCGGAACCGGAACGGCTCTGGCGGATCGCCGAATCCGAGGCCGAGCGTTGCGGATCCTTGCAGATACGCGCTGGGGAAGACTCGGAGTTCGTCGGTCGCGCTGATCGAAAGCCGGCCGGCCCCGGCTGCGGTGATGTCGATCGTCAGTTCGTGGGTCCGCGAGGAAGCGAACGACGGGTGGTCGACGATGTCGAGCCCGAATGCGACCCACGGCGTCTCGCCCGCGAACAGGCGCTCGACGGAGAACGTCCACGAGACGTCTGGCTCCCAGAACGTCGCAGGCGAACCGGTCTCCGGCTGGGCGTACTCTGTGTAGGTCCAGCCGAACTCGGCGACGAACTGATCTCCCGCGATGGCGGCGAGCGCCGAGAGACGATGGTTCCGCCCGAGCTTGATCCGCGCGGCGGCGGCGCCCTGAGCGACCGAGACGCGGATCCTGTCCAAGTACGAGAAGGTGAGACCGCCGGTCTCCGTGTCGGCGGTCAGGACGTAGGCGTCGAGCGGGTACGCCGCTTCGTTCGCGCCGCCGACGATCCGTATCGGGCTGTTGTTGTTCAGGCGATCCAGGTCGGGCAGCCTGTGGTCGGGATCGATCGTTACGCGAGCGACCCACGACGGCGTCCGGAAGACGAGTTCGCCCGTCTCCGCATCGGTCGCCCACTCCTGCCGGAGTGTCGCCCCCGACGCAAGCGTGGCCTCCACCTGAACCGGCTGCGCGGTCCCGCCGGAACGGCTCACGACGACGGTTGTCACGTGCTCTGTCTTCGTATGCTCTCGTGACGCGATCCGGATTGAGTAGTCGACCCGCCCGGAGCCAAGGACCCACGTATTGAACAGATCATCGAGCGATCGCGCGGCCTCCTCTTCAAGCAGCGCTTGGAACGTGCGGACGTCGAGCAGATCAGCGCGGCGCTCGTCGATCGCTCTTCGGATCGCTCGCTCGAACGCGTCCTCTCCGATCGCGGCGGCGATCGCCCGCGCGACGAGATACCCCTTGTCGTAGAGCCGGACGGTCGACGCGTTGCCGAACCGAACCTTCTCGGTCGGCTTGACCAGCGCCTCATCGAACCCGACGTACTGCGTCGTTAGGTACGGAAGCTCGATGAAGTGCTCGCGCAGATTAAAGAATCCGAACTGCCGCTTGACGAGTTCCTCGATGATGCCCGGAGAGCCGAACTCGAAGAGATTCGGCTCGAACGCGCCGTACCGGGCCTCGAAGTATCGGACGGCAAGGTACTGGGCGAGTCCCTCCGAGAGCCACGCCTCGGCGTTCAGGTCGACTCCGGTTCCGAGGCCGACCCACTGATGGGCGATCTCATGGGCCAACACGTACTCCGCGACTCGGTTGAGTGCCCCGAAGAACAGGACGTTCCGGTGGGTGAAGAACCGCTGCGACAGCCAGACGATCCCGTCGGCCGCGAACGAGAGGCCATTGCTATTGGGATTCTCGACGACCGTCAGTCGCGCTCTCGGATATGGCCCGTAGCTCCCCTCGTAGACATCGAGGATGTCGCGGGCGAGGGTGGCGAAGAACCGGGCTTCCTCCTCGTGGCCCGGGAGATACGCGGCCTCGATCGGGATCGGACCGTCGAGCGTGTAGCGGCGGTAGTCTGTCCCGATCGTCAGTCCGAGCGACCGGGCCGGCGACTCGTATGAGATTTGGAATTGGCTCTCGCCATCTCCTTCTTCGTTGTCCGGATCGGTTCGGCGTTCGTGGACGTCGGTTCCGGCGATCACATCGAACCCGCTCGGTACGGTCACCATCGCGTCGATGCGAACCCACGGGAAGATGAGCGGGAACGCCTCGCGACCGGCGTAGCCGATCTGTCCGTCTGCCTCGACGATCTCCGCCTGCGCTGGGAACAGGGTCGGGAACCATCCGAACCGCCACGTCATGACCCCAGCGGTGATCCCCTGATCGCCGATCGAGTTGCGCGAAACCTCGGTGGTGAATACGAGCCGCAGGGTCACAGGTTCGGTTGCATGCGAGACCGATTCGGGCAGGTCGATCGCGAGGACGGCGTTCTCAAGCGAGTACGTCTGCCAGGACCGGGGGAGGGCAAGCGTACGAAACGATAGACTGGACGCCTCGTCCCCTTCCAGGAGCTCGACGGAGGTGATGAGGGTCTCCGACGTCTCGAACCCGAACGGGTACCGCGCGTCGAGCGATCGCGGAGACAAGTGCGGGTTCGGCTCCCGGTCGAGGTTGGCGAGAAGTGATAGGTAGACGGTCGATGCCGAAGGGACAAGACTCAGCTTGGCCGTTCCGTCGAGTCGCCGGTGCTCGGCGTCGTAGTGGACGTCGATCTCGTAGGTCGCCTCGGGGGCCGACTCCGCTGAGGTCAGGATGGCGAGTGTGATGACGACAAGGAATGAGACAACGAATCGCTTCATGGGGCCTCCCGTGCGTACGTCGGGTCAGTTTTCCATCTCTTCGGTTTCGGCGGGGGGGTCGATACGCACCCGAGCGGAGGCAATCTCCCGGTCGGTTGCCCGTTCGACGAGGAGAGTCACGGCGCCGACCTGCACTTTGTCGCCCAGCTTGGCCATGGTCCCGAGACGGTGCTGTATCAGGCCGTTGATCGTGACGCCTTCATCCTCAGGGAGCTCGATGTCCATCGCTCGGTTGAGATCGTGAACGGCCGTGTCGCCGGGGACGAGTGCCTCGTTCGCTGAGATCCGTTGAAGGAACGCCGTCGGCTGATCGTACTCGTCCTCGATCTCCCCGACGATCTCTTCGAGGATGTCCTCGAGCGTGACGATCCCCGCCATCCCGCCGAACTCGTCGATAACGACGGCCATGTGAACCTTCTGCCGCTGGAACTCGCGCAGCAGGACATTGATTGGCTGCGTCGTCGGGGCGTAGTACGCCGGTCGAAGAAGCTTGTCGAGCGTCGTCTCAGGGTCGGACGGGTCACAGGAGAGGAGGTCCTTCGCGTAGAGAGTCCCGACGATCGCGTCGGGGACCTCCTGATAGACGGGGAAGCGCGAATGGCCATCCTCAGCGACGATGCCCTGGACTTCTTCCACGGACGTCCCGAGCTCGATGGACTGCACATCCGGGCGTGGGACCATCACCTGCTCGGCGGTCATCTCGTCGAAGTCGAGGATTCGACGGATCATGTCGCCGTCCGCCTGGTTGAGAAGGCCGCTCTCCTCGCTGGCGTCGATCAACGTCTCGATCTGCTCGTCACTCACCTCGATCGTTTCCATCTCCGATAGGTCGACCCCGAAGATCCTGCCGATGGCGTGGGCCGCGCCGCGGAACAGCCAAATCAGCGGGCGAAGGATGCGAGTTGTCGCGTGGATCTGGTTGATCGTGAACAGGGTCAGCCGCTCAGCGTTGTGTTTGGCGAAGCTCTTCGGCGTGATCTCGCCGAAGATGAGGAGCGAAAGGGTCATTACGATCGTGGCGGTCAGCGCCTGCACGCTCGGGGATCGCGTTGGCAGGACCTGAATGACCAGCAAGGTCATCAGCGAGCTGGCCATCACGTTTACGAGGTTATTGAGCACGAGCAGGGCGGTGATCAGATCGTTCGGCTCCTCAAGGAGGTGGGTGAGAGCGCGTCTTTTCTTGTGGTGCGCATTGATCAGATAACGCAGCCGCCCCCTGGCAAGCGACGTGATGGCAGTCTCTGCACTTGAGAAGTAGGCGGAAGCAGCGATCAAGAAAATGAGCAGCGCAATCTGTGCGCCTATTGACACAGTCTCGTTCACCTCACGGTCTCGTATTATAGGTCGGGGGTTCACCAGCGCAACACAGTGACCGCCATTGCTGCCGCAGCGGGGGAACCTGTACAATGGCCGGCCTTGCGGAGGGAGGAACGTGGAACTCGACCAGCTGCACCAGATCATCCAGTTGCTGAAGGCGGAGGGTCTCAGCGAGATCACCGTTTGCGAAGGTGACCAGCGGATCACCGTAAAGCAGGACCTAGCTGGTGAGAGCGTGCGGCTGGTGACGCCGTCGGTGCACGTCGAGACGGCTCCGATGGTCGAGGATTCGGAGGATGGTGAGGAGGCGTTCACCCTCCGCGCTCCGCTCGTCGGGACACTCTACCGCCGATCGGCTCCGGACGCCGAGCCGTTTGTTTCACCCGGGGATATCGTGAGTCCAGGAGACACGCTCTGTATTATCGAGGCGATGAAGGTGATGAACGAGATCAACGCCGAAGAGGCGGGCCGGGTGCGACGTGTGCTCGCCGATGACGGTGAGGCCGTCGAGTACGGCCAGCCCCTGTTCGTCTTCGATCGTCCATGAGCTTCGATGCCGTTCTGATTGCCAATCGCGGCGAGATCGCTCTTCGTGTGATCGAGGCCTGCCGAGAGTTGGGTCTGCGAAGCGTCTGCGTCTACTCCGAGGCCGACGCTGGGATGCCGTACCTCCGCTTGGCCGACGAGTCGGTCTGTATCGGGCCGGCCGAGCCGGCGAAGAGCTACCTGAACATCGCGGCCATCCTGAGCGCGGCCGAGTTGGGCGAGGCGGGTGCGATCCATCCAGGTTACGGTTTTCTCGCTGAGGACCCGCACTTCGTCGAGGTTTGCGAGGAGCACGGGCTGACGTTCATCGGGCCGCCTCGATCGGTGATAGAGCTGCTCGGTGACAAGCTTGCTGCGCGGAAGGCCGTCGCAGAGGCCGGCGTACCGATCCTCCCGGGTGAAGCGGTGCCGCCGGCGCCGGACGAGATTCTCGAGGCGGCCGAACGGGTCGGCTATCCGTTGCTGATCAAGGCGGTGTTCGGCGGTGGAGGGCGCGGGATGCGCCGGGTGGCGGGCCCAGAAGAACTCATCGCAAAGGCGCCCGCCGCGTCCGAGGAGGCGAGGGCCGCCTGCGGCAAGGGTTCGTTGTACCTGGAGAAGGCGCTCGCTGATCCGCGCCACATCGAGGTTCAGGTTGTTGGCGACGGGATCGAGAGCATCGTCCACCTCGGAGAGAGGGAATGCTCCATCCAACGCCGGCACCAGAAGCTGATCGAGGAGTCGCCGGCGCCGAGTCTAAGCGAGGACGTTCGGGATCGGCTGCGCGAGGCGGCGCTGTGGGCGGCGCGCGCGGTGGGATACCGGAACGTGGGGACGGTCGAGTTCCTTCTTGCGCCGGACGGATCGTTCTACTTCATCGAGATGAACGCGCGGATCCAAGTGGAGCATTCGGTCAGCGAGGTCGTCTGCGGCGTGAACCTGATCAAAGAGCAGCTTCTCCTTGCAGCGGGGGAGCGGCTTTCCTTCACTCAGGAAGAGGTCGAACCCCGTGGACACGCGATCGAGTGCCGGCTGAACGCCGAGGACCCGAAGCGGGAGTTCCTTCCGTCCAGCGGGACGGTGACGATCGAGCAGCTTCCCGGAGGTCACGGCGTTCGACTCGACACAGCGCTCTACCAGGGGATGGAGGTGCTTCCGTACTACGACTCGCTGGTGGCGAAGCTCGTCACGTGGGGGCCGGATCGCGAGGCCGCTCGACTCCGGATGATTACCGCGCTGCAGCGGTTCGAACTCTCTGGACTCGAGACGACGCGCGACCTCGTGGCAGAGATCCTTGCGCGGACGGAGTTCAAGACTGGAGAGTACACCACGGCGTTCCTCGAGCGGCTGCTGGCTGGTTGATCGGCCTTCGGCTGGCTCGTACCCTTGTCCGACTCCGCTCACTCTGAGAGGTGCACGGTGTTCGAATCCCTGACGACGAAACTGACCGACGTCTTCGCGCGCCTGCGCGGGCGGGGTGTCTTGACGGCGGACGATGTTGTTGCCGGTCTCCGTGAGGTTCGGCTTGCCCTGCTGGAGGCGGACGTCAACTACAAGGTTGCCAAGGAGCTGATCGACCGGATTCGAGCCGAGGCCGTGGGGGAAGCAGTCCTGGAGAGCCTGACGCCGGGGCAGCAGCTGATTAAGATCGTTCGCAACGGACTCGCCGAGACGATGGGTGGCGACCGAGCGACGCTCTCGCTCGACCGTAGCCCGGCTGTCGTCCTCCTCGTTGGACTGCAGGGCTCGGGGAAGACTACCGCGGCGGCAAAACTCGCTGCGCTCTTGAAGAAAGAGGGTCGCAAGCCGGTCCTCGTCGCGGCGGACGTTGTCCGGCCTGCTGCGATCGACCAGCTGGAGAAGCTCGGCGCCCAGATCGATGTCCCCGTCTTCTCCCGTGCCGGGATCGCCCCGCCGCGGATCGCGATGGAGGCGGTCGACTGGGCGATAGGGAAGCTCTGCGACGTTGTTCTCATCGACACGGCCGGTCGCCTGCAGATCGATGATGGAATGATGGAGGAGCTCGAGGAGATCGTCGCGGAGACCAACCCGTCGGAAGTGCTCCTTGTCGCGGACGCGATGACCGGGCAGGAGGCGGTACACGTGGCCGGCGTGTTCGATGCTCGACTCGGCCTGACCGGGATCATCCTGACGAAACTCGATGGGGACGCCAGAGGCGGGGCCGCGTTATCGATTCGCCACGCGACCGGGCGTTCGATCAAGTACGTCGGGACCGGCGAGAAGGTCGACGGGATCGAACCGTTTCATCCGCAGCGCATGGCCGATCGGATCCTCGGCATGGGGGACGTTGTCACGCTCATCGAGCAGGCCGAAGAGCGTATGGACCAGCGCAAGGCTGAGGAGCTGGTCAAGCGGGTTCGCAAGAACAGGCTTACCCTGCAGGACTTCCTCGAGCAGCTGGAGGAGATGCAGAAGCTTGGGCCCGTGTCGCAGATCCTCGAGCGCCTTCCGGGTGCGGCGAAGCTGAAAGCGGCCTCGTCGGACTCCGAGGGAGAGGACGAGATGAAGCGCGCTCTCGCCATCCTGCGATCGATGACAGTGGAAGAGCGGCTCAACCCGTCTATAATCGGGGGGAGCCGCAAGAAGCGGATCGCTCGCGGCAGCGGGACGAAGGTAAGAGATGTCAATCGTGTCCTGTCGCGGTTCGAGGAGGCCAAGCGGGCGTTGAAGCTGGTCGGAGGGCGCCGGGGCAGAGGTCGTCTGCCCCTCGATATGCTCGAGGCCTCGTAGATCGGTTTCTCGTTTCACGACATCAATCGACTGAGGTGAATGTATGGCAGCGAAGATCCGGTTGAAGAAGGTAGGACGAAAAGGGCAGCCGTCGTATCGTGTCGTCGTGCTCGACGGGCAAAAGCCGCGAGACGCGAAGGTCGTTGCGGATTTGGGGTTCTACGACCCCAAAACGAACCCGCCGATGTTCGAGATTGACAGCGAGACGGCGTTGAAGTGGCTTCTCGATGGGGCGAAGGCGACAAGTGCCGCCCGTAGCGTCCTGTCCAAGGCTGGGGTTATGGCGGCTTGGGACGCAGCGAAGCGCGGCGAGGTCGTCGCGATCCAGCCGAAGGAGCTGAAGCCGTCGACCAAGCGAAAGAAGAAGGAAGAGGTGGTCGAAGAAGCCGCCGACGAGGCACCGGCCGAAGAGGCCGTGGAGGAACCCGCTGCCGAAGTCGAAGAACAGGCAGAGGATACGTCGGAGGCCGAGGACCAAGAGACCGCGGCGGAAGAGGAAGCTGCTCCGGAAGAGGACGCGGCTGACGACACGCCCGAAGGGGAACCCAAGAGCGAAGAGGCCGTTGAGCCAAAGGCAGATACGGACGAGGCCGCGGACGAAGCGGCGGCGGCCGAGGAACCGGAAGGCGATGCGGAGGAGGAGGCCAAAGAAGAGGCCTGATCCGGGAGGCGCGTTGCTGTTCCAGCTCTGTCAGTTCCTAGTTAAGTCGCTCGTCGAGTATCCGGACCAGGTCAAGATCGACCGGATCGAGACCGGGCGAGTAGACATCTTCTTTCTGCACATCGGCAAGGAGGATCGAGGTCGGATCCTCGGGAAGGGCGGTCGCACGATCGGCGCCCTGCGGATGTTCCTCGAGGGGGTCGCCTCGAGGCTCGATCGAGAGGTCGTGGTCGAGATCCTCGACTGAGAGGGACCATGCGGTTCGACATCCTGACGATCTTCCCGGAGTCCCTTGATGGATTCCTTTTGATTGGGGTCCTCGGTCAGGCACGGGAAGCCGGGCAGATCGAGATCCACGTCCACGACCTTCGCGACTTCACCGACGATCCGCACCGCGTCGTCGACGATCGCCCGTACGGAGGCGGCGCTGGGATGGTGATGAAGATCGAGCCATTCGTCCGGGGGATCGAGACGATTCGTCGCGAATCCGGCCCGAACACGCGGACGATCCTCCTCTCTTCTCAGGGCTGTCTGTTCCGTCAGCGCGCCGCGCGCCGGTGGGCCGAACTCGACGGACTGATCCTACTGTGCGGCCGTTACGAGGGGATTGACGAGCGCATCGTGCAGTTCGTCGACGAGGAGGTCTCTATCGGCGATTACGTGCTGACCGGCGGGGAGGCGGCGGCTGCGGTCGTTGTCGAGGCGACGGCGAGAATGACGCCCGGCGTTGTCGGCCGGTTCGATTCGATCGAGAGCGACTCGTTCTACGACGAGGGAAAACGGCTCGGTGCCCCACAGTACACGCGCCCGCCGGTCTTCCGCGGACTCGCGGTGCCGGACGTCCTCCAGTCGGGCGCCCACGCGAAGATCGAGGCGTACCGCGAGGCCGAGGCGTGGAGGAAAACGGCGCGGAACCGCCCCGACCTTCTTGGGCTCGATCTTGAGGAGCGGAGCCCGGATGGGTAATCTGTACGTCGGTCTTCTGCATTTCCCCATGCGCAACCGCCGCGGGGAGATCGTCGCTACGTCGACGACGTCAATGGACGTCCACGATATCGCACGATCGGCACGAACCTACGGTGTGGCACGATACTTCGTCGTGACGCCGCTACCGTCCCAGAAGGCGATCGCGTGGCGGATTCGTGGCTTCTGGACGGAGGGTGAGCGCGCCGCCGAGGCGAGCCGACGCGGCGAGGCGATGGAGTATGTCGTTGTTGCGGAAGACCTGGAGGAGACGCTCCGCTGGATCGAGGACGCAGAGGGGGCTCGCCCGCTCCTCGTCGCGACATCGGCGAGGACAACCAAGCGGTCGGCGATCTCGTTTCATGAGTTGCGCTGGCGATTGAGAACCGACCCGGGTCCGGTTTATATTCTGCTCGGGACCGGTTGGGGGATGGCCGAAGAGCTGATCGAGGCTTGCGACGTGATCCTCCCCCCGGTGATGAAAGATGGCGACTTCAATCATTTGTCCGTCCGCGCGGCGGCGGCGATCATCCTCGATCGCGTCGCCGGGGATCGGGACGAGCGAAGCTGACGAGGAGGAGCAGATGGATGACATTCTGCGCGCGATTGAACACGAGGCACTGAAGGAACGAGGGGTATTCGCTCCGGGTGACGTTGTCCGCATCCACGAGCGGATCACCGAGGGGACGAAGGAACGTGTCCAGCTCTTCGAGGGGATCGTTCTCAAGCGAAGCGGCGGCGGAACGCGCCAGATGGTGACCGTTCGCAAGATCTCGTCTGGCATCGGGGTCGAGAAGACCTACCCGGTCCACTCCCCGAAGATCGAAAAGATCGAGCTCGTCAAGAGGGGACGGTCCAGGCAGGCTCGGCCGTACTTCCTTCGCCGGCTGCGCCGAATTCGCTGAATGCGCCAGACGCGCGACAAGAAGCTGGCTCTTATCGTCCGATTCGCTCATCGATTCGGTTGGCGGCCCGGCCGCGCCGCAAGTGAGCTGTTGGAGTGGGTCGAAGTTCTCGCCGTGGCGGCGTTTCTCGCCTTTCTCGTCATGAGTTTCGTGACGGTCCGGATGCACGTACCAACGGGCTCGATGATCCCGGCAATTGATCCATCGGACTCGTTCTTCGTCGACAGGATCTCGTTCCTCTTCCGCGAGCCGAAGCCGGGCGACATCGTCGTCTTCTGGCACACCGACAGGGTCACCGTTCGCTCGATTGAGGACGACTCGGTTGCGGCGCTTATCGGTGTCGAGCCGGGCGTACGCGTGGAGACGGTCAACCATGAGGCGATCTTCGACGCGGCCGCCGCGGATCGTGTGATCGAGTCTCTTGCCGATGGGACGGTCATCTACCTCGGTGTGGAGGGATCGCTCCCGGTCGAGATCGGGATCAAGGCGAACGAGTTCTCGTCGCTCGAGGATCTCGGGATCCGCCTGAGCGACCACCGGATCCGGTACGTCAAGCGGCTGATCGCGACAGGCGGCCAGGTTGTTCAGATCCTCGACGGCGGTGTCTTTGTTGACGGCTATCGGTTGACGGGCGAGCGATTCGATCGGACGTACACCGCCAGCGATCGTCGGATGAAGTACGGAGTCGAACCAACGATCGTCCCCGAGGGGCAGATGTACGTTCTCGGCGACAACTCCTCCAACTCGTGGGATTCCCGTTACTGGGGCTTCGTTGACGAGCGCGACTTCATCGGAGAGCCGTACATCCGCGTGTGGCCGCTATCGCGTTTCGGAGCGATGAACGGCTACTTCGGCTCTTCGTAACGCCTCGATGGCGTGACAAGGAATTCGGCGGTTTGGCTCAGAGGTCCAGACTGTCGGGTTCTACGAGCTGCGTCGTGCGATCGGTTCCAGTGGCTCGGCATGGCTTGCTCTGGATCGCGAATCGGTGCCATGCATGATAGGCTGTGCTATGCGCGATCGCGTGAGGGAGCTGCTTGATTTCGACCTGATGCTGCTCGATTCGATCGTCCGAGGCCGTCTCTCCCTGAGCTTGGAGGACGTTGCACATCCACTGCCCCGGCTCAGTCCGCCAGTCCGGTTCGTTGGGTTCGATGAAGCGGGGAGAGGTGCACTGGCCGGACCGGTGGTCGTCGCCTGTGTCCACATCGACGTCTTTCGGAGTCCGTCGTCTCCTGGATTCGACCGGGAGCGATTGAGTAAGGCTCTTGCCGGCCTCGACGACTCGAAGCGGGTGACGCAGCGCCGGCGCGAGGCGCTGCACGCGGCGATCGTCTCGGAGAGCGACTGGGGCGTCGGGTGCGCCTCGGCGCTAGAGATCGACCGCCGGGGAATCGTCACCGCATGCCGGCTCGCTGCGCGGCGAGCGAGCGCCAGCCTACCGGTCGAAGCGGATGTCGGTCTGTTCGACCGGGGACTCTCGGTCGCCGGGGGAGAGACGGCGACCTCATTCGCGGAACTCGAGTTGACGCGGGGCGACGGGCGGTCGCTTCATATCGCCGCGGCGTCGATCCTGGCGAAGGTGGCCCGCGACGCGATCATGGTGCGGTTGGCGCAGCGGTTTCCGGGCTACAGCCTCGCACAGCACAAGGGATACGGAACCGCCGCCCACCGCGAGGCGATCAGGCGCCTCGGTCCATCGCCGATCCATCGGCGTAGCTTCTGCACTCGGATAGAAACAGTGGAGATTCAGTCCTGTTGACACTTTCTGAGGTGCCCCCTATACTCGATATAATCCGTAGGCAAGAGGGGGTTCACTGATGAGAGGGATCGAGCGGATTCTGCTTCTTGGGGCGGTGATCGCCGTGCTGGTCGGTCTATGCGTGTGCGGCCAGACCGGGAACGGGCACGCTGAGCCGCCGGATACGGGAGGATTGTTCACCGACGTCCCCCGAGACCACTGGGCGTACGAAGATCTGGAGTACCTCGCAGCGCGAGGGATCATCACCGGACTGCCGGGTGGACGATACAACGGCGATGAGCCGCTCGATCGCTACTCCGCGGCGGCGATGATCGCCCGGGCGATCAAGTACATGCAGAACAACCCCGAGAGCGTCACGCCCGAGGACCTTGACATCCTCAAGGGTCTGATCTTCGAGGTCTCCGATGACG
>Ga0272444_10002234_pt1 | contig 17993 bp, 11 predicted proteins | sample SSMForm13_FD_201033 | JGI IMG/M metagenome (GOLD analysis project Ga0272444, IMG submission 201033) | Marine sediment archaeal communities from Little Sippewissett salt marsh, Falmouth, MA, United States - SSM-Form-13 | ecosystem: Environmental > Aquatic > Marine > Wetlands > Sediment ... | reverse complement strand
ACAATCAACGTACGACAATCATAATTCCCATGAACTGGATTACCTATATTATTCTTTTTTTTCTGTTGGCCGAGTATTTTCTCAACCAGACATCCACCCATCTTAACCTCAAATCGGTCAGCGATCGCATTCCAACATCATTTAAAGATGTTTTTGACCCGCAAAAATACCGCCAGGCCCAGTTATATCTGCGCGCCAACACTCGGTTTGGGCAGGTGGTCAGCACGATCGACCTTTTGATCCTGCTCATTTTCTGGTTTTCCGGTGGGTTTGCCTTCGTCGACCGTTGGACCCGGTCATTGGGCTGGGGCCTGCTGGCCACGGGCATTGTTTACATCCTGGGACTGGCGGGCGTGAAAACGATAATTGACCAACTATTCGATCTGTATGCCACATTCGTGATCGAGCAGGAATTTGGATTCAACAAAACAACCATAGCCACCTGGCTCAAAGACCGTTTCAAAGGCCTCATCCTGTCGCTTGTCCTGGGCGTTCCGCTAATTGCCGGCGTGCTGGCCTTTTTTCACTATAGTGCAGCCGCTGCCTGGCTCTGGTGCTGGGCCATGGTTACCGTTTTTATGGTGGTGGTTCAGTTCATTGCCCCCACATGGATCATGCCCCTTTTCAATCGATTCGACCCGCTTGAAGAAGGCGAGTTGAAAGATGCCATCATGACCTACGCCCGTTCCATCGGATTCTCCCTTGCCAACATTTTTGTCATGGACGGCTCCCGGCGCTCGTCTAAATCCAATGCTTTTTTTACGGGGTTTGGCCGTCATCGCCGTATCGTTCTGTTCGATACACTGATCGAAAATCACACCATCGATGAGCTTGTTGCGGTGCTGGCTCATGAAATGGGACATTACCAGTTGCGGCACATTATCAAGATGATGCTGATCGGCATCCTTCAGACCGGCCTGCTGTTCTACCTCATGTCCCTGATTATCCACACCCCTGCCCTGTTCAAGGCATTTTATGTGGAGCAACCATCAATTCACGCGGGCCTGATTTTTTTCAGTATGCTCTATGCCCCCATCGATTTTTTCATCGGACTGATTGTCCAAAACATATCGCGCGCGCACGAGTATGCGGCGGATCATTTCGCCGTTACCACCACCGGCCATCGCAAACCGATGATCAGCGCATTGAAGAAACTCAGCGTCCACAACCTGTCCAATCTGACCCCGCATCCGTTTTATGTGTTCCTGAATTATTCCCACCCGCCGGTACTGCAGCGAATTGCGGCGATTGAGAAAACGGGTTCTGGGTGAGCGGGTTGGTTGGTTTGTTGGGTTTGTTGAGTTGGTTGGATTGGTTGGTTGGCCATAACCCATCGCCGATAGTCCCTGACCGATTGCCTTATGCCTTATGCCTTAAGCCGTATACCTTAAACCTACCTAAAACCGCCGGCGGCGAGGCAGTCAACCCTCACAGCCGGCGGTATTGGTATCTTAAGGCTGCATAATCAGCATCGTCGACGGATCGAGCAGTTGATCACTATGTTCTATATCCCCTGGTCCACCTTTTAAACAACGGATGTGGATTTTCTTGCCGTCCGGCTGAAGCTGGATGGCGGCATCAAACAAATCGGCAACGGGTTCCAGCTGAACCGGCAAGCCGCTGGGGCCTGGTGCTTCATGCCGATGGGTGGTCACGGTGAACCACAAATGAAGGCGATGGTTTTGTGAAAAGGCCTTCAACCCCTCCAGCGGCGTTCTTAATTGGTCATCAAAGGGCAGGCCGTCAATAATCACCATGTGCGGATTGAAAATCTGCTGTTCGGTCAGATCCTTTACGCGCTCTTCCAGTTTGGGCACACTGAAGCCTTCCACCTTGAAGGTCATGATAAATCGATTCATCTGGATCGATTCCCAAAGCTCCCTGAGCTGCCGGACGTGGTACTGATGGGCCAGAGCACCCAGGACTTCCTGGTACCAGAGGCTCACTTTTTCCACCGGATCATCCAGGCTTACATGAAGCACATTTTTATTTTGCAGCATGGTATTGAGGGCCACCTGAACGATCAGGGCCGTTTTTCCCACACCGGCGCGCGCCAATACGGCGCCAAAGCCACCTTCCGGGACAATGGCTTCATTTTCCCGGCCCATCAACCGCAACGGGTTGCGAAGGATCAGGTCGTTTTTAAGCATATTCAGGTTCCTCTCCTTTAACTTGATCACCTTAGCCCGGGATATCGGTCCCACGATCCGACATGCGCGCATGGAAACGCATTTGTGGGAGATTGAAACGGCTACAGGTGCAGTTGATTGGTTACCGGCCCGTTTCCGGGCCATCTTCCACTCATCCGTATCTTCCGTATGAATCACCGAACCCATACGACTCCTTTTTTAATCAGGCATTGTAAGGATTCCGTGATCAGGCAACGCTTTTTTTCTCTTCCTGTTGCTTTTTGGCAATTTCTTCCGCAATGGATTGGGGAACCTGACGGTAAGTGGCAAACTCCATGGTAAACTGGGCCTTTCCCTGGGTCAGTGAACGCAGTACCGTCGAGTACCCGAACATCTCGGAAAGAGGCACCTGGGATTCAATTACACACATGGGACCTTCTTCCTGTGAACCGACGATCATGCCCCGCCGCTGGTTCAAGGACCCCATGACCGGCCCCTGATATTCGGTGGGGGTCTCCACAGCCACCTTCATGATCGGCTCATGGATTACGGGCGCAGCCTTCATGTAACCCTCCAAAAATGCCCCTCGGGCTGCGGCCTGGAAAGCCATGTCCGACGAGTCCACACTGTGGGCGGCACCGTCGTTGATCACAATCTTGACACCGGTCACCGGAAACTCCATTTTGGGTCCTTTTTCCAGACAGTTCCTGAACCCCTTTTCACAAGCGGGAATAAACGGAGTGGGAATGGAACCACCGGTCACCTCGTTGACAAAGGCAAAATCTTCCCCTTCCAGAGGCTCTATGTAACCGGCCACACGACCAAACTGACCTGAACCACCGGTCTGCTTTTTATGGGTATAGTTGAATTCGGCGCGTCGGGTGATGGTTTCCCGGTAGGCCACCCGGGGGGCGCCGGTCGTCACGTCGGCTTTATATTCCCGGCGCATGCGTTCGATGTAGACTTCCAGATGCAGCTCACCCATACCGGAGATGATGGTGTCACCGGTCTCGTCACTGACATAGGTACGGAAGGTCGGATCTTCTTTTGAGAACCGGTTCAAGGCCTTGGACATGTTGATTTCGGCCTTGTTGTCCTTGGGAACAATGGCCAGAGAAATCACCGGTTCAGGAACGAACATGGAGGTCATGGTCAAATTTACGCCGGGATCGGTAAACGTGTCGCCTGAGGCACAGTCGATACCGAACAGAGCGCCAATATAACCTGCAGGAATTTCGCTGATGTCTTCCATCTGGTTGGCGTGCATCCGCACCAGCCGGCCGATTTTCACCTTGCGACCGGTACGCACATTGACCACCGTATCCCCCTTGGCCAGTCTGCCCTGGTACACACGAATATAGGTCAGCTGACCATATTGGCCGTCCTCCAGCTTAAAGGCCAGGGCCACCGTCGGCTTTTCCGGATCGGAATCCAGGGCAACCTGAGCTTCGTCATGGTTTAAGTCAAGGGCCTGATTCTCCACATCCTGCGGACAGGGAAGCAGCTGGGTAACCGCGTTCAATAGCGGCTGGACACCCCTGTTCTTATAGGCTGAGCCCATGAATACCGGAGTAATTTGTCGCTCAAGGGTACCTTTTCGCAGGGCCTCAATGAGCATTTCTTCAGGAACGGGCAGTTCTTCCAGCACCATTTCAGTCAGTTCATCGGAAAATATGGTGGCGGCATCGATCAATGCCTCCCTTTTCTCAGTGGCCAGTTCCATGAGGTCAGACGGGATTTCTTCTTCGCGGATGGTTTCACCGTTTTCACCATCAAAATAAAGCGCCTTCATGGAAACCAGATCGATGATCCCTTCATGATCAGCCTCGAGCCCGATGGGAACCTGCATGGCCACGGCATTGTGACCCAGTTTTTCTTTGAGTTGATCGATCACCCGAAACGGATTGGCCCCGCTGCGATCACATTTGTTGATAAACGCCATACACGGCACCTTGTAGCGCTTCATCTGCTGATCCACGGTGATGGACTGGCTCTGCACCCCACCCACCGAGCAAAGGACGAGAATGGCCCCGTCCAATACACGCAGGCTACGTTCCACCTCGATAGTGAAATCCACATGCCCCGGCGTGTCGATAATGTTGATCTCATGTTTGTTCCACTCACAATAGGTGGCGGCGGAGGCAATAGTGATACCGCGCTCTTTCTCGAGTTCCATGGAATCCATGGTTGCTCCCACGCCGTCCTTGCCTTTCACATCATGAATCGCGTGAATCCTTTTGGTATAAAAGAGAATCCGCTCGGTAAGCGTGGTTTTGCCTGAATCGATATGGGCGCTGATGCCAATGTTTCTGATTTTTTCAATTCGTGTTGCCATGATGTCCTCTGGTTGTGAGCGTGGCCACGACCAGCCAAAGCGCTCGATTATTACTTTATTTCATCAAAATGGATAATAAAAAAAGATCCCGCATTTGGCAATCATCGCACCAGATGAGGGACCTTTGTTAACCGATACTTAAAAGCGTTGGCGCTAATATAGTATTTGGACAATGGATGTCAATAAAATTTATTCGCTTAACCGGTTTCTAACACCAAGCTTGTCAGCCCTCTGTTGCGATGATGTAACAATTTATTATCGGCAGCACGCCCGAAAGACGTTAGTTTTTTAATTGATTCAAAGCATTTTTGTTAATGTGGGCAATCACGCGCACCCATTCAATCGCTATCCATTTGTTGACGAGAGGGCTGGATACAGTTTATTGTTAAGAGTTTTTTAAAATGTTTTTTTATTGGGCTATAGTATTTGCCCAACAAATCGCCCAAAAGGCCCGATAAGGTATAAACCACAGCTTTTCAGCATGAATGATCTAACCGCGGAAAACAAAAAGCTTCGGGAAAAAGTGCGACGCCTTGAAGAAGAGAAGGAATCATGGCGAAGAGCGCAGTTCATCACCAATGCAGCGGATCAACTGCTGACCATGATTGATCGGAATTATACCTACGAAAGCGTCAATGAGGCTTACTGTCGAGCCAGGGGCCAACGCCGCAATAATGTTGTGGGTAAATCCGTCGCCGCGGTTTGGGGTGATGAACAGTTCCAGTCCATTATCAAACCCAAACTCGATCACTGCTTTACCGGGCAGCTGACCAGTTCCGAGCACTGGTTCAAGTTTGACGGTCAGGCCCTTCGCTGTTATCAGGTCACCTATAATCCCTACTACGACAATGCCGGCCAAGTGACCCATGCCGTTGTCGTCACCCATGACATCACTGCCATGAAACGCGCCGAAGCCGCTCTGCAAAGCGCCCACGATCGCCTGGAGCGACGGGTGACCATGCGCACAGAAGCACTATTGCAAGCAAATGAGCAGCTGCGCAATGAGATTGAAGAACGCAAACGAATGGAAAAAGCGCTTCGTGAAAGTGACAATCGATATCGTTCGGTTTCGCGCGATATGCCGGCAATGGTGTGCCGTTATCTTCCGGATGGCACCCTTACCTTTGCCAATTTTAAGTTCAGGCAATACTTCCAAGTTGGCAAAAAGCAGACTGAAAAAACCAATATTTTTGATTTTTGCGGCGGGGTCGGCCGTCAGCGCAAACAGCAACGGTTGAAAGACCTGAGCCCTGCAAAACCCATGGTGACCTACGAGCAATTCAGCCCAACGGAAAAGGGTGAGCCGCGATGGCACCAATGGACGGACCGTGCCCTTTTCGACGAGATTGGCAATGCCATGGAGTACCAAAGCATCGGCATCGACATTACCAAAAAGAAAGAATTTGAAAGCAAGCTTCAGCAGGCGCAGAAAATGGAGGCCATCGGCACCCTGGCTGGCGGCATTGCCCATGATTTTAACAACCTTCTCATGGGAATCCAGGGTAATATTTCCTTGATGTATCTCGATCTCGACGAAAACCACCCCCTATACGAAAATTTACGCAGTATCGAACAACTGGTCGACAGCGGCGCCAAATTGACTCGTCAATTACTGGGATTTGCACGAGGCGGCAAGTATGTGGTCAAACCGGTGAATCTGAATGAAGTAGTCGCCAAAACAGCGGCATTATTTGGCAGAACGCGCAAATCCATACGTATTCACGAAACTTACGATCCCACCACCTGTACGGTTTTGGCCGATCGCGGTCAGATCGAACAGGTCCTGATCAATCTTTACCTGAACGGCTGGCAGGCCATGTCCAAACAGGGCGATCTTTACCTGGAGACAAAACGTGTCAAAATCGATAAAGATTTCATTAAACCGTTTGATGTCTGTTTTGGCGATTATATCCGCGTTTCAGTGACCGATAGCGGCCAAGGAATCGACCCGACGATCTCTCATCGTATTTTCGACCCCTTTTTTACCACCAAAGAATTTGGCAGCGGTTCAGGCCTCGGATTGGCGTCTGTATTCGGCATCATCAAAAACCATGATGGCATAGTCGATTTTGAAACCCAGCCGGGCAAGGGGACCACATTCAACGTCTATTTACCGGTCTGCAAGGCAACGGAAACCGAAATCCCTCACCGTTCGGTCGGCATCATCAGCGGCCCGGAGACCATTTTACTGGTGGATGACGAATCCTACATTTTGGATGTGGGTGAAAAAATGCTCAGAAAAATGGGATATACCGTCATCCGGGCCGCTTGCGGTGAGGAGGCCGTGCGCATATTTGCCGATGTTCATCAAACCATCGATCTGGTCATTCTGGACATGATCATGCCCGATATCAGCGGGGATGAGGTCTACGATCGACTGAAAGAAGTCAAATCGGACATCAAAGTGCTGTTGGCCAGTGGAGATAGCCGGGGAGATGCAGCGACCACCATCAATAAAGGATGCAATGGATTCATCCAAAAGCCGTTTAACATGGAAAAGCTCTCCCACGCCATCCGCGACGTGATCGACAACGACTATCATCAGCCTAGCATTTAAAAAAGTCGTTTTAAACTGATTTTTTCATCGCTGGCAACCAGCACCTGAAAATGATATTCCCCCATAGAAAATCCCTGGTGGGCCTGCTTTTGATCGATGCGATGCACATACCCATAATGGGGATCCAGCGCGAGGACAAACAAATCCATGACAAGCGTCCCATTTTGCGTTCCCCGATAGACAAGACGAGCGTCATCGACCCGCACGGCTTGGTTTTTCTTCAAAAGGAATCTGTTATTTTTTTTCAGGCAAGGCTCGGTTTGATCCATGCTCTGCCCGGGTGGCGTCTGCCAATAATATTCAGGGTTGACCGTACCTGCGTACAAGTACCAGACACATCCGAAAAAAAAGAGACCGGAGGTAACGAAGAACACGATGGCGGGCCATTTACTTTCTCGATCATCGTTCACGGTGAGCACCTTTCGCTTCAATGCAACGTTCAAGTTCAGCCTATATCAAAAATAAAGGTATTACCTTATTTTTCATGACGCTCTTTTTCAAGCAAAATCATGATGAAAAGGATAGCGTCCGGTCTGCATAAAGATCACAGGCCGTTTACCAGCGTGCATTCTGGAATGCATCCCGGTGGGCCAATAAAAAGGAAGGCTTTTTTTCATGCTGCGTGTTTTTCAAAACGATATTCTGGACCCGAAGCAGTTTGTGATCACCCTGGAGCTGGTGCCCGGCCGTGAATCCACCGGGCGATCCGTGGATACGGTGATGGGCATCGCCAAGGACGCATTTGCCGATGGCCGGATCAGTGCCGTATCCATCACCGACAACCCCGGTGGGAATCCATCGCTGAGCCCCGATGCCATCGGTTACCGCATTTTTTCCATTGGCATGGATGTGATCGTCCATTTTACCTGTCGCGACATGAACCGGGTGGGAATGGAAAGCCGCGCCCTGCAACTGGCCATGATGGGCATGAAAAATATTCTGGCCTTGACCGGTGACTACGCGGGCAAGGGATTTGGCGGTCAGGGGGCGCCTGTATTCGATCTGGATTCAGTGAATCTGCAGATCATGCTCATGATGATCGGCCAGCGCATCAATGCCGCCGGTGATCCGGACGCGTTTTTTACGGGCTGCGCTGTTTCTCCGTTCAAACGCAGCGAAGGCGAGTGTGTGGCCCAGTACGCCAAGCTCAGCCGCAAAGTGGCCGCCGGCGCCCAATTTGTCATCACCCAGCTGGGATATGACGCGCGCAAATTTATCGAGCTGATCGGCATTCAGCGCCATATGGAAATTTCTGTGCCGACCCTGGGTTCGGTCTACGTATTGACGCCCAAGGCGGCTCAAATCATGAATCAAGGCCGGGTACCCGGTGCCGTTGTCACTGATCCGTTGCTGATGACCGTTCAAAATGAATGGAAGGACAGAAAAAATGGCCGGTTGGCTGCCATTGAACGGGCGGCACGCCTGGGGGCGGTTCTGCGAGGGGTGGGATATCGGGGAATCCATATCGGAGGCATTCACCATGACTTTTCAACGGTGGGCATGATTCTGGATCGCATCGAAGAAATCAAAGATGAATGGCAGACATTTCTTCCCCAGTTTGACTACCCCCAGCAGCCCGGCGGCTTTTACGCTTTTCGCGAGAAGCCACCGGCACCTGTATCAACGCCTGTTTTTGGTCAACATCTGGAACCGGTACCGGTTGCAGATCGCGTCCTGTATCCCCTGATGCGCTACATGCACAACCTTTTTTTTACTTTTGATTCACCCATGGCGCCTTTTTTCAGAACCACCTGCCAAATGATTGACAGCACCGTTTTCAATCGCCTGTTTCTGCACCTGGCCGAACATCCGGTCAAGCGCATGCTGCTTGGCTGCCAGCAATGCGGCGACTGCGCCATACAGCATGTGGGATTTTTGTGTCCGGAATCGGGATGTCCCAAACATACCCGTAACGGTGCCTGTGGGGGCAGCTGCCATGGCATGTGTGAAGTCAACCCGGACCGACGGTGTGTCTGGTTTCGTGCCCACAATCGCTTGGCCGCCCATGGCATGGTCTCCCAACTTTGCCACGGCTGTGTGCCGCCACGCATGTGGGAGTTGAACAATACATCGTCCTGGCTGAATTTTCATCTGCGACGGGACCATCAAAGCAGCGGAGGGGAAATTTCGGGTGTCTGCCGCCAGACGACCTGCCGGATGTTGGTTGGTTAGACAGAACCACTGGGGCGTTTTTCAACCAAGCGTCGATCTTCCACGCTTCCCGTCACACGCCTCAGTCGGCGATCATAACCACTGCGGCGTTCCCAGTTGGTTCGCCTTTCATTTTCGTATGGCACGGTTACCAGAAAACGGCGGTCCTTGATCCGTCGTCTACCACCATTGTCCGTTAAATCGATGGTTCTGAGGACTTTTTCCATGGAACACCTCCCACGTTTTTTTAACGTCCAAATCGTTTTTTTGGCTTTTGGGAAACGGCGGCCTTGAACTTGAATCACGTGGCTTAAGGTGCAATGGGCATTGCAAAAGTGCAGCGAATAGGAAATACAGTACGAACCGTTTTAATGGGCTGCCTAAACGTTTATCTAATCATATTTTACTGCAATCCCCCTATAGAAACAAGTTCAATATCAGGATCGGTTGCAAGTGCTCACGCAATACCTGTTTGACAGATCCGTATCTCTTGGGATACCAATAAATAGGTTTTGGCTTCAGGTGGTTGTAACCGTTTTTAAGGCTGTTCCATTTCATTTTTTTAAGGATAGGCAAGGATTGAAGACTTCAAACGCCCACAACATTCTTCAGGAAGCCATCATCGGCTGTCTTTCTGGTATTACTATTTTCGCGGACCTGGACACAAAGGAGCTCAATATCATCAGTGAGCATATGCATGTATCCCGGATAGAGGCCGGCGATATTGTTTTCAAAGAAGGTGATCCCGGTGATAAAATGTATTTTATCGTCGACGGAACCCTTGACGTATTGAAAGCCGTCGATGGCCTGGCGGAAAAAAAGATCGCTGTTCAGGCACCGGGTGGATCGATTGGGGAGATGGCGGTAATCGGCGGATTTTCGCGTACAGCCACGGTAAAGGCATGCAGTGATGCGACCCTTTTAACGCTCTCCAGGCGTAGCCTCAATCATATTTGTGAAACGCGTCCGCAAATCGGTGTAAAAATTCTCATGGCCATTGCCCGCCTTTTAAGTAATCATCTTCGTGATACATCTCAGGAACTCTTGGAGTTTATATCGCCTTTTGGGTCCAATGCTTCGCGCAAGTAAAATAAGGAGGCACGTTAGATGAACACCCAGGGCTATCTTGATCTTGAGACCCAGTATGGCGCCCACAACTATAAACCGCTTGACGTTGTATTGACCAAAGGCGAAGGTGTCTGGGTCTGGGATGTGGACGGTAAAAAGTACCTGGATTGCCTGTCTGCTTATAGTGCGGTCAACCAGGGACACTGCCATCCGAAAATCATGCAGGCCATGTTGTCTCAGGCCCAACAACTGACTCTCACCTCCAGGGCGTTTCGGAATGACCAGCTGGGCCCTTTCTACAAGGAGCTTTGTGAGCTGACCCGTTCTCACAAAGTGCTCCCCATGAACAGCGGTGCCGAAGCGGTTGAAACGGCCATCAAAACGGTGAGAAAATGGGGTTATCAGGTCAAGTGCGTTGCTGAAAATCAGGCCGAGATCATTGTGTGCGCCAACAACTTCCACGGCCGCACGATTACCATCGTCGGATTTTCCACTGATCCCACGGCCCGCACCGGTTTTGGTCCGTTTACACCAGGGTTCAAAGTGATTCCGTTTGGCGATGCCGATGCCCTGGAGGCAGCCATTGGGCCGAACACGGTGGGCTTTCTGGTGGAACCGATTCAGGGAGAGGCAGGCGTTATTATCCCGCCCGACGGCTATCTAAAAAACGTGCGTCGGATCTGCGATCAGCATAATATTGTGCTGATCCTGGATGAAATCCAGACCGGCCTGGGTCGCACCGGGCGCCTTTTGGCTGAAGAACATGAAGGCATCGAGGCGGATCTGACCCTGGTTGGCAAAGCCCTGTCCGGTGGGTTTTACCCGGTTTCAGCCGTACTTTCCAACAAACAGGTCATGGATGTGCTGCAGCCTGGCGAACATGGTTCCACCTTTGGTGGCAATCCACTGGCCTGTGCCATTGCACGGACGGCCATACGGGTATTGATTGAAGAAAAAATGATCGAAAACGCTCAGGATAAAGGCGACTATTTTCTCAGCGGTCTACGAAAAATTCAAAGTCCCCACGTCAAGGCGGTGCGCGGCCGCGGGCTGATGATCGCCATGGAACTTTTTCCGGCAGCCGGTGGAGCGCGTCCGTTCTGCTATCGTCTTGCGGACAAAGGCATGTTGTGCAAAGAAACCCACGAGCACACCATCCGCTTTGCACCACCGCTGGTAATTAATAAAAATGAAGTAGACTGGGCCCTGGAACAGATCAACGCTGTCATGACCGCCTGATCCGATCCGGTGAGACCCAACAACGCAGGTTCATTTTAAGCTCCGCTTGCTTGACATTTTTAGGGAGGCCTCCTTTGAAACGCGACTTTTTGCACGTTACCGATTTTACCGCTGATGAAATCAATGCCACCTTTGAACTGGCCAAAGAAGTCAAAGCACGCTTCAAGCGTCGCGAGGACTACAAACCATTCAAGGACCACAGCATGGCCATGATTTTTGCCAAGCCGTCCGCGCGGACACGGATCTCATTTGAAACCGGTTTTTTCCGCATGGGTGGCCACGCCCTTTATCTGGGTCCATCGGACATCTCCATCGGCAAGCGTGAAGCGGTCAAGGATATCGCCCGGGTCATCTCCCGCTACAACGACGTGATCATGGCCCGTCTTTTCGAGCATGCACATGTATTGGAGTTGGCCGAATTCGCATCGGTGCCGGTAATCAACGGCCTGACCGATTACAATCATCCCTGCCAGATCATGGCCGATATGTTCACCATCCTCGAACATCGTGGCCATCTTAACGATCTTAAGGTGGTTTACGTGGGTGACGGCAACAACATCGTCCATTCCTGGCTGCGTCTGGCTCAGCGCCTGCCCTTTCATTTTGTTTGTGCCTGTCCGGAGGGCTATTCTCCGGATGCGCAAACCATTGCCGATGCCGAGCAGGCCGGACTGTCGCAAATCGAAATCAGCCATGATCCCCAGAGGTCAGTCAAGGATGCCGATATTGTCTATACGGATGTTTGGGCATCCATGGGCCAGAAGGACCAGGCCAAGGAGCGTAAAAAGCGCTTCCAGGGATTCCAGGTCAACGAGGCGCTCATGGCCGCCACCGGCAAAGAAAGCCTTTTCATGCACTGTCTGCCGGCTGAACGCGGCGTGGAGACCACGGACGGCGTGCTCGAATCCAAAACATCGATCATTTTCGATGAGGCGGAAAATCGTATGCACGCGCAAAACGCTATTTTGTTGAAGATTTGCGGCAAGGCTTAGGATTGACGGTTATCAGTTATCAGTTATCATTTATCGGTAATCAGTGATCAGTGATCAGTGATCAGTCAAAAATAGCCGACAACAAACCCGTGCTGCTGGTCGCCCTGGGCGGTAACGCCCTGATTCAAAAGGGACAGACCGGCACGGTCGACGAGCAGTTCGAGAATCTCAAAGTGCCGATGGCTCAGATCGCCCGGCTATCCCGAACGTATCGTATCATCATCACCCATGGCAACGGCCCCCAGGTCGGAAACCTGCTGCTTCAGCAGGAGTGTTGCGATGCGGTCCCCCGGCTGCCGCTCGAAATTCTCGTTGCCCAGACCCAGGGGCAAGTTGGCTATATGATCGAATCGACCCTTGATGAAGCGCTGATGGCCATCGGGATCAACAGTCAGCCCTTGGTCAGTCTGATCAGCTATGTGGTGGTGGATAAAAACGATTCGGCATTTGATTCGCCGTCCAAACCGGTAGGTCCGGCCTTCAGCAGACAAAAGGCCCTGTCCCTTCCCTACCCCACGGTCAAAACAGCCAAAGGGTATCGGCGTGTCGTGGTGTCTCCGAAGCCTGTGACCATTGTTGAGAAACGGGAAATTAAAAAGCTGATTCAAGCGGGATTTATCGTGATCTGCTGCGGCGGCGGCGGGATCCCGGTGGTGCGCGCCGGACGGACCTTCGACGGTGTAGACGCGGTGATCGATAAGGACCTGGCCAGCGCTCGCCTGGCTGAAGAGGTCGGTGTGGATCTGTTTGTCATTGCCACGGATGTCAAGGGGGTTGCCCTTGATTTTGGCCGACCGGGTGAGCGTTATCTGACTACGTTGACCTGCGATGAGGCAAACCGGTATATCCGGAAAGGACATTTCTCGGCCGGCGGCATGCTACCCAAAGTTCAGGCAGCCGTGCAGTTTATTACCAGCGGTGGCAAACGCGCTGTAATCGTTGGCCTTGATCGTATTGTCAAGGCGGTCGCCGGCAAGGCGGGAACGACTTTTGTTAACCCAACCAACTAACCAATTAAACTAACTAACCAAACAATCAGGAGCATCACCAATGGCCGCTTTTCCCTTAGCGCATGTAATTGAATCCCAGCAGTTTGATCGGGATCTGTTGGACCTGGTTTTTCAAACCGCCGACACCCTGAAGGCCGACCTGTCCGGTCCACGCCGCTTCTCCAAGGCCCTGGACGGCAAGATTATGGCCTCGCTGTTTTATGAACCATCCACCCGAACCCGGTTTTCCTTTGAAAGCGCCATGCTGCGTCTGGGCGGTGCGGTGATCACCACGGAAAACGCCCGCGAGTTTTCCAGCGCGGCCAAGGGGGAAAGCCTAGCCGATTCCACGCGCATCATGAACGGGTATGCCGACGTGATTGTCATGCGCCACAATGAAGCCGGCAGTGCGGCGCGGGCCGCTGAAATTTCCGGCATACCGGTTATCAACGCCGGCGATGGCGCCGGCCAGCATCCCACCCAGGCCCTTTTGGATATGTATACCATCGCCGATGCCTTTTCAGGCATCACCGGCCTTAAAATTGCCATGGTCGGGGACCTGCGCTATGGTCGCACCGTACGTTCTCTGTCTTACCTGCTCACCAAGTATGAGAACATTGAAATCATTTTTGTGAGTCCGCCGGTGTGCAAAATGGAGGGAGACATCAAGGCCTATCTGGACAAATATAACGTTCCCTGGCATGAAGAGACCGACCTGGACAGCATTGTCCCGGAGGTTGACTGCATTTACATGACCCGGATTCAGAAAGAGCGATTTCATGATCCCGAGGATTACCGGATCGCCGCCGGTAAATACATTCTCACGCAGGAGCGGGCCAACCGGATGAAGCCCGAGGCCATCATCATGCACCCCCTGCCCCGGGTGGACGAAATCCCCAAATCCGTTGATGACAACCCCCGTGCCCGGTATTTTGAGCAGGCCCAGAACGGGCTGTATATCCGCATGGCACTGCTCTATCTGTTGCTGAATAAAGATGACGGTGGGCCTATAAGGTAGAAGGTGGAAGGTGGAAGGTGTGGGCTTGGAGCTGGGAGGCGGAAGGTATAAGGTGGAAACGATGAGCGATCAGCTATCGCTTCCCTGACAACGACGACGATTTCCGCTACCGCACTCCACACTACCATATGTGGTATTAATTATCCTTTTATTATCCCTCAAGTTGTGTTTTCCCCTTTACAAGGATCAGCCTTGGTGATAAATATTGGTCAACGATCATCACACAGAACCGCGCTTTCGGGATTCGGCCGTAGTACAATATAGATCGTCTCGATCCATCACCCCGACGCCTTCGGGCAATATAGCAGTGACAAAATTGATGAACTCGTAAAAAGTCGCTTTTCAGACGGATTCGTAAAAAGCCCGAGATCAAGGCTTGCGAATCCTGAGGAATGAGGCGTACTTTGGGTACTCCGCAGTGACGAAGGATACGCGTAACGCCGATATCGGACTTTTTACGAATCCGTCAAGATTGTTTTCAGTGACCTTCGCTCAAGGAGAGCATTTGCAGCGATGAAACTAAAAAAACTGGACATTGTCGGTTTCAAGTCCTTTTTCGAAAAAGCCAGTATTAACTTCCCGTCGGGGATCAGTGCCGTTGTCGGCCCCAATGGTTGCGGTAAAAGCAATGTCGTGGATGCCTTGAGATGGGTCATGGGGGAGCAGAGCATCAAGCAGCTGCGGGGCAAGGACAAGGAAGATATCATCTTTTCCGGCGCCAATGATAAGCCCCCGCTGAACATGGCCGAAGTCTCCCTGACCCTGGTCAATGACAATGGCAGCATGCCCGAGGAATACCGCGATTTCAGTGAGGTGATGGTTACCCGCCGCCTTTACCGCAGCGGGGAGACCGCATATCTGATCAACAAACAACCCTGCCGGCTCAAAGACATCCACAACATTTTCATGGGCAGCGGGGTTGGGGCGCGTACCTATGCCGTCATTCAGCAGGGCAATATCGGCGCCATTACCGACGCCGGACCCGATGAACGCCGCGTATTTATCGAAGAAGCCGCCGGTGTCACCCGCTACAAAATGCGCAAAACCGAGGCCTTGCGCAAAGTCAAGGCCACCAACCAGAACCTTTTGCGGGTCAAGGACATCATCACTGAAATTGACCGCCAGATGGCCGGACTCAAACGGCAGGCGCAAAAAGCCGAGCGGTACAAGGCCCTTAAAGCCGAAGCCCGCCAGATCGATATCCAACTGCTTTGCCATCGGGGCGCCGAGCTGAAGCGTCAAATGCAGGAGGCCAGCGAACTGCTCGGCTCACTTAAAAACGAAGACCTCAGCCAGAGCACCCAGTTGAAAAAAATCGACGCCGTCATTGAATCCATCAAATTGCGGCGGTTTGAAAAAGACCGTACCATCGCTACGCAAAAGTCGCGCAAATTCGAAATTCACCGCAAGATCGACCGCATGGAGGCTGATCTGGCGCATATGAAAACCGACCGTGAACGGTTGACTCGCGAGGTTGCCGAGCTGGAGGCGTCCAAAACCAATTTGGAAGAAAAAAACCAATCGATGATCACGGAAATCGATCAGGTTCAAAAGCAGCACGTTGACCTGCAGGCCAGCATCAACGATATCAAGACCACCATCGCACAGGAAAAAAACGATTCTTCCAGCCTGCGCGAGCGCATCGACGGCTTGAACCGATCCCTTGAAACCGGTAAAAACGACCTGATGAAAATGGTGGCTGAAGAGGCCCGCGTGAAAAGTACCCACCAAAACGCGGCCAACAATCGTGAAAATCTCAAGCGGCGCCTAAGACGCACGGATGAAGAAGTGGCCCTGGCCGATAAAGCCGTACGGGAGATTTCGGTACGCCGTGAAGCCGCCGATGCCGAACTGACCCAGATTAAAAATGAAATTCGTGACCTGGATGAGCAGATCAATTCTTTTAAAAAGGAGCTGGACCAGGCCATTGCCGATCTGTCGGCCCAGGTCAAAACCACCCAGACACTGGAGGTGGAACGGAACAAGGCACGCAGTAGCCTGGCCACCCTGAAAAAAATGGAAGCCAACCTGGACTGGTACAAGGACGGCGTCAAGGCCGTACTCAAGGCGGCCCATCAGGAATCACCGCCTGCCGACGCCGCTTGCCTGGACGGTATCGTCGGTCTGCTGGCCGACGTGGTTGAACCGGCCCCGTCTTACGAAACCGCGGTAGAAGCGGCCCTGGGAGAATCGTTGCAGTACATCCTGGTCCAGGATCAGTCGGCCGGCACAGCAGCCATCGACTATCTTCAACAAAGCCAGGAGGGCCGCTGCGGGTTCATTCCCATCGGCGGGGTACGGGCTGTGGACAATCGTCCGGACAAACTGCCGTTGCCCGATGGGCGTTTGCTGAACCATATCACGGTCAGGGACGGCTACGAAGCCGTGGCCGCGGCCCTGCTCGGCCATGTGGTGGTGGCCGATACCCTTGATACGGCCCGTGAGTTGTTCAATCAAAACGGACGGGTGCAGACCGTGGTGACCCGCGGCGGCGATCTGTTGTCTCACCAGGGCGTAATGGTCGGCGGCAGCCCCGATAAACTGTCGGGCATTCTGGCCAAAAAACAGGAGATCAAAGCCCTGGCCGCCCAATGTGAGCAACTGGACACCCAGGTGGAAACGGCCCACACCACCCAGGCCGAGATGGAGTCCCGGGTTCGTGCTCTGGAAAAACAGCTGCAGGAAACCATTTCTGAGCGCAGTATTGCCGCCCAGGATGCCATGGAGGCGGAAAAAACCCTCTACAAGGCCGAAGAAGATCTGAAAAACGCCCGGCGCCACCTGGAAATCGTGCGTCTGGAACAGGAGCAGTTGATGGGCGAGGAGATGGACCTGGAGGAAGAAATCGATCGTACCAACACGCTTCTCAATACCATTGCCAAAAATGTTGCCGATGCCCAGGAAAACGTGGCCCGGGCATCGGTCCAAATCGATGACACCGCCGCCCAGTTGGAAGCCTACAACCAGCGCATCGTGGACCTGAAATTAAACCTGACTTCCGCCACAGCCAATCTGGACAACTGCGCCAGTACCCTGCGTCGTTTAAAGGATTTCCAGTCCGACGGCATCCGTCGCCTCGAGCAGCTCACCCGGGACATCGCGACCAAAACGGAAAAGCTGGAGGGTACCGGCAAGCGCAACGAGTTCCTGAGCCGTGACCTGGCCGCGCACTACGATGCCCTCAAGGAACTGGAGAGCCGGCTGGGCGCCGACGAAAGAGAATTTGGCGAAATCGATGCCCGGTTGAAAGAAAATGACACGCAGGTCTCCGAAATCCAGTCCCGCCGCGAGTCCCTGCACAAAAAAATCCGTATGTTGGAAATGGACCTGGCTGAAAAGCGTATCAAACTGGAAAATTTGGAAAACCGAAGCCAGGAATACTACCATTGCAGCATTGCCCGACTGGCCGAGGGCAATGCGTCCGCAAAGGAAGAAGACTCGCGCAGCCCTTCAATTCTGGAAAAGGTGCTGACCACCATCCGCCAAAAAATCGCCAATATCGGCGATGTCAACCT
>Ga0272444_10002232_pt1 | contig 18008 bp, 16 predicted proteins | sample SSMForm13_FD_201033 | JGI IMG/M metagenome (GOLD analysis project Ga0272444, IMG submission 201033) | Marine sediment archaeal communities from Little Sippewissett salt marsh, Falmouth, MA, United States - SSM-Form-13 | ecosystem: Environmental > Aquatic > Marine > Wetlands > Sediment ... | reverse complement strand
CTTCCTCGCAATGGTTGGTATCAACAAATAGAAAATCAACATTGCCCGACAAATCACTAGTCTCAGGATGGGATGAACGATTTCGATACTCCACGTAAGCTGCTAAACGGAGTTCTTCCGTATTGGACAGAAACGATGTGCTATCGTTGTCACCCGACTTCTCACCATGAGGGCCTTGATACTGATTGCGGTGGGCAATGGCAGTGACTTTGCCGCCGCAGGCCCTTGCGGCTTCCGCCAAGCACCAAACTGACCTGCTTCCGTAAACTCCAAGGTGTACGATAATTCCCGATCTGTACGTTTTTCTGGCAAGGCTGTGAATAAAAATAGCCTCCTTTTCTCTTATCCTTGTACCTGTCTTAGCAAGTGCAAAAGACGGTTGGAAGCCAGAATGGGGGGATGCGTTTTCTTTCTCCAAAGTCAACCTACTTCTCCACCTCAAACTGAGCCATAAGGTCTTGCGGGATCTGCAAAGCCGCCACGATATCGATCAGTGTTGTCATCGTCCATCGAACATGCCGGGTGTGGTAAAAAGCATTAAGCCTTTTGCTGGATGAGATCATAGTCAAAGCGATTCAATATTCCCTGATCTAGTGCTAGAACGTCGTTTATTTCACAAATCTGTGCTTTGCCCAACTGCCTGATCTTAGGATGATTCAGGTTTTTGAGGCCCCAAATAGGATTCCCCGTGAAGTTGTGGGCGGTAAACTTCGAATCCGGGGAAATAGAACCGAGCTCTGGCAAGAAGTTCAGAATCCTTTTGCAGACGGTTTCGGTTTCATCTGTAAGTTCTTCATATGTAAATAAGAGTGACCTATTAAGATGTGTCACATTGTAAATCTGTGCCCGAGCGACTGTTAGCCAGAATTCTGCAGCAGTTTTTGCAGAGGGCAACGCATTTCTTCGAAGTGCTCCTTGAATTTGCGCATAAGGGTTTCTTATAGAAATGAGGAAATAGCACCTATCGAATTCGCGTTGGAGTTGTTCAGCCCGAACGACATGAGGGGGAGATTTTTCAAATCTAATTGGTTTGAACGGTGACCAATAGGAATTGAATATTGACCTGACGCTTTTCCAGTCTATCTTCAGGTTGGGATCCCATCTGTTCTCTACCCCTAGTATCACTTTGGCTTCTGGAAGCCACTGTCCTTCGTCAGAAAAAGCAGTGAGGTGGGGAGATGTGGCAAGCAGTTGCTTTACCACAGTTGAGCCACTAAAGGGCGGACAAAGCAAGACTAGGTGTATAGCATTCCTCCTTGAATTCATTATGCGATAAATCTGCTTCTTGACAGGGAGGAATGCACTTTGGCAAGTCTCAAAAAAAGGATTTTTCACGAATGAATTGGCCATAAGGCCGAAAACCGGCCAAAGGGGTTTTGAAGCAAAACAGCACTTAAAACATGAACTGGCCTAATGACGATACAAAGGGCCGTCAACTGTGGTATCGCACCCAGACATGTCCTGTTATGAGGCCATACCATTGTACGTGCTTAGATCTTTAACTCTACATGTTTCCTTCTCAGAACTTTTTCCTTACCTGTTCCTCGATCCACTTGAAGGTCTTTTCAATCCCTTCTTCCAGCGGCCGGGAAGGCCTCCATCCAAGCTTTTTCTCGATAAGCCGGTTATCTGAATTTCTACCGCGAACACCTAAAGGGCCCTCAATATGTTCTTTTGTTAATTTCTTCCCGGCTATTTTCATAATCATGTCCGCCAGTTGATCAATGGTAACCATCTCATCGGAACCAATATTCACGGGGCCGGTCCAGTCTGACCGGGTGAGCTGTAAGGTGCCTTCTAAACACTCATCGATATAAAGAAAAGATCTGGTCTGATTCCCGTCTCCCCATATCTCAATTTCTCCTCCATCCGATGCCTCTGCAATTTTCCTGCATAGTGCGGCGGGAGCTTTCTCCCGGCCTCCCTGCCAGGCCCCTTCCGGGCCAAAGATATTGTGGTACCTTGCGATTCGAACGTCCATTCCATAGTTTCTTTGGAACGCCAGATACATCCTTTCACTGAACAGTTTTTCCCAACCGTACTCGCTGTCCGGGGTGGCGGGATAGGCACTGTCTTCTGTGCAGTTTGGATTCTCAGGGTCCATCTGATTGTACTCGGGATAAATGCAGGCCGATGACGAATAGAAGATTCTTTTCACATTTCTCCTGAAACAGGCCTCCAGCATGTTGAGGTTTATTAAAGCTGAATTATGCATAATGTCAGCGTCGTTGTCGCCTGTAAAAACAAATCCAGCGCCCCCCATGTCAGCCGCAAACTGATAAACCTCATCAAATCTTTTATCCACAGAAGACTTGCAAACCATAGGATCCCGCAGATCACCAATCATAAAGTCATCTGCTTCCGTTTCGGCGAACTCAGGATATTTCAAATCCACACCCCGTACCCAGAACCCCTCCTTTTTCAATCTCTTCACCATGTAGCTTCCAATGAAGCCGCCACCACCGCAAACCAACGCTTTTTTCATAACCCTCTCCAACCTGTAAAAAAGATTTCGGTAAAAAAAGCACGAGTAAGTTCTTGTGCCTATTTTCCGTAACGCTATTTAGAAAATGACAAAAATCTCCAGACTCTTGAAAATATCTATTTTTGTTGTGTTCTTCCTGTCTTGGGGCGGTAGAAAAGTTTCTGCTTGGTTCTTTCGGGATCTATCTTTAGATTGTACCAAGCGTCGAATACCTCTTCAAGTTTGTATTTCTTTTTCGCTTGATTCAGGTTTTCTGTCAATTCAGATGGCATTTCCCGATTCTTAACAGGGTCAATTCCTTGGAAAGCCAAGTAAGTAAGAGCTAATGCTCTATAATTCACAATTGTTTTCTGGACCTCCCAGACAGGAAAACCTGCCGCGTTGAGAGGATGCCAGGGGTGGTAAAGAAGCAAACGCGGATGCCACATAATATGAAGTCCCAGATTCTTGAACCGCGTATAAAGATCCAAACCATTTGCATGGAATCCCGATCCAAATACGGGATGCTGCTCATAACCATTGATCTCGAGAAACCACTTTTTCCGAACTGAGATGCACCCGCCGTAGTTGCTTGGATTCACTAACTTGCAGACTTCTTTTAAATGGCTGAGTTCTGCCTTGGGCTGATGCTTATCTTGCGGCTCCTCTCCACGATAAAAATACATCACGAGTTTTTCATTTCTTTTATGCTCTTCTGCTGCTTGTTCCAAAAAGAAAGGCTCAACCGCGACATCTGCATCTGGGATAAAAATCAGTTTTCCTTTGCTTGCCTTTATTCCCGCGTTAAAACAGTAGGACGAGTGATACAGTCCTTTGTTCCCGAGCAAAATAAGTCTTGCGTTCGAATATTTGTTTATTCTTTTGTCCAATTCCGGGCTGACCCGGTCATAGTACTCAACCCAGATAAGTTCAAAAGCCTTTTCCGGGAGAGTCTGATTGCAGAAAAAATCTACGCAGTGAAAACTCTCCCTAAAGGAGCCGTCGATCATCAGTACACTAATTTTCGGACTCAATGCTCTTCTCACATTCTAAATCCGTCGTTCAATCATTTGGCGAAGCTTTAGAATCTTTATAATGATTAGCCAGTTTGCTTCTAATTCTACTGTAGTTTACTTTGAGAGATTCATGCAAGGCCTTTGTTTGGCCAAGAGTAAAGTGAAACTGAGAGGAGTTATTTGAACGGGGTTCCCTGATACTCCTGAGGCTCAAAGCATTGGCAAAAAAGCTGATTCTCGTTTCAAAGAGCGGGAGGCCAAAACCGGATGAAAAGTCTATTTTGCTGATCCATATTCAGGTTGGCAGGGTGGGCCAAATGAAAAGACAACCGCAGTTATTAGACAGTATTTCCCTAAAGGTAGACATTTGAGAAAGATGACCCAAGAAGATCTTGGATTAGTAGCAAAAAAGCCTAATCATAGACCCAGAAAGTGCCTAGGTTGCCAGTCACCCCATGAAGTGTTCTGGAAGGCTTCAAGTGGTGCAGGTGCAACTGGAATTCACCCTTTCTGTGTGGTTGCGATGGCTTGACGCGTGCTTGGTTGAGCCAGAAAGCGCCACACCAGACGCTTTGAGAAGTCGATTTGCCCAAGAGTCCTTCTGTCTGCCGGGCCTCAGGGCTAAGGGTCTTGAAACAGGATCCAACGTCAAATCACTGTGGTGGTTTCTGGTCAAAGGAATCTTCTCCAAACCGGTACCCAAACCTTTTGATATCCTCTGAGTACATCTCCCTCACGACCTCAACGAGTGATGGCGTGTAATACTCCCAATACGGCAATCCAGTGATAGCGTTTTTTTTGTCAACGGTTTTCAGGCCAATTCTTGCCTTTGAGCACAATTCACCAAAGTCCTTTTCGAAAGTCTCAACTCGCCCCACGAAGTCCAGCTTCTCTGGCAAAAAGTGCACTTGGGGTTGCCAGTGATGATTGTGGGCCCTTTTTGCAAAAAATACAAAATCTTCAAACGCCAGCATATTGGCATTTATCATGGCCTTCAGCTGAACGATTCTGAATGGTACCGTTGTGAACATCTTCCAGTTGGATACCATTCGGTCCCACGGATTTCTCACAAATGTAAACTTAAAGTAATGACTCATCTTCTGCTTTGGATTGATCAGTGATAGGGAATTGTCGCTTTGAAAGAGTGCCATCCTTATACTTGTAGATGCACATTTTGGAATGTCAAAATAGACGAGTCTTCGAGGTTCACAAATATACACAAAGCTATATTTCCCTTTGCCACTGGACGGGCAGTTGCACAACGGACAGTCACAGGGAATATCACGGCGGGCCTGCTTGTAGTAATGAGGTGTACGCAACCTGAAAAGTAGCTGCCTAAGCATTCTTGTTGCCTGAGTACTGAGTCCTTTGCATAATTCTTTCGAACGGTCATTGTGGGCCTTTTGGGGTACCCATACGGCTGCGGTGAGGGGCCCACGAGCGTGGGTAAATCGTGAACTGTTTGAGGCTGTAAGGTCGAGTTGGAAAGATTTTAGAGAAAAAGCCGCCTTGGGAGGTGAAAAAGCTCCTACGAGGCAGAGAGAGGGACTAGTGGAAAAGTCTCTTCCTGCCTAACAAGCACTTGGTGCGTGATGATGCTGATCGTTGGGTGGGTGAACAGTACATTGAGCGACCAACTGGACTGGGCAGTGCGCAACGAAATCTCCGAGAATTTGTATTTTTTCTATGGAAAAAGACTTGGCAAGGACTTCTCTTTGATCACCATCCAATATAGTGACTGTGATATAGTAGACGGAGGGGTTTAGATTAATCTCATTGAAGTCAATTTGCAAATGCAATATACTTCCTGTATTTTTGATCCGCACTCCCTGGTACAGGGAAGACCATTGAGAAATCGGGTAGAGTTCCTGATTGTGAAAAGCAATAGAGAAGGTGGGGTATGTTATCATTTGGTCTACAGATGCCCACAAATGAACACGTAATTCATCACGATAACGGATAGTCTGAATCCCTTTTCTACCTTTTGAGTCCATTCGCATTTTGACGATAGTTGCGCGACCGTTTCCGGTAAGAAAGCTTGTCTGGCAGTTAAGCTTGGAGTAGTAATATTCTATACCTCTTGGGACATCATTATCATTATACACGGCCTTTCCATCATTCATCACGATGATTCTAGAGCATATTCTCGAAATCGTTGCCATTGAATGGGATACTAGTATAACAGCGGCATTTCTTGTCATTTTGTCTATAGCATTGAAACACTTGGCTCGAAAGCCTACATCGCCGACGGCGAGGACCTCATCGATCAATAGTACGTCGGGCTGCAATTGTGCGGCAATGGCAAATCCCAGTCTGACTTTCATGCCTGAACTGTAATTCTGAACGGGTGTGTCGATGAAATCGTGGATCTCAGCGAATTCGATAACGGAGTCCAGTTTCTTGTCAACCTCTCCCTTTGGGATTCCAAGTACGGCGGCATTGACGTAGATGTTTTCGCGACCCGTGAGTATGGGGTTGAAGCCGGTACCGAGTTCGATCAGAGCACCCACGCGGCCGCGTATCATGATTTTCCCTCTGTCCGGCTTGATGAGTCCGTTCAACATTTTGAGTAACGTACTTTTTCCAGCACCGTTGCGGCCTATCAAACCCAAGCATTCTCCCCTTGTGAGTTCAAATGAAACATCCCTGAGGGCCCAGAATTCATCCGTTCGTAACCCCTTACGCCGGGTCCTACGCCCTAGCAACTCGGACGTCAAGTCTTTCGCACCATACCAGAGAGCTCGTTTCAGTCTCCGGCAGAACTTTTTGGAGACATTATCTGCCTTTATGAGGACCCCGCTACTGCTCACGCGCTCATCCTTTCGACGAGGATGGGTATAGCCAAGCGGTAAACAACCCATGTGATCATAAGGACCACAAGCATTATGAATGTGACGATGAAAAAGGCTACCGGATTGTGCAGAACTCCTTCTGTGGCCAGGTCTCTCGCGCCTACAAGAATGGGACTCACGGGATTAAGTGTGGCTAACAAGGAGAACGGGAAGTTTTTGGGTGATGGATAGACCACGGGAGTAACAAAAAACCAGAGGCCCGTTATGAGGGAAACCCCTCGAGCTACGTCCGTATAAAGGACACCTGCAGGAGTAATCAAGAGGCCAAACATAGTGCCCAAAAGGACCAGGTCCAGGATAGCCAGTATGGAAAGCGGAACCCCCCAGGTTACGGGTATTTTGAAGATGACAAAAACCACCATCAGGATCACCAACTTGATGCTCAGGTTGAACAGCGTCTGCCCCACACCAGAGAGTATAAGTGCCTCTTTGGGAAAATTAATCTTGGCCAGCATGGGCTTGGCAGCGGTAACAACTTTCAATGGCGCGTTGAGGCTGTCCACAAAGACCTGCCATAAAACCGTGCCGAACATGGCAAAGGCAGGGTATGGGATATTTGTCTCAGTGATGTTAATCACTTTGCGGCTGTTAAGGACAACAAAGACCATCGCCATTGCAATGGGAGGTAAGAAGGCCCAAAATACCCCCAAGAAAGATTGGCGATATTGGGCGCTGATGTCCCTTACCATGAGCCGCCAGGCCAACTCACGGGAAGCTAGTAGATCGTGCCACATCTCCTTGGCCATGGCCATTGGCGAGCGGAGCTTTGATTCAGGGGTATGGACAACTACAGGCAAAGGCTTCGTGATGGCGTTTTCGTTCATCTCATAAGCCGTCGGTCTGTCAGAGGCGTCTCCTCCACTTCTCCCGCAGGGTTACACAGACTCACTAGGTCCGGGGCCTTGTCTCCCGGCCATTCATGATGTGCTGGATCACGTCCTGGCAACGATGAAGGTTCTCAAGCTCTTGAATGTCTGCTTTCACCATGATTTGTACAAGTTGCTTAAACGTGACAGTGGGCTCCCAACCCAATTCTCTGCGGGCCTTGGAGGCATCGCCGAGAAGATACTCAACCTCGGTGGGACGGAAGTAGCGGGGATCTATCCGTATGACTTCAGCACCTGTTTTGAGGCCGGGGCCCCCATCGTTCGAGGTCCCGGGCTGAAGATCGGCATCAGATGGGGCCTCACGCCCAATGATCCCTGCGATGATGCCGACCTCTGAGGTGCCGGAGCCGTGCCATTCCAACTCCACTCCAGCCTCTTTAAATGCATATTCGCAGAATTCGCGAACGCTGTGGCATTCACCTGTAGCTACCGCATAATCACCGGGACCATCCTGCTGAAGCATAAGCCACATGGCCTTTACATAGTCCGGCGCATAACCCCAGTCTCTTTTGGCTTCCAGGTTTCCCAGGTAGAGGCAATCCTGGAAGCCATATCTTATTCGTGCCACCGCTCGAGTGATCTTACGGGTTACAAACGTCTCCCCTCGGCGAGGGGATTCGTGGTTGAAAAGGATTCCGTTGCTGGCAAAGATATTATACCCTTCACGGTAATTCCTCACAAGCCAGTAAGCATAGACTTTGGCTACAGCATAAGGACTTCGAGGCTCAAAAGGGGTCTGCTCATTTTGGGGGGCTGGGGCACCTCCAAACATCTCACTGGATGAGGCCTGATAGAATCTGGTTTTGACACCTGTCTTTCTTATTCCCTCAAGAAGTCTCACCGTACCAAGGCCTGTGACATCCCCCGTGTATTCGGGCATGTCAAAGCTAACCCGCACATGGCTCTGGGCTCCCAGGTGATAGATCTCGCCGGGATGTATGTTATAGATGAGATCTGCCATTTGGCCCGACACCGAAAGGTCCCCATAGTGCAAGAAGAGTCTGGCATCGGGAAGGTGGGGGTCTCGGTACAGGTGGTCAATGCGATCGGTATTGAAGCTGCTGGAGCGCCGAATAAGGCCGTGGACCTCATAGCCCTTCTTAAGGAGCAGTTCGGCCAAGTAGGCTCCATCCTGACCCGTGATTCCCGTAATCAATGCGATATTGTTCGATGACATGGCAACTCCCATTTACTCTGTGACCGTTTACAGTTCACAACTCTCCGTTCACCGACCTGCACGGGGGGGCAGCAAGGAGGGGAGAGACTTTTGCAAAACGCTTTCTCGCTGGTTCCTATGAGCCTTTTGATCCCGACAGGGTCGGGATTCGCTTACGTGGGGCCGTTCACTTCGCCCGGATGGGTGCCCCAAATAGCTCATAACGGTCGTTCAAAGTGGTTATTTAAAGGTCTCGTAGACATATTGTTGGCGGACGGATAGGCACACACACGGACATAGACTCAATCGGCCTTGGAATGTCCCAAATACCACTCATAGCTTTTTTGGATCCCTTCACGGAGCGAAGTCCGGTGGTTCCACCCGAGTGAAGTAAGACGGGTGACATCCAGGATCTTTTGCGGCATGCCATCCGCCTTGCTTGTGTCGTAGGAGATTTCACCCTCATATCCGACGATGTCCTTGACGATATTGGCCAGTTCAGAAATAGGGATGTCGGAACCGGTCCCAATATTCAGGTGGGAGATTCCCTGTCCATACAGCCAGTTTGCATCCACATGGTTCATGACAAAAAGGCAGGCATCTGCCAGATCATCGACGTATAAGAACTCGCGCCGGGGACCTCCGGTCCCCCAAAGGGTTATGGCTGGAGCAGTTTTAACCTTGCTGGCGTGGGGTTTCAGTGAAATCGGAAGGGGGTGGCCTTGTGACTGGGCGATGACAACCAGGCAGTCCATAATATCTTGCGGGATCTTTCCAAACTGCGACTCGTCCTTTTTGATTTCATCCCAGTCTCCATGAGATGCCAGCTTGGCCAGGTGGAATTTGCGGATGAGGGCCGGCAGCACATGGGATGTGGCAAGATCAAAGTTATCCCTAGGGCCAAAAAGATTGGTCGGCATGACGGAGATAAAATTGGCTCCATATTGTTGGTGGTAAAACTGGCACATCTTGATCCCTGCTATCTTGGCAATAGCATAGGCCTCGTTCGTAGGCTCCAGGGGCTTGGTGAGGAGATAATGCTCTTTCATGGGTTGAAGACACTCCCGGGGATAGATGCAGGAACTGCCTAGAAAGAGGAGTTTGTTAACGCCGTGAACATAAGCATTATGGATGACATTGATTTCTATTTGCAGATTCTGATAGATGAACTCTGCCGGATAGGTACTGTTGGCCCAGATTCCGCCTACCTTGGCAGCTGCCAAAAAGACATACTCCGGCTTCTCCGCTTTGAAAAGGGCCCCAACCTGTGATTGGCTGCCGAGATCGAGTTCGCGACGGGTGCGAACAACTAGATTATGGTGCCCTTCTGATTCCAGTCGCTTGAAGATGGCTGAGCCGACCAGGCCTCGGTGTCCACCCACAAAGATCTTTGCCTTCTTTTTCATCTGTTTTCCCATCCGCTCATCCGGATAAGGATCGAGCGACCAGTATGATCGGCAGGAGCGCCTCTTAGGGTAACACACCCCATACAATCATAGGCTGGCCTGTGAAAGAATAGAAACCAGAGACACGCTTATTGCTTGCGACCTAGGCTTGCAGAAGCGAGACAACGGTGTTTCCCTTGATGGGGTTTCCTAGGAGCTTCGCATAACCGGTTTGAGCGGGAACGAAGAGCTTTTTGGGACACCCCTTGACAGCTCCGCGGAGATTTGCCGCCGTTAGGCCGAGTTGACAAGATTTTGGAAAGAAATCCGCCTTGGGAGGGCCATAGCTCCGCTCCGCCAATTACATGGCAAGAGTCAAGCTAACCAACTGAAATACTGAAACATTCTGTTGTTTCTTGTGGGTCTGCTGTCTATGTCAAGGCGGTGAGCCTTGTGAAATTCTTACAGGGCCGGGCAGATCACAACCTACAGGGCCCGTACACTGCCATGGTTCGGCCATCCCAGTCAAATAGGTCTGCTGAACCTAACGGGGCCAGCATTGGTTGGCCAAAATGCCTGTGCTTGTCCCTATGGGCCTGCGGCCATAAGCCACTTTTATTGTTGTCACACTAAGATTCCTCAGCGTTTTGTTTTTTCCAAACAAGGAGCTGCGGTCTGTGGCGCAACCGTGGTTTCATCGTTTCAAACTCGTCCCGACTCAGGACAAGGGAGCGGATTTTGCGTTTGATATATCGTTCAGTTTTTCTGCTCAAATCGTTCAGATGATAGTGGTCGATATCGCCAACCAGTAAAAGATCGATAATTCCAGTATCTTTGCCTTCAGCGTAATCGTCAATCACATAGGCCAGATCCAGATCACCCAGCCTATTTGCAATACCATCTATCACCTGGTCAATCCCCATGACCTTGCTTACCATGGATTTCAATTCGGGAAACAGGGGATGTTCCTGGTTTGCGGTGTAATAGACCTGGCGGCCGTTTCTTTCAGATTTCAGCAAGTTCGTTTTACTAAGCTGGTTGAGTTCTTCTCGAACCGAGTTTGTGGAGACATTGAAGTCCTTGGCCAGTTCTCTCAGGTACGCCCGGGTCTTGGGGTTAAAGAAGAACCTGATCAGCAGCTTGATCCTGGTCTTAGATGATATGATTCCTGTAAAAAGATTGTCCAAGGGCGGCCTCATTATGAGTAGGATACCTACTCATAACATTATAGAAAAACTTGTCAAGGTATTTTGTTGAACGGGGCTAATCTGGTTGGATTGATGACACCTGTTTCCACACTGCCTGGGCCGTAGGCAGAAGTGACCCTATCGTGGAAAAGAGGAAGGGTGTCCTTGATGGGACACTAAGGGATTGCTCAAAAAAAAGGTCCTATTTGGAAGCCAGAGCCAGCCCTTTGGTTAGAGCTGGGCTGTCTATGGTATGGCAAGCAATATTGAGTTAGGGAGCCCTAGAGCAGAGGTCATGCTTGCGTATGTTAACAAGGATGGGGCAGGTTTGTTCCCTACCCCATCCCCATCCTTTCCCTGTGACGCTTGAGCCTTACTATTCATTAGGGCGGTGTACCCATATACATTGCCTTTATCTCTGGATAATCACCTGCCAGGGTACTGTTAATAAGGACTTTCTCGCCGTTCGCCATCGCAGTCAGTGCTGTGGCGAGCATTTCTTTGACTGAATCACTTCTGGGGCGAAACCACTGGTTATCAGGAAATCCCCCTCCGTCAGGAGTCAACCTGACGTAGGTATTACCCCATCCAGGACCCACTTGGACGACCGTACACAAGTGCCATCCAGCATGTGCGCTTGCAGCAAAGAGGGCGACCATGCCAACGACTGCAACCATCACCAAAAACCTTTTCCGTGTCTTCATTTCATTATCCTCCTTCTTGTTTTGTTTATTTTTGATTTTATTTCTAACATACTACAAAACCCGAAAAATTACATTCCTTTTTTAATTCATACCATTCACCAGTGCCATACTGTATTTCCCGCTAAAGTACCTCCCCGGACGTCCTCAGTGGCCCTGTTCTCTTTCAATCGAACAACAACTCCAGCAACCAGGACAAATCATTTCCAGGTCCTTGGAGGGCATTTGCGGTGAGGGTGTATGAACCGCTCGCACCACTATCACCATCCACCACGATGAAATAGGCCCCAACAGGGGCATTGGGATAGGTAGCCGTAATTTCCCCCGGCCCAGAAGCATGGGCAAGGCAGCCAGCCGGGTTACAGGGTCTGACGATGAAGACTTCAAGGCCCAATGCATGATCGGCGCTCAGGGTTGCAGTGACATCTCCACGGCCCTTGAATGCGGTGATTTTGTGGACGGTCTCACTGCCGGTCATATTCTCAAACGAGCCGGCTGTGCCCGTATAGTAACGGACCACAGAATGTCCTCCTGATGTGCTCCCGTCGTATGGTACGCCAGGGGACAGGCTGACAGCACTGGAGCAGTCCAAGCCGGTTACCACGGTCAGGGTGTATGCGCCGCTGGCACCATCGTTACCATCCACCACGATAAAATAGGTCCCTGCAGGGGCATCGTTATAGGTTGCACTCACATCACCACAGGCCACGCAACTGGATTCAGGGTCACAAGCATCAAGAACGAAGACATCGAGATCAATCCCATTGAGATTGCTCAAGGTTGCGGTCAAGTCACCAGGGGCCGTGGTCGTAATGGTGTGGACTTTTTCTCGGCCTGTCTCGTCTGACTGAAAGCAACCGGTGCCACTGTAGGAATCAACTCTAGACATCCCATCTGCCGTGGTTCCGTCATAGGGATCGTATCGGGTCAGGTCTATGGCGTTGTCGCACTGGAGGCCACCGGAGCCGTAGTAGTCCACCCAAGAGGCAGCGGTTCCTATCAGACCGGTACCGTATTTCACATATGCATAGCCTCCGTCCCAAAACCCCGCCCCCCAGGAATTCTTGATGATCCAACATCCGTTGCCACTTTGCCTAAAGTTGTCATCCCAGCCCACAATCAGTATGGCGTGATTGCAAGTTGAAGCACTCCCACCGCACTTAGATGGCCAAGCACTCGAGGGCTGTCCAGAGCTGGTGTCTAACAGACACCAACTATGAGTACTTAGGGCAGCAAGAATAGGCCCGGAATTGTAGATCGCCTCTTTCATTTGCTGGTTGGTGGGAATGCCACCCCCGGCCACAAAGCCCCAGTTGAGAAGCTCATGAACACGATCGCAACTCCCGCATGTGCAGGGTGCATCTGAAGCTGTGTAACCGAAACACGATTCCATGACGGTGCCGATTTTTCCGGTGGAGTCTTGCCTATCCAAATAATACGGAAGGGCTATCCATCCACCCCCACAGCCCCATTTTTCGGGAGATTGTGTGTTGCACGACACAAGATGCTGTTCGGAAAGGTTGACGTTGGACCCCCCGTTGATCAAGATGGCAGATTCCATGGTGGCTGCCGAGGCAAAGGCCCAACAGGATCCACAGGAACCCTGATTCCTGACCGCCGTAACACCGTTATGGTCTCTCCAATCCCATCTTGTGGGAGGATCTGCCGCTTGGACAAGAGCGCATAGACTGAAGAAGAAAGCCAGACATATGACCAAGGCAGCGTTCAGTCTCCTCATCTTCTTTTCCCTCTGTCTATTCTGTTACTCTCACGTTTATGATGAAGTTCTGCAGCCGGGTCTGTTTCTCCCAGGGTCTCATGTAGCGCAGGTCCACCGCTGTTTCGCCGCTTCTTAAGGCAGTAAAGGGGATGATTTGCTCTTCAGGTGCTCCCAACAGTTCAGAGGTGCGTCGAAACTCCACTTCCCCGGCCCGCAGGATGGAGGTGTCGACCCCAGCGACCTGCCAGGAGTAGCCGGTGCTTGGGTTCGCCTCCAGGACGATGTGAAACCTTTCGCCTACTCCTATGGGGGCCGTTGCATTGTGGTTGGCCAGTGTGAATACCTGGGTGTCCGGATTCAAGGGCCCCTCCTGTGCACATGCATTGGGGAAGTTCACTGCCAGCAGGGCAAACCAACAAGGCGACAGGATGCTTAGCACGATAGACAGAAAAGCTAACTTCCCTGATACATTTAACAATCTCATTATTCCCCCTTCTTCTCGCCGAGCTATTCTCATGGCTTATCTGGGATGTCTGCAGGGTTCGTGCCAACGTCTTCCCTGTTGCTATTCCACTTGTCTATGAGGTACCAGGCCTCCCATTCCTACTATATATGTGCCGCGCTGCCCTCCGGCTTTAGCCCTTTTTTCAATTTGACCTTCTTTAGGCCTTAGCACCGGTCTATATGACTGTTTAGAAACTCGGATTACATGTTCGTAATTAAAGGTCCAACGGAGGCTTTCCTCTAGCAGCTCCAGTTTCGCCGGCGGTCTTTCTGCTAAAGGGTTTCCTTCGCTGAATGTGAGGATGGCACGGGAATTGCTGTATGCGTAGGGCCAAAGGAAAGAACATAACGAATAATCGTCCGAAAAAGGCAAACCATCCGAAAGGGTGGGACGCAAAGTCGCTGGCCTAAGGCCGCCGGAGGCGGGTATGGCAGCAGGGCTGCCGGGTGGATTCAGCATCTCCAGAGTGCTGCAGTCTACGCGGCTCAGGGAACTACGGAGGTGCTGTGATGTCAGGGTTTTCTGAGTCAAACCGAAACGCAGCGGGCCAAAACGCTTCGCACAGAGTTCTTGCTCATGTTTTTGCGCTTGCCAGGCCTTTGGCCCTCATATGCTTTTTGCCAATAGCCTTGATGTTCGTTCCTGGCTTGGCTTATTCTGCTGTAGTCATATTGGAATGGAGCGCCAACCAAGAGCCCGATCTTGACGGTTATATGATTTACTATGGAACATCGAGTAGGGACTATGCATGGAGTGTTGATGTGGGAAACTATACGACTTGCGCCATCAGAGACGACAACTTTGAAATGGGCCAGACCTACTACTTTGCTGCCACCGCTTATGATGACGATGGCAATGAGAGTGGCTATTCTGGCGAGGTAACCTATACCTTCTCGGCAGCCGACACGGACGGGGATGGAATAGTAGATTTCGATGAGATCAACGTATACGGTACTGATCCAGATAAAATGGATAGTGACAGCGACGGGCTCAACGATGGCGATGAGTTGGCTTACTGGGATGAGGCGTGGGATGCCGATTATGACGAGGATGGACTGATCAACTTGCTGGATAGGGATTCGGACGGGGACGGTCAGTCAGATGGCGCAGAGTGCCGCAGAGGCTCTGATCCGGCAGACCCAAGTTCGAAGGCCACTGGCATGCCAAGTGCGGCCATACAGCTGATGCTGGGCCAATTATGATCGTTAACTTGATAATTCCCTGTAGCTTGCTACAGGGTTACCGTTGATTCCCTCTCCCCGTGGCGGGAGAGGGTTAGGGTGAGGGGGATAAGAATAGATATCCTCCCCTTTGATACCCCGCAGCTGGCTGCGGGGAGGTTCATTTTCAGTCTTCTACTCTAAGCTTCGTCAGCCTGGATTTCTCTGCCTTGGCCCCCCTTTTTTCAAAGCCTCCATTTCAGCTTCTGTGAGGACCTTAAGGCCTTCCATAAAGTAAATACGTGCCTTGTTCATGTGTCTGTAGAAGTCGGGTTCTGTGTCGACCACGTCCGTGACGCACCCAAAAAAGAGACACAACAGACAGTGAACGTCTTGGCCTTTTTCTCTGCCAAACAAGAACCGGAATGTTTGAGTCTCCTGTTTACTACTAGCAGGCAGATCTATTTGTCCTCCAGAATGTCCCTCAGTTTTTCCGATAGCTCTCTTATATTAAAGGGTTTGTGAATAAATCCGTCACAGCCGCGTTCCATTATCTCCTGTGCTTGGCCGTCCATGCTGTACCCACTTGAAAGCAACACTTTGACCTTGGGGTTGATGTCCTTCAGCCTATCATAGACTTCGCCTCCGCCCATGTCAGGCATGATCAAGTCCAGGATGACCATCTCGATCTTGTCCTGGTTCTCCTCGTAAAGGGCTACCGCTTGTTTGCCGCTCGGGGCTACCATCACATGGTAGCCTAACGCTCTTAGAATCTCGTTGCCAACATCTACTATCATCTCCTCGTCGTCCACAAGAAGAACGGTCTCTGTGCCCCCCAACACGTCTGCCAGCGGCTCTTTGTCTTTTGTTATGGCCTTTTCCGAGGCCGGGAGATAGATGTTAAAAGTGGCCCCCTGGCCTGGCTGGCTATACACGTTAATAATGCCACCGTGATTCTTGATGATCCCATAAGCAGAGGCCAAACCCAGGCCCGTCCCACCACCCACCTCCTTGGTCGTGAAAAACGGCTCAAATACCCTTTGCCGGATCTCCTCATCCATGCCAACTCCCGTGTCTGTGGCAGATATCTGTACATAGTTGCCGGACTTCACATTGAAGGCCTGGGTATAGTTCTGATCGAGGCACACGTTCTTGGTCTCAAGGTACAGATCGCCGCCTCCTGGCATAGCCTGCCAGGCATTCACATAGAGATTCACCAATACCTGTTCTATCTGGCCCCGGTCTACCTCCACCGTCCAGATGTCCTTCTCATATTTCCTGTGAATCTTTATCTCCTTTTTGGCACGGCCGAGGATCTCGGAGCTCTTTTCCACCAAAAGGTTTGGATCCGTGGGTTTGACCTCATATTTCCCTCCCCTGGCAAAGCCCAAGAGCTGTCTGGTGAGATCGGCCCCCTTTTTCACTGCATCTTCTATCCCGCTAACATGTATGAAGTGTGGATGATCAGAATCCATATCCATTAACATCAAAGAAACCCGACCCTGGATACCCATAAGCAGGTTGTTGAAGTCATGGGCAATGCCCCCTGCCAGAGTGCCCACGGCCTCCATCTTCTGGGCTTGCTGGAGTTGGGCTCCCAGTTTCTTTCTCTCTTCCTCTGCCCGCTTGCGCTCGGTGTTATCGATACCCAATTCGAGTATCAAAGGAGAGCCGTCAACGTCGCTGAAAGGATAGTCGTAGATCTGGTACGCCCTCCCGTCACGCTGTGTCCACTCCCACTCTACAGGCTTGCTTGTTTCAAACACAGTTGACGGTGGGCATGTCTCGCATGGCTTGTCCTTTCCGCCAACAACTTCGTAGCAGCGCCTGCCTTTTGGGTTTCCAAAACGATTGCGGAACCAGCGGTTGGCAAAACGTATTGAATAATCAGCATCCCGAAGGTAGACGTATGCCGGGAGGCCATCCAAGAGGGCATAGAGCCTTTTCCGCTCAGCCTCGAGGGCCTTCTCAGACCGCTTCCGTTCGGCAATCTGTTCATTGAGATCCTGGGCATAGATGATGGATTGGTCGTAGGCGACTTGGAGCTGGCGAGTACTTTCCCTTAGGGCCTCTTCAGCAGTCCCCTGCTCGGCGGCCTCTTTTTCCAGCTCCTTTAACCTTTCTTCCAGTTGTTCGTAGGTGGGCTTACGGGGCATTGGAATATTCCTTGCTTTTCATGTCGGCCTTAGCAGGCAAGAAGACCCCAAAGACATAGGCTTTATATAGTGTGCAGACCTCTTGTTGGCCCCACAAGGGGTTTCGCCTTGTCTTGAAAAAACATCCCCTTTTGTCAGCAAAGAGTTGAAAACACGTGTAGGGAGCCCTTCGGTTATCAAAGGCCCCTGCCTCTCGTGATCCCATGCAATCCATCGAAGACCCCATGTCGGAGTGGCCTGCAAATCGTTGCAGGTCAAAAACCCTTGGAAATGTTATAATATCAAAAGCATATCACAATACCTCCGGCCTGACCAGGCAAAAAGGTCTTCCCCTCGGGCAACAGCCCCTGAACCCTTGACCGAACTCCACCTTCGTAATATTGTGAAGTGTCTAGATGTGGAGGCAAAGAGCATCATTTGAAAAGGGCTGCAACCTGTCTTTGTATGACATGGGAGGTTTCCAAGAATGCCAGGGCCAGTTCAGATAAGACTTCTTGCAGCTTCAACGTGTCTGAAATAGGGGCGATGGGGTGTGAAAGCTAAAATCATCCTGGCTGTGGCCGCTGTCTTTTGTGTTGTAGCTCTATGGATGGGTCTTTCTTTTTATCGATACGCTACGACACCCCGGCAGTCCTCTGGGGCAACTGTTGCCGTTTGGATAAGGCCCGGCGAGAGCTTTGCCGGGACAGTTGTCCAACTGCAAGAGGTTGGAATAGTCCGACACCCGAAAAAATTTAGATGGCTTGCCTATCTTAAAGGGGACGAAAGGCGAATTCGGGCAGGGGAATACCTTCTCCAGAGTTCTATGGCTCCCATGGC
>Ga0272444_10002231_pt1 | contig 18028 bp, 19 predicted proteins | sample SSMForm13_FD_201033 | JGI IMG/M metagenome (GOLD analysis project Ga0272444, IMG submission 201033) | Marine sediment archaeal communities from Little Sippewissett salt marsh, Falmouth, MA, United States - SSM-Form-13 | ecosystem: Environmental > Aquatic > Marine > Wetlands > Sediment ... | reverse complement strand
ATTGAGTTTTATCATTTTTCAGAAAAGACGCGGGCCTGGTTCAAAATATACTGGTGAAACGCTCGAGGCAACGTCTAAAGCCGGGGAAGGCATGGAGGCTTTAGACAGGCGGATCAAGGACGCATTCAGAAAGTTTGATCAATCCTGATTTTGGGAATACTATGGTTGATAAACCCCACACAGGGCTTGATGTTGGTCTTTCAGACGAGGAAAAAGAAGATCTCGACAAGCTGATCAAGGGACTGAAGCAGGATCAACCTAATGCTCAAGCTGGCGCAACGCCTGAGGATATGCAAAAGCAGATGAAGTCCATGACGGAGAATCTTACACAACTCGCTGAAACGTTGCTGAAGTTTGACACAAAGATGAAATCATTGTACGAAATTGTGCGCCTCTCTTATGAAAAAAGTGAGGTGATGAATAAGCGAATAGATGCTATCGTGGGATCCATGCAAGGTGGGAGGAACGTTTCACCGGAGCGTGAAAGTTGAACGACGAGTTTGAGACACACAGCAGTATTGTTAGGCGTATTATCGATGGATCTTTGACCATCGATTCTGCGGGAGAATTTGAAAACCTACTGAAGGTTTTCCCCAACGATCCAGGCCTCTATCGTGCTTTTGCCGACTTCTTGGCTCGACAGAAGTCCTTTGATGCAGCAGCCGATTCTTACAGGACCGCTGCCAGGCTTTTCGTTGAGGCAGGCATGGGACTGCAAGCCCTTGTTTCGAAGATTTCCGAGTGGCGCATCGTTCGGCCGTCCCACCAAGAGGGCACAGCCTTTCATGAGGCCCTTCGTAAAGGGATTTCCAGAGACACACCGGTGCAGGATTTTTTGACCAAGATGACGTATCCTGAAATGGTCGCTTTTATGGCCAGATTGGTGCGGGTCCGTTTTCGAGCCAGCCAGATGGTGCAAAAGTTTGGCAGTGTGGAAAAGAATATCTGTTTTGTCGTGTCTGGGGCCTTGAAAGAAACCACATACCATCCTTTGCAGGAGGGGGAAAAGGTCCATCAAAAATCCACGACAGATTTGATGGAGAACGATTTCTTTGGCGATATTTATCCATTTGAAAAAGAAACGATAGCCCAATCAGATGTGGAAACAGTCACTCGCGTCGAGTTAGTGAAAATTTCAAAACCAAGGGTGATGGCGGTTTGCGAGAAATATCCCCATGTGGAACGTCTGGTGGATCAACTCTACAAGGCGCGATCGGAAGCAGGCGGAGAAATCAGTTCCCAAACGATCCGCAGGGCTGCCAGACATCAGCTGCCAACCAAAGTGAGCATGAAGGTTTTTCGAGAAGAGATCGGTAAGACGCCCCTGTTTCTCAATGGATTCACCGATGACATCTCCCTTGGTGGGGCCTGTATTATTTTGGGCGCCACATATGAAACCGGGCCGTCCGCGGAGATGGTCGGAAGAAGCGTCAAGATTGAGTTGGGTTTACCGTCAGCTGCGGTCAAGCTTCATATTTTGGGCAAGATTGTTTGGAGCAAGGAGGTTGCCCATGAGGGAAAAACGAGCACCGTCGTGGGCGTACAATTTAAGGAGATGACCGATCCTGACCGGGAGGTTTTGGAAGAGTATTGTCGTGGAAGCGACGGGGAGCAGAATCTGATCTGGAGCTTATGGGAGTCTCTTGTGAGGCAGTGAGACCTCCCTGACGCAGGTGAAAGGTGTGACATTGAAAGAAAGCCAGCAAGCTGAGAAGAAAAGGTCTCCCGAGGTCTGGGCCGTGGGCGGAGGAAAAGGTGGGGTCGGTAAGAGCATCATCAGCACCCTCCTGGCCTTTTGGTTGACCCGTATGGATAAACAGACCATCCTCGTGGACACCGATCTGGGGGGGGCGAATCTCCATACCCTAATGGGGATCAAGAGTCCGCCTCGGACGCTGAATGATTTCATCATGAGGAAATTTGATTCATTAGAAGATATTTGCATCGGCTGTGAGATCGAAAACCTTCGCCTCATCAGCGGTGCTGGTGAAATTCTTTCCCTGGCCAACCCCAAGTTTGCCCAAAAAGTCAAGATCATACAGAACATCTTCAGGCTCCGTGCCGACTATATCATTTTAGATCTTGGGGCTGGGACTTCTTTTAATGCCCTCGATTTTTTTCTCGTTGCTCACAAGAAGATTGCTGTTCTGACGCCACAGCCGACATCGATTCAGAACGCCTACGCCTTTGTCCGAAATGCAGTTTACCGAAGACTGAGCCAGCTTTCTAGCCGGGAACCATCACTCAAAGCCCTTGTTGAAACCGCCATGAATCCGAAAAATGAACTCAAGGTGCGAACCATCAAAGAGCTCTTTGAGGCTATCGTGGACGTTGATGGGACGGATGTCGTGGAGGGCCTGCAAAGAGAGGTTGAAAGAATTCAGCCGGCCATGATTACCAACATGACAAGGGACACCCATGACAAGAACGCAGGTCGTATCATACAGCTGGTTGCCGAGAAATATCTCACCATACACCCCACAAATTTGGGAGGCATCGTCTACGATAAGCAGATAGACAGGATGGTGTCCGAGATGGTCCCTCTGACCAAGCTAGATCAGTCGAGTGAAGCCTTTGCCTGTGTTTATGAGATTGCAACGAAGCTGCTGTGAGATCAGGGACGCACAGCTGAGGGCTTAGGCGTCCTGACTTGCACGCGACTTCCCATGTGAAAGAGTGGAGCCGAAATGAAGATTGAAGCTCCCTATAGCGACTCGACTGCCCTCGGCCATGAGCAGATCGGCCTTGACCTCACTGCCGAAAGGCTCGGGCCGAATGGAGCTCGTCGAAGTCAAGCTACGGGGAATGCGCTCGCTTTTGCGGTTCAAAAGGTCCAAAGATGCAGGGGAGGTCTTTGTAAATGTAAAAGCTCCTGCTGACAGTCCACGCACTCAAGTAGGAAAAGCTAGGCTTTTACTGGAAGTCTGGCTTTTTTTTCGCGCGCAAGGCCGAGACGAAAGACAAATTCCCCTTCTATCTGTCTTGGATGCCAGAAAGGGTTCGCGCTTTGGCCTTGACGCCTTTCTTGTGAGAGAATCAGGAGCGATGGCTTCACTAGAGGCATTGCCCAGCGCCATCCTTCTCGGAGGAGTCGTTTTTGAAGAGGGAAAGCCCTCGCCCCCGGTATCTCTCTGTTTTTGGACATGTTGCATGCAGGGCTTGGGGGAAGAGGGCCTGAGGGCGCATACGTATGACGAGAAGGCAATCCTTGCAGTAGTGTGCAACCCCTTCGGCAGCCTTGGAACTGTGCCAAACAGACCTGGCGAAGCTGGAAAAGGCACTGGCAGCATGAGAGCGTTGTCGCCATGGTCAACCCTATTCCACTCAAACCCTGCATCTGGGCAACAGCCTGTTGCTCTTGATCGCTCTTGTCCTTTTTGTGGCAAGGGCAGCAAGAGAAACAGGAGGCAAAGTGATGAAGAAAACCAGCAAAGTCACCAGCCCAAAAAAGCCGACAAAAAGAGCTAGGTGGACTGAAGCTTTCCGCACCTTCTTTACTTTTTTTCTCACAAAAAAAGCCACGAAGGCATTTCATCTTTTCTCAGATCATGAAAGCCTTCGTGGCTTGAATAGCGATTTTTCGTACTTCGAATTGATGACTGGGGGCAGTTTCTACTGCCCTCATGCAGAATTCAAACTTCACATACGGGTTTTTGTGACAACTGTCAACAATGAATCAACCCCGTTCCTGTCTTGGCTCCGTGTCAAGTTTGGACGATCATTGGAAAGCCTTCCAGCAAAACAGCCCGACCAAAGCCGAATCTGCCATCCACAAGTGATCCCCACGTCTGACGAGCTTTGATTTGATCTCTGCTTTTTCCCAAGTGTCAGGACGACACCCCGTGTTTGCAGACCAATGCTCCAAGGCTTCGTCCTGGCTGTGGTAGGCAAAGGAGCTTCCTAGCTGCTCTATCCTGGCATACGCCATGTAGTAATTCCCAGATCGGGCGGGGATCTTTATTTCAGAAGAGAAAAACTCCGTGACGACCACTATGCGTTTCGGCTGGGTAGCAAAGACCTTTGCCAAAGCAGCTGCAAAGCCGATTTGAGTGAGATGAAGACTGTTGCAAGCTAAAATCAAATCATAGCCGCGAAATGCTTCACAGCAAACTGCCTCCCATCTTCGCCCGTCAATGTACATGCCATGGCACTGATCTGTTGCCGCTTCGTGCCTGAGTAGATGTTTCATGGCCGAGGATGGTTCCAGCGCCGTCACCTCGCATCCCATTTGGGCCAGGGGTCTTGAAAGGACGCCGTTTCCGGCCCCGATGTCCAGAATACGCCATGTGGGCCTTGCCATGGAGGTTATGGTTTTTACGATTCCGTCGTGGTAATGACTATGGGCCATCCATTGCTCGTACCAACGGAAATAACCTTGCCAGAAGGACGGTGTCGTTGCTCTTTTCCATATGGTCTTTTCCATTTTCTACTCACAAAAAAAGGCCACGAAACCCACCTTCAGGTGGATAGCCTTCGTGGCCTGGATTGTATGTCTACCTAATTTTGCTTTGAGGACCCTTCAGCGGTCCGCTCACTATCACGTTTACCTAAATATCTATCAAAAAGCGTGCCATTCTCAGTCAAGTTGATATTTCTTATGTTTTTGCAACGTTAGCACTTGTAAAGAATGGCATTGCGGGAAATTTTTTGCAACTACCTCCACTTGGATAAGAAAACAAATACCCACTATTGGCATCCTCCGGCCACACAGAGAAATCTCTTGGCACGGTATTGCCAGGCAGAGCCATGACCCATATTGCTGTCGGTTGCAAGCTTGATGAATTTGCCACTTGCACCAAAGTGAGCAATCTGGTCGATCTTGCCGTCCTGATTGGTGTCGCGCTTTATGACCTCTTCCCTGGCCGAGGCCTGAGGTTGCCCAAACGCTGCAAGGATGACCGTCACAACAAGACAGAGAAAGCCTTTCATAGATATGTCCATGAGCACGAACAAAAAAAGCCACGCGACTAACGTAGGCTTCCTGCCTGCTGACCTTCGTGGCTTTGTTCGTTTCCTCAAACTAGGTTGTTAAAGGAGCTGGACGCACCTTCTTGATGCGTTCCATAATAGTATAGCAGAATGGACAATGTCGGTCAAGCATCCTGTTCGCTCTTGTGTTAGCGCGAGGAACGCTAGGGGTTCTTTGTATTGACAAACCTTACGTTCATGATACAAGACCCTCACACGGCAGGCTCAGGAGAAAGCAGATTTGGTCTGTCTCCCCGGCATGCCCGGGCCATAGGAGTATGACATGAACACCTCTGCGCAAAAAGCCGGTGTTGAGGCACGGCTTATAGGGATGATGGAAGGCTCCGCAAAATTGTCTTACTATAACCGCTCCAGGGGGTGGGGCTTTGTCATGACATGGGCCCATAGGGTGGCGGGACTCACGTTGGTTTTCTATATGTTTTTTCATATTTTTACGCTCTCAGGCCTGTACGAACCCGCGGCCTTTGCTTCCAAGATGAAGTTCTTTCGAAATGTCCTCTTCAGCTTTTTGGAGTGGGCCCTCGCCTTTCCGGTTATTTTTCACGGCCTAAACGGCACCAGGCTGATTCTTTATGAGATCTTCCGTGCAAGAAACGATGGCCTCATGATGCGCTGGGTTTTCTTGCTAAGCGCCCTGTACGTTCTGACGCTTGGCCTTTTCATGGTAATGGGTAATCAACAGGTGTCTGTAGGTTTCTTCTGGCTCACCGTCGCCCTGGCGAGCACCATCGCTGGCGTCATTGTATACAAGAGGCTCTGGCATACACGAAATGCCACATTGTGGAAACTTCAGAGAGTTTCGGGGGCTTTGCTTTTTCCCATGGTCTCGGGCCACATGTTTTTCATGCACTTGAATTACCAGGTAGGTCACGACGTAGACACCATTTTGGCCAGGATGTCTGGCATGGGTATGAAGCTTGTGGATCTTGTCTTTGTTGTATCCGTGTTTTTTCATGCTGGCTTCGGCCTATATACCATCATAGGCGACTATGTGGAGGATCCACGTCTAAGGGCCGGGCTTTCTGTGCTGACCAGCTTTGTCATGGCGATTTTTGCTTTTGCCGGGGCCAAGTTGGTCTTCAGCGTTTAGACGATATCATCGTTCAGCCTATTCGTTATCCCAGGAGTATGAAGTTGGCAAAGAAACTCAAGATTGATTCAGTGCTTAGACCGGACGTGTTGGTGGTTGGGGCTGGAGGAGCGGGCCTGAGGTGCGCGGCAGCCATATGCAACCGTCGGCCAGGCACCCGTGTCGTGGCTGTAACCAAGGTGCATAGCCCACAGAAATCCCATACCTCCACAGCCCAGGGTGGCATGGCCGCGGTGGACCCGAGAGACCCGATTGACAAAGTCGTGTACCACATGTTCGACACCTGGAAAGGTTCGGACTGCTCGGCGGACCAGAATATCATCAAGATAGTCTGCGAATCGGCATGGGAGCAAGTCGTTTGGTTGGAAAGACACGGGATGCATTTTAGCCGCACGGAAGAAGGGCGCATTGCCAAGAGACCCTTTGGCGGCCATATGCTCAATTTTGGCGAAGTCAAGGCCTTTCGGTCTTGCTATGAAGCCGATCGTACTGGCAAAGGGATCATGGATACCGTGTGGGGCGAATCCTTGAGGCATGGGGTCATGTTTTTGAATCAAAGTGTGGCCACCGAGTTACTCTTTAGAAATGGCCGTTGCGTGGGGGCCATTGTCTTCATGGAACAGAACGGGAAATTTGTCGCGGTCCTGGCCAAGGCGACTGTTATGGCCACGGGCGGGAAAACCCGCATGTATCAGGTGAGTACCAATTGTCGACAGAACACGGGCGACGGTCTTGCCTTGACCCTTCAAGCCGGGCTGCCGGTCATGGATGTAGAAGCTGTGCAGTTCCATCCTACCGGCATTGTAGGGCCCGGCATCCTGGCCAGCGAGGCTCTTCGCGGTGAAGGCGCCATTCTACGGAACAAGGATGAGGAACCGTTTATGGAGCGCTACGCTCCCACTGCCAAAGATCTAGCCCCACGGGATCTTGTTTCCCGATGCATCCTGACGGAGATCCGTGAAGGGAGGGGATGCATCCATCCTGATCACAAGCTTCCCCATGTGTGGCTGGACCTCAGGCACATCCCCGAACATATTCACAAGACCAGGATTCAGGAGGTTTGTGGGTTTTTCTGTAAATTTGTAGGCGTTGAGCCTCAACATGAGCTTTGTCCGGTTACCCCCACGGCGCACTATCAAATGGGTGGTGCGCCGACCAATGAATTCGGTGAAGTCCAAAAGGATCCTCAGCGTATCGTAGCCGGGTTGTATGCCTGTGGGGAGTTTGCAGCAGCGAGCCTGCACGGTCACAATCGCCTTGGAACAAATTCCCTGCTAGAGCTTATTACCATGGGCAAGGTCGTGGGAGAGAGGGTGGCAGACTATATCGAGGATGCTGAAGATCCGGGCGATATCCCCCAAGATGCGGGTAGCCATGTCTTCTCTCAGTTTTCTGGCTACCTTGAGACTGAGGGCCAGGAGCGGTACGCTGAGATTCGGGATGCCCTCCGGGTGCTCATGATGGATCAGGTGGGCGTTTTTCGCAATGAGAAAGGTCTCATGGAGGCCATCGAAGGGCTCAAAGAGCTCAAGGACAGGGCCAGGCGTATGGCTCCTGCCAGCAAGTCCCTCATTATGAACCTTGAGCTTATCCAGTTTTGGGAGCTGGATCATCTCTTGGACATTTCCATGGTTATTGCGCAATCAGCGCTGGCAAGGAAGGAGTCGCGAGGAGGCCATTATCGCGAGGACTATCCGGAAAGGCGCTCTGAATTTCATTACCACACGTTAGCCTGCATGACAGAGTATGGCAAGGTGACCCTCGATAGACGGCCCATCGATATGAGCCTCTACGAGGCCAAAGGAGAGCATTACGAGAAGTTTGGTATCATCGAAAGAAAATATTGAATTTGTGCGAAACCATCCATATTGTTTCCTGCTTGGGAGTAAGTGAATGTCACTAGACTATGAACTCACCTTGAAGATTCGCCGTTATGATCCTGATAGTGAAAGAGCCTGGGTGCAGGATTACCACTTGAAGGCCGGTCGCATCCTGCGATTTGTGGACCTGTTTCGAAAGATCAACGATGAACAGGACCCGACCCTGGCCTGGAGTTCCTCCTGTGAGCATGGCCAGTGCGGCACGTGCGGCATGAAAATCAATGGCAAGCCCCTTTTGACCTGTGAACTCCTCGTAGAGAAGGCCGTGGAACAGTTCAAGACCCATATCTTTACTGTGGAACCCCTGACCATCGCACCGGTGATACGCGATCTTGTCATAGATCTGGAAAGGGCCTACGAACGCGTCCATCGTGTGAAACCCTATATTATTGCCCCGGCTCCACCACATCCTGATGGGGACGAATACCGCATTTTCCCTCGCGTCCTAGAGAAATATGTCGAGGCTACCCGATGCATTAATTGCTTTTGCTGCGCCACGGCCTGTGTGACGCAAAAAAACTACCTTGGGCCAAATGCCATGCTTGCCAACGTTGTCCGTCTCATGGACCCTCGAGAAACAGCGGATAAGGAAAGGCTGGATATTCTTTATAGTGAGCAGGGAACGCCCCGGTGCCGAACGGCCCTGGCTTGCAGCTTTGTTTGTCCAAAGGAAATCGATATTGCCCACTTTATCGCCCTGGCCAAGGAAGGACATTTTTCAGAAAACGCCTCTTCAGCGTGAGGTTGTGATTCTGACCCAAATGGTGTCGCCCAATGCCTCAAAAGGCTTTGGGTCGTGAAGCCATTTGTCCATGTGATGGGCTCCCAATGGCCATCACAGGAAAAAGCTCCTAAGAACAAAACTAATTTATCGGCCTGGGCACTGGATGCAATCCTGGCATCTTTTCATTCTTTTCTTCTTCTTCTCTCTATATTCCCTCAAATCAAGGCCCTGTTCAATCGCATCGGCACATGTGTGGCACAAGTGACAGAAATTTAAAATCTTTTCGGTTCCTGCCTCGACCTCTATCCCGCATACTTGACACCTTCTTGATGTACTAAAAGGCCGTCCACATTCAACACACTTTTTCATGGTGTCGCACGAATACCTTGGCGTAAAACCTGGAGAATTTTTTTTGATGACCCTTCGGGTCATCTCATCAGACGGTAAGGATTTAGCTTCTCAAAAAAGCCGTATTTCTCTTACTTCTATCAGCGCTTTGGGGGCGCCTGCATCACGTTGCCAAATCCTATGAACCCGGGCCAGCGCCTTTAGATCCTGCCTCGGCGGGACGATTTTGATGTTTGGCTCTTCATGCATCTTTGCCGCAAGCACCGGGACTGGTGCCGTCTCCATCGAAGAATTGGTTGCAGAAGACCTTGAATTCATGTAAATAATAACATTTTGGTATCAATGCCACGGTGACGCGGTGACGCCACGGAAAGGTCGGGAAGAAACCTATGTTTATCATAGAATTTAACGAAAACATATCATGTGGTCAGGTCCCGGATGATGCGGGGATGAAAGATCTCTCTCGAAGGGGCGTTAAGACGATTGTTGATTTGAGCACCGGCGGAGAGGTTAATGGGGATAAAGACCCACAAATTCCCCAAAGTAGGGACCTTCGTTATGTTCGTCTGCCTTTGGCGGGAGAGGGGTTGTCAGAAGAAAAATTGAGCAGATTTTATCAGACCGTTTTCGATAAAGACAAATATCCTGTCTATGTTTGCGGAGAAAGAGCCATCAGGCCAGTTGCCCTGCTGTTGACGATTTCCGCTTTAAAGGAGGGCAAAACCGTGATGGATATTCTGGAGGATGCCAAGAAGTGGAGTCTCCCTTTAGAACATGCTCCGGAAGTCGTGAAGTTTGTGGAGGCGTTTTTTCGTCATCGCAAGGGGCATGATGAACACGAGGCCATTGCTACCGATGTGATTGAGCGGTGGCTCAGGCCGAGGAATCGGGGTGTTCTTTCGGACCCCGACGGGTCAGCTAAAGTGACGGGGCCCTGTGGTGATACCATTGAGATATACCTTAAAATAAAAGATGAACAGATAGAACAAGCGCGTTTTTTGACCAACGGGTGTCCTAACAGCGCTGCTTGTGCTTCCATGGGCGCAGAACTCGCTGAAGGGAAATCATTGGGTGAGGCCTATGACTTGACCCACGACGATATTATTGATTCCTTTAGTGGATTGCCAAAGGAGGAACAGCATTGCGCCAAGCTGACCATCATAGCGTTACGGCAGGCCGTTGATGAATACTTCAAAGCGCAAAAAAAAGAACGCCAGGTGGCAACTCCCATCTAAAGTAGCCTTTTCGAATTCGGTGGTTTGCCCTTATCATGGTGTCCTATAACAATTTCTGGATAGACAAAGGCTGGGAGGGTCTTTCAATGCTGACAGATACGCAAATGGACCAATATACAGATGTTTTGTTTTGGGCGTTAAGAACTGCGAGGAGAGGCAAGTTTAAAAGAAAGGATATTGTCTTGATTCGATATGACCTTGACGCCATGAAGATGGCTGAACGTCTGCAGGCCAAGATCCTTGACATGGGCATGCACCCCATCCTTCGCCTTGGCCTGACATCTCACATGGAGCGCATTTTTTTTGAGAAGGCCAACAGCAGGCAACTCGTTTTCCAGCCACCAGGAGAAAAAGAACTCTTAGAACATCTGAACGGCGGCATCTATCTTCATGCGCCGGACTCTCTGACCCATCTAGCTGACATAGATCCAAAAAAGATAGGCAAAGCAGCGGTTGCCAGAAAACCGCTGCGCGACATCCTGGACAAGCGAGAGGAGATGGGAGTGTTCGGTTGGACCCTCTGTATGCTGCCGACCCCGGCGTTGGCTAAGCAGGCCAAGCTCACCATGAGGCAGTATGCCAATCAGATTATTAAAGCCTGCTACCTCAACAGCGGCGATGCGGTCAAAGAGTGGAAGACCATTCATAAACATGCTGTGGCTCTGAAGAAATGGATGAATAGTATGGAAGTGGCATACTACCATGTTGAGTCCAACAGCGTAGACTTGAGAATAACCCCTGGACAGCGCAGGAAATGGATCGGACTTTCTGGTCACAACATCCCCAGTTTTGAGATTTTTCTCTCTCCTGACTGGCGAGGAACCCAAGGGGTGTATGTGGCCAACCAACCCTGTTTCCGGAGCGGAAACTATGTGAAGGGGCTGAGATTGGAGTTCAAGCAAGGCAAAGCGATCAAATTCGAAGCGGAGGAAGGCGAAGACTTTGTTATCAAACAAGTGGCCATGGATAAAGGCGCCTGCAGGGTTGGCGAGTTTTCTTTGACGGATAGACGATTCTCAAAGATCGATCGATTCATGGCCCATACCTTATTTGATGAAAACTATGGCGGGCGTTATGGGAATTGTCATATTGCTTTGGGTGCGTCATATTCGGACACGTTCGATGGAGAGCCCGCAGAACTGACTCCAGAGAGGAAGAGGAAACTGGGATTTAACGATTCAGCCCTGCATTGGGACCTGGTCAATACCGAGAAAAAGACTGTCACGGCTCATCTGACTTCTGGCCGCAAGGTGGTCTTTTACGAGAACGGGATGTTCAAGTATTGAGGATGGGGGTCCTCATGGGCGACAGGGAAAGAGAAGCGTGAAAAATCTTTTGGCGGAGACGCGTTTTGTGGTGCAGGAGCATCATGCGCGGCAACTCCACTACGATTTTCGGCTGGCAATGGCAGGCGTCTTGAAATCATGGGCCGTGCCCAAGGGGCCATCGTTGAATCCGGCGGAAAAGAGGCTGGCAGTCATGGTGGATGACCATCCTATAGAGTACTTCGATTTTGAGGGGATCATACCGGCTGGTCAGTCCGGAGCGGGTTCCGTGGTGGTCTGGGATCGGGGGGCGTATGAACTGCTTGAAGGAGATAATCCGGTGAAGGCCCTTGAGGCAGGCAAGATCGTCATAGCCCTTTACGGCGAGATACTCAAAGGAGGTTTCACATTGGTCCAGATGAAAGGACGAGGTGCAAAGAACTGGCTTCTGATCAAGAAAAAAGATGAATATAGCCGCACCGACTGGACGATCCAGCAAGGGCTGACAGAACAAAAGAGAAGGAGCCTCCGCGAAAAAGTGCCGCCATGCGAAATCTACTGATGGTTCAATGCTCCGTTTTGTGTCGTGTGTTGCAAGGTGGTTTTAGGTCAAACACGACCCGCGGGGCCCTTCCATGTATATGCTCGAACGAACGCCGAAGGCATCGATAACATGGCCCGTCAGATCAATAAGGTCTTGTTTGTTTGCACGGGAAACATTTGCCGCAGCCCCTTTGCCGAAGGCTTGTTGAAAACCCTCTTGGATCAGAAGGACCTGAAAGGCATTACAGCCGACTCAGCAGGTTTGCTCGCTCTTCCAGGTCGTCCTGCCACGCCTCTGGGCCAACAGGTTGCGGCTGAGTTTGGTGTGGATCTATCTGAGTCCCGGGCCAAATCCTTATCTCAAGACTTGGTGGCCTGGTCTGACCTCGTCTTAGTCATGGAAAAGTCCCACGAAGAGGCGCTGTTGTCTGCCTTTCCTGGGACGGCTGGTAAGGTTTTGTTACTGAGGCACTTTGCCCGTCATGGTTCCCGAAGGCGGGGTATTGCCGACCCCTACGGACTCCAGTATGAGGCATACCGCTTCTGCTTTCTGGATATTGGGGACGCAGTCTCGGGGCTGGTGGAATATCTGTCTGGTGGGACGATGGTCTTTGAACCGATTTCGGTTCGCTGCTACGAGGGTTACAAAGCCAACGAATCTCCCCGATCCTTCGAATGGGCGGGCCGGACCCATAACATCACAAAGATCGTTGACCGTTGGTATGACGGCAGTCTGGATGGCCGATCGGAGGCAACGGATTATTTCAAAGTCCAGACCGATGACGGGGCTATCTACATCATCAGGCGAAATCGACTTTTTGACAGCTGGGCCATCATGGTCCCTGAAGTTAGCTGAGCCAACCTGTCTAGCGAAAAGACCTTTCAGTTTTGATGATGGCGTTTGTTGCGCTAAATTCGGTTTTACTTATTGATGATCTTAATGGCCTTTGTGTCATTGTCCGTCTTTAATACACAAAAGGTGGAACGCTTTGATCCCGCCGTCCCGTAAGTGTACTGTAGGTCAATGCCTCCCTTGGCTAGTTTGGCGGCCACTTTTTCTAGTTCACCCACCCTGTTTGTCATCTCTACAACGATGACGGGTTCTTCCGTGGCGGTTGTCTTCATCTTCTTGAGGGCACGTTTTGCTTTGGCATTGCTGTCGGTGATCATCATGAAATATGCTCTCTTGTTCATCTGGTAAGCACAAAGGGCCGAGATGTTGACACCGGCGCCAGCCAGCGTGGCACAGATCTGACCAAGCATACCGACTTTGTTGGCCTTGTAGAAGGTGAGTTGTTTGGATCGTCTTGCCTTAGCCATGGTGTTTTCCTCCTTTCAAAACATGTGAGTCCTTGTGTGAGAAGGACTTTTTTCTCATTTAGGACGGGGAAATGGTATGAGTCAAGCAAAAAGCCAGGGAGAGGAAAAACAACTCGACAAAGAAGCCGCCCTATTCTATATAGCTTCTACGCTTGAAAGGCACATGCACCTGGGAGTTATCTTTGAACGTAAGCCGGTTGCACAATATTAGTCTCAAGTGGAAGCTCCTTATCCCATTCCTTTTTCTCGCCTCTATGGGGGCCGCGGCTCTCTTTGTGGTTTCCTATCGTTTTCAGGCCGATTTGATTCACCTGAACGAAGAAAAGCGCCTGAGAAATAATTATCAGTATTTCTTGGCTCTCATTGAGTCAAAAAAGGACATGGCCCTGAGCCTTGCCTATGTGGTGGCTCAAAATCCCGTTGTGGCTGAGGCCTTTGCCAAAAGAGACCGGGAGCGATTGTTGACGCTTCTACATGCCTCCTACGAGACATTGCACCAAGATTTTGGGATCAAACAGTTTCACTTTCATGTGCCGCCCGCCACTTCTTTTTTGCGCATCCACTTGCCGGGCCAATACGGCGAACGTATGGAGGCATATCGACAGACCATCAACCGTGCGAGAAAAACAGGTAAAGGCGTTGGCGGACTGGAATGGGGCGTGACCGGTTTTGGACTGCGCGGCGTGGTCCCGGTCTTTTACAAGGGTGAGCAAGTCGGGACCTTGGAGCTTGGAGAATCCTTTCAAGGCCCGCTACTTGATTCTTTCAAGGAAGATTATAGCGCAGATCTCACGGTCTACGTCCCGGGCGAATCCGGCAAGAAGAAGCCAAAGGTCTTTGCCTCAACCCTAAAGAAAGTCATGCTTCCACCTGAACTTTTCGGCCAGCCTTTCAACACCGGAGAGGTGCTATTTCACACGGCCAAAAGGGACGGCAGGGATATCGCTTCAGTGGTGGGACCGGTCCGCGATTTTTCTTCTAGGATTGTGGGTGTCGTAGAAATTAGTGTCGACCGGAGCCCAACGCTAGCGCTTCTCAGACAATATGGGTCTGTTGCGGCTATCATTGGCTTTATTGGTTTTGTCTTATCCATATCGTTTGTTTGGTTCATATCTGTCATTTTTACAAAGCGTATCGGCAATGTTGTAGAGGCGGCAGAGGGAATCGCTGCCGGGCAACGTGATACCAGAATTGTGGTAAAGAGTGCTGATGAACTCGGCGTCATGGCTCAGGCGATCAACGAGATGTTAGTCTCTCTCGAAGAATCTCGGCGCAAGGTGAAGGATTATGCCAAGAATCTGGAGTTGATGGTTGAGCAGCGGACTCGCACTTTAAAGGAATCTGAACAGACCTACCGGACCCTGGTTGAACATGTGCCTCTTGTTGTTTATCTGGTCATGCCCGATGGAACAGCCATGTTTTTGAACAGGTTTGTTGAGGACATGATCGGTATAGCTCCACAGGCGTTAAGCGGACACCGCGAAGCGTGGGCCGAGCACATTCACTCCCACGATAGGGCACGCGCCCTTGCCCGTTTTGAGGAATGCCTCAGCCAGGGCAAGTCGTGCCATCAAGAATACCGGATGATTCACAAAGATGGCCATGCTGTCTACGTGGTTGATCACGCTGTTCCCGTAGTCGATGACCGGAATGGACTCATTAGAATGGATGGCATCGTTTTAGACGTGACGGCCCGGAAAGAACTCCAGGAGAAAATCTTACAAGCTGAAGAGCTGGAAACCCTGAGTCAGGTTTCAGCCCGCTTGGCCCATGAGATCAGAAATCCCCTCACGTCTATCGGAGGTCTGACCAGACGTTTACTGAAGACCTTCGAAGCATCTGATCCAAGAAGGGAGAAAGGCGAGTTGGTTGTTGGGGAGGTGAAAAAACTCGAAAGAATACTGAAGATGATGACGGCCTATATTGAACCCAGATCGATTCAACTGCGCCGTTGTGACCTCAACGAGGTGGTGACAAAGGCTGTTCAAAAGATGAATGCCGAATGCCAAAACGAGGCCTTTTCCATCAAATTACACCCAGATGAGAGTATGGATCAGATCAAATTAGACTGTGGGCTGTTTGAAAGAGTTCTGACCAATCTCATGAAAAACGCCTTCTATCGCATGAAGAAAAAGGGCACCATTGAAGTGGCCATAGGGAAAGGCGATGAATATGCTACCGTGACTCTGGCTTACAGGGTCGATTTTATCTCAGATGATGACATCGAGGATTTTTTCTATCCTTTCGTCATCGATTATCCCTTCCCGAAAGGCGTCCCGGATGAAGACATCATGGATATTCCTATTTGCAGGGTCCTCATCCATAAGCACGGTGGGATTATCAATGTGAGCAAAGAAGACGATAACCTTATCAAGATTACTATATCCCTTCCACTTTCATAGCCTTAAGGAACCCCAACAGGAGTGCTCCTATGCAAATTTTGATCTCTGGATCTTTGGCCTATGACCGCATCATGGACTTTCCGGGAAAATTCGTGGATCATATTTTGCCCGACAAGATTCATGTCCTCAATGTCTGTTTCACGGTGAATAGCTTAAAGGAAAAATTTGGGGGCACAGCCGGCAATATCGCTTACAGCCTTGCGTTGCTGGGAGAGCGGCCGCTGATTTTGGCTGCAGCCGGCAAAGACTTTGACAGATATGCAGCCTGGCTTCAGGAGCATGAGCTTTCCCTGGAAGGAATCCGCCGGGTTCAGGAGCAATTGACTGCTGGGGCCTACATTACCACCGATCAGGCTGACAATCAGATTACCGGGTTTAATCCTGGAGCCATGCATTACCCTTCCCTTTTCAAATTCGATGGTGTAGATCCTGAAGCAACCCTGGCCATTGTTGCCCCCGGAAACCTCGAAGATATGCTCACCTACACTCGAAGGTGCAAAGAGAGGAAGATCGCCTATATCTTTGATCCAGGCCAGTCCATACCGGCCTTGTCGGGAGAGCAGTTGGTGGAAATGCTGACAGGCTGCAGGCTATTGATTTCAAATGACTACGAGTTGGAAATGATCATGCGGGCCACCGGGTTTGAAAAAGCCCAGATCGTTCCACGAACGGGAGGCGTGATCACGACCCTGGGAGAAGGTGGTTCTCTGGTTTGCACCCGAGATGAAGAAATGACAATTCTTGCTGCCCGCGCTGCTCGAGTCCTGGATCCTACCGGGGCAGGAGATGCCTACCGGGCGGGCCTGATCAAGGGGTTGGTCGTTGGCAAAAGCTTGTGGGATGCTGCCCGCACGGGTGCGGTTTGTGCCAGTTATGCTGTAGAGTGCTACGGTACTCAGGAGCACCGATTTTCCCAGGAAGCCTTTTGGGCTCGGTATGAAAGGAGCTTTGGGCCTCGTAATCCTTGATCTCAGCGCTTGAATTCATGCAGGTATCCGCTCACTTCACTTAGCATAAGGTCTACCTGGCGATAGATCGCCTTGAGCTCATTCAGGGCGGCACCCACCAGAGGGATGTGCTTGGAAACCTTGATTCGCCCGAGTTCCAACAGCCTGACAGCATATCCTGCCACCCGATCAAAGTTATTCAAAAATTGCCCCTTGCTTCAATGACCTATCGGTAGTAATAAGACAAGAGTCATGCCATGCCCACTAATGGAGGTTTAGTAGGCCTTTATGAATGTGGATATCTCAAGGTTTGATAGGTGCCACGTCCTAGTGATCGGCGATCTGATGATTGATGAATACCTCTGGGGTGAGGTGGATCGCATATCCCCGGAGGCACCAGTCCAGGTGGTTTCGGTGCTTAGGGATAGCACCACCCTTGGCGGTGCAGGCAATGTGGTGAATAATCTCGTTGCCCTTGGTGCACGGGTGGCCGTGGCCGGTGCAGTGGGGGCGGGGGCCAACGCCGATCTGCTGATCAAGATGTTCCAGGAACTTGACGTGGACACCTCAGGTCTCATTCGGGATCCAACAAGACCTACCACCAGGAAAACCCGCGTGATCGGGGGGCACCAACACGTCCTGCGCATAGATCGCGAAACCAAGCAGGAAATATCCGAGGCAGCGGGCGGGCAGTTGGCCCAGTTTGTCAAGGACCGTATTCACAGCTTCGATGCGATCCTGATCTCGGATTACGGCAAGGGCCTTCTTTCAGCGACACTCGTGCGACAGATCATTCATGTGGCCAGGGAAAATAAGAAGCCGGTCATCATAGATCCCAAAGGGCTCAATTTTAAGAAATACGCACAGGCCACGGCTCTCACCCCAAACAAGAGAGAGGCCTCTCTGGCGGCCGGGATAGAAATTGTCGATAATGCGTCCCTTGCAGTTGCGGGCCAGACATTACTCCATGACATTCCGGTCCAAAGGGTGCTTGTGACCTGCGGGAAGGATGGCATGGTCCTTTTTGAGAGTGACAAAAAGCCTTATTGGATTGCGGCCGAAATAAGACAGGTCTTTGATGTGTCGGGGGCCGGTGACACGGTTCTGGCTGTGCTCGGATTAGGCCTTGCTTCAGGGCTTGCTTTTCGACACGCTGCCTCCCTTGCCAACGTGGCAGCGGGTATCGTGGTAGGCAAGGTAGGCACAGCAACGGTCTCAAGGGAAGAACTCCAGAGGGCCATTGCACCTTCTGTTGACGCGTTGTCCGCAAAACAAAAGACGCTGT
>Ga0272444_10002229_pt1 | contig 18035 bp, 14 predicted proteins | sample SSMForm13_FD_201033 | JGI IMG/M metagenome (GOLD analysis project Ga0272444, IMG submission 201033) | Marine sediment archaeal communities from Little Sippewissett salt marsh, Falmouth, MA, United States - SSM-Form-13 | ecosystem: Environmental > Aquatic > Marine > Wetlands > Sediment ... | reverse complement strand
TCCCAGCACCGCGTCGGTAATGTTCAACGTGTTGGTGGAAACAACGTAGCCCAGAATCTCGTCGGTGAACGTAATAACCTGCCCGTTGGTTGTCGTGTTCGTGCTGCCTATCGGGTCGAAGTGCAGGAAGTAGCAGTCCACAATAGTCCCGGCCGGGATGGTCCCTGGCGTGGTTCGATTTCCGGTGTATCGACCGGGCTGGGAAATATCCACGTTCACAGACGAAGGCAGAACGAAGCCCTCGCGTTCCTGGAACATCCAGACGATCTTGTTGTCCTCGAGATCATTGAACACGGTCGACTCGGGCGCCGGGATGAGCCTGACCTCGCCTTCTAACTCTACCGAACCGCCACCGCCACGATAAAATCCCTTTGGACAGAGCAGGACTTCCTTGCTGGCATTGGTCTTGACGGCAGCCATCCAACTTGAGCCAGTAGGCAACCTGCCGCCTAGATTGGAGCTACTGACCGCCAAAGCCTGACTGATCTTCTCGAGGTTGTTCTGGCAGAGAGTTACGTAGCCCCGCTCTCGGACGCCGCCCAAAAATGGCACGAGCATGGCCACGAGAAGGATCAGGATGAATACGACGACCATCATCTCGGCCAGCGTAAAGCCCCCGCCGCGATTACGGCCCCTGAATCGTGGGGCCAAGCCAGCCACCAGAAACTGCCGACTCTTTGAGAAGGTCGTCATAGTCAAGCCACCGCCGCCTGATAAAAGAAAGAATGAGGGTCTTTGACGCTTCAAACGAGAATAATGTGACTAGTGTTATTCTACCATTGGCCTCCCCGCCAGCAAGACATTTTCAGCCGGCACTTTGGCAAAAAACTGGCCGTAACATAAAAACCCGCCAGCCACGGTCCGACGGCGGGTACTTTTGGCTTGGCATTTGTGGTTGAAGTGACGAACGTTTATCTTGGTATTCTCAGGTCGGCGACATCAGCCTGCCTTCAAGACAATGAAGCTCAGCAAGGAAATTGTGTGATGACGAACGCGCGAGTAATCGTTGCTTTTGCAGGTGTGGTCCTGGCTGGAACGCTCCTGGTGGCCTGCGGCGAGAGCGATTCCTCCGGCCAGCCCAAGCCCCATACGCCCAACGATCCGCTGCACTGCTACGTAGGTGGGACGATGCGGCCGGCAATGGAGAAGCTGGCCAAACTCTACGAAACCCGAACCAGTCAGAAGGTCGATATAGACTCCGCCGGCAGCGGCGATCTGTTGAAAACCATCCAGGAACAGCAGGTCGGCGACCTTTACGTCAGCCACGACCCTTTCTCTGAAATGCTTATGGCCAGGGGCCTCGGCCTGCAGGGCTGGACAATGGCGGTTGTAACTCCCGTTATTGTAGTGCCGAAGGGCAATCCCAAGAACATTAAATCGGTGAAGGACCTCGCCCTGTCGGGGCTGAAGCTGGCGATAACGGACCCTCGGAAATCCACAGCCGGGCACATCGTGGGGGTAATCTTCGACAAGGCCCAGCTTCGTCAGCAAATCGAGGCGAACATTTTCAAGCACAGTCACGGCAGCGGCCAGGCCGCCGACTGGGTCGGCGCCGGCGAAGTTGACGCGGCCATCCTATGGAACGCCGCCGCCCACCGGCGTTTGGACAAGCTCGACATCGTACCCATCGAAGCTGCCTGCGTGCCCATTCCAGGCATCGACACAGTGACAAGCGCCACGAACAAGGTGTACGACGTCGGTCGGATCAAGGTGACGATCGCCACACTCAAGTGCTCCAGGCAGCCCGAGGCTGCCACGAAGTTCGCCGAGTTCGTCATGGCCAGCCGCTCGATATTCGCCGCCGAATTCGGCTTCTCGCCGGCGCCGGATTCGCTGGTTACGCCGAAGCTATCGCTGCACTGCGGCGCAGCATTGCATCCTGCAATCGCTGACGCCGTGCGGGCCTTCGAGAAAAAGACCGGCGCGAAAATCCAGGCCAACTACCAGGACGACGGCACGCTCATCGCCGCGATTCGCCTCAAGCAGGCCGGCGACCTCTACCTCCCCCGCAACGTCAAGTACCTCGACATGCTCACCACCAGCGGGTGCGTCGAGAGCCGAGCGAAGATCGCCGCGCCGGCAGACCTGGCCATTGGATTGCTGAAGTACTCCCGCAACAAGCCGCTGGCCAGGCAGTTCATGGACCACCTGGCCGGGGCGGAAGGACAGACCATCCTCCGAAGGCATCGTTGCACGGCCGAAGCGGCGAAGATTCCCGCCGCTGAGTAAGCCGCCATCGGCAAACGAATCGGCCTGGCCGAAGTTGGCGAAGTCCAATAACCAGCCCCCCCCACCAACTCCGCGACAACCCGGCATACGAAGCAGTGGCAAGGCTGATGTGCGTGGGGTGAACCACTGCCAGCAGCCTTGCCACCGATGAGATCGAACCGAATGTCGCCGTCGCCGGCCACCAGGTCAGGGATTATTACCAGGTGTAATCCACGGTGTAAGTGACGGTGGTCTCGCCGTCGACGGGGACCTTGACGTCGTAGGCAATGTTGCGGCTGTCGAGCTTGGTGTGCTCGTGGGATTCCTTGATGATCTTCCAGTTGACCCAGCGGTAAAGGGGTTCTTTGATCCGAACGGTAACAGCTTCCTTCTTGTGATTGCGGACCTTGAGTTCGATGGTTTCCTGCATCCATTTGCGGCCGCTCTCAATGCGGAAGTTGGTCTGCTTCCGCTCGCCGACGATGTCGAACGCGTTGCCGATTCGCAGGCTGAGCTTCTCGTCCTTGGGAGTGTGGTCGATCTTCTCCTCGCCGATGAACTCCATGGCGTCGTCGTCGGGGTCTTGCTTGTAGACACGGACAGTCCCGGCCGGCAGGGGCATGCCGAGATTGTTCTTCTTTTCGTTGCGGAACTCGATGAAGACGTTGACCTTCTTGTTGCTCGTCACGCCGTAGCTGCGGTTGGCGTATCGACTGTCGTGGCGCCAGCGAAAGCTGCCCATCGGATTGTAGAGGAACTTCTTCTCGACGCGAGCGCCCTTGGCGGGGGTGAACATCTCGAGCTGCTTGACCTCGGCGTTGGCGACCGTCGAAGGGCGGGGCAGCGTGTACATGTGGTACTCAAAGAAGGCCTTTTCGGCCATGGCGGATGCCGCCCGGCTGCTCTCGGACCTGCTGCGCGTTGCAGTAAGCTGTTGCTGGTCGACGATCTTCCGCACATCGCCGGCGATGAACTTGAGCTTGGCGTCGCGGTAGGTCTTGCCGGTGTTGTTTTCGACCGAGACCCAGCCGGACATATCCGCGGCTGTGTCGTCGCCGTTGAGCACGAGAACATACTCGGCGTGCCAGCGAATGTTGCTCGCCTGGTAGGTGACTTCGGCAAGGTGCTTGCCTGGGCGTTCGCTCGCGACCTGCCAGAGCAGCGTGGGCTTGGTCAGCAACCCGCCGGGCAGGGCGCCGAAGCGGATGTCGCGGACATTGTTGGGCCTCTGGACCATGGCGATTCGGCCATCATCCTGCTTGAGCACAATCTGCCCGCCGTCATAGCTCAGCAGCGTGCCGGAGTAGGTCTTGCCCTCGCAGACTACCTCGATGGACTTGTCGATGTACTTCCGCAGGAGCTTGTCCGCCGAGACGAGGTCGAACTGGTAGTTCTGTTCGAGGAGCTTGGCGGCCGGGTCGGTGATGCTCTTGAAGTGGACGGTCGTCGCGTCGATGGTCAGCGGCACGTCGGTGAACTTGACCTGGCCGCTTCGGTTGATGTCCAGAACGCGATGCTCCCGGGCTACGCAATAGCCGCCATTGTACACCGTAAGCGCGACGCCTTCCTTGGGATCGGCGGCGCCGGCGAACTGTGGGAGGACGCCAGTCAGGGCGACGGCCAGCAGAATGGTCCGGATTGTGGTGTGTATGGTTGGTCTCATGATTCGGTCTCCTTGCTCAGATTTGTTGCAGGGCGGGCTGCCTGCCCGCGCTACGAATGACAGTTTCTATTGGTCATGGGGGCTCTTCAGGCCACCCCCGCTCCGGGGGTTGTATTGGAAGGTGTAGCTTGCGGACACGGGATGGCCGGCGACGGCGGGCACGCTGATCTCCACAATACCCACTTCGCGGACATGCCAGTCGAAGTCCTTGCACTCGAATCGATAGGTGCTCGCGGGCACGCGGACCCGGACCGTGACGGTCACATCGCGGTCCTTATGGTTGCGGATATCGACCCGGCATGTGTGGGTGTGGTCGTAGCCGTTGCGGCGTTGGTTGGTTTGTATGGCCGAGCAGGCGATGTCGAACGCGTGGCCCCATTGCAGGCGGAGCTTCTCATCCCTGGGAGTGTGGTCGATGGTCGTCTGGGCGACGTAGGTGGTTTCGCCATCGGGGCCAGGGGCGTAGAGGCGCATCACGCCCTTGGGCAGTGGCTTGCCCAGGCCGTTTGCCTCGCTGTTGACCATCTCGCTTACGACGCGCGGGGCATTGATCTTGTGGCCGGCAGTGTAAACATAGCCTCTAGTCAGCGAAACGTCCTGCCCGGAAACCATCTCGATCTGCTTGGTCTCGCGATCGCGGAGGGTCGTCGGACGGCTGACGGTGTATAGGTGATGCTCGAAGAAGGCCTTCTCCGTCATTGTCGGGCTGCATGCCTCGGCACTTTCGTCTTCCGCGACTTTCTCTATGTACCCCACCACCGGGCTCACGAAATCCGGTGGGATCAGGTTCACGTCACCGGCGAGGAGCTTGAGTTGGGCGTTCTTGAACGTCACGCCGGAGTGGTTCTTCACGGTTGCGTAGCCGACCAGGTCGGCCGCGTCGAGGATCGCCGGGATGCCGCCGTCTTCGTTGGCGTCGGCGGAGATGTCGAGGCGGGCGAGCTTGAGCACGTAATCCGCTCGCCAACTGAGGCCTTCGGTCAGGTAGGCGACCTCGAAGTTCTGCCGGCTCTCATCGCGGTTTTCGAGCTCCCACTGCAGCGTCGGCGTCGATCGCAGACCGTCGGGCAGCTTGGCCAGGTGAATCGATTGCAGTTCGGCGCGGGCGAGCGTTCGCGGGCCGGTGCCGGCAGGGCGAATCACCAGGGATCTGCGATCGAAGCTCAGCAGCACGCCGGTGACGGGGTCGGCGTTGGCGTCCTTGGCCAGGGCAGTGACGTCGCGGTCAATGTATCGCTTGAGCACCGCGTCGGCTGTGGCGAGGTCGTACTGGTAGTTCTGTTCGAGGACGCACAGTCCGCCGGGGCGGGTGAGGCTTCGCAGGCGGACCGAGTCCGGGCGGATATCGGCGGGCACATCCGCAAAGGAGATCCGCGAGACGCCTTCGGGCAGTCGGCGGATGAGTCGGCGATCCCGGACCATCGCCAGGCCCCGCCACGTCGGGCGGTAGTACAATCGCGCCTTCGGCTGGCCCACAGCGTCCTGCCAACCTTCGGGCTGGGACAGCACGGTCAGGGAGATGTCGGTTCGTTCGATGATCGGCGGGCCAATCGCGGCCACGACGGGTCCCGTGCCGATTTCGAGCAGCAACATGATCCCCACGACCAGCGCAGCCGCGGCGGCCAGCGGGGCAAGGATTCGCCGCCATCGAATGGGCTTACGGCGCGTCGGCAGGTCTGCGATCGGCACTGCGGGTTCGCGGGCGAGGGCGCCGGCGATGGCAGCCCGGGCGGCGCGGAGGTCCGCCAGTTCCGCCCGGCAGGCGTCGCAGGTCGCCAGGTGGGCCTGAATGTCGGGGATCTGATCGGTGGGCAGTTCGTCGTAGACCCAGGCGATCATCATGTCTTGTGCTTGTTCACAGTTCATCATTCGTTCTCCGGGCTGAAGGCTTTCAGCTCTCGGGCAAGTCTCAAGAGGGCGTATCGGATGCGGCTCTTGGCGGTGGGAACGGGGATATCGAGCAACTCAGCGATTTCAGAGAAGCTAAGACCTCGCGACTCGCGAAGGGCGAGGATTTCAGCCTGCTCGGCCGGGAGGGATTCGATGGCGACGGTGATGGCGTCCTTGGCCTCGGCCAGGTGCACTCGGGTGGCCGGCGAGGGGCTGGGGTCGAGGATTTCCAGTGTTTCAGGCATAGTTGTCGTTTCGGGTCGGCCGGCTTTTCGTCGCAGCTGATCTCTCCAGTAGTTTCTCGCAATCGCAAACAACCAGGTTCGCACGTTGGCCTGGCCGTCGAAGCTCTCCCTGGCCCGCCAGGCCCGCAGCACGGACTCCTGGGCAAGGTCTTCCGCCGCGTGCCAATCGCCGGTCAGGATGAATCCGTATCGCCGCAGAGGGGGCATCGCCTCGGTGAGAGCGCACCGGAAGCGTTGGTCGCGTGGCATCTCGGCGGTGCTTGGCGTTTCCCACTGCTCCACAGGTTCTCCTGCCGGATTTGTCGTTCGCCTCTATAGACGCATGACAGCGCAAACGGATTTACGAATTCTGGAAATAATCCCCCAAGGCAACGGATATTGTCGCTTGCCCGACAAACTTACCCAGGTATTGGACGAAGTCGCTCCGGACGCAGCACGACTGACCGCCGGAAATATTGTGGCCGAATGTTGTTTGGTGCGCGCAAACCGAAAATGCCATCAGAAATGAATGGTCGCCAAACTATGAATCGTTACCCTTCGACGATCCTGCCGGCGCGCATTCTCACGGTTCGCTGGGCGTAGCCTGAGGCGCGGTCGTCGTGGGTCACCAGCAGCACGGCCCCGCCGTCGCGGGTGAACTCGGTGAGGTACTCCAGCACATCCCGGGCGCTTTCGGCGTCAAGATTGCCTGTGGGTTCATCGGCGAGGATGATTCCCGGCCTGTTCAGCAGCGCGCGAGCCAGGGCTGTCCGCTGGCGCTCGCCTGTGCTGAGTTCGCCCGGCTTGTGGTGGAGGCGATCGCCTATGCCGAAATGCTCGATAAGCATCTTCGCCCTGCCGGCGGCGCCGTCGGTCATCATCGCCAGCGAGGGCGACAGGACATTGTCCAGCACGGACAGATACGGCACGAGGTGGAACTGCTGGAAGACGAATCCCACCCGGCGTGCCCTCAGCGCGGCGCGTGCGTCGGGATCGAGCGCATAGGGGTCCTGCCCATCCAGCAGGACGTGTCCCGAGTCGCCGGCGAGCAATCCCCCCGCCGCCAGAAGAAGTGTGCTCTTGCCGCATCCGCTGGGGCCCTGAACTCCTACGAACTCACCTGGCGCCACGTTCAGCGAGACATCGACGACCGCATCGACGGGCTCGTCTCCGTGGGCGTATCGTTTGGAAAGGTTATGAATCTCCAGCACTGCGTTACTCCCTGGCGAGTATTACGGCGGGGTCCTGTTTCCCAGCCAGCATGGCCGGGGCCCAACTTGCGAGCATCGCCAGAAGCGGTGCGGCGACAAGAACAATAATCATCAGCAGCGGCTCGAACAACTCCCCTGCCGACTCGACACGCAAGGACGGCGAGGACCGCTGCACGATGATTCCTATGGTCAGGCCGGCCGCATAGCCCAGGGCCGCGCCCAGCAGCCCCGTCACCATCGCCCGCGTGAAGAATACGCCGATAATGCTTCGCCCGCGCACGCCAATGGCCCGGAGAATGCCAATCTCCGTCGCCCGCTCGCGGACGTTGCTGAGCGTCAGCAGACCGATCCACACCGCCGCCGCGAGCAGCACGGCTGGGACGATCACGCCGGCGAGCGACTCGCGATTTTGTTTCAGCCGGTTGCGGCTTGCCAGTTCGGAAGCCATGGCCTGGACGTGTTCGGCCTTGGCGCGATCGCGGGCCTTGGCCCGGAGGGTAACTTTGTTCTCGCGAAGGACTACCTTCACCTGCCCGGAGAGTATTCCCACCACCTCCTGGCGGGTTTGTGCCGAGGAAACTCCCACGCAATGGCACTTGAGTGCCTCGATCGCGTTAATTCGACCTTCGAGGCCCAGCAGTTTCTGCCCGTCGGCAAGGCCTACCCATATCGTGGCATCCTCGGCTGTGCCGCACTCGGAGCGGACATGCTGGACCTCCATACTCGTGCCGCGCAGCGTGATGGTCTGCCCGGGCTTGATGTCCAGATCGCGGGCCAACTCGTAGCCGACGACGCATTGTCCCGCCGGCACGGCCAGCAGCATCGGTTCGAGCGGTTTTCGGTGGACCAGCGGCACCTCGCCCCGGGTGCCCATAAGGATGATTCGACGTTTCTGCTCAGGCCAGTCGATCCGCTGCTGGACAATCGGCAGCAGGTGTCTGACAAGTATCTTCTTTGAGTTCGCCAGCGTGGTCACGGTGGACTCGGGCATAGTCGCCGAGGCGAACCCCGACTCCCAGAATTCGGTGAGATCCTGCTCTTTCGGCAGGATCAGCAGGTTGAAGCCAAGCTCCTTCATATACTTGCGGTAATCATCCTCCATCTTCGCCAGACGGACCTCGGCCTTGGCATGCTTGGCTTGGAGGATATGCTCGGTGCTGAGGTCATGTGCGCGAAGCAGCGTGAATTGCGCGACGACAACCCCCGAGGCGGCCATTACGGAGAAAACCCCGAGGGCGAAGTTAAGTTTGCGGTGGAGAATTTCCTTGGCGATCAGTCGCCATACGGTCATGGGTTTGGACAAAAAGGTCATTGGTATCAGGTCTTATGTCGCAGGTCACAGGTCATAGGTAACGAACATCATCCGTGTCTCACTGCTGCCGAGGCGTGCGGATATCTGCCGGCGCGGCAGGGGGGATTGCAGCAATCTCCATCTCACGCGGCGTCTCGGACAGACCGGCGGGACACCCACACCGCAAGTCCGGCGGCGACGGCGCCCATCGCCGCCAAGGCGATAAGCATATTTCGAAGCAGCGAGCCCATGCCGCCGGTTCCGAGTTCGTCGGCCGGCCCCCCCGCCATCGCCACGGGTGCAGCCGAATCCGACCCGCTGGGCGAGGTCGTCGCGGCGGGCGGCCCAGCCACTGGCTCGCCGATAACATCCGGCAAGGGGGCCGTCACCGCCTGCGCACCGCGGAACGGGGCGAACCAGTCCGCCGCGAACAGCATGTCCACACCGGGGTTCTGATCCTTGACCTGACAACTGCAGGCCCCACACAGAAACGCCGTGTATTCTTCGAGGTTGGACTTGTTGATGCCCTTGCCGACCAGGGCGTACAGCACGCGTCCCTGGCCGAAAATCGGAAACGCCGTCGGCTCGCCCCTGGATGCCTCGGCAAGGTCGGACTCCGTCGCAAGAAGCATGTCCACGAACGTGGCCTCGGCAGGATCGTCGCGGGAAACCCGCAAGACCGAAAACCCCATGCGAATCTTCGGACCCACACTCTCGTCGGTATCGTAGGGATCATCCGGCGACGGGGAGGGAATGAGTTTCGCCAGTCGGTCCAGTTCCTCCGTGAGCAATTTGGCGGCTGCGGCGTCCTTGGCCTTGTCGCCGGATTCGACCAGAACCCACACGGCAGAGTCGCCCTTGCAGATCCGATCAAACACCTTGCGCCGCAAGGGCGAGTCCACCAGCAGCTTCGCAGATTTTGCGGTCAGATCTCCCGACCACGCCACGAAACACCTTCCCGGCGGCGACGGGTAACAGACAACCATTCGCGGCAGGGGCTTGTCCTTCATGCTTTCCCAAAGTGCCAGGACAGACTTGGGCACTGCCAGGTTCGGATCTTTTGCTTCGAGGGCATCGACGTCCAGCAAGGCCACCGCCAGATTGCCAGGCCGGTTGGGGTCATCGGCCCGCGCGCCGAGCCAATCAGTGACGAGCTTCTGCTCGGGCGACAACTCGCCCCGATGGAACACGAGCACGTTGAAGAATCCCGCTGGCCAGCGCTCCAGCGCATAACGAAACACGGGCACCGAACACGCCGAAGCCGACACGGAAAGCGAAAGCATCACCGCCGCGCCAGTCAGCGTACACCACGCAATCATCTTGTTCTTAGCAGTCATGGTACATGTTAGCATGTGTACATTATACCTTGATCGGGTTTGCCAAAAAAGCCAGTCGTTCGAGCGGGTATCGGAAAGCCCATACCAATACAACCGGCAGAACATCTGTAAGGAGACGTCCTGCCAGTGTTTTTTACAAATCCAAGCCGCGGACAAGCCAATCGCTAGTCAGCGATCAGTCATCATCGTCATCGTCACGGTCGTGGCCTCTTTGCCTCCTGTCCGTCCTGGCCTTGTCGGCGAGAAGCCTCTTGACGGCCTCTCTCTGGCGTGGCGTGAGGATTTCCAGCGAATCGCCGGTCAGTTCCCTGGCAATTTCATAGGCGCGTTTTCTGGCGTTGCCTGCAAGTTCGGCGACCTTGCGGCGGCGTTCGTTTACCGGGATGTCACTAATCGCATTAGCGACCCGTTGGGACATATGCACCATCTGCTTGCGGTACTCGGTCAGCCCCCGGCGCAGCCGGTTCCGCTGGTCCTGTGTGAGGCGAAGTCTATCGGCAATACCGGAATCCAGCAATTTGGCGATCTTGCCGACCTGCTCGCTGTACAGGTGCGAAACAATTGCCTTTGGCTCGGGATCGCCGAAACCACGACGCTCTGGACGGGGCGTCCGGGCCTTGGATTGCGGAACCAGGCCTGGCCTGGCTGAGCGGAAACTGCCCTGCATCATCGGACCTCGACCCGTGGGGCGCCATGGCATGGCGCGGGACTGGGGCGCCGCCTTGGTCGTCCAGGGCGTTCGACCAGGCGGCATCGAACCGAAACCGTAACCGCGACCCATCATCCGACACTGGCCTAAGCGACGGCCCATCATCCGACCCTGACCACGCCCACGGCCCATCATCAGACCTTGACCACCACCGCGACCCATCATTGGGCCTTGTCCGAAGCCGCGACCCATCATCGGGCCTTGACCATAGCCTTCCCCCATAGACCGACCGAAGGCGTCGGGGGGGCCAGGCATTATCGGCGAAGGGGGCGAACCCAAGCCAGGCCAACGGTTCGTGCGTGGGCCAACCGACCGGGGCTCGTTGCGCCACGGCTGGCTCCGCTTGAGTTCCGCCAGCCGCCGCGTTTCGCGTCCGATGGCCTCTCGCAGTTCCTCGACATGCCTCTGAAGCTCGTTGCGAGCCCTTTCGAGTCGTTCGATCTCGTCGCGGAGTTCCTCTCGCCGGCGGGCCTCTTCCTGTCGCCGCTGCATCTCTCGCTGCTCGCTCGGGCGGGCCTCGGGTCGGCGGCGCTCCGGTCGCCTGTCCTCATGGCGGTCGCCGTCACGACGACTATTCTCTCGAAGCTCTTCTCTGCGGCGTTCCATCATCCGCCGCTCTGTTTCGCGATTTCCCTCTTCGCGAGACTCGGCGCGTCGGGTTCTGTCGCGGACGCCTTCCGGCCCGGCGGCGCCTTCGGGGCCATCGGCGGGAAGAAGGTCCGGCCTGCCCATTTCATGGGCTATCACTTTAGCAATATTCGAGTTACCCGCCGGGGCCAGTTCGTCAGCCAGGCGATCTGCCGTCGCCTCTGCCGCCAATGCCCCCCAAGCCATCAGCATCACCACAACGCCGCCGGTCCAGATTGCACCTTGGTTTCTCATGATCGCTCTCCTTGCTCAGATGTATCGCTTTTCAGCTAATCATACGCCCGAAAATAAACATGGCCGATCGGACTTCCAATCTCCAGACAATCTTTTTGTCGACTGGTCGGCGAAGTGTACATGAGTCCCCAAACCCAGGCGCGCCGACAAGAATAGTAACGCATTTGTCGCGCGGATATTGCATCGGCTTTGCGCCCGGGCTTGTCGTGGACTGTCCGCGAGCGTATCATCTCGCCAATGATTGAGGCACTACACATTGTCGACGACCTCGCCCGGCCTGACGTGCTCGAGCAGCTTGACCTGCTGGCCGGTGCGGGCGAACGGATTATCTCGGCCGGACCACCACCGGCTGGGCTGGCTCGCCCGGTGGAGCCCGTTCACTGCCCGATGGGCTCGGCCCGTCTGGGCGGATTGCGAATGCGCGATTTGGCCGGGAACGCCCAGGTCATCCATGCCTGGTCGACCAAGGCACTTCTTGCAGGTCGGGAGCTGGCCCTGGCGACCGGGCGGGCAATGGTGCTGACGATCCCGGCCTCGCCGACAAATGAGGACCACTGGAAACTACTCAGCCAAGCCGTGGGGCCAGGACTTGTAAACGTGGTGGTCCCGACGGATTTCGCCCGGCGCCAGCTCATCGCCGCCCAGCTTCCCGGACGCTTCTGCCATGTGCTGCCACCCGCCGCAAGACCCATGGCCGGAGCAAACGAGGTCCGCAAGAAGGTCCGCGAGGGACTTGGCCTGGCCGAAGATGCCAAGCTCCTTGTCGCGCCGGACCCCTTCGTTCGCCACGCCGGACACGAAAACGCCTCGTGGTCGCATGCTATCCTGCAGCACGCTTCGCTGGATACAAAGTTGGCAATTCCGTCGTCGGGTCCCATGGAAGACCACGTGAGGTTCTTCGCTCATACGACGGGATTTGACGAGGATGTGCATTTTACGGATGGGCGGTTCTCGGTCGCCGAGGTCCTTGCGGCCTCGGATATTGCTGTTTTCCCTCAAACGCGTGGCGTGGGCGTATTCGCCATTGCCTCGGCCATGGCGGCAGGGCTGGGCATCCTCGCCTCGAATCTCGACGCCATGGTCGAATTGACCGGCGCCGGCCAGGCCGCGGTTCTGGCCGAGCCAGGCCCGAGAGAGACCGCCGCCGGACTGCTCGAACTGGCCGACGACGACGATCTTGCCCGGCGTCTTGGTCAGGCGGCACGCGACCGCGCCGCCAGAATGTTCGATCCGCCTGACGTGGCGAAGAAGCTCCAGGCAATCTACGCCGCCGCACTGGAGACCAAAACCCACTGAACCCATGGAATGCTCAACGCGTTACCCCTTGGGTCCGGGTCCTTGGGGCGGTTATAATTCCGGTTTTCGCCGGCCCGGACGAGCCCATTGGCTCGCGGCGCACAAGACATGACTGATATGGCATTGGAACCGCAGCAATCATGTGTAAGCCAGGCCGCAATCGGCAAGGTCGTCTATGCCGACAAGCAGGCCAAGTCGATGCTGCGCGATCGCGTCAGTGAACTCTATGCCCCAGCCGAATACTCTTGGGAAGAGGTCAAACACAACGATTCGCGAACGGTCTATCGCGAAACTATCAATGGTCAGTTGATCTATCTAAAGCATTTCCACAGCCGCTCCCTGCTGCATAGATTCATGCGAAGATTTGGCAGCAGCGACGCGATGAGAGAGATGCGTTTCAGTCGGCACCTCCAGGCCCGCGGCGTACCAACGGCAGAGGTCCTCGCTGCGACGTGCGCCGAAGGCGTCGAATGGCTCGCAACGCGGGCAGTCGAACCGTCCGTACCCGCCGATGCATGGCACACGCAGCAACTCGCACTCGGCCAGGCCGGAAAAAAGAGGATCGACCGAGCGATCGTGGAACTTGCCCGAATGATAGGCCGAATGCACGCCGCGGGCGTAATCCACAGCGATCTGCACTGTGGCAACGTGCTGGTCCGCACCGACGAAAACCCCAACGGCCCGGTGAAACTGGTTTTGATGGACCTTCACCGAGCAAGTATACGCCGAAAACTCTCACGCGGAGCCCGGGCCAAGAACCTCGCCCAGTTGCTCCACGACCGCCAATATCTCACCACCAGATCCCAGCAGATCCGATTCCTAAAGCATTACCTCCATGCCAGCGGCGCCGCCGGATCGATACGTGGCTGGCAGATGCTCGTCGAACACTTCGCGCAAATGCACTCCCGCCGGCAACACAACCAGCGAGACCGACGAGTTTTTCGCGATGGCAAGTACTTCAGCAGGATCAACCTGCCTGGTAACTGGCGAGGGTGCGTCGTGCTGGCGTCCAAAAGACACATGGCAGGCAGTGAGGCCGCGAAGTACCGATTCACCGTCGACCAATGGAAGCAAGCACTTGCCGACCCGCCCGGGCTGCTGGAAGGCCACGATGCCGTGGTCTACAAAAATGGCAATTCCAGCCGGGTAATGCGGCGCAGAATAACTGTCGGCAGACATGAACTGGACGTCTTTGTCAAACAGACGATCCAGAAGCGACGATGGAAGATGCTCCTGGACTGCCTTCGCCCATCCAAGCCCATTCGAGCTTTCTCTCTGGGACACTCACTGCTCACGCGACGAATCGCAACCGCCCTGCCGCTGGCAGCAATGGAAAGACGAATCGGACCAATCCTGCTCGACAGCATCCTGATAACCGAAGCCGTCGACGCCCAGCCAATGAACACCTTCCTGGAAACCTGGCTGGCAGGGACGCCCAATAGCGATTCGCCGCTGACGGTGAACCAGCGACGCCTGCTGGGGCGAGAGGTGCTCTGGCAACTCGGCAGGATGCTCCAACGCCTGCACGATTACCGATTCGCCCACCGCGACCTCAAGGCGACCAACCTGCTCATCCGCTGGTCGCCCGGACAAAGCCCGGAGATAGTTCTTGTCGACCTCGACGGCTTGTCGAGACGAACGATGATGACCGCGCGATGCCGCTTCCAGGGGCTCATGCGACTGAACGTATCGCTGCTGAAATGCCCGGCCGTAAACCGCGCGGGACGCCTGAGAATGCTTATGGGCTACCTGCGGCGACTCGGCACGGGGCGAGTGGCGTTCAAGCCCTATTGGCGCACGCTCGAGGATTGGTCCAGCAAGAAACTCCGCCAGCAGATCCGCGTCAGGCGACGGGCGCAAAAGGCGGTGCGGAGGCCAAACCAATGACCGTCGCGCGGATTCCCAGTCTGGATCACCCGCCCGAGAAGGTGCTCATAATCAAGCCGAGTTCCCTGGGCGATGTGGTCACCGCCTTGCCGGTACTGCGGGCACTGCGACGCAAATTCCCGCAAGCCCACCTGAGCTGGCTTATCAGCACGAGCTGCGTTTCACTGGTGGACGGGGATACGGACCTCGACGATGTCGTGCTGTTCGATCGCAAACGACTGGGCCGGGCGTGGCGGTCGCCAGAGGCGGCCGGGGCGCTGGCGGCCCTGGTCAAGACCCTCAGGCGGGCCCGCTACGACTGGGTGATCGACCTTCAGGGACTGTTTCGCAGCGGGTTCTTCGCCCGGGTCTCCGGCTCGCCTGTCAGGGCGGGCTTCGCCAACGCCCGCGAGTTGGCGTGGATGTTCTACACGCACCGCCTGACGCCGAAGTCCGAGCACACGGTGGACCGCAATATCGAACTCGCCGCAATGCTGGGCCTGGACGCGCGGCGGGAAGACATGACCCTTAACATCTCCGACGAGGGCAAGGCCTTCGCCGAGCAATTCCGCGCCAGGCCCGACGTCGCCGGCCGGGACTATCTGGTGTTCGTCCCGCCGACGCGATGGAAAACCAAGCTCTACCCCGTGCGGCACTGGAAGACCCTGGCAGGCAGGCTTGTAAAACGCGGGCCTATCGCCCTTGTCGGCACGGCAGGCGACGCCGAGATGTGTTCCCGCATCGCCCAGGCCGTCGGTCCGGGCGTGATAGACCTCGCCGGGCAGACGACCATCGCCCAGATGGCCGGCCTGATCGCCGGTGCCGAGTGCGTGGTGTGCAGCGACTCTGCCGCCGAGCACATAGCCCAGGCCGTCGGTACCGACGCGGTGGTGCTCATAGGACCGACCCGCCCGGAGCGCACCGGACCGATCCTTCGTGGAAAGTGCGTAATATCCACTGTGCCCTGCCAGGGATGCCTGAAACGCACCTGCCGACACATCACCTGCATGCAGGCGATAGATCCACAAACCGTCGCAGCCGCCGTCGAAGAATCGCTGGCAGGCAGGAGCGAAACATGCCCCATCGCTACCTGACCAAACAAATCAAACGGTTCTTCATCTACCGCGTGCTTCACGTGGATGACACGCCCCACCGCATCGCCCTGGGCGTGGCGATAGGCATCTTCATAACATGGACGCCAACGATCGGCCTGCAGATGGCCCTGGTGGTGGCGCTTGCGGCCCTGCTGAGAGCCAACAAGGTCGTCGGCGTTCCGTTCGTGTGGATTTCCAACCCGGTTACGCTCGTGCCCATCTACGGGCCTAACTACTGGCTGGGTACTAAGATACTCGGCGGAAGCTACGACTTCGATCAACTCCGCCCGTTCGTCGAAGCTGTCGCGACAGGAGGAAACTGGTTCGAACGCCTCAATGCGGCATGGGACGCGATGTGGAGAATATTCTGGCCTCTATGGCTCGGAAGCGTGGTTGTCGGCGGAGCCCTGGCCGTCATCACCTATTTTGCAATCCGCTACGCGGTAGTCAGATATCGACGATTCTGGCACGAAAAGCACCCGCTCCCGCCATGGGCAGACGACAAACCCGAGACCAAACCGAAGGCGCCCGGGCCCGAACCATCGCGGCAAACCAAAGATTGACACCTTTTCCTCCAGCACTCTCGTGGTATAATTGTCGGTAAGCAGGAGTAGAAGTAAGAATGAGCATCAGCCAGAAACAAAATGTTGGATCGTTGAGGTTCTTCCTCTTCGACCGGCCGCTCCATCCGGAGCTGTTTCAGATATATCACGATCACCATATCATCAAAAAGGCATACGAAGCCCAGATATGGGTGACCGGCTGTACGCACGTCATAAGCTTCCATCGCGACCGAAGCTCCATCGTCGAAGTCACCGCCGGACCCGACAACTACCTGCCCCAGCGAGGGCAACTGCTCGAGATTCCTTTCAGGGGCGAGAAAGACCACGAGTTCCAACGTGCCGATGACATCAACTACATGATGAACTTCCAGGTCGAGCGAATGAGCCCTGCCGTGTACTCGAAAACCCACCACGACCTCGCCAGACTGGGCGCCCAGCGGGGACTCTTCGTACCGTTCCCAATGTGGATGACCAACTCGCTGACGCCATTCACGTATATCGACTACGAGGCCAAGGTCAACGGATTGCACGTGTTCACCTTCCACGCCTTCCCAGGCGAGTTGACGATCGTCAAAACACAGTCAATCTTCGAACTGTCCTGACGCTTCTTCCACGCCGACTGGATTTTCCTATCCAACGCCGCATGTTTGACCCTACAATCCCCCTCGTCGGGCCGGGCGCCCGGACACCAGTAAACAATGCAGGAGTAGTGAATGTCGGGCGAGAGTTTGACCATAACCACCCAAGGCGATATCGCGGTGGTCACGTTTCTTGAAACCACCGTGCTGGATCTTTCGACCTCCGAGCACGTCAGAAAAAACTTGCTCAAACTCGCCGACAGCCCCCCGCCACCGAAGATCGTCGTGGACTTCTCGGCTGTGCGATTCCTCGCGTCGCGAATGCTGGGTGTGCTGGTCGAACTGAGCCGCCGAGCCGAGACCGGCAAGGGCAAGGTCATCATCACCGGCCTGCATGGAGACGTCTCGAAAATATTCCAGGTCACCAAACTCAGCAGGCTTCTCAACTGCGCCGCAAGCCTCGACGAAGCCACAAGCCTGCTCGGCGGAATTGAAAGCTAGTCAGGCCGGACCGCACCTGAGGCGAGTCCCGCCTTTCGGTCCCCTGATAGCCCAACAGGGAGGCGCAAACGATGTCCAAATCCAGTCTGATCATCACCGAACAAAATGACGCGTGCGTTGTGGACTTCCGGGACGAGAGCGTCCTGGATGGTACGACCGTTCCCGCCGTAACCGAAGACCTCTTCGACCTCGTGGACAATCGAGGCCATGCGAAAATCCTCCTGGACCTCTCTGCCGTGCGGTTGCTGTCATCGCCGATGATCGGCACACTGGTCGCCCTGCACAAAAAAGCCGTCGATCGCGGCGGCGAGGCCGTGCTGTGCGGAATGTCCGCCAACCTTCACAAGGTCTTTCAGGTTTCACGACTGGACACGGTGCTCCGCTTCGCAGCTTCCACGGAAGTCGGCAGGCAGTTCTTCGACCGACCCGCCGGACAGGCGCCGGCTGCACCGCCGGTGGAATCACCCCCGCCAAGTCGCTGGGCCGGAATCGTCACCAGGCAGGTCAGCATAATGTTCTCCGGCGCGCTGGTCCTGGTTCCCCTGGCAATTACAGTCTGGGTGGTCTGGGCCATGGGCACCTGGCTGGACGGGCTTGGGGCAAAGCTGTTCACCAAAGACGCCAAGCCCCCCACCGGCATCGGGGCTCTCATCATCATCGGCGCGATCTACGGAGTAGGTCTACTGACTCACCTGTGGGTGTTTCGAGGCGCGTTCGGCCTG
>Ga0272444_10002228_pt1 | contig 18046 bp, 20 predicted proteins | sample SSMForm13_FD_201033 | JGI IMG/M metagenome (GOLD analysis project Ga0272444, IMG submission 201033) | Marine sediment archaeal communities from Little Sippewissett salt marsh, Falmouth, MA, United States - SSM-Form-13 | ecosystem: Environmental > Aquatic > Marine > Wetlands > Sediment ... | reverse complement strand
ATGTTACGTACAGCTGCTATATATTAACAGCGTCACATATAGATAAATCAGACATCAGACTGACACCATCCAGCAGATCAAATAATGATCGACCGATGGTTTAGAATACAATCTTTTAACCCCACCAGAACCCCTTTCCGAAGGGGTTTTTTACTGCCTTTCACATCCCTGTCAAGAAAAAATACGTTACACTGCCCTATCAAATACATATCAATACCCCTTCACTGCCCTATCAAATGCGTGCGTCACGCACATTCCCACAAAAAACCCGTGGTACAAGAATCGCGATTATAGATTACCGCTGTATGCGGTAGGTGTCAGGCCGAAATATGGGACCTCAGCCGGCGCCATAACTGGAATATACCGACGGCAATCGTACAGCGAATTGAGACGGTGCGGTTGCCACATTTTAAACCAGGGACCCGATTTATGGCCGGAATCACCCTATCACATGCCAATGAGCAATTGAATGTCTGGCTTGATGCGAGCATAGCCGTTGCCCAGGGCAAGATCGTCAGCATAGGCGGGAAGTCCCTTACCAGGGAGGACGCTGACAAGATCCTGAAAATGGTCGAGTTCTGGGACCGTAAAGTCAAACAACTATCCGGCGTCGGCGGTCCCGCCTTCAATTACGGCGTCAGAAAGAGGTAGAGAATGCGGGAAGTATCCTACGATCTCGACCGGAACATTGAACGTCAGCGGATTTTCGACGCCGCCATGTCGTCGATCGCGACGCAGTTATCCCGCACGCCGGTCCTGTACGGACCGAACGACAAACCACTCCCCCCGAGAATCACCGCCTCCTCGGGCAATCAGTACAGCCGGAAATCGGCACAGCGCACGGGGACCATGACCAACTGGATCCCGAAACGCCTCATCGATCCACGCATGATCGCCCAGGAACGGGAGCGGATCGTCGAGCGATGTGTGGAACTGTGCCAGGACAACCCCTGGGCGGCCGGCATAAAAGAAACCCTTGCCGTCACCGTCGTCGGTCCCGGCCTGATACCGCAACCGGAAATCGACAGCGAGTTCCTCGGCCTCTCGAAAGACGAGGACCGGGCCATCCGGGCGCAACAGCGGGCGATCTGGCGGAAGTGGTCACCCTGGGCGGATGTGGGCGGCCGCATGACTATCGCCGGCATTCAGTTTCTCCTCGAGGCGAATAACGTCCAGTATGGCGAACACGTCATGCTCCCCCGGATGCTCAACAAACCATGGCGCCCCTACGCCCTGGCCTGTCAGGTTATCAATCCGATGCGTCTGAAAACCCCGACGGACAAATACTCCGACGGCAATATCCGCGACGGCATCGAACTCGACAAAGACGGCGCCGCCACACATTACTGGATCAAAAAAACGACCATTGGCACGAATCAGCGATGGTTGCCCGATACCTCGAAAAACTTCGTCAGGATCCCCGCACGGGTGGGACACCGCCTCCAGGTGATCCACCAGTTCGTCAATGACGATGCCGAACAGATCCGCGGGTATTCCAAGTTTGCCCCGTCCCTGAAACTGTTCCAGGACCTGAACGATCTCCTCGATGCGGAACTCGTGTCGAGCATCGTTACCGCGGCCTTTTCCATGTTCATCGAATTGTCGCCCGGCCAGGACGGGTTTGGTTATGGCAACAATATGCCCGGATGGAACGAATACGGCACCGACCGCGACTCGGGATCTTCCACGAGAAAAGTTAGATACCAGGAAATAATCCCCGGTGGGATCATGTACGGCGAAACCGGCGAAAAACCCCACACGATCGACTCGAACCGTCCCGGGACGACCTTCGACCCCTTTGCCCAGATCATCCTCAAGGCGATAGCCGGGCCCGTCGGCGTGCCCTACGCGGCCTTATTCAAGGATAATACAAAAATATCCTTTGCCGGATGGCGCGGCGCCATGCTCGAGGCGTGGCGAACGTATATGTTCCGCCGGTCCCACCTCGGCCAGGGTTCCATGTCGCCGATCCGCCGGATGCTCCTCGAGGAGGCATACCTCCGCGGCGAGCTCACCGTCCACGATTTCTACACGAACACGGAGGTCCTCTGCGCGGCGTCTTGGCAGGGATACCCGAAAGGGGACATCGAGCCGGTAAAGGCCGCCCAGGCGGACGTGCTCCTCCACAACAACAAAATGAAAACCCTCGAGACGATCGCCGCCGAACGGGGGACCACCGCGGAGGCCCTGATTGCGGGAGAGGCCGAGGAGAACCGGATGCGTGAAAATGCGGCCCTCGCCCCCCGGCAACAGCAATCGATCGTCATCAACAATACGACAGACGAAAAAAACGAGGAGACCGACGATGAAACATAACCCGATCCCCTTGGTCATGAGCCGGATATTCAACGTCCCGCTCATGATCCACGAACCGAAACTGGACGTCATTCTCTGGGCCCTGAGAGACCGCGTCAATATCAGTATCCCGGAGGCACGCTACGACGAGGCCCCCGATTGTTACAAGATTTCGGCGGCGGCCAAGAACGAAACGAGGAGGATCGGAAACGCGGACAAAGCCGTGGCGATCATACCCGTCCACGACACCCTGGTCCACCGCCACGCCCCGATGCAATCAGAGTCGGGGATGACGAGCTATCTTTATATCCGGAATACTTTCCGCAAGGCCATGGCGAGCAACGACATCGCGGCGACGATTCTCCATTTTGACACACCGGGCGGCGAAGGTTCGGCGTTATTTAACCTGACCGACGATATTTACAACGCCCGCGGGTCAAAGCCGATCATCGCATACATCGACGAGATGGCATTTTCCGCCGGTTATTCCCTCGCGTCGGCGGCGGACATGATCATCGTCCCCCGTACGGGCGGCGTGGGATCTGTCGGCGTCATCATGCGACACGCCAATATGGAAAAATATAACGAAACGAAAGGCATCGAATATACGACCCTCTACGCAGGCGAACGGAAAAACGATTTTTCCTCCGACGGGCCCATCACAGAGGAAGCCTACGAGGTAGCCATGGGCCTCATAAACAGGAGTTATAAACTCTTTGTCGAGACCGTCGCACGGAACCGAGGACTCGCAGTCAAACACATTATTGATACCGAGGCCGCTCTCTACTGGGGCCAGCAGGCTATCGACGCGGGGCTTGCCGATCGTATCGGCACCCTGGACGATGCCATCGAAGAAGCGCTTTCAGCGTCCGGAAGGGGCGCTCGAAACATATCAACGAAGGGGATACTCCCTGGAAAGGAGACACACATGAAAAGATTTGAAACCCTCGCGGCGCTCGAAGCCGAGTATCCTGATTTCGCCGAACAGCTCCGCGACGAGGGGAAAACCAGCGTCAACGTCGATGAGGCCGTCACCACCGCCGTCGCCGGTGAAACCGACCGGGTTCTCGATCTGGCCGGGATCCACTTCGGCGCAGAGGCGGGCGAGAAGTTCCGGGCCATCGTGACCTCGGGAATCTCCGCCGAACAGTACAGCGCCGTCGTCCCGGAAGGAGCGACACCGGCACAATCGGCAGAGGCAAAGAAAATGGACGAACTCCTCGCGGCCATCACCACGCAGACGGGGCAGGATACCCCCGGCATGGGCGGCGATGAGGAGCCAGCCGGCTTTATGGAAATGGCCGCGGCGTATCAGGAGCAGCATAAGTGCTCCAAGGGCACCGCCATGAAGGCCATCGCGGCCAGCCATCCCGATGTCCACGAAACCTATTTGGAATCCCTGACACCACAAGGGAACGCATAATAGAAATGCTCGTAAAGGAGGAAAAAACCCATGCAGAGCACATACACAGACGGACCGAAAACCTTTCTTGCCGGTGAGGATCTCGAAATATACCGGCGGGTAAAGATAGAGACCGGAACGACCACCGTCCCGCCCGAGGTGGTCTATGCCGACGCCGGCGAAGCGTTTATCGGCATAACCTGTATTGCCGCTAAAGACGGCGAATACATCAGCGTCCAGCCCATCACCAAGGACGGAACCTTCATGCTGACCGCGAAGGAGGCGTTCGATCTGGGTGCAGACCTGTACGGCGCCGCCGACGGCAAGGTTCAGGACACGTCATCCGGGACGGCATTTTTCACCGCCCTCGAGGCGGCCACCGCCGACGGCGACCACGTCGAGTGCGCCCTGAACCCCGGCGTTTCGACCACGGCGGCCACGGTCACGCATAGCAATGCCCTCACTTCGGAAGTTACGGCGGGCGCCATGCTTGATGAAATCTACGATGCGCTCCTCAATCCGCAAAAGACCATCCCGATCCCCCTCGGCGCGATCACGATGGAGGACGGGACTGTCCTCACGAAACAGGCAACCACCGTTACGGGGATCGCCCAGATCGCCGACAAGGAACAGGTGATCATGATCCCCGTCAATTGTTCCTCCGGTGAAAACCTCGGTTTTTCCGTTCCCGTACCCCAGGATCTTGACGATTCCGCGGCTATCACGATCCACGTTCTGGCCGGAAAGGCCGCCGACCTCGACGTCCTGACCCTCGACTGCGAGGTCTACCCCTGCGCGGCCGGCGATGTTGCTAATGCCGATATTCAGGATACGGCCGCTCAGACGATCACCGAAGCGGCATCGGAGCTGGTCTTTACCTGTGGCGCCGATGGCGTCCTCGCCGCCCCCGGAACCCTCACCGGCGTCCTGGCCCTGGGAGGGACCAACGACGGTGACGCCGTATACATTTACGGTGCCTGGATCGAATACACTGCCAAACTCCTGGCCATAGCATAAAGCGCGCGCGCATAGAGAGGAGGAAAAAACACAATGAGACCTACAAGCGACACCGCAATACAAAGACCGGACATCGGGGCCGTCGTATGGGAGGCCATGACCGACTCCCTGCTGATGGGATTTATCGGCCTCCTGGCCATGCCCGTGTTCCGGGTACCCGAATATACGGCGGAATATCCCGTCATGCCGGCGGAGGCCCTTTTTAACCTTCTCGATACGAAGCGATCATCGAAGGGGACCTACAACCGGAGCGAGGACGAGTTTGAAAGCGGCTTTTACAAAACGATCGAAAACGGCCTCGAGCGGCGCGTCGACGACCGATTCTCAAAAATCTACGAGTCGAAGTTCGCCTATGAGCTGACCATTGCCCGGATCCTCATGAATGATATTCTCCGGGCTCAGGAATACCGCGTCAAGTCGAGGCTGTTCAATACGTCCAATTTCAGCGCCACCAACGCCGCCACGAACTGGGCGACGTCGTCCTCGGCCGAACCGAAAGCCGACACCGACACCGGGAAGGTTTCCCTCCGGGCAAAGGGTATCCTTGCCGACACCCTCATCCTGAATTACACGGCACTCCTCGACGCGATTGCCTGTGATTCCGTGATTGAATCCGTTTACCAGATTTTTCCCGATGCGAAGAAAACGGGGCAGATTTCCATCGACCACCTGAAAACCCATTTCGATTTCGAAAAGATCTATGTGGGCGGCGCCCTGTATAATACGGCAAAACGCAACCAGGACGCGTCCCTCGCGGATATGTGGGGTTCCCAGTACGCCATGGTCTGCAAGACCGCCAACCCCGGCGACGACATTACGGAACCCTGCGTCGGCCGGACATTCCTCTGGAACGAGGGAGCTTCTGACGAAACCATCGTCGAGGAATACTACGCGAACGACGTGCGGGGCAAAATCCTCCGGGTGCGCCACGACACACAGGAGGCGTTCCTCGCGTCCTATGACGAGGACAACGCCGTCAAGAGTGAAATCTCAAAGGCGTGCGGCTACCTCATCGACCATACAGCCGCGTCATAACAACCGATCGACAAAACGAAGGGCGGGCCGAAAGGCCCGTCCTCTATAAGGAGGATCAAGCAATGTTTGTAAAGATCAACGGAATCCCCGTCAACCCTGCGACGGTTGCCCTTCTGGCGATCGAGAAGTCCCGCCGCAGGAAGTTTCATGTCCAACTCTATACCGTGTCCGGATATAACGCCCCCGTGTCCGGAGAACTCGAAACCGCAAAAGAGGCCGAAGCGGCGAGGGACATGATAGCGGCCCAGCTCTCACGAGCGCCCGCCGATTCCCCGGCGGAAGAAATAAAGGCGCAACTTACAGAAGCCACGGGGAAGCTCGCCGAGCTGACCGACTACACGGAACAGCTTGAAAAGGCTCACGAGGACCTCAAGGCCGAACTCGCGAAACCCTCGAAAGATAAGAAAACGAAGAACTAAAACATCCCCCTCGGGAACGGAGCGGGCCATGTCAAAAAACGGTTTTGTCGTCATCAACGAGAAAGACTGGGGATGCGCCACGAGCGCACAGAAAGAGTGGTGGACCTTCAACACTTTGCAGAGCCTGGACAAACGGATGCAGAAACTCGAACGTCGCCCGATCATCGACAAGTGCGTTTCCTTCGCCGGCGGCCTGGTGGGCGGATTCTGCGCCGCGTGCGGGATCAAATGGTACTCGGGAGGATAACGCCATGCCCCACTATTCGAAGCGATCGGAGAAACGACTCGCCACCTGTACCGCGAAGATCATCACCGTCTTTGGCCTGGTGATCCGCCATTTCGACCATGTCATCATCTGTGGCCACCGGTCGAAAGGTGCCCAGAACGCCGCCCATGACGCGAAGCGGTCAAAGGTGAAATGGCCGAACAGCAAACACAACCAGATCCCCTCGCAGGGTATCGATGCCGGCCCCTATAATCCGGAGAATAAAAACGTGGACTGGCCGGACGCGGAGGTTGGCAAAGTCGTCACAACATCCCATCCGGACGCATGGAAATATATCAAGACGCTGGCACGATGGTACTATTTCGGCGGGTTTGTCCTGGGATCTGCATTTGCCCTGGGTATCAAGCTTAGGTGGGGCGGTGATTGGAATTCGGATACAATCTTTACCGATCAAAAATTCGATGATCTCGCTCATTTCGAGGAGAAAGAATGAGGTATAAAAAATGGCAGTAGATCCAGTAACGGGAATTATTGAACTGGTTACAACAGGGGTTAAGAAGTTTTTGCCCGATAAGATGAGTGAGGCCGAAAAGCTTCAGTTCGACAACGATATGACCAAGTTCATAGCATCCGAGGCCACAAAAGCAAACTCCGTTTTCCGAAAATTCATCCTGGAATACGAGGGATCGATGAAGGATTACAAGGATGTTCCCTATATCGGGAAAATTGTCTTGGTTTTTCGTGGCCTGATCCGGCCAGTTTTTACCGTCGGCGTCGGCTATTGGGATTACCTCTACTTCTCAGCGGGAACGTTAACGCTCTGGCCTCCCGAAAAAATAGCGCTACTCAAGGCGATAAACCTTATCGTTCTGATCTTCTGGTTTGGTGAGCGGGCCGCACAGAATTCGGGACTTATGGGCATGCTGAAAGGCAAACCATGACACAAACAGGCTGGTGACCATGATCACCGGCAAGGGATAAATAAATGACCGCAGAAGAAATCTTTGACCAGGCAGCCGAGGATATTTTTGATCAGATGGACACAAAGGATGCCGTATTTACCCCCACGGCGGGCGATCCCGTCCCATGCAAAATCAATCTGGAGCGCGACGTTGACCTTGAGCCGCACGGATTCGATTCTCAGGTATGGAGCCGGGGTACTACGATTGAGGCGATCCTGAATGTCCTGGGAAAGGAGCCCGAGAAGGGAGAGACCTTCACCGTGGGGGAAACTGTCTACACGGTTCAGACCGTCCAGGAAAATAACGGGCGATTTGTGAAAGTGGTGGTGAAATAATGGCGGGATTTTCTGTTAACGTCAGCAAAACCGACCTTGCAGAAGTTGAAAGAACGATGACGGGGATTAAGAACGGCTATCCCAAAGTGGTGAGCCGTTCTTTGAATCGGACACTTACGGGCGTTCGGACGGATGCCGTAAAGGAAATTGGAAAGGTCATTACACCCAGGGCAAAAACAATACGGTCAACATTTACGATAAAAAAAGCCAGCTTCCGGAACCTGACAGCGGCAGTGAAAAGCACCGGGGGGCCGTTGCCGTTAATAGAGTACAAGGCACGGGCTACAAAGAAGGGTGTGACCGTACAGGTGAAAAAGAAATCGAGCCGGTCGTTGTGGCCGGGCGCGTTTATCGCCACGATGCCGAGCGGCCACAAGGGCATATTCAGCAGGAAAAAACCGCCGTACAGAACCAATAGAAGCCCCAAGCTTCCCTGGAAGCGATTTCCGAGGAAATTCAGGCTGGAAATACACGAACAGTTCGGTCCGCGTGTCCCGGACATCATGGAAAATGCCGAGGTCATAAACCCGATCCTGCAAAAGGCATGGGACAGATTGTTAAGGGAACTGAATCACCAAATTGATTTTGAACTGAGTAAGCTATGACGAACACCATCAGGGAGCAGATAATCCTGGCCGTTTTAGCAAAAGCCGGCCAAATCAGGACGGCGAACGGCTACAACACCGATTGCGGCGCTACGGTTCTTCGTGCGGTCAAACTGGTTGATCCGGACAAACTCCCATTAACCTCCGTGTGGCCCCAGCCGGAAGAGGCCGTGAAAGAATACGGCACAACGGTCTGTTCCATGCCGGTCCGCATCGAGGGCCTGCTCGCGTTCGGGGATTCAAATCCCTCGGTTATGGCCGAGGCGATGCTCGGCGATATCATCGAGAACATTCTCGGTATTGCATGGACGCTGCCCTTTACTGCCGGATCCGCGGAGATAAACGTGGGAGATACAATAACCGGAGAAACCGGGGAGGCAACCGGTTACGTATGCGGCGTGGAAGTGACCGGTGGGTCATGGTCCGAGGGCGATGCGGCGGGAAATCTTTTTCTCAGGCGTCTGTCGGGTACATTCCAGGCGGAAAACCTGAAAGTAAACGATGTTGTAGTTGCGGTCACAACGGGAACAATAAACGGCGAGTCGGCAATTGCATCGACAACAGGAGAGCTTGCCGAATCCATAGAATACACGGGAGGCGGCACGGATGAATATCCCGATGACGGCAATATAGCGGTAGGTGTATCCGCAGTGTTCACCCTGAAATATAAGACCACCATCGGAGACCCCTACACGCAATAAGACGGGAGGTATCGAGTATGGACATTAAAGAAGCCCAACAGCGATACGGAAACGCAATCGCTCAAATTCTGGACAAATACGCTGCCATTGTCAAATCACCGACAAAAGCGACACCTGAAGATGGGATCGCCGTTTTGAAAAAATGGACAGCATCAAAAAAAACCAGGAAGGAGGAGGTATAATCATGCCAACTGCGGAAAATGCACTTTTAAAATACGAGGCGGGCCAGACCCTTGTGTCCATGTTTGCCCTGCTGGATTCGGGCGATCAGACCATCTTCAATTCAGAGGACACCCTGTGGTCGAATCGATCGGGTTACGCCCCGGATGTAAAGCCTGATGGTCTGGCAACAGGCGGGGCGGTGATCCCCGCCGAATCGGCCACCAATGATATGGTCGATGTAGCGGCGCTGACCTGTTACCTGGCAGGGGTCAAGACCGGTGTTGCCGCTGATACCGATAAGGCGATCACGCGCGGGACCACGGAGAACTTCACCAAACATTCGGTGACCATCACCTCCGCCGGGGCCGTCGCGATTGTCGACGGTACCGAAGGAACCGAATTCTCCGATACACGCGATGCGGCGGGCGGACCTCCCTACATTCCCGTAGGCAGCATTGAAATCGCGCAGATACACTGTACGACCAAAACCGCCGCCAAGATTACCGCCGACATGATCAAGTCGGTTATCGGCACCCATGTCGAGCGGTACGATTATCCCACCTGGACGGTACGGCGGATCCGCGTTGCCAGTGGCATCCTCGGCGTGGCGGGTATTGACTTCGATTCGGCCCTCCCGAAATCCCACACGGGAGATATTCCGAAGGGCGTCTATGCAGAGTATTCCACCCCGGAATTGGTCGAACTTCCCCGGGCCGTGGATTTTGTGCGGCCGGCGAACTCATATTCAGTCAGTTCAACGCAGGTCTACGGCGGCACGGTGGGGGCAGCCTCCAAGTCACTCGGACAGGGGTCATTTACGGCCCATCTCGGAGACGGGGTTTCCGACAATATATTACGTCTTGAAGGTGAAAGTCTGTGGTTTCAATTCCAACCCGACAGGCTCTTGACACCCCATATCATATGCCAGGGGATACTCGGCGTCGTCGAAACATTTCCGGCGGATAACTCCATCTCGGCGGCATTTACGATCTCCGCCGAAGAAGCGGGAGAAAGGATAACGTCCTGATGCCATTTGACAGCAAGCGGTTTTTACAGACCCAGTTCATGCCTCGTGAGGACACAGTTCCTGTGCCTGACATGAAAGCGTTTTTCCCGGAAGGAGAAGATCCGGTCTGGACGGTGCGGGGACTGAACGGGGTGGAAATGGCGAGGGCGAATGAGGCGGCGGAGCGGAACAGAAATATTTCGGCAATCCTCGAGGGCCTGGTGGCGAGGAGCAAACAGGAGAAGATCGATTCGGTCAAGCAGCTGATCGGCATTGATGAAAAAGTCCCCAACGATATCGCCAAACGGGTCGAACTGTTCATTCTGGGAAGCGTTGAACCGAAAGCCGATACGGAACTGGCCCTGAAAGTGTGCACCGCGTTCCCCGTTGAATTCTTCGAGATCACCAACCGGATCACCATACTGACGGGGCGCGGCCATGTGCCGGGAAAGCCGAAGCCCTCTGGAAAGACCCCGAAATCCAGGTAGCCCTGTCTCTGGGTCATGCCAGGGGGCGTTTCCTGTATGAACTCCGGCCCGATCTTTTTCCGCACGCCTGCCTGACCGTTACCGAAACGGAACTCTGGAATTTATATTACAAAGACAAGGACAAAAAACGTGGCAAACGTTGAAAAAACAGTGGCGATATTGTTCAAGGGTGAAGACCGGCTGTCGGGAAAGATCCGCACCATGCAGGGCAGGATGGATTCCTTCGCGAGCAATGCCCAGAATGTCACCCAGCCGCTGGCCACTATGTCTAAGACAGTACTGGAACTGGACGCAGCCCTGAATACCCTTGCCGCCGTCGGCCTCGCCGTTGCCATCAAACAGTCGGGCGACTTCGGCGATTCATTCGGCGAAATCTCCACCCTGATCGATGCCACCGCCGGGGATATCGCAGGGTTTCGCACCAATGTTCTGGATTACGCGAGAGATTCCACCTCATCACTTGAAGATATTAACGCGGCGGTCTATACGGCCATATCGGCGGGGACGGATTACACAAACTCCCTCGATCTTATTTCCCAGTCCGAGAAACTGGCAATCGCATCCAAGGCGGACCTCGAGCCCACCGTAAAGCTTCTCGCCTCGACCATGAACGCCTATGGCGCATCAACGGATGAGGCCCAGAAATATTCCGACATTTTCTTCCAGACGGTCAAACTGGGCCAGACCACCCTTCCCGAACTATCGGCAAGCCTGTCGCAGGTATCGAACATCGCGGCAGCGGCCGGGATCCCGATCGAAACGCTCATGGCGGCCATCGCGGCCCTGACCGCAAAGGGCATGGATACACCCCAGGCCATGACAGCCCTCAAGGGCGCCATAACCGCCATAATCAGTCCGACCGCGGAAGCGCAGAAAGCGGCCGGGAAACTGGGGATAGAATTTAGTGCAAGTGCGCTAAAAGCCAAAGGTCTTGAGGGCATCCTCCAGGACGTCATGAAGGCCACGGGCGGCAACATCGACCAGATATCGACGCTGTTCGGCAACGTTCGCGGACTTTCCGGAGTCCTGGGCCTGGCCTCGGATGATTCGGAACGTTTCAGGGCGACCCTCGATGCCATGGCCAAATCGGCCGGATCCACCAACACGGCCTATGAAAAGATGGCCGATAATTTCAGTTTGATCAATCAGCAGCTGGTCAACAACATGAAGGTCACCATTATCGGGATCGGGGACAAGCTGATCGACAAGTACGGCGAGGTTGCCCTTGCGCTTGCCGGGGCTTCTTCGGCGCTGGGAACGGGGATTGATGCCGCTTCACTGGAACCCCTCTGGGCCATGTTCAACGAATTCGGCGATGATCTTATAACCCTGTTCAACGATATACGGGATAACCTTCCGGAAGCCCTCGAACTGGTCAACATTCAGCCGCTGATCCAATCATACAAAGATCTTGGGAGCGCGTTGAAAGACGCGTTCGAGGCGGTATTCGGAGAGATCGACCTGTCAACGCCGGAAGGGGTAGCAATGGCGATCGATAAGATCATCAAAACCATCGCCACGCTGAATGAGGTCACCGCCGGGATCATAACGGGATTGAAACCGTTTCTTGCGGCCATCGGCGCGGCGATCGATAAGTTCGGCGAAATGGATGAAGAGACGGCCGATCTGGTGGGTACGATCCTCGGCGTTGCAACGGGCCTGAATACCATACTCCAACATTCCGGGGCGATAACGGCATTCCTGGCCACGCTGGCGGGTGCTTCGGTTATCAATGCCGTGACCGGCCTGACAAATCTCGGAGCGGCTTCCACGATAGCATCCAAAGGTTTTGCCCTGTTGCGTGCGGGGATCGGTCTGGGCGGGATCGTCACGGGGTTTGCGGCCGTCGGAGTGGGCGCCGTCGCATTGACGGCAACACTGGCAGAAGAACTGGCCCCGGCAGTACAGGAGGCCATTACGTACTGGGACGATCTTGCAGCGTCGGTCTTCGGATATCAGAGTGCATCGGAAAAGGCCCGGGCCGAGCAGGAGAAATTCAACGCCCGGATGAAAGCCGCTGCAGAGGGAGTCAGTGATCTGAATGAAGACCTGGCTGAAATGAATGAGCAGATGGCCGCCCGTGCCTGTTCAATAGAGGACATTAACAAGGAAGTGCAGGCATGGATGGATCTGCACCCGGAAATGAAAGAACTCAATGCCCGGTATACAACCGAAACCGATGAGAAAAGCCTGGAAAAAACAAAAGAAGAGCTGGACCGGGCTGCAAAAAAAAGAAAGGTCGAAGTCGATCTGCAGACTGAGAAGATCAAGGGCCAGGCCGGCATCGTCAAGACCGCCCTCGAGTGGAAGGCAAAGGTCGATATCGCCGGGGTAGAGGCGGCAACCGAACGGCTCAAGGCCGCATTTTCGTCGGTTGACAAATCCATTGAAAGCACGGGCACCGTCCTCACATCTCTCTGGGATACTCTTGCCGGCGGAGATCTGGGTTTTGCCCAGACCTGGGAACTGGAAGAGACCCTTGAAAAAGAAGAGAAGAGGCGACAGGGATCATTTGAATTGCAGAAGAAATTAACGGAAGCGGAAATAGAGTTGAATATGGCCAAGACAAGAGCGCTTGAGCGGGGCGATTCGATGATAACCATTGAAGGCGCCGGTCTGCAACCACATCTGGAAGCTTTCATGTGGGAGATTCTGAAGGCGATTCAGGTTCGGGCAAACGCAGAAGGTTCCGAGTTCCTGCTGGGGATATAGAACATGATTTCATTATCATCAATTTTAGCCGACATGGACGGCGATGTTGTCTTTGATATAACCAGCGATAGCACATTGGATAACAGTTCACGGCGTGTCTCTCGAACAAAGACCCTGGACGGGGGCTGTGTCATCATCGATGGCGGGTTTTCAGCGGCGGACAAGACACTCAATCTCTCCACAAAATATGATGCGGGCGTATTCGCTGTCGTAAAACACCTGCATGAAGATGCAATGCTGATTCACGTATCGGTCAACGGTGCTTTTTATACCGGCGTCATATCGGATCTCAGCATAAAGCGGGAGACAACGGAAACCATACAACTAAGAATCTTGATCAAAGAAAAAATAGCCTAGGAGGAGGAACCATGGCGATTATCTGCACCCTTTCAAATCATTACAAGTACCAGAAGGATATCGGGAATATCAAACACAATTCCGATGTCCATAAAGTTATTTTGATGAACACCGCGTTCGCCTTCGACAAGGACACCCACGCCACCCTTGCAGATGTTACAGCAAATCAGTTGGGAACAGGAAATGGTTACACGCAAAACGATAAAATTTTGACAACGCCCACCGTTACTGAAGATGATGTTAATGACAAGTCAAAAGTCACCTTCGACGATGTCACGTGGACCGCCTCGGGGGGCGATATCGGTCCGTCAGGCGCGGCAATTATCTACGATGACACCACGGCCGATGATACCGTTGTCGGCTGCATCGATTTCGGGACGGACTACACCATCCCCGACGGATCCAGCTTCCAGCTGCAGAATCTGGAGGTTGACAACACCTGATGGCCTGGCTTTCCGGTTGGTCGAAACGAATAAAACTGACCATTGATCACACCAGGGTCGATGCCGATCTGACGCATTTCCCTGTTACCGTCATCCTGTCTTCTTCACAGGGAGAAGAAGTCTTCAGCGAACTCGGTGCTGACGCGAAACGCTTTAAGATCGCCTTTACCAAGGCAGACGAAGAGACGCAGCTCTATGCGGAAATAGAACAGTTCGATTACGCCAACAGCAAGGCGGTATTCCATGTATCAGCGAGCGGGTGGGCAATATCCTCAAGCGCAGATACAGGTTTTTATCTGTACTACGATGCCGATCACGCAGACAACACGACATATATCGGGGATATAGACAGCACACCGGGGCATAGCGTTTGGGATTCCAATTTTAAATTTGTCTGTCATATGGTTGATTACTCATCTACTATTGTTAGAGATTCAACATCAAATGGAAAAGATGGAACAAAAGCTAATTCAAATCAGCCTAACGAAGTAACTGGAAAAGTGGCTGAAGGTCAAGACTTTGATGGTACAGATGATAAGATTAATTTATCAAGTACTCTTCTTGCAAACCCAGACGCTTTTACTATGGAAGCAATATTTTATCATGATGGAGAAAATTCTGATGATGATAACCAGTGGCAAACTATACTTGATCTTAGAGCGCAGTATCAAATAAGTACACTTATATTTGAGCAGGATGATGCAACATATCCTGGAAGTGCTGTAATTAATATGTATGATGGGAGTGTTTCGACCTTACTTTATTCTTCTCAACTTAATTTGAGTACTTGGTATCATTTTACTGGTACATACGATGGTACAACACAGAGAGGATATATAGACGGTGCTCAATATGATTCATGCTTAGCCAATACTCCTGCAGAAGTTACAACTTCTGTTAAGACAAGTAGGATAGGTAAAGATTATTCGGAGATTGATAGAGCTTGGTTTAACGGAAAAATAGATGAAGTTAGAATTTCAGACACAGGAAGGCCTGCAGCATGGCTTAAAGCAACATATAATTCACTCTGGGATTCATTATTGACCTATGGAGATGAAGAAACTCCCTCCGGCGATGTCACGTTGTCTATCCCTGTACTTGCATCATCGGCCGCTCTGCTCTCAACGCTCAACCTTCAGCTGGCACTCCCTGCCATGGCAGGGCAGGGTACGCTCTCGATGGATCAGGTATTTTTCGGACGGTTCGTCCCGTGCGAACCTTTCTCGTCTGTCTCATCGCTCGCCGGGAATCTGAACGTGAATCTTATATTACCCGTTCTCGCATCACAATCAACACTGAACGGTAATGCGGGAATCCAATTACTATCGCCGGCATTGACAGCACAAGGCATTCTGTCCCTTTCGGACATATTCATCGGCCGCTATGTATCTGTTCCGGCATTCAATTCAACCGGCAACATGAACGGTGATCTCGGTATTCAGCTGTTCAGTCCCGCGTTGACCGGCCAGGGTGGTCTACTCGCTGCACCCCGCGTTCGATTAGTGCTCGATCCGTTTGTTGCCCTTGCATCGCTGGGCATGGCTTCCATTAACAAATTCAACACGGAAAACGCGGAGATTAAATACACCTTTGTGCTGACCGGCACGAATGACGATGCGACAGATATCACCATCCCCATGTCAAGCTTCCAGGCCAGGCTCCGCAGCGGCGATCCGACGTATTTATCCATAGTAGTGCCAGGAATGGATTACGCAAGCGCCATCTCGGCCAGGCCGAACGGTGAAATGATCGTGTACATGCACTATTATTCCGGGGGACTCCTGCTGCAGACCGAAGAGATTATCCGGGTCGATCTGGAGGATATCAATATCTCACAGGGGGCCGGAAGTACATCGATTGTACTCACCGGCCACAAAACACAGACAACGGGAGGGAAAACCGTCATGCTGCGGAACCTCACGTACCGGAATCTCTACCAGGGCAAATTCACCTACCGCTGCGCCACGCCGGATATCTTTCTGAAGCCGGGAGATACCGTCATATGCGGTGACGATGAGTTTGCCGTTGATTTTATCACCTGCGTCGTCAGCGTCGCACAGCAGTCCATGGAGGTCTCGGGCACGTAATGGGGAAAGGTGTCATCATATCAGGTGGAACAGATGGACAGTACCAGGTGCAGTTGAAGCTCCATAAAAGCCGCATCGAGGCGCTCATTGTTGCGCTGACCAATCAGATCGCCATGCTCGAAAGCAAGATTGAAACGATGGAGGAAGGCGTCGAGAAAGAGATTGCCGTACTGAAGAAAGTTGCCCTGGAGAAGCGGAAAGCCTATCTCCAGGGTGTCGACGTTCCCGACGATCCCGTTGTTGCTGCCTGGTGCGCCGATCTGACGGAGGATCTCAGCGGGGAGGTGGGTACCATTGAAATCCCCGGCGAGCGTGAAAACGTGAGCATTCAGCCGGGACATGAGGGCAATGCAGCGTATAATGCGGCACGTGACGGTCAGCTGCAGCCCGCCATCGCAGGGACGCCGGAAAGTGCGTTCTATAATCTGGCACTGCTCCCCGGCTGGCAGAAATGGAAGCCCACCTATCGATTCGGAACTATCACGGCCGTTGATGGTGATATATGCGATGTCGACCTTGATGCGGCAAAAAGCAGCCAAAAGAATATGGACATCAATCAGGCTACCACGCTTTCCAATGTTCCCATCGAATACATGACCTGCAACGGTGCGGCATTCAGTGAAGGTGACGGCGTCATTGTTGAATTTGAGGGCCAGGACTGGAACAGCCCGAAGGTGATCGGGTTCAAGGATCATCCGAAGCCGTGCGGGTGGCGGTTTCATCTCATGCGGATGGACGGCACCCTTGTTGATTACAGCCTGGGTGCTGACTTTGAAGTATTCAACAGCTCCGGAACAAGGGTTTTTTTATATGACATCGCCTATGATTCAGAGACGGAAACCTGGTCGTTCAAGATAGGCGGTCAGCCCAATCCGAACGGTTACTGGGTGGAATATTCATGTCCCGACGGTATAACGACCCAGTACCCGGGTAAATACAAACTGTCCGACAAAAGGCAGGCGGCAGACCTGATCAAGGAAGGGGACTACAGCGACCAGATTCATTACTTCAAGATCCATGACGCCGAATGGCTGCCGGCAGACCGTAAGCGCGTCGAGTTTTCACCTTTTTATGGGTACATACATTATATAACCACCTACAATGAGTCGCAGAATACTCATACGCAGAGAGTGTTGAAAATTGAATCATCCGTGCAATACAAGATTACGGAACGGCTGCGACCCGATCTCTTTCCCAAGATTTGGGACTGGTATTATAATGCATATTGGTGGGAGATTTATAATGCTTATGCTCACCCTGAGCAGCTTGAGCCCCCTCCGGAAGTGAGAGGCAGGCGGGTATTCCTCTGGAACAATATGTCTGAAACATTCATTATGGAGTTTCATGGCAGTGTTTTTGATTCTGATCCAGAGCCGGAATATGAAATGCAGGAGGCGTCGTATATAGTCGAAGAACCGAGCATAGAAGGAATAGAGCATACCGTTGAAGTGTGGTCCGACATGCTCGAAGAGTTGTATAACGAAGGGTTCGAAGACCCATTTACGTATGTAGGCGGAGAAATTAATACCCGGTTTAATTACTGGGAGATGGTTTATTTCATTATTCAGCTCGATTTTGAGGCAGAGGAATAGCTGCGAAGTTGCTCAGGGTAAAAGTGCGGAAAAAAGTCTGAGAACAAGCGACAATGGCAAGCTGTTGTCAATTCTCTTTTCAGCCACAACATTAACGATAGCATTTGCATATCCTTTCGAGACATTATCTCAACAATTGTTGACAAACCTCATTAAAAGTGTTTTTTATGCTTTTCGGTGGGGGGACACCCCTCTAATAAAC